>Ga0302319_10020121_pt1 | contig 12082 bp, 6 predicted proteins | sample Bog_T0_2_FD_203319 | JGI IMG/M metagenome (GOLD analysis project Ga0302319, IMG submission 203319) | Peat permafrost microbial communities from Stordalen Mire near Abisko, Sweden - Bog_T0_2 | ecosystem: Environmental > Terrestrial > Soil > Wetlands > Peat | place: Sweden: Abisko, Stordalen Mire... | reverse complement strand
TCTGCAACGTCGCGGCGTACACGGGCCAAACTCTCCCCAATGGCCTGTCTTTCCCGTCCGGCGGCACTTACATTTCGAATCTCTATGTTCCGGGCGGCGGCTTGAAAGCAGGCACAACCTGCGGCGATCCGTCGAACCAGGTGATGAAGCAGTTTTACCCCATACCAAACACCACCGCTTTGTCCAATGCCAACTATTTCAGTGACTTCCCGCTCGGCAACCACCAGGAACAGTACAACGCGCGTGTCGATGTAACGCTCAGCGCGAAGCAGCGCCTCTTCTTCCGCTACAGCTACTGGGCTCCCACCGATATACCGCACACCGAGTTCAACGATCAGGGGTACAAGAACGGCACGACCGGCAACGGCACCACCTGGCCGACGGCCGATGGCGCGTCTTCCTACTTCACCACGCAAGGTGTGGCGGGCGACACCATTACCATCAACCCGACCACCGTGGCGGACGTTCGCCTGACCTACATACGGCAATACGCACCGAACTTTGCGCAGGGGCTGAATGTGAATGAGGCGCAGTTCGATGGCGGCGGCGGCAATGGTTATTTTGCGACACTCTCCAAGTCCGAGATCATTCATGAGCAGCCCTCCGTCGGCATCTCGGGCGGCGACAACTTTTACCAGCTGACCAGCTACACCAACAGTGGTATTACCTGGGACAACACCTACGGTGCGGCTGCAACCTTCACCAAGATCGTGGGCCCGCATACCATCAAGATTGGCGGCGAGTTCCGGGAGATGGATACCAGCGCTTTCAACCCCGGCGGCGGCGGCGGCTCCGGTGCGTTCACCTACGGCAATCAAGCGTGGATGAAGGACGAGTGGGCCAACTTCCTGGTGGGGTATTCCTCCACCGGCACATTCAAGTCATCCGCTGAGACAGCGGCTTACATCTACTATCAGGGGTATTACGTCACCGACTCGTTTCAGGCAGCGCGTAACCTGACCATCAACGCGGGACTTCGCTACGAGCTACCGGGCGTGGGCGCGTCGCGGCATAACGCAGCCACCGTATTGCTGCCCAACACGGTTGATCCGCTCACGGGCATCATGGGAACAACGGCATTTGTAGCCAGTTCGCTCTACAGTCCCAGAACCACGAATGCTCCTCTCCATAACCTGTTCGCGCCGAACCTTGGCTTTGCCTATCGCGCCAGCGACAAAACTGTCATTCGGGGAGGGTACGGAATCTCCTACCTGCCCCTCGACATAAACGGCGGCTGGAACCCGGCCGCCGCAACCAACTCCGCCACCACTGCATGGAACCACTCCACAGCCGGCAGCAACCCCACGTCCTATCAACTTCAGACCGATCTGGCGAATACCATCGCCGGTGGTGGAGTTCCAGCATCCGGCGCGCGCTACCCCACCGCCGCCACTCAACCTACACTCTTCCTGAGCGGTGTGGAGAACATTGTCACCAACCCAACCAACAGCAGCTTTATAACCGGGCTGCCCGCCACGACGAGCACGGTCAACTACCTGAACAAGGCCCTAAGCGGGCCTGTTACGACCACGGGGGTGTTCCCCTTTACGCAACACTGGAACGCCGCCATCAGCCACGAGTTCAAGGGCAATATGCTGGTCGAGGTCAGCTACAACGGTCTGAAGGGTCTTAACATGCCTGAGATCGGCAGCCGCCAGTTCAACCTGCTTCCTGACTCGATTCTGCTTTCGTCGGCATACTCGGCAGTTAACTCCACCGGTCAGGCAAATGCTACTACCAATGCCACCACCGCAGGGTTGGCAGCATCGGCAGCAGCGGGATATACAGGCTGCCAGACCAACCCCGTACAGGCTCCCGGGCTGCTTGCGGGCCAGCAGGCTGGGACAAATTCCAACAATTTCACGATTGGACAATGCGCGAAGCCGTACCCCTTCGTCAGCGGCCTAACGGATTCGTTGGGATACTACGCCATTGAAAACTACCACGCCTTTGCCGCTAGGATGGAAAAGCGCATGGGAGCGGGCGGCGTACTCAACGCCAACTACACCTATGCCAAGAACATGGGCAATACGGACACGCAGGCTGGCTTCGTTGAGCAGGGGGCAACGGTGCAAGGCGCCAGCGCCGACAACGGCATCCAGGACTATAACAACTTGAAGAGCGAGTACTCGCTCATCAGTTATGACGTGACCAACCGTGTCATCGTCAACTACGTGCTGAGCATGCCGTTCGGCAAGGGAAAGAAATACGCCAACAGCCTGGGCAACGCCGGCAACGCGGTTGTCTCCGGCTGGACGCTGAACGGAATCACTACCTTCCAGTCCGGCTTCCCGATCTTCCTCAAGGCATCCGGGAGCTCAGGCACAAAAAACGTTCTTGCAAACCGCCCGTTGGTTGTCCCCGGCTGCAATGCGAAGATCGGCGGCTCCGGCCTTGCCCGGTATAGAAACGGCGCATGGTTCAACCTAAACTGCTTCGAGGACACTGGTACCACGACCAACCAGGTATACAGCTCATCGGGCACAGTACTCCAGTCGATGACTAACCCTTACCTGCCAACCGGATGGTCTACGGGCTATTTGTATGGCAACGAGCCCCGCACTGACCCAACCCTGCGCAGCGACGGTGTCAAGGACTTCGACGTTTCGGTCGGCAAATCGACGGCCGTCTGGGAGAAAGCGAACTTGGCCTTCCGCGTAGAGTTCTACAACATCATGAACCGCGTGCAGTTCGCGCCTCCGGGACCCTCGGTGGGCGCCAGTCAGGAAGGCGCTATTGTTTACCAGGTGAACCATCCTCGTCAGTTGCAGATGAGCTTGCGTCTCAATTACTAAACGATTCCCTCGGAGAGCGCAGTTTGCTCTCCGGGGGGATCATATTACCTTCAGGCGTTTTGGTTCTTGGTTGAAAGGGATTCCAAATCACTGCTGAAGAGTTTGATTTGCATAAGGATTCAAGGGCGCTTAATCCCTTGCTTGAGTGTCATCACGCACTAATCCTATCGATGCAGAGGAGGGAAGATGGCGAAAATAAGATTCGCGAATCCGTCTAGCGGGACTCTTGGAACCGCTGTGCTTTTGGTGGTCGGATTATGGTCGATTGCCGGAATGCCGACGTGGGCGGCCTCGTGTGGAGACCTGAAGGACATGAGGCTTGAGAACACAACCATCACCGATGCCGAAGAGGTGGTGGCTGGAGCATTCAAGCCGCCGGCGGCAGTTGGACCTGGAGGCGGAGGCAGGCAGAGCGCGTTTTTTGAAAAACTGCCGGCATTCTGTCGTGTGGCCGGCGATATTCATCCGGTCGCAGACTCCGACATCAAATTTGAGGTCTGGATGCCGCTCGACAAATGGAATGGACGTTTTGAGGCGGTCGGCAACGGCGGCTTAGCCGGCACCCTCAGCTATCCCGCGATGGGTCAGGCTCTGGCGGACGGATACGCTACAGGAAGCACCGATACCGGGCACCCGGCTGGACAGGAGCCAACCTGGGCCCTGGGACATCCGGAAAAAGTGATCGACTTCGGCTATCGCGCGGTACATGAAATGACCGTCAAGTCGAAGTCCACGGTCGAAGCGTTCTATGGTTCCGGTCCGAAGTATTCCTATTGGAACGGCTGCTCCGAGGGTGGACGGCAGGGAATGGGAGAAGCAGAGCGCTATCCGGCAGACTTCAATGGCATTCTTGCAGGAGCGCCTGTATTCGATTTCACGCATGGTCAGTCGCGTGGGGTGTGGAACGAGATGCTCATCCTTAAAGATCCCGCCCGCTATCTTACGCCTGCGAATTATCAACTGATTCACAAGGCAGTCATTGACCAATGCGATGCGGCGGACGGAGTGAAAGACGGGGTAATCAACGATCCGCAACAATGCCACTTCGATGCCAGTGTGCTGCTGTGCAAGGACGGAAGTCGGGCCGATTGCCTGACCGCGTCGCAGGTGACTGAGATCAACTCCGAGTTTACGACGGCTGTGACTCCGGGGACGCACGAATTGATTGCCAACGGTCATGAGCCGGGCTTTGAAATATTCCAGACGCGGCCCAATATGACTCCGGACAAATTGAAGGACTCGAAGCAAGGCGCGCTCTATCGCTACTTTGTCTTTGAGAACCCTGACTGGGACTGGACCACGATCAATATCGACAAGGACCTTCCCATCGCCGATAAGAAGTGGGGATCGGTTCTAAATAATTACGATCCCGATCTCAGCAAACTCAAAGCAGCGGGAGGCAAGCTGCTCCAATATCACGGCTGGGCCGATCCGCAGCCCTCGCCGATGAACACCGTCGACTACTTTGAGGCAGCGCAAAAGAAGGTCGGCGATACTCAGAATTTTTATCGCCTTTTTATGGTCCCCGGCATGGGACATTGCATGGGTGGTCCCGGTACCGACCAGTTCGAGAAGATGGCCGTCCTCACCGAATGGGTAGAGCACGGTAAGGCGCCGAATTCGATCGTAGCTTCGCACCTCACGGATGGAAAGGTGGACCGTACTCGACCGCTCTGCCCTTATCCGCAAGCGGCAAAGTACAAAGGCACCGGAAGTAGCGACGATGCCGCCAACTTTGTCTGTGCCAAGCCGTAATGAGCTGGCTTGATATCTGTCCAATTAACCTCTATCGCAAAATGAGAGCCAATATGAAATTGTTCTTATCTATTCCGAGCGCTGCAAGACTGCACTGCCAGACGACACGAACGGGAAAGTATCTTGCAGTCTCCGGGCTGTGGGCACTTTCCCTAAGCACGATCGCATTCAGCCAGGGGGCGACGCCTGCCGTTTCCTGCGCGAGTCTGGCGAAGCTCTCGCTGCCGAACACAACCATCAGTGTTGCCGAAGAGGTGCAGGCAGGATCATTCAAGCCGCCGGCAGCAGACGGCCCTGGCGGAGGAGGCGGAGGCCGGCAGGGCGCGACGTTTGGAAAACTGCCAGCATTCTGTCGTGTGGCCGGCGACATTCATCCGGTCGCAGACTCCGACATCAAATTTGAGGTCTGGATGCCGCTCGACAAATGGAATGGACGTTTTGAGGCGGTCGGCAACGGCGGCTTAGCCGGCACCCTCAGCTATCCCGCGATGGGGCAGGCTCTGACGGATGGATACGCCACGGGAAGCACCGATACCGGGCACCCGGCTGGACAGGATCCGACGTGGGCTTTGGGGCATCCTGAAAAGGTGATCGACTTCGGCTATCGCGCAGTGCATGAAATGACTGTCAAGTCGAAGGCCACGGTCGAAGCGTTCTACGGCTCCGGCCCGAAGTATTCCTACTGGAATGGCTGCTCCGAGGGAGGGCGGCAGGGAATGGGAGAAGCGCAGCGCTATCCGGCAGATTTCAATGGCATCCTCGCCGGATCTCCTGTTTTTCAGTTCACGCATGGCCAAACGCGTTGGTTGTGGAACGACATGCTCGTCTATAAAAATCCCTCCGGCCATCTTTCCCCGGCGAACTATCAGCTGATTCACAAGGCGGTCCTCGACCAATGCGATGCAGCGGATGGCGTGAAGGACGGAGTGGTCAACGACCCTCAGCAGTGCCACTTCGACCCGAGCGTGCTGCTGTGCAAGAACGGTGAAACGGACGATTGCCTGACGGCGCCACAAATACGTGAGATCAATGCCGAGTATGCGGATGCGCTGAATCCGCGTACGCACGAAATGCTTGCCCGCGGCCATGAGCCGGGCTTCGAAATATTTGAGACGCGGCCCAGTGCCGTTCCCGACAAGAACACGAAGCAAAGCGGATTCTATCCCTACTTCGTCTTTGAGAATCCTAACTGGGACTGGACCACGATCGATTTCGACAAGGACGTAGCCACTGCCGACAAAAAGTGGGACGCGGTTCTATCGAACTACGATCCCGATCTCAGCAAATTCAAAGCAGCAGGAGGCAAGTTGATTCAATATCACGGCTGGTCCGATCCGCTGCCAGCGCCGATGGCCACCGTCGACTATTTTGAGGCTGCGCAAAAGAAGGTCGGCGATACCCAGGCCTTCTATCGTCTCTTTATGGTACCGGGCATGGGACATTGCGGCGGCGGTCCAGGAACTGACCAATTTGAGAAGATGGCTGCCCTTACCGACTGGGTTGAGCACGGCAAAGCTCCGAACTCGATATTTGCCTCACACCTCACAGCGGGAAAAGTGGACCGTACACGGCCGATCTGCCCCTATCCGCAAGTGGCAACGTATACGGGTAACGGCAGCACCGATGATGCCGCCAACTTTGTCTGCGCAAAACCGTAGCTGAGTTTCAAAGGAGAAAATAGTCATGAGTATTCGTCTGTCCATCGGCGTGCAGGTAGCCGCGCTTTGTCTGGCAACTGCAACAGGTGTCATTGCCGGCCAGGAGCAACCTGCCGGACAGCAGCAACCCCCGGCCGGCCAGCGGCAGCCCGGCGGCCAACAAGGGCAGGGTGGTGGCGAACAGGGGCCCTCGATCGGGCACACTCGCGGGTTAGCGGTCTTGACCCTTCAGCCTAAGAGCCCGATGAAGCTCACTGTCACGAGTCCTGCGTTCAAAGATGGAGAGGAGATTCCATATGAGAACACCGAATACCGCGGCAACATCTTCCCCGGCCTGTCCTGGTCAAAAGGCCCAGCGGGAACGCGCGCCTATTTAGTGGTGGTGCAGGACGGAAGCCTCACCAATCCAAACAGCACGGCCAGCACTCACTTTACGCTTTTCAATATTCCGGCGAGCATAACCACGCTGAAAGTGGGCATGAACAGCCCCCCGGCCGGCGCCACCTATGGCGAGAATATTCACGGCTTCAACCAGTCCTACGCAGGCCCGCACACGCACTCGCTTGCCAAGAGCCCGTCCCAATACATGGTGCTCGCGCTCGATAGCGTTTTCGATCTCCCGCCGGCAACAAGTTATACCGAGATGGCGAAGGCAATGACCGGCCACGTGCTGGCCAGCGGCTGCCTGACCGGCATGTCCGGGAAAGATCCCAATGCAGTGGACGCTCCGCTTAGGACCGCTCCCGTGCACCTGGAGACCGGACTTGCCTCCGGGGCTTCCGGGCACGATCGCTCCATCATGGTCTTCAAGGGAATTCCCTATGCTGCTCCCCCTGTCGGCGACCTTCGCTTCCGCGCCCCGCAGCCTCCAATTGCCTGGAACGGTGTGTTCAAGGCCGATATGTTTGGAAAGAACTGTCCGCAGGGCGGCGGTCCGGGTGGCGGCAACAAGGACAACATGAGCGAGGACTGCCTTACTGTCAATGTGTGGTCGGGGGCGGGCTATCCAGGCGAAAAGCGCCCGGTCTATGTATGGATCTACGGCGGCGGTTTCACTGGTGGCTCTGGATCCAATCCGGAAATCGACGGCGAAGCCCTGGCCAAGAAGGGCGTGGTCGTGGTGACCTTCAATTACCGGCTTGGTGCTCTCGGCTTTCTAGCCACACCGGAGTTAAGCAAAGAGTCCGGCCACAGCGCTTCCGGCAACTTCGGCATCCTCGACGACATCGCCTTGCTGCAGTGGGTCCATAAGAACATCGACGCGTTTGGCGGCGACCCAGATCGCGTCACCATCGGCGGACAGTCTGCCGGTGCCGGGTCTGTGGGCTTTGTCGCCATATCGCCGCTGGCCAAGGGCCTGTTTATCCGCGCAATCGCAGAGAGCCACGTCCGTTATTCACGTGACACAGAGCTCCGTTATCTGTCGGTGTCATGGCGCTCGGAGAAAGACGCCGAGGCTGAGGGCGTGAAGTGGCAAGAGTCGCGCGGCGCTCATTCCCTCGCGGACCTGCGCGCCATGCCCTGGGACAAGTTGATTGTTTCCGGAGACGTCAACGACGAGAATGTCGAGACCGGGAGCGACGCTAAGCCGCCCCTCTTCCGTCCCGTCGTCGACGGCTGGGTCATTCCAAAAGACTATAGCCAGACCTACGCCAGCCATAGCCAGAACGATGTGGAGTTCCTTGCCGGCAACAACCGCGATGAGACCGGCGCTGTACCCGAGGATACCTTCGCCAAGCGGCGGGCTTCCACGGCTCCGGCGCCTCCCGGAACGCCCGCCATCAATGTGACGCTGGCTGAGCTTCAAACTGCCGCAAAGCGAAAGTTCGGTCCGCTGGCAGCGGATTACCTGAAGACCTATCCGGCGGCCAACGACGACGAGGCGGCTTTGGCGAACAACGAATCCGCGCGCGACGACAATCGCATCTCTACTTACCTCTGGGGAACGGACTGGAAGCCGGGAACAGACAAGCCTGTCTACACCTACTACTGGACGCACCGGCCTACCGGCGACCCGGCGGGTGCCCATCACGGGTCGGAGATTCTTTTCGCATTCGACAATCTCTCTGCTCGCAACAATCCCTGGACTGATGAGGACAAGAAAATTGCCGACATCATGTCCTCCTACTGGGCTAACTACATTGCGACCGGCAACCCCAATGCTCCGGGGCTGCCTGTCTGGCCTGCCTTCGATGCAAAGTCACCGACGGTGATGGAACTCGGCGACCACTTTGCGCCGATTCCAGTCGCGACACCGGCTCAGATGGCATTCTGGAAGAAATTCTTCCAGACGCAGAAGCCATGGTAAAGCCATGGCAATGCGCCTCGTTCACGCATGTTGGCTGTTTCAAAAGGGGGAGATTCGCCAGATGGCTTTTCGTTCGAGATGGATTCTCAATAGTTGCTTCGCTGCCTTATTTTGCATTGCAGGTGTCATCACATTTGTATCGGCCCAAAGTAAACCGGCAGGGGCAGCTTCCGCTGGCCCCGCAGCTCTCGCAGCCATTCCTCCCGCGGTTAGTTGCGAAAGTCTTACCTCGGCGAACGTAAGCGCAGCCGTAGGTTCGCCTACCCACATCACCTCGGCCATCTCCGTGCAGGACGGAAAGCCTGCGCCGTTTTGCGAAGTGAAAGGCTATGTCGAACCAAAGGTCAACTTCCTGGTCCGTCTGCCTTTGACTACCTGGACGCAGCGCTTTGTCGAGGTCGGTTGCGTGGGATACTGCGGCCAGGCGGGCATAAGAATTGACAATGCGGAAGGCTGTTTGCCCGCAACAAATGGTGAATTGGCTGTGGGGGGCACCGATACGGGGCATACCGGCGCGATGGGTGACGCCACCTTTGGGGCGAATGGGCAGGCCCGCATCGACTTTGCATACCGCGGCCAGCATGTAAGCATTTTGGCGGCAAAAGCGATCATCCAAAAGTTCTACGGGCAAGCGCCGAAATACTCTTACTTCGACGGCTGCTCAGAGGGCGGCCGCGAGTCGATGATGGAAGCCGAGCGCTTTCCCAATGACTTCAACGGCATCATCGCAGGCGCACCGGCGATGTACCTGATGACGCAGAATACTTTCTTTTCCCAATGGAGCGCACACGTCAATATTGATCCCAATGGCAAGCCGATTCTCACCGGGGACAAAGTGCAAATTCTGCACCGAGCGGTTCTGGAACAGTGCGACGCGGCAGACGGCGCGAAGGATGGCTTGATCAGCGACCCATTGGCCTGTCATTTCGACCCTGGTGTGACCGAATGCAAGCCCGGCCAGGATTCGGCCACGTGCCTGACTTCCGGGCAGGTGAACGTTGCCCGCGAAATCTACGATGGAGCCCAGGACAGCGAGGGCAATAAGCTGACTCCCGGCGGCATGCTTCCCGGATCGGAACTGGGCTGGCAAGGCTTCAATGGTCCCCCCGGCGGCAATGGAGGCGGCAACGGTCCACCCCCAGGCGCCAATGGGCCGCCCCAAGCTGGCAACGGCCCAGCTCCCGGAGGCAATGGTCAACCTGCGGGCGGTAATGGTCCGGCGAGAGATGCGGGCGTGAATGGCATGGCCAACGTTACTTATAAATATCTTGCCTATGAGACCAACCCGCCAGAGGCCGCTTCAATCAAAGACCTGAAATTTGAACGCGCGGCATTTGAGGGAGTTAACAAGCTGCATGGCCTCTATGACGCCACCGACGCAGATCTATCGCCCTTTGCCGCACACGGCGGAAAGCTGATTCTGTTCCACGGTCTGGCGGATCCCCAGATATCGCCGGTGGGCACCATCATGTATTACACCCAAATGCAGCAGATCATGGGCAAGTCGGCCGTCGGCAAATTCGCGCGGTTCTATCTCCTCCCCGGCGTCGGACACTGCGATGGCGGTGCGGGACCGGCCCAGGTGGACCTTCTCGGCACCCTCATGGCCTGGGTGGAGAAATCTCAGGCGCCTTATGAGGTGACCGCGTCGCATTTCCCTCCCGGTAGTGGTCCCCGCGGCGGTGGCGGCTACGATTGGATGAAAGTGCCGCAGGTGCCAACCGCAACACCGGATCGCACTCGGCCAGTTTTCCCGTATCCGCTGACGGCGAAATACATCGGGACAGGAAGTACGGACGATGCGAAGAATTTTGTCGCTGGTCCTGCGAGTCCGGCACCGGAGCGCATGGTTGGCAAATGGCTAGGATCGTCGTTCTACGCGCCGCACTACGAACTGTGGTGCACCGGAGACGGCGCGACGATGAGTTGCAAGAAGACTCCCTAACACAACAGATTTCGAATCGGGAGATCGAACGACCACTTGTAGAGGCAAAGACGTACTGTGCTTCCACGGAATCCGAACCTGGACCTCGCCAAAATTCCTGTGCCTCGCCAAAATTCCATCCGGAGGAAGTGTGAGTACGGCGCCCGAAATTGACAGTCGTTTTGAAGTAATTCTTCAGCAAGCTGGAGCGGTCAGTGACTGCAGATCGATACTCGGCGGCTTGACGCGATGTAGTCGAATTTGTAGCTGTCAAAGCACCCAGAAGCCACAGGGATCAACAGGGATCGGTTTGGCTGCGGGAAGCAGTTCAATCGAAAACACTTATTTTCACTCAATTCCAACAGAATTCAATAAATGGTCGCATCTGCTTTGGGACATCCGGAATCTCCATCTTGTCGCCCAGCCGCTGGCTCATGCCCAAACCCCCATCAGGAGGATTGTAGACGGGTACACGCACTCCGCTCCGGCACCATTTGGAGTTCGAGGCCGGCAGGCCTCGCACTATCCTCCGCGGTTTTCTGGGAGAATGAAATGAGAGGCAGCCGGATATGGGTGATATTGAGAACGAACTGAGGAAGACGCAGCTTCTCTGGGAGCAGCTGCCCAATCTTGCCAAGGAACTAGAACTCTCAAACTCCATCTCTGCGGCGATTGCCGCTAACTCGAGGCTGACGCAGGACTTGGGATTGACCCAGTCGATAGCCAAAATGTTCGCGGATCAAGAGGCGATTGCAAGGCAGTACGCGTTGAATCCGGCATTCAAGGACATGCCGAGCTGGAAGGAATCCTCCGCGATGTCGTCCGTGCTCGAAACTTTGCGAGGTCACGATTTGCTTCCTTGAGCCGTGATTGGGCCTCTCGCGGATCTAAAACGGCTCGGCTTGTTGAATGCGCAAGCAGATACTTTGCGTGACTTTGGCCTCGACCGAAATGTGCTTGCTGGTTTCGAAGCGAGATTTCGGCTTCCTGATGCGATGGAGGCCGCTCGTCTCGCCGACGTCTTCGACACGTCTCTCGCGGCGAAGGCGCTCGAGTCGTTCACAGGAGGATTAAGCGTACGGGCGGCAATGGAGAGCGTGAAATCCCCGTGGCTCGACGCCGCAAATCCGTCGGTGTCTGCCTCAGCATTCGCTGTGATCCAGCAGATGGGCTCTGCCATAGGCAACACTTGGAGAACTTCATGGGCGCGCTGCAGGCCGACGCGTATTCCGGCTTTCATCATCTTTATGGCAACGGCGCGATCTACGAAGTTGCCTGCCGAGTAGGCGAGGATGTCTCCACCCTCGCCCCTCACAGACCCGGACGTGCGGAATTCCCGCATCCGGTTCCTCATGGAAGAGATTCGCTCCCCACGGTGTATTGGTGAACGATCCTTGCTGAAGGAAGAGGATGGCGCTTAAGTAACTCGCGTAGACACTTCCATTGGAACGTGCCCGGCTGGCCGCGCCTGGAGAGCCACCTCTGCCATATCCTCTCAACCTGATGAGCGTACCATCGCAATCGACGGCCATTGCCCGTGATGCCATAGTAGGCGTAATGGCCCCGCATCATTTGTCCCAGATGACATTGCTGTTCGGCTATGCGGAGATGCAGATTGTGTCTGCACCAGCCGCTAACCGAG
>Ga0302319_10020120_pt1 | contig 12082 bp, 7 predicted proteins | sample Bog_T0_2_FD_203319 | JGI IMG/M metagenome (GOLD analysis project Ga0302319, IMG submission 203319) | Peat permafrost microbial communities from Stordalen Mire near Abisko, Sweden - Bog_T0_2 | ecosystem: Environmental > Terrestrial > Soil > Wetlands > Peat | place: Sweden: Abisko, Stordalen Mire... | reverse complement strand
CCTCCCCCCCCGTCGCCCCCCCCACACACACCCCCCCCCCCCCCCCCCCCCACCCACCCCCCCCCCCCCCCCCCCCCCCCCCCCCCCCCCCGGGGGGGCCCGCGTCTATAAGAAAAGAGACAATTAATGGCCCTTTTTGTTCACGAATTGAATGAGGAAAAGTTTAACCATTTACAACTTTTCAAAACAATTCCGATGGGGTACATAGGGTCGAAGCCCATATGAGTGTTTTTCAAACGGGGTACGTAGGGGTTACTTCCCCTACGAGCGAAGCTGGGGGGCGGGGACGTCTATAAGAATAGAGACAAATAAAGGCCGGTTTCATTTTTTAAGGAATCAGATTTGGGAAAAAGACGAAATTTCAGGGGAATTTATGAATTTTTTGGTTTTTGAAATCGAATTTTTGATAGCATCTTCGAGGAGTTTAATATCTTCTGACAAAATCTAACCTCTGTTTTTGAATGATCCAAAACTATGAACCTCTAATTTTATTGCTCAAACGTCTAAAAATTCCGTGCTTTATAAATGGAACTGTTAAATGTAAAACTTGTTTTTCGTTATCAGTTATAGTTTCACTAAATCCTTCAACAAACTCTGTAATTCCATCACAATATTTCTCGTAAGCCGTATGGTAAAAATTTCTCAATATAAAACTAATGAAATAGTACGGAGTTAATGGTGCCCCTACTGGAATTCGACAATTTCGATATTGTCCAAGCGTGAGATGCGACATTGGATGATCCACATCCTTAACAACCGCATCATTCGAATCGTAATCAAACCTGATTGGAAAAGGCACTAAACTCTTCATCACAACTTCAGAATAAATTTCATCTTCAAGATAAACATCTGGGTTATTTTGAAATTCTTCCAAATATGGAGATGGAAAAAAAGCCAGATGATGAGTCCGAATTAGCTCATCTTTAAATTCATACATTATTTGAATAAGCGCACCATCAAGCATTCTAATGTTATATGATTGGGTACGATTAAGCTCATCATAAATTTCCTTATATGGCATATTTTTCAAAGCAATACTTAAATTACAGCCTTGCTTTAACCCTATTTCTTTTAAACCGTTATTTAATTCTCGCAGAGCTGGAAAATTTTGATGATCGCACATACTAAGCCCGATCAATTCTGAAGTTATTTTTTCAACTTGATTTCGCACTTCTTTAATCGTCGGCATCATTTTTTTCTTTTATTTAGAAGAAATTTCAATCGCTCTACTTTTTCAGCGCTCAGGTCCTCTATTAAAACTTTTCCCGATTCCAAATCCTTTAAAAGTAAATCGAACTCACCTTTTTTAGTTCTCGTTCTTTTCTTTTCATAATCAGACGTATCGCTGTTAACTATATTAATTTTTTTACGTTCCACTTCCGTGGGATAATGAAATGCCAATTTAAAATTATTTTTTTTGACAAGCTCAAATTCAAGTGCAAGTTTTTTCATACCTTCACCAACGCCTATTACGCGAACCCAAGCTTTACTTCGTGTTATGGCGGTGAAAATTCTATTTCTCACACTTGCCATATTTGGGAAAGATGAATAACAATCTTGGCCGTTTATGATATAAACCATACCTGCCTCATTACCTTTTGCACGATAAATGCCCGTGAATGCAACCGAGTTATGATCGGTATCAAAAAATATATCCGGAGAAGTATCGACACCCGCTAGGTGTGAATTAATTCCAGCATTAAATAGTATTTCGCGTATTGGTCCGACTGCATCTCTCGTAGTTATCGGGTCGGGGTTAATTACGACAATATCATCTGCTCGCAATTCGTCATTACTCAAATTATCTCTTATGGATTTGGCAACCCAAACATTTTGTTCTTCGATTGTATCAAAGCAGTGAAATTGAATTAAATCATCAATTGTTGAATGATTTTCTAGAAACTTTGGACTGCTCTCTTCTGTCCTGGCTAAAGTCACATCACAACCATCGGCTAACTTACCTTCATCAACTCTATATCCCACATCCAACCACAATTTATTTTGATCAAACATTTGTACTAAACCAAGTCCAGTCACTGCATCTGGTTGTCGATAAATCCCGAATCCTAAAGCATGAGCTGTTACCAAAACAGGACGTGAGTTTCTATAACATTTTTCCAAAATGATATCTTGCTGTGGCTCGCCCGATTGAGCGGGATAGAACCTCACACGAGGTGTGTCATCAGGATTGTTGCCGAAAATCGCTTCCGGAGAAGGCAATGATCGAGAGCTTAAATTCTGTAATTCATCATACGCATAAACTAAACGCTTTTCCGGTTTAAGTAATTCATAACACAATCTAAGAAAACTCGGGTGTAGGTCTTGTGCTTCATCAACCAAAATCACATCATATAATCCAATTGAACTTTTAAACTCTCTCAAAGCTTTATTACATGCGCCCTCAAACTCCCTATTCCGGCCAAAAGCGTTTTTAGCGGCAGTGAAATCGTAATACTCAATGCCGTGAATTTTGCAGAAAGTGTAATAGATGCCATTTCGATCATTGTCGCCCGGTGCTCCCCAAGCATGTATTACATTTATATTTTCCCAATCAGGTTCTTCATTGGTTTGTTCAATTGTAAAAGTATTTATAAGCTGTCGTAATTGACCTTTGAGAGATCGAGTACTAAATGTAATTGCAATTTTCCAATCGGGATGTTGGGCATGTAAATAAGCAGCCTTCAAAGCCAAAACAATAGTTTTACCTGAACCTGCTAATCCCCTTATTCTTTGAACCCCCTCAACGGTTTCTATTACCGCCTCGCCCTGTAAATTATCCAGTGTTGCAATCGATTCCTCTAAGCTCTTTAGTTTTGCACCTTTGGAATCTTCACTTTGAACCTCACGCTTCTTTTTACCTTTTCTGATTGTTGAAATAGATTGTATAACCGAAACCAACTGATTGAAGATTTCTGGCCCATCCCAGCTAAACTTATCTAAAGTTTCTAAAAGATTATTTTCATTACACAATTTGTAGTTGTCATCGTCATGCACAGTAACATCTGCCCGCGCCGGAGCGAACGTAATTACACTTATGGGCACTTCAAGCGATCTACCCTTCATAAGACTTTTATTACTTCGAAGTTTCGCATCTAATTTATTCGCACTATCATCTTGGGTTTCTTTGAACTCACCCAAATCACGACCTTCAATAAGATTAAAAACAACAAGTCCTTTCTCTTTTGAAACCCAAAGCGCATCAATAGGGTAAGGGCCTTCAGCAGTTCCAATAATCGGATAACCTATATATAAATAGCCGTCATACTGTGGAGAATTAATAAAGAAATCCGCTAAACGATTACTAGAAACTGGTTTTTTTGTCGTCCCATGTACAATATTTACCATTTTGATTCCTCTAAATTAGCTTTTGTAGTTAATTAAATAGAATTTAATTTATCATTCAATGCTATTAAATTTGAAATAGGGGTTCTTTTCAATAATTGCTGCATTAACTTTCTTTCTTAAAAAAATCTTTAAGTCATCACCTTTCTCCAACAACAGCACCAACTCTTGTAAACCACAAAGTATTACCACTTTTTGTTGAAGCGAATCTTTACAAGTCCCGATAGCGGGCGATGTAAAATCAGAAGCCGAAATTATTATCGCCCGACTTTCGGCACGATGATAAACCCTAACAAGGTGCTGAGAAATTTCCGGAACACCAATTGGTTCACTCCACCATTTCATTTCCACAAAATATAGATGGTTATCAAGTTCAATAACGCCGTCAATTTGTTCAATTACTCCTATTGAGTCTTCGCCAACAAGGGTAAAAGCTTCTTTTATGCCGATTCCGTAAACTTTAAATAAATCGTTTAGAACAGTTTCTAGTGACTTGCCGCGTTTTTGAGGTTCGGTAACGCTAAATAATTTAAATAAATTATTTTTAATGCTACCAATTGCTTCTTTGTGTTTGCGAAGATTCTCCTTTTCAACATTCTCTTTTTCGATTCTTTGTTTCCGTTCCTCTTGGCGTTCAATATTCATCTTAGTAAAACTATCTTTCACATTAACAACATCTCTTATTTGAGCAACCAACCCCCTTGCCGGTGCTTGATCAGTTGGCCAACAAACACTGAAATCTTGAAATTCAGTAACTCGCTTGAGTACTTCACGGCGTTCTTTAAGTGCACCATCGCCTTTCTCGTTAATTTTTTTTAGAAGTTCTTGTGCAACTGGATATTTATTAAATGATTCCTTATCAGTCTTCAATAGATTTTCATATGGTTGAAGCATTGCTTTTGACAACCCCGCGCCCCGAAAGAAAGTAATCAAATCGTCTTTTGATTTACATAGTTTTGGTATTACATCTTTTAACAAATTCAATAACTCTGGTGGATATTGATAAGTATTATCCATTTTCAGCCTTTCTCTCTATGAAACAACAGTGCCAAACCAACATAAAGTCGAAGGTACCTAGTCAAATTATTAAACAACTGAGTCAGACTCCAGATTTTTAGGTATCTACTTCTTTTTTTCAGGCTATTTAGCCCCTCTATTTTAGGCCATGCCGACGTTTCAAGACACTGCCAACGGTCGGGCTTCCATCTTATCGGCGGGAAAAGGCTTCAATAGTGCCCTCAGTATCCCAGCATCCTCGAGTTTCGGGTCTAGCCAGGCGTCATAGTTTTTAGGGTCCAAAATGACCGGCATACGGTCGTGGATTTTAGAAACAAGGCTGTTTGGTGTTGTAGTAATGATGGTGTAAAGCTCAAATTCCTTTTTTTCAGGGACGTACTTAGGATTGACCTTTGTCTTTTCCTCGATGGTTTTATCGTCCTCGACTGCCAGGGTCCACTTTCCCCATATCCCCGCGAAAGCAAAAGGCTCCCCGGATTTTAGACCGATTTGGTAGGGTTGCTTCTTCTTTGCGCCGGTGTCCTTCCATTCGATAAAGGCCGGATATGCTGGAACTAGGATACGGTCTTTTTGGAAGTGGCCCTTAAAAGTCTTCTTCTCGGTTATGGTTTCGGCCCTTGCATTGAAAAGCTGATGTTTAACCATTTTCTTTTTTTCAAAATTGAAAAGAGGCATACCCCATGTCATAAGGGTTAAGACCCGCTCCCCGATTTCCGGATCCACCGTAACAACAGGAACCAGATTGGAAGGACGGATTCGTTCCTTGGGGTCCCAAGTCATTCTCATTTTGGACGCTTTGGTTTTGAAGGTCTTGGCTATGTCTTTAAAAGACAGTTCTAATTGGTAGCAGACACACATGGATTACCTCTCAAAGTTTTTCAGATTTGAGCTTCTTCAATCGCTCGGAGTAGATTTTACGGAGGGCATCGACCTGGGTCGGTGATAGCTTGGGCTCCGCCTCTACACCGGCAAAGTTGGTTTGGCTTTGAAATTGGGCAAGGTTGGCACCAATCGATTTTAAAACACCTGGAGTTTTTGCGTTATAAATAGCGGTGTGCCAAAAAGAGAAGTCTTTCATAGATTTACAGATTATCTACCTTTGGATGCCATTAAACAATTTACCAATGAAAACTGGGTTCCAACTGACACCCTTAAATAAAGTAACCCTACGCCACTCTGGAAATTATGGTTAGCTTCATTTGTCAGTTAAACAAACCCATATTCTCTACCGCCAACAAGATGGTAATACTTGTTTAAACGAAGAGATTCATTTTTAAATTTATCAATATCCTTATGAGTGATTTTCAGTACAGTAAATTTTTTGTTTTTGATTCTTTTGAAAAGAAGATAGGAATTATCGTAAGAAACATTTCCCATTCCAATCGGTAGGTTAATTTTGTCCATTTGGTTGTTGCCAAACCTTAGACTTCTCGTTTCATAACCAGAGTTTTTATAACTTAATTTAATATTGCCCAATACAGTATTCCGCACAACATCTTTTGGGGCAAATCCGAAAAATACTCTCGTACCTTTTTTCATATCTAATTGATTACCAAATTTATTTTGCCCCATGTTTTTATAAAGTTTTTTGGTTTTTATCCAAAAATATTCAGAGTTTCTCCAAGTTATATCTGTATAACTTAAATTTTTTGGGAAATATTTTTTAACGGAAGGCGTATTGTCTTCTCTTGGCCTTTTAGGAATTAATTTTTCATATTGATTTATAAAAACATTTGAAATATTTTTACTTGAAGCCCAAGCCCCTCTCCACCACTTATAAAACGACATCAAACTTTTAATGTTATTTGTATTCAATTTAAAACTTAATGAAATCGCATGTTCCACACCTTGATGCAAACCACTTCTTGTCATGTTTGCTGAAGTAAGAAACAATCCACAAACACCATTTGAGTTTTCCAAAACATAGGTTTTAGGGTGAAAACATACCTGAGGAAATAATTTATGTTTCAATACATAATCAGAATTATGGGCACGAATCGTACAATTCGGAATGCTTTTTAAATACCTTAAAGCTTTGGGCTCAGTGCTGCCATAATCAATAGACAAGAGAACATCCTTTTTCACATTCTTCCAATTACTAACTCTCTTTTCTAACTCTGTAAACAAATCAAAACAACCCCCATAACTTACATAAGCAACACTTATTTTTACGCTTCTTAATTTTTGTTCGGTAACCAATTTTGTGATTCCATTAAAGATTTGCGATTTATTACCACGAGAAGCATCCTGAATTAAAATTGATCCTAAATTTATCTTGTTGATTTCCATAACTACCCTTATCCGAATCTAATTTTTAAATAATATAATGGCCACAGTGTCAGGAATGACTTCAATTCTAAGTTTTAGCTTTACTTTCTCTAGTGTTAATAAAATGTCTGATTAAATTAATGCATTCTCTTCTTTCAATATCTTTTAAACCCAAATAATCAAATACTACTTCATCAACTTTGACGTGGTTATCCTTCCCAATTTCAACATCGCTTTTTTCGACAACACTATTTAAATATTTTTTTATCTGATTACCTTCCAATTTAAAATCCATATAAACGGGGAATGATATGAGATCTGCAGCTTCAGACTTTAATAAACCCCCTCCCAAATTTTTTCTCCCGCTGATTTCCCTTAATAACCAAAAAATTGATGAGTTGAAAAAAAGCCACAAATTATTTAAAGCATTTTTATCAATCACATCTTTATCACAATAAATATCAACACAACTAGAAGAATGTGAATTTATTAAATTCATCGAGCAGTAATGACGACTAATGCCTCGCGGCATAATTAAAACCGGGGGTTTTTTTCTGGTACTTTCTGGATCAAAAACATCTAAACCTAATGATTTAAGGGATTCTTTTTTTGTTTTTGTAATTTTCGATGCGTTTACCAGATTGAATTTAGTCGATTTCAATAAGTAATGTGGAGTGTCATCGGATGTATAAATTGGAAATGTATCTTCTTTTTTTATTAAAAGGCTAGCTAACACTTCATCATCAACAAAATAAGACTTACTTAAATTCAATCCTTGACCATAGGAAAACATACCCTTATTAACATCATTTAATAATAGAGCCTTCGAATCTAATTTATTTAACAATGTAAAAATTAAATCATTTGAATTATGAAGAATACCCCATTTGTATTTCTTGAGTATTGGGTCACTATATTTAAAATATTTTGTGGTGATCAACTTAGAATCAACAAGATCATTTTCAGATCTAAACATTTCCGACACCAATCGAACACTTTCTCGAAATGTTATAAATCCTAGTTTTTTTTCACCCTCGTTTTTTTTTCCATCAAATACAGTGATAACGGTGTTTATGTTCGGACCTTCCCCGGAGGGGAAATATCTATATTCGCTGTCTATAATTTTAGATACATAGGTGTTCTTTAACAAAAACGTTTGAATTTTCTTTCCATATTCAGTATTAAGCCAAGCATTCTGAGTAATGAAAATAACAACACCTTTATCATTAATAAATGAGATCGCGGCTTCAAAAAAATACACAAGTAAATCGGAACCTTTTGGTATTAGCAAAGCATCTTTTGGCCAACGCGCTGCGCTGTTTTTTTGATACAAATCTTTTAATTTTTCATCAAATGAGGAGTGTCTTGATTCTAGATATGGAGGATTGCCGATGACGATATCAAATCCATCCTCTAACCCAAACATCCACTCTATATCAAAGAATTTACAACTTGAATTCTGATCGTATGGGTCCCAACTGGCTAATTGGCGAGCTGATTCTTGATTCCAGCCATCGCTTACAAGAAGAGTGCCCATTTCCTCACGAAGCATTTTGTCATCATCGCGTAGTTTCCGCTTGGTTGACGGTGATTTAACGCTAAATAACCGGTGACGCACATCTTTTAGCCTTTTTTCCAAAACATCTATTTTCTTATTATCAAAAAGACTGCCTTGTGTATTAGGTTTTTCGATGCCGACAAGGGTATTTGCAGCAACAAATTTCGTTTCAAGATTTGGCAAAGGGCGAACACCGAAATTTTCACTTCCCTGATGAGCATTCTGGTCAACTATTAGCGAAATGAAAAATCTCAGTTTGCTGATCTGGATAGCGATAGGTTGTATATCAACGCCATATATGCAATTTTCAATCAAGTAAAGTTTGCGTCCGTAATCCAACTCATTACTGGCAAAAGCAGTTTCGATATCATCAATGAGCTGTTCTCGAAGAGTTACATCATCAATAGCTCGAGCCTTTTCAATCTGGCGTTCTTTCCATTTCTCGTTATTTGGGTCAAGTTTATGGAGAATATGTACTAACTTGTGAAGAATCCCCATTGGGAAAGCACCTGAACCGCAGGCAGGATCAAGTATTTTGCAATTATCGATTGCGTTGATCAAATCAGTGCTCTGTTTATTATCAAACAGGTTTTCCATTTCATTATAGCCAATCAATTGTTCGAGCTTTCGTTCAGCGTTAATCGCTGTAATACTTGCATCTATTTCAAGTTTTTGTTTAAAGAACGCTCTAAGTGATTCATCCACCATATAGTTAACAATTTCACGGGGTGTATAAAAGCTACCTGTTTGTTTACGGGCAGTTGATTTAGTTTCGGGATTGTAACTAGCTAAAAGATTTTCAAAAACCTGACCTAATAATTCGGGATCAAGAGCAACATCTTCTTCAATTGGAGTATTTTCTGTAATCGTGAATTTATATGATTTAAGAATATCAATAAGACCTCTAATTTCAACATCATCACGTTTTGTATCACCTAGCTGTTTGCTTAAATCAACATGGGATTGGGTACCAAAAAATATATAATCAGGCACTGTCAACGAATTATCCGGTCTATCAGAAAAACCGTCTTCATAAATAATTACATCACCCCCTTTTTTACCTTTTTTTTCAAGATCTGGTTTGTCCAAACACTCAAACAAACCACCGTTCATAAACGGAACAATGCTCTCAACCAATTTAATGAATACTTTCGAATCTTTAAAATAACTTTCATACCGCATGAGATTTGTAACATTCAAGTGGTGACCGGGTTTTCGAAACTCCCGTTTACCTGTCGTTTGATTTAATGTTGCAAAAAACAAATTTTGTAGAATAGCACGATAATAAGTGCTCCCATTAGCTTTATGCCCTATATCTTTTTTATTCTTGGGTTCGAAATCTTTTATGAGATTATTTTTAATGAATTTTTCATCAAAAAGTTCATCAGGAATTAGATTTTTCTCTTTAACAAACCAAATAAAAAGAACACGGGTGAGAAGCCGGATAAGATTTTTAGCATTATGCTCATTTTCATTTTCTTCTTTTTTAAATAGGCTAGATTTATCTGATTGCAGAGTAGCGCCAGGAAAATAAACTTCTTGCATAGCCCAAAAATACCAATTTGAAATCTCTTTATAAAATTTCTTATTTAGTTCTTTTGAATCAAGTGTTTTCTGCCATGCGCTATGTAACTCAACAAAATTGTTAAACTTGTGGACACGCAACAACTCATCAAATGAAAGATCAAATAATATTTCGACATGTGCTCGATGTGGAGCTTCAACGTTAATGTCTTTGATTAGGGTTACTTTTTCCAAAACATCTTTATTCGGATTGTTTTCATTTAAACGACGGTTAATAACAGAAAGTGTTATTTTTGAACCATATTTAAACAAAATCATTACTGGCATCGGGAACGCTTTATTTACCTCGCGCGATATTTGAGATAAAGCCGTTCTTGTATATTCGGTTTCTGAAAGTTCAATTGAGAAAAAGAGATACGATTGGATATCTATTCGATCAATTTTTTTCGTATCAAACAAACCCTCTTGACCCGTAATCTCGCTTTTTGTGATTTGAAATAAGAAATCAACCTCTTTCCAGTCTTTTACAAATGCTTTTTCATCATTAAACCGGGTAACCCCTTCGAGAAAAGTTTCTTTAAAATTTTTATAGTCTTTTTTGGTGAATCTATTTTGGCGAGTGGTTTTATAGCCCAAAGTAGTAAATAAGGCTAAAGCTGTATCAGATACGAGCCCATTAACAAAATTCTTAATCGATTCTTGAATATTTCGTTTCAAGTCAAGATCGGTCATGTATATCTCATTTCACGATGAGCCATGTAATTAGTTCAAAATCATCCATTTCATTGATTTGGTCTTGGCTTGGAATAAGAATGGCTCCACGGTCAGTGGTTAATTTTTGATTTCCTCTTTTTTTATAAACACGAACTATTTCTTCTACTGCCTTTTTTAGGGTTTCGGTATATTGATCAACCTGATGACCATTTTTCGTTTCCTCATTGAAGATATTGCAAAGTATTTCATATTGCTCTTTACGACCCTGACATAGAAGTCGATAAATTTCTAATATTTGTTTGGCATGGGTGTAGTTGTAACGAACCTCTCCATCTTCACGAACGTAAACCAGAAAATATGGATTTAGTGGATTAACATCATCATTTTCATCAGTTAAATTCTTTTGTTTCAAACAAAAAATAATACCGGGTTTAATTGCTTCCTTTTCGTTAAGTGTGAAATCCAATTTTTCTTGAAGTTTTTCATGTTTACCACTTGGGGAAGGTACTATGGCATATAAACCTAACGGCGCTTCAACAAGACTTTTACGATTTTTTTCAAGAAAATTGAAAAGTTCTACCCGGAAATCATCAAGTGTGAAATCTGTTAAAGAAACAGATTCGTCCATTTCTTCAATATCTAATACTTCTTCTTTTAGTTTCTTTAATTGTTGATTTCTGTATTTCAGGTCATCTGTAATTAATTCTTCGATTTGTTCTGTGTTTAAAATATTATCTTCGCCTGTGGCAGTCACATCTACTAACGCCATGCGGGCTTCTACCCGTTCTTTTAAATTAATGTAATTGTCCAAATCTTTTGTGGGCCAAAAATTCACCAACTGAATTCGTTCATTCTTACTACCCAAACGATCAATGCGACCGAATCGCTGAATAATTCGGACTGGATTCCAATGAATGTCGTAATTAATAAGAAAATCGCAATCTTGTAAATTTTGACCCTCACTAATACAGTCCGTAGCAACGAGAATGTCAATTTCTGGGTTTTTATTCAAAGGATCTAAACCCGATCTGTTTTTAGAAATCGGCGAAAAGTTCAATAAGATATTTTCATAATTATTTTTTCCTAATGTTGTTTGTGTATGGCTGCCTGATACAAGCGCGCAATGAAGCTTCATTTCATTTAAACCCCAATCTTTGAGGTTCTTGTAAAGATATTCAGCGGTATCTGCGAAGGCTGTGAAAATAATAACTTTTTTATTATTGGAATTTATTGGTTGTTTAATCTTCTCAATTATTAAATCTTTTACTTCTTTTAGCTTGGCATCCCTGTCGGGGGTGACAGCTTTCGCATTATTTAGAAGATCGATTAAAGCATCCTTGTCTTTGGCTAGACTTATATGCCATTTATCCAAATCCAGATCGGCAAGGTCATATTTTAATTTTTTACCAACTTGCCACTTTTCCTCTTCTTCGCCTTCATCCCCCTCGTCCTCAACTTCCCCATCATAATCAATCGCTTCTTCTTTAGTGATAAGCTGCTGTTTTTTAAAATCTTCTATTTTTTCTTGGAGTGTCTCAATCTTCCTAATTGTTCGTTCTAATGATATTTCAAAAGACTCTATGGAACTTTCCAATCGTTTTAAATAGTTAATTTTCATCATTCCAATTAAGTAGTGCTCGCGATCAGCTTGTGTAAATA
>Ga0302319_10020119_pt1 | contig 12083 bp, 13 predicted proteins | sample Bog_T0_2_FD_203319 | JGI IMG/M metagenome (GOLD analysis project Ga0302319, IMG submission 203319) | Peat permafrost microbial communities from Stordalen Mire near Abisko, Sweden - Bog_T0_2 | ecosystem: Environmental > Terrestrial > Soil > Wetlands > Peat | place: Sweden: Abisko, Stordalen Mire... | reverse complement strand
CAGGCTAAACCGCCGCACCATGGAGCCGGACTTGATGGTGCGCCTACTGCGCGCTTGCATCTGCACACAAACCATCACTTACAAACAGCTTGTCGCCACGCCGGAGCTAGCGTGATATTCATCTTTTGGAATTCAATGCGGACGTTTGTGCGCGAAGAATTTGGCGGTGGCCCACCCTTGATCCGCCCATAATGATTGGTTTCCACCCGTCGCTTTTTTCCAGCGAAGGGTGGGAGAGCACGAACCTCGCCCAGCTTCAGTCGGGCCTTCAATCTCAATCGAATAAGAATTGTCGAGGCACGAATCCACCCGTCTCCCACGAAGAGAATCTCGCCCCTTCGCTCCGGAACAGGAAGAAAATGGATTGCGATTTCCTTGCGCAGAATTAAGGCCCATAAGCGCATGATGTCTTTAGGAAAGACCTTTTTCGAGGTCGATTTCCGGCCAAAAAACCAGCCAAAATCACCTCTACCCCCACCCCCCTATTAACTATTATCAGACTTGTAGCCTTTGAAACTGATGTAAGTAGCACATAATAATAACTATATTAAAATGCATAGTTAACTGATCAGTAACAGCAAAAGGCCGATTTTGGCCCTTTTTTGGCCGTTTTTGGGCCCTTTTTGCCCGATAATGCCGCAAAATCGATGCCAAAATGCCAGTGCGAAGACCCTCGACACTCCCCATGGCGAGGGCACATGAATCTCCGCTGGCCGGCGATGTTGTCAATCTAAAGGGGAGCAGCTTCCGTGCCTTGTGCACACCGGCCCAGATTGGCCGCTTTGGAGGGATTGTGCGATACTGGAAAAGCTCGATAAGCCGGTGCCAACCCTGCTGTCACCGGTGCTTTTGAGGTTTCCTCAACAGTCTGCGAGGAAGTCGTAATTTACTGATTCTACGTTGATTGCAGTGCAGCGCCGGGATGGCGGAACTGGCAGACGCAACGGACTCAAAATCCGTCGGCCCTTGCGGCCATGGGGGTTCGACCCCCCCTCCCGGCACCAAATAAGCATCTTTAGAATCAATAAAATACAGCCGCAGTTTTCGTTTGTGCCCGGAATGTGCCCAAAACGCTGAAGCAGTTGCCATTCGAATAGCCGCACATTTTGCGATGTTGAAGTTCGCTCGGCACACGATTCTTTCCGCTATCATCAGCGAAGCCGAAATTTTCGGCCAGGCGGGAGCGCCATGGAATGCTTCAAAGCTTCGGTTCATTACGGCGATTGGGGCGGTACGGCGGCGGCGGATGAGGCCAATCCTCGAAACGGGTTGTGGGGTTATCTCGAAGCACAGGGACTCAAGGGCGAAGACGAGTTCCTTGTGGCGGCGTCGCTGTATCGGGGCGCTCTGGGTGTAGGCGTCCTCGCATACCTCTACAAAGCCGCTGACATGGGTTCCGTTCGGGAAGAGCTTGTTGCGATAAAGGGACCGATCCCCGTCCGCCAGGTAAGGCTCGATCTGACGCTCGACCAATTCCTCGATCTGTTCGACCGCCTCAAAGTCATGCTGACATGGGACGGGCTCGGCCTGGACCGCCGCGAATACTCAATCGTTGAGCCATAACGCTGCGGTCGCGCACACTCGGCCGAGCAGGGACTATTGAACCCGCCCCGGTGCTTCGCCGGTCGTCCAGTCCTTGCCTGAATGAACCCGCGCCATCAGATCGTCGATGCGCGCCTGCCGGGCAGGGGACCACTTCGCGTAATGCTTGCGTACAATCTCCGGCGAGTTGCCGAGGATATCGGCGACATCCTCAAAGCTGGCACCGTTCCCGAGCAGTTCCGTCGCCAGGGTGTGCCGGAACCGATGCGCATGGGCGTGGGGCACCATCGACGCCTTGAACACCGACGCAAGGCTCCGCTCCGCTATGCCTTTCATTGCCCGCTCGGATGAAACGCCGTTCCAGAAGAACCAGCGCGAATTCTCCCCGCAGCCACGGGGCAGGGGTACCGTATCGAGAGCCGTTTTCAAGTCGGCAGGGATGGGGAGAAACACCGGCTTCCCGCTCTTCTCCGTACGCAGGAATATCCGCCACCGATTGCCGTCACGGCTCACACGTTCACGACCAAGAAGGGCAACGTCACCGATGCGAAGCGCTGTATATCGGAGCGCTAGTATCATCGCGCGGGCACGGAGCCGTTCATAGGGGCCGCGTCCGATGCCATCGCAAGCCTTGATGATCGACGTGACCTCCGCCGTCGAGAACGGCTCGACATCGTTCGGCTTGATGTTGCGCGGCGACTTGATGCGTTTGGCGATGTTCTCCGCACACCATTTACGGTCACGGCAGAAGCCGCAGAATTGCCGCAGCAGTTCCAGCTCCTTCATGCTCGTGATGGACTTCAGCGCACGACCGGCACGAAACGCATCGACGTGATCCGTGGTCAGCTCGTCTACGGAGTCAATCTTCCGGGCCTCGCAGAACGCCTTGAGATGGTTCAGGGTGTTCCGGTACTTGCGCACCGTCGAGTATTTGAGGGCTTCGCTCTCGCAGTGTTCGATGAACGCCGTTACAGCGTCACCGACCGCTTTGAAGATGTTCGCGTCGGGCGATTCTAGCGCCACGGCTTTCTTGCGGGCGCGGGCCATATCGCGCGTACCGAGGGACTGCCGCAGAACACGCTTGCCGTCTATATAGCCATCAGCCCAAAGCGGGCAGTTGCATTTGAGGACATCGCGCCCCCGCGTGCGGTGAGGGCAAGCCTTGGTATGCCGCCGCCAGATCGTCAACATAGAGTCGATTTTAGCGCGATTTCCTGGCATAAACACGCCTCGCCACAGATTCCGGTATGCGGAGCGTGACATATTCCCTGCGACCGCTGCGCGGAAACGAATTGCCGTATTTCAGGACGCCGGGTTCGTCGAGAAAGAGACGCCGGATGGTGCTTTCATGAAGCAGCCACAGATCGGCCAGTTGCTTCGGCGTGTAGTGGCGCTCGAAAGCAGTTTCCTCGATACGAATTGGCAAACGCTCACCCATAAGCGAAAGCCTTCCGTTGAACGCCGCGATTGCTCAGGCGACCGAAGGCACCTCCCGGCGACAGGGCAAGAGCGGTTGAGGCCGCTTGCGGAGCTGATCGTTCCAGTCTTTGAAGCCGAACGGCTCCTGCACTGTGAATTTCAAATCCAGGCGACCCGTGAGCGCCACGGCCTTGCGCACGACATCCGCCAGCTTCGCGCCGTCTTCGTCCGCATCCATGGCGGATACGATTTCACTATCCATGGGCATTCGCGCAGCGGCAGCCCGGATCAACTCCGGCTGTTGCGCGTTTGGCTTGCCGCCGATGCTTGCGTATCTGGCGCGATTGTCGGGAAACAGCACGGCATGGGAAAGCGCATCGATGGCGCTTTCACACAGCACCAGCCTGTTATCGCCAGCCAGTTCATGCGACAGCCATAGAGCCTTACCGCCGCCCGAGGCAAAGCCGGTGAAGCCGACGTTTTTGAGTTCATAGCCGGTGAGGCCCTCCGCGTCGAAATGCGGGAATACCGCATTGCCCTTGTCATCTATCCGTATCCTTCCCGCAAAACGCTCCAGAGCGAGCAGGGGGCCGGGCAGGGCGCGTTCACGCTCCAGATAGGGGTGAGTGTCCACAGCGTCTTTCATGCGCTCCCAGGCGGCTTCCACCTTCATCCGGTCCTTTTCGGTTTTGTGCAGTGGCTGGAAAACAGGGACCGCGACGGGAGGCTGTCCGATCCATGGCCGCAGTTCCTTCCGGGTCGCGCCGAGGCTCAATCCATGCCGGAATTGCACAAAGTCGATGATGGTGCCGTTGTCCCTCTCATCGCGCACCGAGAAATAGACATAATGCCCATCCGTGCCACGCTTGATAATGACCTTGTCATCGCTGACCGGGTGACGCATCACGGCGGTGCCACGACATGAGGCTTTGGCGTCGAGTTGATAGCCCTGCGACGCCGCGTAGGCCCTGAGATCGATATGTTTGAAACTTTCAAGTTCCGCGTCGAACATTTTCTTCTCCTGCTGCCCGCGTGTCCGCCGATCCTAGAGCGGAGTTTTCATTCCCTCAAGCTCCGATAAATCGGGCTTTCATTTCCCGCCTGGGGAAAGCTGCGGCCTCTGGGCCGTCGGCAGAGCCGCGCGCGCGGCCCCCGGTGTTTGCGTCGCGCGTGCCGCCGCCGGGGAGGGTTGCGATACACCTGTGAAGCTCGAATAACTCCCCGACAATGTGCCTCTGAAACCGCAGGCGTCGTAACAAGTGAAAGCATCGCCCTTGACTCTTCCTCCACAGACGAAGGCATTGCAGTTGCCGCAGCGAATGATGTCCTCCGATCCACACCACGGGCATTTCTCCGCGTGCAGCCACCGACCGTCGATCAGGCTGAGAGGGATTTCTTTCGCCGTCCCGCCGCCAGAAGCACCCGCGCCGGTCACACGCGCGCAGTCCTTCAGCTTGTAATGCCCGTTCGTCTTCGGCTCATAGAGCGCCACCCAGGGCCTGCCATGGACCGCGCAGATGCGGGTCGCGGCGACAAGGTTCTCGTGTATCTCGGGCTTTCTGGCCACAACACCGTATTTCTCGCCGATGGCGAGCGCCGCTTCGACTTTGTTCTTCATCTCGACCTTCCTCCCGCCCAGCCTCCCGACCAGGCGCTGCGTCCTTCGCGTTCAAGCTCGACGCGGTACTGGCTCGGCTCGACTTTGCCGGGCCTGTTCTGGCGCTGGACTTCCTCGTTCTCGCCGTATTTCTTCGCGATCTCCGTCCCCGCCTTGATCTTGTCTTCGTCGCTCATACGAACCACGACCTGATGCCTTCGAACAACCAGGACTCGGAATGTTGCAGCTTGTCGAGAAGTCCCGGCATGGCGTTTGTAACGCCGATGAGCGCGGTCCAGATCAATACGTACATTCCGACATCCGGCCTATCGTGGAAGCCAAGGACTCCGATCACAACGCCGGTGACGACAAGAATGCCCTTCATCACCACCGATCCAACGCCGCGCCTCGAAAATTCGGCGACGGCCCAATCCTTGAACCACAACAGGGACCCCAGGCCGAATATCCAGTCGAAGAGATGTTCCCAGGCGCGGAACGGAAGGAAGCCCGGAAACACCTCGACCATTGCCGGTATTGCCCAGAGGAATCCGCTGGCCGTGAACACGGTCCAGAGCAGTCTGACTTCCGGATACGACCAGAGCCTTTGCAACAACTCCTTCCCGGCGTTATCCGGGATCACATGTTGCCGAGCGTTCAGGAGTTCGACCGCTTCGGCGAGCTTGCGATTGTCGTCTTCCAGCTCCTCGATTTGCCGCCGCAGATCGTCGGACCCGGCATCGTTGCCGAACGCGCCGTCGAGTGCTTCCAGAACGCTCAGATCGTTCTCGTCGCACATCCTGAACGCCTGATCCGCCGCCGCATGACGCTCGCCTTCGCGGTTCGATCCGACGAGCGAAATCACCTTCTTGAATTTCATAAAGAACGCCGAACTGACGCTCATAAATCCTCCTTTCACGACTTACCGGCTGAACCATCCGGCCTTTCTGAAATAGGGGTTTCGACCGTAGCCACTGCATTCCTTGGTGTACGGCTTCCGCCTTGCCTTCACCACACCGGGGACGCCTTCACAGAACAGCAGCATCTGATCTCTCGGCAGCGCCCGAACTTCGTGTGGATGGATGACGGGACGAACGACCGGCGATGCGCTGTTCGTGACATGCGGCTCACCCGTCCGGTGGTCAATGGAAACGCTGCGATTTGCGCTCAGAACCTGCGTTACCCCGGCCATTTTGGAAGCCATGTCCATCGTTGCCTGATCCCGAGCGCCGAAAAGGGCGATCACTCCGGAGTTCTGAAGCACCGTCTGCCAGGCGTCGCCAAATTGCTTCATAATCTGCGAAACGTCCTGGTACACCGCGACGATTTGCAGCCCGGCAGCTCCGGCGGCGAGGCCGAACGCATCCTGCCACGCCTTGCTGTAACCGATCTGGCTCATCTCATCGATGACGGCGACACAGGGAACCCTTGCGCCGCGTTGCCCTTCTTCAAGCGCGCAGTGAAGCGTCCAGCCGGACAGCAGAGAGAAAGTTTTGTTGTCATCCATGCGGTTCAGGGGAAGACATAAGCTCAGGGTCATGCCAGGCACCCTTTTGACATCCCGCAGGCTTACGTCCGCCGCCATAAGGCTTTCGGCAATGGCGCGTTTGCTTAGGAACTCGGTCTGCGTTGTCGCCGTCGAAATGATGCCGTTCAGTTCCCGGCTCTCTTCGGCATCCTCCGCCGCATAGCGCGAGAAGGTCTGGCGCAGGTAAACGTCCGGCAGAGTCACGGCCCATCGCGCGAATTGAAACACCGACCGGCCTGTCGCTCCCGTCAGGATATTCCGCGCCGTCGGCAGATTCTTCTCCGAAGGTTTGCCATACTTGACCAGCGCCTGAACGATTCCCGCGAAAAGAGCTTTGCCGGACGGTCCCCAGTGAGGATCGTCGTTCGCCGCCTTTTCATCCCAGAAGGTCGTGACGAGTTTGGCGCAATCGGCCTCGACCGTTGGCGAGCGAGGATCGATGTCGGCCATGGGATTGATGCGAACTTGCCGCGTGCCCTCCATGTGATCCAGCCAGATTTTGTAAGGGTTCCAGGCATAGACGGGGCCATGCTTCCTGCGCGACTTGCCGACGATGCAGGTTATCTCCCCTTTCGGGTCTACCAGGAGCAGGGCGTACTTTTTGGGCAGGGTCATTATCAGCGTCCCGAGTAGCGTAAAAAGCTTGCCTGCCCGCGCGCTCGCGATAACCGTAAGGTGGCCAGGGCCGCAGTAATTGATGACCTTGCCCGATAAGGTGCGACCGAGCCGGAAACCTCTCGAACCGAAATAGCCGCCCGCCTTCAATGCGCGGTCGGACGCGAATTCCGCCGCCGCCTGCGTCTTTTCCGGATTGAAGTCATAGGCCCGTTCAACCCTCTTTCGCCGCGCGTCAACGATGACAATACGGAAAACAATCGCCGCGACCGCAGCTATGAGAAGAAATTCGATAACGTAGTCCATTTCAGAGCCATCCTTTCCCGGCCAGAAACGCGCGGTCGCCATCGCGCAATTCCGCCGATTGCAAAACCTGTTTCAACATGAGGCGAAAGTCCGACGACTGACCGGCATAGCGGACCAGAGCCTCGCCGATCACCGCCGCCTCACGGGCCTCGTCTTTCTCCCGGCGCTTTTGCTGACGGACCTTTTCCGCCGCAATGGCTTCTCGCAGCGCGGCTTCCCTTTTGCGGAGAACATCGAGTTTGCTCGACGCTGTGTTTTCCATGGCACCCCTCCAATCGTTTACGCCGCTTCCTGTGCCGCTGCTGAAAACGTAGAACTCCACAAGATTCCTGTCCTTCCCCGAAAACAGATCGTTTCCAGCGCAGCTTCACCGGCAGGGCAGACCCCGTCCTGAAGAGTTTCTGAATTTCCTTCAGGTACAATGTGGCCAATGGAAAGACACAGAACTTTCACGTTCGGCAGGGAGTGCGGCACCGCATTCAGATTGCAGGTACGCGACAACGACGGCAGGAGAAATCTGTCGCTGACCCAGGGCGGGCGTTCAATTCACGGACTGTCGCCGCAGGCGCTTGAGCTTATGCAGTATCTGCTCGACCGGACCGGGAAAGATTGCTTCAGGGACGATATCCTCGATGCCATCTCACCCTCGTCCGACCACAATCTCGTGGACAAATACATCAGCGATTTGCGGGAGAAGCTGTCACCGGATAAGGCGGACCTTGAAAAGTACATCGAAACCGTCGCAGGCGGTTACAGGTTCCGGCTGGAGGTCGAAACGCACGGCGATCTCGGTTCGATGGACGGATTTTCGGAGTGGAACAAGCTGCGGTTTCACGAACTGATGGGCGAGTTGAAGCGCGGGCCTGAAGAGGGCGAAGACCTGCGAATCGTTACGACCGGGATCAGCCCGACCCTCGACATTCTGGATTTTCGCGGGCTTCTCCGCAAAGGCCTTCGCATAAAAATCCTGTTCCTGAATCCGGCAAACAAGGATCTGTGCGAAGCCCGCTATGGCCTCAGAACCGACAAGACGCCGGAACGCTGTACGCGGGAACTCCAGGATCAGATTGGCGACATACACGCGATTGCGCGGCAATACGCATCCGGCGACCGGACGAAGAACGAAGGAAGTCTTGAATACGGCCTCTCCGACGCAATGCCGTGCGGTTTTGTCATACACACAACGCGCTGGGCGTTGTTAGGCATCTTCCTCGCGCACACTTCCTATTCGGACGGTCCGATGTTTGAAATACGCTCCGAGACCGTGGCGTGGAAACAGCTTCACGACGACTGGAAAGCGCGATGGGAGGCGGCCCGAAAGCCTGTCACACGAAAGACGAGCGCCGACCGATCCGTTCCTTCCGCGCCGCTCTCCATCTGAAATTCCTTCATCGTTTCGACAGCTTAACGGCTGACCGGCATTCATAGCGCGGGAATGACGCAGGCCCGGACATGGGTTCACACTTTTTCCATGTCGCAACCGATGCAACATCGCCTTTCCCGAGTTCCCCTTCATGCGCGGGCCGATGTTCGATTTCGCCGGGCGTGTATCCGTGTAAGGTGTTTCCTGCCTTCCGGTCCAGCGGGCTGCACAATCGCAACCTTACCCGATGCAAAGTCTGGCGCACCCGGCGTGCCTGTCAAAGGGTTGTTTCTCGGAATTTTCATTGCGTGCTCCCCCCGCTTTCGCGGGGGTTCCTCGCGCAAGCAAATTCCTGCGATACCGCTGCGCGCCTGTGACAGTCCCGCCTATTGGGTGCGCTTTGTCCTTTGCATCGGTTGCGATCATGCAGCCCAGACACGAAAGGAAACACCATGTCCGACACAAAGAAACCCGCAGCGAAAATCAACCTTTATCCGGTATCCGCTGCCATCTGGCGCAAGGAAACCGACAAGAGCGTTCTCTACTCAGTCACGTTCGAGAAGAGCTACAAGGACAGTTCGGGAAAGTGGCAGTCCTCGTCGAGCTTCAGCGAAAGCGAGCTGTTGCTCGTGGCGAAGGCCGCAAACCTGGCTCACGACGAAATTCAGGAACAACATCGTAAAGACCAGCACGCCGCTGCATACGTCGCAAACGCTTCCTAGCAGACCGGGGCAGGGCGCTCTCACGAGTGCCTTGCCCTTTTTTTCTGTCACGCATCGATGCACTCAATCGTATGCGGTCGGCATCGCTCCACAAATCAAGCCATCTTCTTTCCTACTGCCCGGCTCGCAGTTGAGAGTCACAGCGCAACGCGCTTTGCCTCGCTCATTGCAGTGTTGCGCCCCCGGATTGTTCCGCGCGCGCAACACAAAATTATTTGCAGCGAATCAGAATTTCGATTCCATTCGCCTGATGGTTGATGCGGATATCGCCGACAGCAAGTTGTGCGCGTGTGCCACGCGCCACGCCACATTGCACCGTCCTTCGGACGGCGCTGTGGCTCAACTTGGCAAGGGGCAGGGCTTCGCCCCTCCCCGTTGCATCCCCTCCTGTGTGCCGCAGCCGGCAGCGGAAACCGTGCCCGTTTCCGCGCCATTCGGCTCTGCCCGCGTTGCCGCGTTTCGCTCATGGGAGATGCGTCCATGACGGCGAACGACAACGCGCCGCCGCTGCATGAGAAGCGCAGCGGCAGCCAGAAACGCGTGCGCGTGCGCAAAATTCCCGTCGCCTGCGACGACGAGGAATTCCTGCGTATCGACGAACGCGCGCGGGAAGTCGGGCTCAGCCGCCCGAGCTTTCTCCGCGCCTGCGGCCTTGGCACGCCCGGCCCCCGCGCGCGGCGCAGCCCCACGGTCAATGCCGAGGCATTGGGCCATGCGACGGCGGCGCTGAACAAAGTCGGCAGCAATCTTAACCAGATTGCCCACGTGCTTAACGCAGGACGTTCTCACGTGACCGCGCAGGAATGTTTCGCGGCGCTTGCCGAGGTTCGCGCCGCCCTTGCCCGCATCCTCGAAATCCTGGGGCGCAAGGACCGCCTATGATTTCCAAGGGCACGACTCACAATGACGGGGCGCGGCTGGCGGATTACATGACCACCGGCAAGGACGGCGAACGCGCCGAGCTATGGCAATTGCGTGGCTTCGGCATGGGCAATATCACAGACGCATTCCGCTGCGTTCACGCCATGGCCGAGGCTACAAGAGCGCAGCAGCCTTTCTTTCATGTGCAGGTACGGAACCGCGAAGGCGAGACGCTGACCCGGCCTCAGTGGGAACATGCCGCCGACCGCATCGAGCGGATGCTGGGCCTCACCGATCAGCCCCGCGCCATTGCGTTTCATATCGACGAACGCACCGGCGACGAGCACATGCACATCGCATGGAGCCGTATCGACGAAAACACCATGAAGGCCCGGCCCCTGCCGTTTTTCAAGGAGCGGCTGAAGAAGATCAGCCGCGAGCTGGAATTGCATTTTGGGCTTGAGCCGGTGACCAACCGCCGCGAGGGCCATATCAAATTTGCGCCGACGCGCGCCGAGCATGAGCAGGCGCGGCGTCTCGGCCTCGACGTTCACGAGGTACGCAACGCCATCCGCGACCTCTGGGATCGCGCCGACAGCGGGCGCAGCTTTCAGGCCGCGCTGGAGCATGAAGGCTTCATCCTTGCAAAAGGCGAGCGCCGGGATTTCGTGGTGATCGACCAGGCGGGCGGAATGCACCCTCTCGGCAAGCGGATGCTCGACGTAACGGCGTCGAAGATCCGCGACCGGCTGTCCGACATCTCCCGCGATGAACTGCCTTCCGTCGAGATGGCCCGCGCGCTCATGCCGGAACCGGCACAGGAACGCGCACCCAAACAGACAAAGCAGCAGGAGAAACAGGAGCCGGTATGGGACCGCGACCGCGCCGACCGCCAATGGCAGGAAGCCGTCGTCAACGCCGCCATCGACAGGGAAAAGGTCGAGCGGAATTTCATCGAGCCGGAAGACAAGACAAAATCGCAGGAGCGGAAACGCGGGGCAGGGGCGGGCAGTAGGAAAAAAGAGAGTCCCGAGGAGTGGGAGCAGAAGGCCGAGGCCAGGCGGCAGGCAACGAATGAAAAACACTGGCCGGTCAATCCGCCGACGCATGACGGATGGCCGTCATTCGAAAAAGCCGCCGAACATGCGACCATCGACCGCCGAGCCGAAAATCTCAGAGGTGCGCCCAAACATTTATGGGATGCGTGGCTCCAGAGCGACAGCGCCAAAGCATTCGCCGCAGCCCTCGACGATAAAGGCATCATGTTCGCCAAAGTGACGAAGGATGAGGCCGAACGCTTTCACCGCGAAGCCGAGTTCGCCAAAGCAATCGGCAGACATGCGCCCCGTTTCAAAGAGGATGAAGTCATTGTCGTCACGGAGCCGCGCCGGGAATATCACCGCAAAGGCGAGTGGGCGAGCCCTAGCCGCTTTCAGAAGATCGATCCCGCACTCGCATGGAAGTTCATGAAAGGCCTTGAAGGTCTCGTTACCGTGCAGAGTATCGATGCGACGGTCCAGGCCTCCGATAAACGAGCGATACAACGCGCTGCCGACCGCGCAGCGGCCCGCATGGAACGTTCGACGGATACCAGGGATTATTCGAGACCCTATCGCCATCAGGCGATAAAGGGGAAGGTGGAAGTCGCAAAGAGCGCGGCCCGGACAATCGGCAAGGCGTTCGATGCCTTCAGCGATGCTTTCGATTCCCTGATAGCTCCAAAGCTGACGCCGGAGCAGATACGCGAGGGCCGGAGAGCCGCATCCCGCCGCGAGCAAAAGGCGGAAGACGCCATCGACTTTCAGCGATACACCGCCGACACCGCCGGGCGACAGCGAGAGCGGGAAGACGAGCTGGAGGCAGCCCGGCAGCGCGAACGAGAGCGAGGCGGGCGAGACCGATAGGAGCCGTGGCAATCGGGAACACCACGGCAGGAACCGGCGTCCCAAACATTACCGAAACATCACCGGCCTGACCGACTTTACCAGGCGTCAGTTCCGGCAGGTTGCAAACTCATTGACGCGCCGCGCGAATGAACCGCCACGAGTACAGCGCCGACGCAGCGATACTGGCGGAGGGCTGGCGCCCACGCAGATCATGCCGCACCCCGTCGAAATACCGGAGGCGAAGTAC
>Ga0302319_10020118_pt1 | contig 12083 bp, 7 predicted proteins | sample Bog_T0_2_FD_203319 | JGI IMG/M metagenome (GOLD analysis project Ga0302319, IMG submission 203319) | Peat permafrost microbial communities from Stordalen Mire near Abisko, Sweden - Bog_T0_2 | ecosystem: Environmental > Terrestrial > Soil > Wetlands > Peat | place: Sweden: Abisko, Stordalen Mire... | reverse complement strand
CCGCTCAGGCAATGCGCTGGCAATGATGAAGGGCAGCCTGCACACGGACGAACTGATGAAAGCGGCTATGGCGCGCGACACGGGTCTTCGCACGGCTCGCCGCATCTCCCATGTCTTCATCATGGATACGCCAGCCTATGCGCGCACGCTGCTGATTACCGACGCGGCGATCAACATCTCGCCGGAGCTCGAAGACAAGGTTCATATCGTCCAGAATGCGATTGACCTGGCCCACGCACTGGGCATTCCCGAACCCAAGGTGGCGCTGCTCTCCGCCGTCGAAACCGTGAACCCGAAGATCAAATCCACTCTCGACGCCGCGGCCCTTTGCAAGATGGCCGATCGAGGCCAGATTACCGGCGGCATTCTCGATGGCCCCCTTGCCTTTGACACAGCGGTGAGCGTGAAGGCAGCACGAATCAAGAAGCTGGTTTCTCCGGTCACCGGCCAGGCCGACATTCTGGTTGTGCCCGACCTGGAGAGCGGGAACATGCTTGCCAAGCAGTTGGAGTACCTGGGCGGAGCGCAATTGGCCGGCATCGTCCTTGGCGCGCGCGTCCCGACCATTCTCACCAGCCGCGCCGACTCAGCAGAGACGCGCCTCACCAGTTGTGCAGTGGCAGTGCTGCTGCACTATGCAACTCACCCGCAACTGAAGGTCTAACCAGAGCCCTCTTTTGCGCGGTCATGATTCATCTGCGAGACTTGGACCGTGCCTACTCCGTTCCCAGCGCTCATCTTCGACCTGGATGGGACTCTCACTGACTCGAAGCCGGGCATCGTTGGTTGCCTTCAGAAAGTTCTCGAAGCCCGCAAGATTGCCGACCCCGGACCGCTGGATCGCTTTGTCGGTCCGCCGGTTGAGCAATGGACAGTCGAGATTCTGCCGGACGGAAGCGAAGAAGACCGGATTGCTCTGGCCGCCGAGTACCGCGGCTGCTACGACCGCGAAGGATGGAAGAACAACTCCGTCTTTCCGGGAGTCAAGCAGATGCTCTCTGACTTTCACAGTGCTGGGTCCCCGCTGTACGTTTGCACATCGAAGCAGCTTCGCTTTGCCGTGCGCATTCTCGATCACTTTGGCCTGACTTCGTTCTTCAAAGCGGTCTATGGCGACCAGCCCGAGTATGCAAGCCACAGCAAGATCGACCTGCTTGCGCGTCTGATCGCGGAACAGTCTCTCGATGAGCACTCGACCTGGATGGTTGGTGACCGCATCTTCGACATCGAAGCGGCTCACGTCAACAATGTTCGCTGCTTGTTCGCTGGGTGGGGATATGGGCCGCCAGGCGAGGGCGCTCAGGCCGATGCCGTTGCTCCATCCCCTGCGGATGCCTATGCCCATGTGGCCTTGCCGCCTGATTCGCGCCAGCGCGAAGCCTGAGTTCCGTCGCTAATTCGGAGCCTTCTGACTAGAAGCTGTCTGATAAAAGATCTTGTACCGAGAAAGCATTCCGGCAGGGGCTGAAGCCCAGCGATTTCTTGGGCCTTCTTCGGCACGACTGAAGTCGTGCCCTGACTCAAAACAGTTTGCGAGACTGGTTCTAGTCCATCGACACGCTGAGTTGATGGCGGACATCGGCTCCGCGAATCCAGAAGATGACGTCGGTTGCGATGTTCGAGGCGTGATCGGCGATGCGCTCCAGATTGCGAGATACAAGGATGCCGTTCATCGCCTGCTGCGTGAACTGCGGCCTGTCCTGAATCAGTTGCAGCAGGTCGGAGTTTGCGCGGCGGTTCATCCGATCGATCTCGTCGTCCATCTCACGCACGGAGTCCGCGAGGCGAGCATCACCATCCAGAAGCGCCTGAATCGCCGAGCGGATCATGCGTCCGGCAAAGTCCCCCATGGCTGCAAAATCCACCGGCAGATCCACTTCCTCGGTCTTTAGAATATCCTTGGTGCGGCGAGTGATTCCAACGGACTGATCGCCGACCCGCTCAAGATCGCCATTGATCTTGATCACGGCGAGGATGAAGCGAAGATCGATGGCCATGGGCTGCTCCTTGGCCAGGAGTTCATAGGCCATCTCGTCAAGCTCGCGCTGCGCTGTATTGATGGCCGCTTCGTTCTGCTTTACATACTGGCAAAGCCCTTTGTCGCGCTGCAGATAGGCATCCACAGCGGTCTCAACTGCCTGTTGAGCCAATGCGGCCATGGCAAGGAGCTTGTCCTTGAGCTCGGCCAGTTGCTGTTGAAAATGGATGCGCGGCACGCCAACTTCTCCTTCATCCTTGATTGTGCACTATTCAATGTTATCGTTGGACGAATTTCGTGCAATGGACCAGAAGTATCACATCTCGGGTACAGCCGTCCCGGAATGGAATAGCCTAATCGAATGGACAGACCGAGTGTTGTTTCCCTACCCCAGCATTCAATCAACCCGTTGGAATGCGATCAGCGCCAGATTTACAAATTGATGACCGGCATCATCGTGCCAAGGCCCGTCGCGCTGGTCTCGACCGTGGATCGGGATGGACTTGCAAATCTTGCTCCATTCAGCTTCTTCACGGGAGTTGGATCGAACCCGCCGACGGTGCTGTTCTGCCCCGTCATTCGCAAGGCTAGTGATCCAAACGAAGCTCCTTCCCTTGAAATGAGAAAAGATACGCTCCGCAATGTTGAGGAGACTGGAGAGTTTGTGGTGAATGTCGTGAGCAGAAGCATTGCGCACGCTGCCAACGCTACCGCGGCCGAAGTGCCTCCCGATGTAAATGAATTCGTGCTCTCCGGACTGACGCCGATGGCGAGTGAGGCCGTTCGTCCGCCGAGAGTGGCAGAGTCCCCAGCACAAATGGAGTGCCGGTTACTCCAGGTCATTTATACCGGCCGTGAACCAGGAGCGGGTGTCATCGTACTCGGCGAGGTGGTTCGCTTCCACGTCCAGGAATCGCTGTTCGAAGAGTTCCGGGTCGATCCGGGCGGCCTCGATGCCGTAGGCCGGATGGCGGGCAGCACGTGGGTCAGCACGCACGATCGCTTCGAGCAAATCCGCCCGACGTAGAAGGCATGCCTGTGTGAGACCCTGCCCGTTTTGAGGGCCGCCTACTGGAGTGGAAATCAGCATGAGCGGCGCAGGCTAGAGATTGCGGTACTGGCCTCGTCTCGAGGGAAGCGTAGGCATCTCAAGCTCTGAGGAGGGTTGGAAGGTTCGAACCACAGACTCCTCTTCCATCTTCGAGTCTTCAACGCCGTATTCGGCCACACTTGCTACCGGCTTAAGGAACTCCTGCTGTGCAAATCCCCCGCGCGAATCCCTGCCTGCCGTTTGGCTGGGAGGCGAGGACGGCTTCGTGCTACTCTGCGAACCAGGGTTCGACTCCTGCGCGGTCACGCTTCCGAGAGCTTGCGGAGTGCGATGCGCGTTCTCTGGGACGATTTCAGAATCAGGGGTCCCGGTTGAAGGATGAACTTCTTTCAGGCCCAGCCCCGCCAGCAGACTTCTCAATCCACTCAGACGAGATGTGAGACGCGCCGGCGAATCCTCCTGTTCGGTCAGATGGGTTGGGACTTGCGCAGGTTGGAATGCAGGGAAAGCATTCACACCGACGCTGCGCTCGCTCAGCGGTGACTGCGCTGGCGCACCGGCGCGTTTGGGCGTCGACGAATCGGCGATCCGGGATGGCTCCGTGTGCCGCGGGAACTCGACGGGAGGGGATTCGAGCTGCGCCTTTTCCTTGCGTGATTTGCCCGTCCTTTCCCCTTGCCATAGAAGCGGAACCGCCTGTTCCGCACGCTGGCCAGGTACATCGGAAAGCCACCAGGGAATGTCGGGGTCACCTTCAGGAAAAGGGTTCTCAGAAGGTTCCGGCGCAACGGCCGCAGTTTGCAATTCGCTGCCGCGTGGCAGCTCCGGTTGTGCCGGGACGGGCAAGCCTTCCCGCTGCACCCACAACGACTTGTGAACGACCGGGACCGGGCCCGTTGGGCTTTCGGAAGAGCGGAGCTCAGACCGGACTGCTTCCCTCACCTGCTCCTCGCGCGAAGGATCAAAGGTCGGCTGCCTCGGATCAGCGATCTCTTCAACCTTGCGCTGTGGCTCGCCGATACGCAGTGCCTGAGGCTCTGCCTGCGGTGCAAGCGGGGCTGCAAACGCCCGAGCAGCAGTGGACTCCGGCAGGTTCATGGAGCCAGTCTCCTGCCGATTGACTGGTTCAAACGGAGGTGCCGGTTGGGAATCGCGGAAGTGCGCCGCGGGCGCGGTCTCGACCGGTTTGGCCGGGGCTGAAGCTGCGGACGCGCCGGCCGGTGACCAGACATCAGACCATGTATTCGAAGCCAAGGTCTCGCCAGAACTGATCATCCAGGACGGCTCTGGGGCTATGGCAGGTCTCTGGTCCGTCGCCTGGGGGCCCGCCGCCTCGGAGTTCGTTTCCAGGGGGTTCGATGGCGGGGGACTCGATGGCGGGGGGCTCGATGGCGATGGCTGGGATTGCACCACGGGAACACTCGGAGTCAATTCGGCCGACTTGACGATTGGGCCGGTTGCATTTGCCGTAACCACCGCACCGGTTCTCCGGGTGCGACGCGCTGCAGCTCCCATTTGCAATTGAAGATGTTTCTCAATTGCGTCCACTGAGGCCCGAAAGGCCGGATCGGCCTTGTCAAGGCCCACGCGATTGAGCACGAAGCCGACAGCACCGACATTGAGCCTCTGCAGTGTCGCGGCCGTGTCGCGGATCTCAGCGCGCGTCGTCACGCCCGACTCGACCACCACAATCACGCAATCGGCAAAGCGCGCAAGATACTCCGTCTCCGCCGAGACTGCAATCGGCGCGGCATCGGTCAACACCAGCGCCTGACTGTCGCCTTCATTGGCCGTCTGATTCGAGAGCCCCGATTGCCGGCTGCGTCCACCAGCCGTCACAAGCGCCCGCGTCGCCTGCAGGCCTTCGGCTGCCGCTCGCCCCGGCTGCTCCTCGGCGGAAGTTCCCGAAGCATCGACATACACGGTCGGCCTTCCCATCGATTCCAACAGGGCTCTGACTCGGGTCACGATTGTGGTCACACCCGTACCGGAGCTTGCGCCGGTGAAAACGTAGCTTCGTAAATTGCCTTGCTTGTGCGCATGTTCGATGGCCGCGGCCAGCCGCAAGAGATGTTCCTCTGCCGCGCCCTCTGAGACTTGCCCGAAATCCGGCAGGAGCACCATCGGGCCGAACCCCAGAACACCTTCGACATCGGAACCTACATAGATGCGCCGATCCAGCTTGTGCCGTGACACCGCGGCGATGAGCCCGAGGATGATCCCGGCCAACACGATGGCAAGCGCATTGCGAGTCCTGCCCGATTTGGTCCGATGAGCCGGAACCTCAGCAGGCGTGCTTATGTAGGCTCCGGACGGCGCCGCATCCTCAAGCATCCTGTTGTGGAGCTGCTCGTCAACGGCGGAGAATCTTGACTGCAGTCGAGTGATGTCCGCCGCAAGGTCATTTGCCCGCTGCAGCTTCGAGGTCGCGTTGGTGGCGCTGGAAACAAGCTGCCTCAGCTGGCTATTGAGCTGCGCCTCGACCCCGGCCGTGCGCTCCAGTTCCGAGCGCAACTGGAGCTGAATGTGCGAAGAGGCCCGGCTGCGCAGGTCCTTCATCATCTGTTCGAGATTGCCATTGATCTGGGCCAGTTCAGCTGCATCCTGCTTGTACTCCGGGTTCCCCGGAGTCAGGTTGGCCATCTTGCTGATCAGCACTGCCTTGCGCGTATTGAGTGCGGTCTTCATGCTGATCAGGCCAGCGTCGGTATCGGCACTCTCGTCGGCTGCTGCATCAATCGCATTGGACGATGCTCCGTGGCTCGCGCCCATCGCCGCGAACTTTGCTTCCGCGGCATCGTGCTCCGTCCGCGCCTTCACCAGTTCCGTTCGAATCTCGGTAATGTCCTGGTCAAATTGGTCGGGAGCGCCTGCTATCGAGGCAACACCGAGCTGTTTGTTCAGTTCCTGTTGCTCGGAACGGTCCGCATCGAGCGCGCTCTGAACACGATCCCGCTCTTCGCGGAGCATCGTCAGCCGTTGCTGATCTCCTGCTTTCTGGTCGTGCGCAGTGCCCTCAAGGTAACTGGCCGCAACGGCATTGGCTGTCTGTGCGGCAAGTTCCGGACTCGATGCGCGGGCTTCAATCGTGAATTGGTAGGTCTGGCCGACACGTGCGACAGAGAGTTCCCTCCTCAACCCATTAAGAGCATCCTCATCGCTTTCGTTGGGCTTCCTTGCACCATCGCCCAGCTTCTTCAACGCGCTGGTGAGCACATCCTCGCGCATCGCATTCCCAACCTGCTGCTGGATGTAGGAGTCATAGGTCGATGCGTCGTACGGCCAGCGGCTGGAAAAGCCTTGCTGGATCACGCTCGGCGGAGCCGGTTGAACGTATACCAGACACTGCGCCAGATAGACCGGCGCCTTGACAAAGTAGTAGATCAGCCCCAGCACAAGACCAACTGCCGCAAAGGACATGGCGAGTCGCCGGTGCAGTTGCAGACTGCGCATCAGATCCAATTGAAGGAAAGCTTGCTCCGTGTTGGGCCCTTTTCCAGCATGCGTGGATCTCGGATTCGCGGTCGAGGGTTCCACAATTCGAGGGACGTCCAAAGCTGCAGGTCGATTGCCTTGCGGGCTCATGGCAGTCCTCCTTCCAGCATTGCCAATGTTCCGATGGAGATGGCCGGATTGAGTCGCTCGAGGACATACGTGGCGCGGTAGAACCCGGACTGAGGAACAAAGATAATCTCGCCCGGACGCAGGGTGATTTCGAGCGACTTGACAGGATTGAGCACGTCGTTGAACGAGATGGTCCGCGAGATTCCAGAAGCAGGGTCCACGATCTGGATGTGCGGCTTGGCCCCAGCTTTCCCTGTAAAGCCACCCGCCTCAGCAAGCACGCTGGCTAGGGTCGAAGTCGTGGTCAGCGGGATCGCACCGGGTTTCCCTACTTCGCCCAGCACCGAAACGAATCGCTCGGCTCCGCTTGGCACGTAAATCACATCGTCCCGGCGAAGCCGGAGGTCGGCCAATGCGTTGCCCGCGCTTAAGAGTGCTTTCAGATCGATCCAAACAACCTGGTCGTGGCCTCGATAGATCGCGCAGCGCTCAGGGATTTGTGCAGACTTGTCCGCCGAGGTATTCATGCCGCCGCGGGTCAAGGCTTCAAGCAAGGTGGGCGTTCCATCGAAGGTAAGAACTCCCGGCTTCTCGACCGCGCCCAGCAGAAGAATCTTATTGGCGGTGTACTTGGTGACCGCAACCTGAGCCGCGAGATTCGAATAATAGGGTGTAAGCGCGGCCTCAATCGCTGCCGCCGCCTGCGGGCGTGTCAATCCAGTCAGAACAATATCTCCGGCTAAGGGCAGGGTGATTCGTCCATCTGGCCCGATCACGAGTTTGGCCGAGAGATCGGGCCGGCCCGCAAAATCCACCGCGATCTCATCGCCCTTGCCGAGACGGTATTCCTCATCCTCCGCCGGCTCGAAGTTCCGCAGCGTTTCGAGCGGATTCGGCTTCAACTTCGGATCCTGCTGGGTCTGGGAACCATCCTGCGCCTGAACGGAAAACAGTCCAGAACCAAATACGGAAGCGATCACGAGCCCGGCCAGCAACACAGAGGTCCATTCGCCGGAGATACGCCTATTCATGCCGTGGCCTCCCGAGTACGCAGAAACCCAACGCCCAGTCCTATGCACTTGCCCATTTGCTGCCTTTCAACCGCTGTCAAGACCCACCGAAACAACACTGCCAGGACTCCCGCCGAATAGAGAATCCCACCGGCCACGATCACGGCAGCCCCCTGCCACCGATTGACCATCGCAACGAAGTGCGCGACCGGCCAGGCCAGGACACCCGCGACCAGATAAGGGGTGATGCCTGGAACGATCACCTCGCGAAGAAACGGGCCAAGGCGCAACGTCAGCACGACGAATACCCTGCTCATCAGCACAAAGACCGCCAGGACCGTCGCCGCGCAGACTGCGACGCCGATGCCCAGCGCAGTCCAACGCCCTTCGATCCATCGAGCCAACGGCAAGGTCACCGCAAGAAGCAGCAAGTTTGGAATCGAGTAGTTGAACTCTTCGTAGACGCGCCCCATGCCTCGAAAGATCGACGTGCCTGTCCCGGTGAGCATGTGCATCTGCATAGTCAGGCTGAAGATAATAAACAGCGCAATCAGCGACTCCTTAACCGGAATTGCAGGTCCCAGCCAGACATGCATCAAGGGTGCTGCCCAAAACGCCAAGACGGCCACGAAAGCGGATGTGCACAAATTCGAGTGGCGGGTCGCACGCAGGTAGAGCTTCTGGAGGTTCGACATCGCCTCAGCGCGGCTTGAAGCAGCATTCACGTGGGAGGCTGCGGGCAGCAGCGCTGCGAAGAATGCGGTCGGAATCGTTGAGAGCGAGCTTGGCCACTGCTTTGCCACGTTCATCAGTCCAGCTGATTCCGCGCCCATAAAAGTCAGCGCAGCGACTCGCTCAACCGATGCCAGGAAGATGGAAAGCATGCTTTGGAACTGGACAAGCCCGCCGAAGTGGATCACGTGGTTGAGCGACTCGCGGCTTACCAGCCGCGGAGAGAGTCGGAGCCACTTCAACTTTCTGCGGGCCCACCAGATGGTTAACCCGTCGTTGATGACTGTTCTCGCCAGGTAAGCTTCCGCAAGTCCGGCTATGCCTCGGCCGGCGCTCACCAGCCACACAATCAGGGCAAACTCTGCGAGAATGCCGATCGTCAAAAAAACCTGCGTAGCCGCGATCTGTTGCGTGCCGGTCAACATATCACCGAATGCATTGAGGGCAATGCTGGAGAGAAAAACTCCGAGCACAATCAGGACGGCTTCCTTGCCGTCGGTTGCGTGGGCAGGCGGCAGATGAAGCAACGGAGCAAGCCAAGTCCATCCAAACCAAATAGCCGCAAAGACAGCCGCACAGAGTGGAATGGTCACCGCCAATCCGGTTGAGATCAGAGCATTGGCTTTGTCATATTCACGTCGCGCGTGAAACTCCGCAACATACTTGATGTAAACGTTGGAGATGCCCAGCGTAGTCAACCCGACGTACGTGACCAGGATGAAGATTGTGGTCCAGATTCCATACGCTTCCAGGCCGATGTGCGCAAGCAGGAACGGCACGACGCAAACGCCCCTCGCCATGTTCACAATGCGGGCAACGATTGTTGCAGACACATTGAGGCCAAACTTCTGGTTCACCTCCTGCAAGGGCTGCCGGGCAGCCTCGGCACTCCCCAGTTCGACCGCTGCTTCGGGATCGACCGTCCATTCTATGCGGTTATCCAGTACGGGAGGATGCATCTGAGGGTTGCTCATTGTGCTGCCTCCCTCTTGGTGCGCGCCCACTCAGCGCGACTGCGCGATTGGCGCAGAACCAGCGGCGTGATGAGAGCCTTCCACAGCAGGTACAACGGCGAGCTGGCTAAAGCGACCAGGTCGCGAACGGGCGCATCGCCCAGCATGGACGCCTCAACAACATAGAAAAGAGCGACCGCTGCACAGACAATCGCAAACTCGTGAAGCCAATGGACCGGAAGCCCGATGGTGAGTACGAGAGCAATGATCCCGCGCGAAAGAGGAAGACTCCACACATCGGCCAGCGTCTCGATTGCCCGCCACTGCCCGTGCAGGATCGCCGCGAGCAGTCGTCTGGTCGATTGGCTCGCAACCCTGACTCGTCCGCCTTCCCACCGTGCTTCCTGGCTGACCTGCGCCTCGCGCGATTGCGGGGGCTGCGCATGGACATAGGCATCCCCTATCCAGAAAACAGGAATTCCCGCCGATACGAGCCTGGTGTGGTACTCGACATCCTCGGCGATGGTGTCCGCATCAAATGGAACCCGTTCCAAGGTTGCGGCAGTGAGGGCAAACCCATTGCCAAAAATCCCGGTTGAGAAGCCCAGACCCGCCCGTCCCCTTGCACGCAACACATTCATGCCTCTGAATGCGAGCGCGCGCAGGCGCGCCATCGGACTGCGCGCCAGGTCCGGAGCCAACTCGAGCTCGTACCTGCATTGAGTCGCCTCGGCGCCTTCAGAGAGTTTCAACCGGGTTGATTCGATCAGGTTTGAGCTGGCAGTTGTGTCGGCGTCCACAACCAGGATCGCGTTTGATCCTTCAGCGATCGCCGCAGCGAACCCATGCCGCAGAGCCGCTCCCTTGCCGCGCAGTCTGGGATTGCTTAAGACCAACACATGAGCGCCCGCACGCGCTGCAATTTCGCCCGTAGAATCCGTGCAGTTGTGCGCGACGACGTAGACCGGGGTTTCCGGTCCGGAAGCGCTCAGCGACTTGAGCGTACTCCCGATCATGGCCTCTTCGTTATGTGCTGGAACGACAACAGCCAGTCTGATTTCCTTGCGCACGGGTGCACTCGGCCGGCGCACGCGGCCATAGTTGCCGGCGAGGCAGATCGCGAGATCAACGAACAGCGGCGCTGCAAACACCGCGATTGCGACCGCCAGCACCGTGATTGAAGTCTGCTCCATGCCTTTGCGTTTCCTGCCCTTGCTAAGTCAATACTCTTTGAAACTGGAATTGGGGAATGCGCCTGCTTGAGGCCGCCTCGCCGACGAGCTGCGGATTCATGGCCTGCCCCCAGCCGATTACAAGGAAGAACAGCATGATCGCTTGCTCCCCAAGAAAAACAGTTGTAATTGTTGTCATGACTCCGACCAGCGCAGCCAGGTGCGCTACGATGAGTGCCCGGTCTTCCATTGCCATCGGCTGAGTCACGAGTTTCAGCAGCTTGAACATCGTTCCGGCTCCGATGGCGACAAACAGGCCGAGCCCAACGAAACCCTGAGTGACCGCAAGCATCAAATACTCATTGTCGATCGAAGTCTGGCCATTCATTGCAGGATACGTGGTGATGCCCCAACCAAATGCCTTGCGCTCTTTTATGATCGGCCTGTAGCTGTCGAGCAGTTCCCGCCGGTAGATCGCGTTTCTTTGCTCGTCGTCAACGGCCTCTCTCGGCTGCATGTCCATATATTGCTTGCCATAGGTGTATGCAGCGAACAGAGAGACCCCGGCAACCAGGCCGAATAATGTCGCGGCCTTCCACGTCGAGAACCGTTGCATGAGCAGAACCAGGATCAAAGCTAGCCCCGCGCCCACCCACGGCCCGCGAGATTGCGCCATGAGAAGGCCCGCGACCAGAGCCCCCATCACCATCCCACGCAACGTCAACGGGAAGCCGGCGATCACCCGCCGCGCTCCCCATTCCGGAGCATAGGACCGCAGCCAGAGGCAGTAGATCAACCCCATCAGAAAGATCGTTCCGGCCAGGATTGCGTGTCCATACGGGCCGGCAATTCGCCCAAAGCCCCAGCGCATCTGCTGCGGCCAGTTGGAGGTCGCGCCGGCAAACAGCTTGATGAACACTGTCTGCCAACTGCTCTTGCCGGAGACAAAGTCGATCACACTGATTCCGGCGACCACTGCCAATAAGACAACCATTCTCCGTATCAAGGGAATCCTTGCCGATTGATCGTCCGCACCGCCCTGTTCAATCAAGAGCTTGCCCAGCATGTAGGGCACGATCACAGTGGTGAGCTCCGCGAACAGCATCAACCCTGCGTTGGCAAGGTTGGTCTCAACGGGCTCTCCATCCGCCAGAAACAGCCGCCTCCACGTCCCGTTTGCCAGGGCCGTGCTTAACCCTTCAGACAAAGCCACACTGAAGGCAAACAGCACCACCAGCAAGTCCATCCACGAGAATCTCCAGCGGCGCAGGTCCTTGAGGCAAAGAGCCAGGAAAAGGGGAAGAATCGCGGTGTCGGCAAACGAGAGAGGGGGCAGATGGGGAAATCTGAGAATGAAGTACTGGGGAAGCAGGAACACCACGGGTATATAGACATTCAGGAACGCGCTTCTCACGGTGCCCCTCGCAAGTGCTACCCAGCAGGCGACCGCCGGGATCAGGATGATCAGATCCATTCCGTCCCCCACAATGCCCGCTGCTTCGAGGTTTATCCCCGGATACGCGTCTGCGCCGGCAAGGCTTCCTGTTCTCCGCGCAATGGACTTCTGCTTGCCGTCTCCGCATCCGGAGCCATTGACCGTCCGTGCGCCATGGTCGATTGCCA
>Ga0302319_10020117_pt1 | contig 12083 bp, 17 predicted proteins | sample Bog_T0_2_FD_203319 | JGI IMG/M metagenome (GOLD analysis project Ga0302319, IMG submission 203319) | Peat permafrost microbial communities from Stordalen Mire near Abisko, Sweden - Bog_T0_2 | ecosystem: Environmental > Terrestrial > Soil > Wetlands > Peat | place: Sweden: Abisko, Stordalen Mire... | reverse complement strand
CGCCATAACCAGCGTGGTCATCACAGGCCGGCGGATGAACAGTTCAGGAACGCTCATGGCGCACTGGTGCCGGCGGCGGACGCGACCGGCTGGCTGGAGTTCTTGACGCTTACCCTGACGCCGGGCGCGAGCCGCAACTGGCCGTCCGTAACAACCGTTTCACCGGCTTGCAACCCGCTTTCGACCACCGTCTCGCCATCGAAGATAATGCCGGTTTTCACCGGGCGCTCTTCTACCGTTTGATCCGGCTTCACGAGGTAAATGAACTGGCCGTTCTGTCCGGTCTGCACCACCTGCGACGGCACAACCACCGCGTTGGTCAATTCCGACAGCGTCAGCGTCACCTGCACAAACTGTCCCGGCCATAATATTTCGCGCGGGTTCGGAAAGGTGGCCTTCAGTTGGATCGTGCCGGTCGTCACGTCCACCGTGTTGTCAACGAAGGTCAATTCGCCCTGCGGCGGCGGCCCGTCCAGGTTTTCATACGTTGCTGTCACGGCCAGCGGTTTTCCGTTCATCTGCTTTTGGATTTCCGGCAGATATTCTTCCGGCACGGCGAACGCGACGAAAATGGGATGAATCTGGTTGATTGTCAGCAGGACATCGTCCGGTGCCTTGACAACATTGCCCTCGTGAAATTGAAGGCTGCCGGTCCGCCCGTCAAACGGCGCGCTGATTTCGCAGAAGCCCAAATTCACTTCATCGGACTGAACCGTCGCCGCCAGTGTGTCTTTGGTGGCCCTGCTGGTGTCGAATTCATCCTGTGAAACCAGCTTTTGGTCGTACAATTTTTGCTCACGGTCGAACTGGATTTCTGCATTTTCTAACTGCGCCTTGTCGCGCGCCAGCGCCGCCTGCGCTGGACGCGGGTCAATCGTGAACAGGCGGTCGCCCTTTTTAACTTCCTGGCCTTCCTTGAAATGCACCTCGCTGATGATTCCGCCGATTTGCGAGTGAATGGTCACAGTTGAAATGGGCATCACATGGCCGACCGGTGGTGGATCAATCTGCACCGGCAGGTTGGTCTTGATTGCCTGGGCCACCAGCACCGGCACGCCCGCGCTGACCTTGTCGGAATTGCCGCGCGAACAGCCGCCCGTCAACATTGACGCCACCAGCGTGAAGACCATGAGTCGGTATTTGAAAAGACAAAGGAGATTTTTCATGGCCAAAACAATTACGCAGCGGATTTTTTCCGACGAGGGGCAGCTGGTTGAAATGCCACCGCAAATTTTTTCAAAAACTCCACGCGCTCGCGCTGGAATTTCGCATCGGAAACCCGACGGCCCATGATCAGTTCCGTCAACTGCGGAAATGCCGCCGGAAACATCGTGAGCGACCGCATGGCCAGCATCACATGGCGCGGGTCGAATTCGGCCGAGACCTGGCCGCGGGCCTGCCGCTGGCGGACGCGATCCAAGGCCCGGTTTACTGCCAGGCGCCGCTGCCGGGCATCAATCAACTTTTTGTCCGCGCCCTGCAATGCCTCCCATTCCAACATGCGGACCCAGTCGGGGTCCTTGCAGGCGGCCTCGAACCAGAACGGCAGTGTTTCCGCCGGCTCGCCGGAGGAAGCCTCCGCCCAGGCATTCCGCTCGGCGATTTTCCGGCGCAGCACCGCCTTGAACAGGTCCTCCTTGTCGCCAAAGTAATGGTAGAGCATCCGCTTGTTGATCGCGGCGCGGCGCGCGATCGCGTCCACCCGCGCGCCGGCGAAGCCGTTCGCGGCGAATTCCTTCAGCGCGGCGGACAGGATGCGTTCGCGCGTCCGTTCGGGATTGCGCGTTGCACCGTTTTCAAGCTTGCCGGTTTTAGCCATGCCTTGGAAATAAGTAACCATCAGGTTACTTACAACGCAAGTCTGAATTTTGGTTCAAGCCCCGGGTCCCAACGGCGGCTTTTCCCGGTGCCAGCCCGTGCCCTGTTCGTAGGCGTGCGCCAGCTTCAGCAGCGTCACCTCGCCGAAGGGTTTGCCCAGCAGTTGCAGGCCGACAGGCAGCTTCGGGCGGTTCGTGAAGCCGCACGGCACGCTCACGCCGCAAATGCCCGCGAGATTGCAGGAGATGGTGAAGATGTCGGACAAATACATCTTTAGCGGGTCGTCGGACTTGTCGCCAATTTTGAAGGCGGCCGTCGGTGTGGTCGGCGTGACGATGGCGTCCACCGTTTCAAACGCCTTGAGAAAATCGTTGCGGATGAGCGTCCGGACTTTTTGCGCCCGCAAATAATAGGCGTCGTAATACCCGCTGCTCAAAACGTAGGTTCCCAGAATAATTCTACGTTTGACCTCCGCGCCAAACCCCCTGCCGCGCGTCTGGCTGTAAAGCTCCGTTGGGTCGCTGGCCTCCACCCGCAGGCCGTAGCGAATCCCGTCAAACCGGGCCAGATTCGCCGAGGCCTCCGCGGTGGCGATGATATAATATGTCGCGACGGCATAGTCGGTATGCGGCAGGGAAATTTCCACGATCTCCGCGCCGAGCTTTTCGTATTGCTTCACGGCGGCGTCCACGGCGGCCTTCACCTCCGGGTCGAGGCCGCCAATCATATATTCCTTCGGCAGGCCAAGCTTCAGCCCGTGGATGTTGCCGTCCAGCGCGGCGGCATAATCGGGAACGGGCTGCGGCACGCTCGTGGAATCCCGCGGATCAACGCCGCTCAACACGCCGAGCAACGTTGCTGAATCGCGCACATCCTTTGTGAACGGACCGATCTGGTCGAGCGAACTGGCGAAGGCGACCAGGCCATAACGCGAAATGCGCCCGTAGGTGGGCTTCAAACCGACACAACCGCAGAGCGCCGCCGGCTGGCGGATCGAGCCGCCGGTGTCGCTTCCCAGGCTGGCAATGCATTCGTCGGCGGCAACCGCCGCCGCCGAACCGCCGGACGAGCCGCCAGGAATCCGTGCAGTGTCCCACGGATTTTTGGTGGTGCCAAATGCGGAGTTTTCCGTCGAACTGCCCATCGCGAATTCGTCCATGTTCAGCCGGCCAAAAACAATCGCGCCCGCCGCCTTGAGTTTTTCGACCACCGTCGCGTCGTAGGGCGAAACAAAGTTACCGAGGATTTTCGAGCCGCAGTTAAGCGGCTGGCCTTTCACCGCAATCACGTCCTTGACGGCGACCGGAATTCCCAGCAGGCATTTGTCAGTGCGACAACCTTGGACCAGTTCCTTGTCCGCCGCCTCGGCCTGCGCCAACGCGTCTGCTGCATCGTGGCTGATGAAGGCGTGGATTTTTCCGTCCACGCGGGCGATCTGGTCGAGGCACGACTGCATGGCCTCGCGGGCGGAGACTTCGCGCCGGGCGAGCTTCGCGGCCAGTTCTGAAATAGTGAGTTGATTTAACATTTGCAACCGCGGATTACGCGGATAAGTAAGGGTTTGTAATTTTCAGCCGCAGAATCCGTGGTTTCATTCGACGATTTTGGGGACGATGAAAAGTCCGCCGGCCTGCCGGGGCGCGTTGCGGAGTGCATCTTCGTGCGCGAGCGACGGGCGAGTTTCGTCGCTGCGGGTGACGTTGACCAGCGGGACGGCATGCGCAGTTGGTTCGACGTTCGTGACGTCGAGTTCCTTCAGCTTTTCAATGTAGCCGAGAATTCCGCCAAGTTGCGCGCCGAGTTTTTTTTCCTCATCGGGCGTGAGTGCGATGCGTGCGAGATGCGCGACGTATTTGACATCAATTTCAGCGGCAGCCATGTGCCAGTTTCAAGTTTCAGGTTGAAAGTTTCAAGTTGAAACAAGCCGGCCCCGTATGGGCCATGCGGCATTTCAGGCCGCAAACCATGTGAATTCATTCCTCGTCGAACTTGCGTTTGACGAGGGCTTCCAACTCGGCGATGGCGGCATCGGCGTCCGCGCCCTTGACGTGCAGGGTGAGTTTGCTGCCGGGGCCGGCGGCGAGCATCATCAGGCCCATGATGCTCTTGCCGTTGATTTTTTCGCCGTCCTTTTCCACGAAGATGTCGCAGGCAAACCGGTTGGCGGTCTTGACGAAAAGCGCGGCGGGACGCGCATGGATGCCGAGCTTGTTCACCACGGTCAGCTCCTTGGTGAAAAATTCAACGTCGGTTAGTTTTTTTGCGCTCATCGGTTTGCCCACGCCAAGCTAGATCATGTGTTGCGGCCGCGCCATGATATTTTACGCGGCGGGTGGCGTGCCCGGGTTCATCTGGGCGATCAGGCGCTCGTTCAGTTCCTGCGCGGCGTTGTAGCCGGCCAGCTTCAATTTGGTCTGGTAGGCAGCGACCTCGACCAGCCGCGCCAGGTCGCGTCCGGGCCGCACGGGAATTGTGATGTGCGGAATGTCCACGCCGAGCACCTTGGAAAATTCCTGTTCCATGCCGAGCCGGTCCACGTCGGAGACCTCGTTCCAGGACTTGAGTGTGACGATCAAATTGAGCACCTTGTCCTGCCGGACGCTTTTGATGCCGAACATGGCGGCGACGTTGATGATGCCGATGCCGCGGATCTCCATGTGGTTACGGGTCAGTTCGCCGCTGGTGCCGATGACTTCGTGGCCGCCGACGAGCGAAACCTTCGTCACGTCGTCGGACACGAGGCTGTAGCCGCGTTCGATCAGGGCGAGCACCGCCTCGCTCTTGCCGATGCCGCTCTCGCCCTTGATGATTACGCCGACACCGAGGATGTCCACCATGCTGCCGATTTCCGTGCCGCGCGGGGCGAACATGTTTTCCAGCTCAAGTGTAGCGCTGTTGATGAAATTCATCGTCACCAGCGGGCTTTGAAAAACCGGCACGCCCGCTTTTTCGGCGGCGGCGAGAAATCCCTGGTCCGGCTTGAGCCCCCGGCTGAAAACGATGCAGGGAATCTTGTAGGCGAACAAATAGGCGTAACGCGACTCGCGCTGCTCGCGGGTCAGCGACCGTAGGTAAAAAACCTCCGCGTTGCCGAACACCTGCACGCGCTTGTAGGCGAAATACTGCGTGAACCCGCTCAGCGCCAGGCCAGGCCGGTTGACCGTCGGCTCGCGGATGGTGCGCTTCAAGTTCACCTCGCCGGACAGCAGCCGCATCTGCAGCGCGGCGGCGTGCTCCTTGAAAAACTGTTCAACCGTGATGGATGCGTTTGCCATTTTAGTCGTTGTTTTGTCGAATCGTTGTATCGCAAGCCGGGCAAATTCAGTGCGGTTGACGATTTAACCATTACGTTTCACAAATTAAAATCCGGCCCCAGATAAATTTCCCGCGCCTTTGGATCGTTCGCCAGAAATTCCGCCGAACCTTCCACCAGCACCTGACCTTTGTGGATGATGTAGCCGCGATCAATCAACTTCAAGGTTTCGCGCACGTTGTGGTCGGTGATCAGAATGCCCAGCCCGCGCTCCTTCAACCGGCGGACAATTTTCTGCACCTCATAAACCGCAATTGGGTCAATGCCGCTGAACGGCTCGTCGAGCAGCAGCAATTTCGGGCTGGTCACCAGTGCGCGCGTGATTTCCAGTCGTCGTTTCTCGCCGCCGCTCAACTGATACGCCTTGCTCTTCGCAATCGGCGTCAAATCCAGTTCGTTGAGCAGGTATTTCAGCCGCACCGCGCGCTCCTCGCCGGACAGCTTGCAGGTTTCCAGGATTGCCAGAATGTTTTCCTCGACCGTCAGTTTGCGGAACACCGACGGCTCCTGCGTCAGATAACCGATGCCCAGCCGCGCCCGCTTGTGCATCGGCAGGGTGGTGATCTTGTGGTCCTGAAAAAAAACCGCGCCTTCATCCGGCTTCACCACGCCGACGACCATGTTGAACGTCGTCGTCTTGCCCGCGCCGTTCGGGCCGAGCAGCCCGACGATTTCGCCCGCGCCCACGCCCACCGAAACGCCGTTCACCACGCGGCGTCCGCGATACTCCTTCACCAGTTTTTCCGTGGTGAGCAGCAGATGGTAGGAAGGTGTTTTTTCCATTTTGAAATCAGGGCGGCGGCTGGTTAATGGAGCTTTTGTCAACGCCCGGAGTCGCGACCGGTGGAAAATTCGTTTTTTCGACCGGCAAATTTTCGACCGGCAAATTGGTGCTTGCCAGCGCGCTTGCCAAGTTTTGCTTGAAGATCATGTGTTGATTTGTCGCCGTCAGGCTGCCGGTTGCCCGGTTATATATGATCGGCTCGCCGGTAAGTATCACTTGCGCATTTTCAACCTTCGCATTGCCGGTCAGCGTGATCGGCTCATTCGTCACGCCGTTCACCACCTTGTAATCATAAATCGCCTTGTCGCTGGTCGCGTGAGTCGTCTGGCCCTTGTCATCGACGGAATCCATCACCACGTTCGTCAGGGCGACCAGATGGTCGACGTGGCCCCCTGACTGCGGCAGATCAGCGGTCAACTCCTCGCAGGATAATTTTATCTTCGGATCATCCACGCGCACGTTTCCACGATAGATCGCATGCCGCGAGGTCAAGTCGAAGACCGCGCTTTCAGAGTCGATCCGCGTCTGTGTGCGCGCCGGCGCGGGCAGGGCGTTGGTTTGCGCCTGCAAACATCCGCCGCCGGCCAGAATCAGCCACGCCATGAGATAAATTTTTTTCACAATCCGGTTTTCTTTTTCGGTTCGGCTTCAATTGCCGATTGCACATTGTTTGAAATGTAGAGCTTTTGATTTGCCTGCAGCCATAAAAAACCATCGCCCTCGACGTGGGAGCTGCCATCGGCCGTCTCCAGCCGCAGGTGCCCCGGCGAACTGGCCACGCCATGAACCACGTCATAAACGCAGTGCGGCGCCTTCACAATCAATCCCGGCGCGCCGTTCGTGTCGAAAGTTTCCAGCCTGAGCTGCTGGATGACCAGCATTCCGCCCGGTTCTGGCCGGGCTTCTGCGCCCGACAATCGCGATTCCATCTGCTGCTGGTGCGGCGGTTCAAAATATTCAACCGACGAGAAATCGTTCGCGTGTCCCGTCGTGTTTTGCTGGGCGCAAACGGTGGCGGCGAAAAATTCCGGCACCAGTAACAAAGAGAAAACCAGGCCGGTGTTGTTCAACGGGTTGTTCATTCCGAATAATGCGCCACAAACGGTTCCCAAATTCCCTGCGCCTGCAAAATCATTTCCAGGATTTCGCGCACCGCCCCGCGCCCGCCCGCCGCCTGCGTCACAAAATGCGCCGCCGCCCGGGCTTCGGCCACGCCGTCCGCCACCGCCACCGCCAAACCGGCGCGCTTCAACGGCCCCAGGTCCACAATGTCGTCGCCGACAAAACAAACGTCGTCCCATTTCAATTTCTCCTTCGCCAGCAGTTCTTCAATCGCGCCGGTCTTGCTCAAACGATCACCTTGCTGGATGAGAAAATGGATTTTCAATTCCTCCGCGCGTAGTTTTGTCGCCGGCGACGGTCGCGCGGAGACCCAGCCGATCTTCAAACCCGCGCGCCGGGCCAGCACCAGGCCGAGGCCGTCGCGGATGTTAAAGCGTTTGAACTCGTGCTCGCCGCCGATGAAAATCGAGCCGTCGGTCAGCACGCCGTCCACGTCGCACAAGAAAAGTTTTACGCGCGCGAGCTGCTTCTTCAGCGGGGATGAAACGGGTGCGGTCATTTCAGCGCGCGTGGAAAATATTGAGCAGGCTTTTCAGCGTCGCCGCCATCGCGCCAAGCGGAATCATGTTGGGCCCGTCGCTCAAGGCCTTTTCCGGCGTCGGATGCGTCTCGATGAACAAGCCGTTCGCGCCGACGGCCAGCGCGGCCTTCGCCAGCACCGGCGCAAATTCTCGCTGGCCCGCCGACTTGTCACCACCGCCGCCGGGCAGTTGCACCGAATGGGTCGCATCGAACACCACGGGAAAGCCAAATGACTTCATGATCGGAATCGAGCGCATGTCGGCGACGAGATTGTTGTAGCCGAAGGTGGTGCCCCGTTCGGTGAGGAGAATTTTTTTGGCACCCGCGAGCCGCGCTTTTTCCGCGACGCGCCCCATTTCGGTTGGCGAGAGAAACTGGCCTTTCTTGAGATTCACGATTTTGCCGGTGGCGACGGCGGCCTCGATCAAATCCGTCTGGCGGCAGAGGAACGCGGGGATCTGCAAAATATCCACGACTTCGCCCGCGGCGTCGGCCTGCGCCTCGGTGTGAACATCGGTCAGCACCGGCACGCCGAATTCCTCGCGGATGCCGGCGAGCGTTTTCAATCCGGCCGCGATGCCGGGTCCGCGAAATGCCTTGCCCGACGTGCGGTTGGCCTTGTCAAAACTGGCCTTGAAGACGTAGAAAATTCCGAGTTGCTGGCACGTCTTGACCAGCGACGCGGCGACGGTGCGGCAAATTTTTTCATTTTCAATCACGCACGGCCCGGCGATGAGAAACAATAGGCGCGGCGAATTGAGATTTTTCCAAATGGCGGCGGAATTGAGCACATGCAAGTTTTAACAGCGAAGCGACGGAAAGTAAATGGAGACCTCTGCGCAACGACTGGCGGGCGGCCCCTGCGGCAGGATGGGGAGAACACCCCATTGAAAAGCTGCTGCGTTGAGTTATCCTATACCCATGAATCTAATCATCGTCTTGCTGGTCCTGCTGCTTTTGTTCGGCGGCGGCGGGTTTTACTTTGGCGGTCCGGTCATCGGCGGCGGCGGAATCGGCCTGCTGCTGTTGATATGCCTGATCATCTATTTTGTGGGCGGATTCCGCACCAAAAGTTGACCGCCCCTTCATCCCATCACCACCGAGCATGAAGGGAAACTGGTTCAGGAGAAGAAGCGTCCAGGTTTGCTGGTTGCCATGGCTGTTGTCGGTCAACGCGGCCGCCTTGGTATTGCTCGGTGGCTGCGCCACTTCCCGGGAGCACTCCTTCAATGGCGATTTCAATGCATCCCTTCCGACCCAGCCCAGGTATTTTATTTCCAACGAGGATGCGCGGCATTTTAGAATCCATGTTCAACAGGGCACGCCTTCAACCGGGGCCGAACGCGACATAGACGTTAAGGAAGCGGCCTCGACCATTGCCAGGGCCGAATGCCAGAAACGCGGCTGGAAAAAATGGCGGTTGGACTACATCCAGCAACGCAATCAAGGTTGGATGCGCGTCGTGATTACCGAGATCACGCGCGAATAACCAGGCCACCGGCCCCGGCGGAATACAGCTTCACGGCAACCGGTATTTGCCGCTGCCGGCGAGATACGCGGGCAGGCGGCTTCGCTTTTGGCCGTGGGCGCGAGACCGCCGAGAAAATGCAGGGCAGGGAAGATAATTCCACTTCCGGCTCACTCACCCGTGTCGGGCCCAGTTTAGTGATGATGGATTGCGTCCAGAAGGGCATGAACCCAAGCATCACGACCGTGATGACTATGACAAGGCTTCTTAATCTGGGGCGAAACCCTATGTGAGTCTTTTGAATTTGGTTGGGGAATTTGTCCGAACCACAGCCGCATTATTGCGGCGCTTGAGCTGGAATGGGAACAACCGGCGGCAAATGGGCTGATTTGGCCACCCTGCGGATAATGCCTGCGTGCAAAAAACGTTGCACGCGGGGATCGGGGTTGCACTTGATTTCGTCGGGCGTTCCGATGGCAACGATGCAGCCTTCATCAAGCAACGCGATACGGTGGGCAATCCCAAACGCCAGACCGCGATCATGCGATACCACCAGGGTTGTGGCATGAATCCGCTCGTTTAGTTTAACAATGTCCTCGGCGATGCTGACCGCTGAAACCGGGTCGAGCTCGCTGGTCGGTTCGTCATAAAAAATCAACTGCGGTTCGACGGCCAGCGCCCGGGCGATGGCCACGCGCTTCCGCATGCCGCCGGAAAGTTCGTCGGGCATTTTATTTTCGGCGCCTTTCAAACCAACCTGTTCGAGGTCTTTGGAAACAATCTCCGCGATTTCGCCGGGCGGTTTTAAATTATGTTCGGTTAGATAAAATCCGACGTTTTCGCCGACGGTCATCGAGGTCAGCAGCGCGCCAGATTGGAAAACCATCGCCACCCGGAAGCGGGAGGGGACATCTGGTGATTGAATCGGCTGGCCTTCGATCAGCACTTCTCCTGCGTCCGGCTCTTCCAAACCAATGAGTTGGCGCAACAACACTGATTTGCCACTGCCACTCGGCCCCATGATGACGAATATTTCTCCAGCGTTGACCTCGAAATCAATGCCCTTGAGCACTTCAATTCCGTTGTAGCTCTTCCGAAGTCCGCGGACGGACAGGCTGACACCTTGCTGTTTTTGGAAATCGGTATTCATAACCTCATTTGTTTCAAGCGGGCTTCCTCGGATTAAATGTGGATTGGGTCGCCAACTGTTTCCACAAAAGCTCGTCCTCTTTGCTGATGTCTGTGGGAACTTGAATGGAGACCTCGGCGTAAAGATCGCCACGCTTGGTGCCACCCGCAGGCAATCCTTTGCCTCGGACGCGCAGTTTTTGTCCCTGCTGAAAACCGGCGGGAACTTTGACAGAAACGCTGCCTTCCAAGGTCGGCACGGGGACCGTTGCGCCCAAAACGGCTTCCCACGGAGCCAACTCCAGAGAGCCGATCAGATCGGCCCCGCGCACCTGCCAATCGGGATGCTGTGCATAACGCACCCGCAAATAAATATCGCCAGCGCCGCCGCCATTCGATCCTTCGCCGCCTTTGCCTGAGACTCGAATAGTCTGGCCTGCCTGGACTCCCTTTGGAATTCGCACCTGATAAGTCTGGGTTTCTTCCCGACCAGTGCGGGCATTGTTTCGGCGCACCGAGATGGCCCGCATCGCTCCCTGGAGCACCTCGTTGAGCGTGATTAGAATGTCGCCTTGAATATCCTGTCCACGCGCAGCTTCCGGTTCCTCGTGACCGTTGGCAAATTCTTCTGATTCGAATGGCGAACCTCCGCGCGCTCGTCCAGCGTGTCCACCAAAAAATTGTTCAAAAAAATCGCTGAAGCCCGTTCCTTCAAATTGAAATTCATTTTCCCCGCCGCGCGTTGCACGTCCGGCGGATCGGCTTCCGCCATGACTTGGTTGTGGGCGAGACTGTCCGCCCGTTTTCCAATCGGCACCGAGCTGATCGAATTTCCGGCGGCTCTCCGGATTGCTCAAAACCTCGTTGGCCTCGTTAATTTCCTTGAATTTTTCCTCCGCCGACTTTTTGTCCTTGGCGACATCGGGATGATACTTGCGCGCGAGCGTGCGGAAAGCCTTTTTGATTTCGTCGTCCGTCGCCTTGGGCGTCACGCCGAGGACCTGATAATAATCTTTGAATTCAACGGCCATGGCGGGTGGGCTTGGCAGCCGTCAAGTCATTCACGATCACTTTAGCCGGACGAACTACCTTCGCACCTTTCCGGTAGCCACGCTGGATCACTTGGAGAATGGCGTGGTCGGGTCGCGCCGCATCATGGCCTTGTGAAAGCGCTTCATGCTGGTGCGGGTCGAACGGCTTGCCGACGATGTCCTCACTCTCGACGCCGTGCTGACGGAGCACCTGTTGCAGTTGTTTCAACGTCATCTCCACTCCCTGATGAAACTGCGCCGAGTCTCGCGATGCGCCAGCGGCCAACGCGCGTTCGAGATTGTCAATCACCGGCAATAATTCAACGATAAACGATTCCTTTTGCGCCACCGCGCGCGCCTCGCTTTCCTGCCGGCTGCGCTTTTTGAAATTATCAAAATCGGCAGCCAATCGCAGATGCAAATCTTTTTGTTCGGCGAGATCCTTGAGGAGCGCCTCCGATTCGCTGGCAGCGGTCTCGGAAGCAGCATCGGGTTCTGCCGAGGGCGGGACTTGGATTTCAGTTTTCATAGACGAATCGTGTTTTGATTAATGATTTTTCCGGCCGGACCCGCTCTTCTTGCCGCCGCCGGAAAGTATGTTCACGGTGGCCCAAGCTCGCGCCTCCGCCGTTTTCACGCTGGCACCGCGTTGCTCATAACCGGCTTCGATGTGCGCCGCCTGGCGTTTCTGTTTGTCGGTGTAGCTGGATTTATCGCCTTGGGGCATGGCTGTTCCTGGTTTGGTTTTACTTGCAACTGCAGCCGGCGGAATATTCCTTGATCGTGTTTTCGACCACTTCACGGGTTTCGCCGGTGAGTTTTTGAATTCGGCCAACCAGTTCTTCCTGCTTACCTTCGCTGTAACGGAGATCATTATCGGTGAGCTTCGCCCATTTT
>Ga0302319_10020116_pt1 | contig 12083 bp, 6 predicted proteins | sample Bog_T0_2_FD_203319 | JGI IMG/M metagenome (GOLD analysis project Ga0302319, IMG submission 203319) | Peat permafrost microbial communities from Stordalen Mire near Abisko, Sweden - Bog_T0_2 | ecosystem: Environmental > Terrestrial > Soil > Wetlands > Peat | place: Sweden: Abisko, Stordalen Mire... | reverse complement strand
GATCATCACTGGGAGAATCCGCTGGATGGTAGTGCCGTCTCCCAACTGACCGTAATCATTTGCCCCCATCGCCCAGAGACTGCCGTCCGTTTTAATGAACAGGCTGAAATCCAATCCGGCAGCAATGGCGGCGACATTAATCCCGACCTGCTCAGGACTGTCCCGGCTGACCAATGAATTGTCGCCTAATTCTCCACTGGCGTTGTCCCCCATTGCCCAAAGGCTGCCGTCCGACTTTATGAACAGGCTGTGAAAATCTCCCGCGGCGACCGCGGCGACATCGCTGGAAACGATTTCCTCATAGGAATCGCGTTCGGTCGTCGTGCCGTCACCCAGTTGCCCAGCACCGTTGTCCCCCGTTGCCCAGAGGCTTCCATCCTCTCTTATAAAAAGACTTTGAGCCCCTCCGCCCGCCACGGATCTGACTTCGTCGAGAAGGAGATCGGTGGATTGAATCTGTTCGGGAGAGCTGTGCGAAGTCATTGTGCCGTCTCCCAACTGCCCGGAACTGTTTTCCCCCATCCCCCAAAACGCGATTGTCTCAAATGGACGCTCGAAGGTGGAAGTGGTGAATAGACTATGAACGGTTCCAGCGGCAATGCCAGTTACTGCGCCGGAGACGATTGTTTCTGGAAAGAAGTGGCTGGTGGTCGAGCCGTCACCCAACTGGCCATTCGCATTGTAGCCCATTGCCCCAAGACTGCCGTTTGATTCCAGAAATAGAGTGTGATAACTGCCTGCGGCAACTGCAGTCACGTTGCTGCTGAGAATTTGCTGTGGAAGGTTGGTCTGGGCGAGGCTGAAACCCAGACCCAATTGTCCGGCGGTATTGTCACCCATGCCCCAAAGACTGCCGTCGGACTTCACGAACATGCTGTGGCCATCACCTGCGGAAACCTGCATTACCGTCGTGGCAGCACTGCAGGATGGGCAAGGGAGGTAAAGCGTTGAAAGGCATGCAACCACCGGCAACGCCAGCCTCACCCAGGTCGGGAATGGGGGATCGTGAGTCATGGCAACAGGTGGATTTTATTGATCACTGGCGCTCTCCCATTTTTTATTCGACCGCCTCAATTATCGTTTCACCCTCATACCAAAGGAGCTGTGGCCGTAACACGATGGCGCAGATTTACCCTTTGGATGTTGCCCACGACCGGCGTGGGCCGTTCTTTGCGAACATCGCGCCCAAATTCCGTAATTTCAAGTTTATTTTCCATGGTTGGTTCGTTTTTGCGCTACTTTTTTGTGTTTCCCGGCCAAGCCTTTGACCAAACGAATGAAACCCTGAATCCTCCCGGGTCAAAAATCCGGAACCAAAGGCGATTTGCCAGTCGGTTCGAGTTTCTTGTGTCCTCATGTAGGGTCTCTCCTCGAATTACGACAAAATGGAATTAAGACTTGTACATCTGTGGAGTAGGGAGAACATATACGAATACGGTACAAGTAGGTCGCGGGCATAAAAAGGTGCGAAATGTCGAACTACGTGAAAACGAAATGCAAATTCCGCATCTATTCGCAATGCCCCCCGTTCAGCGCAATTCGGATCGTTGCCGCCACATTGTTTCTTGGAGTGTTTGCAAGTTCTGCCCAGACCATCATATTTCTTTTCACCGGGGTTGAAACGAACATCACTTTAAGTCCAGGCACTTACAACATTACTGCCTACGGCGATCAAGGCGGAGGCGGCTGCCCGAACCAGCACTTTCCCAACACCGTTGCTGACGTTTTTGCTTAATGCGACACGAGGTTGCTTGGAGAGTTCTTGGATATGGACACATCGTAGTCATACCTGAATGTGGTGCTTTGCGGCTAATACCCGGCCCGGGCATCGGTGGTAAAGAAGTTGGCCATATTTATTGCAATAGGGGTGACGAGGGCAGGATTCACAGTTGCCGGGAGGATTGCCGCCTCCTGAACTCACAAGCTTTCCAGACCGTAGCCGGACACTGGGCGCAGTTTCAATTCTGAATCAAAAAACCTTGGTTGGCAAAATGGCGCGAAAGGATTTCGCAGAAACGCTTTTGAACGGGGTGGAAAGAAAAATATAACTATGAAAAATCTGACAGTTGGCCGGAGACAATCGGAGCGCATCTGGAGCATTGCTCCCAAGGCGTTTGCAGTTGGGGGTTGCTGTGTCATACTTGGTTTTGGGTGGGCCCGACCCGCCCAAGCTTCCATTTATCTTGTGACCACGAACAATCCCTCGGGGCCGGGGTCGTTGTCGAACGCGTTGGCTCAGGCACAAAGCGATTCCGGAGCGGAGATCAATTTTCAGTCAAATCTCGGCGTGATCACAGTCGCCGGGATGCTGCCGCAAATCCAAAATAACCTTGTCATCAATGGCAACTCCAATGTTATCAGCGGCGGAGGGTTAAATCGCATTTTCTTCATCAATGCCCCAGCCGGGACGGTGTTGATCAACAGCCTGACGCTTGAGCATGGATCGGCCCACGGCGGGGCGGGTGGCATCGGGACCGGCGGCGGCGGCGGCGGCGCGGGTTTAGGTGGCGCGATTTTTCTGAACAGCGGAAATCTGACGGTGACCAACCTGGTGTTCTCGACCAACTCAGCCACAGGCGGGTCTGGCGGAGTAGGATGGCAGTTTACCGATACGCCAGCCGGCGGTGGCGGCGGTGGCGGCGGCCTCGATTTCAATGGCGGGAATGGTTTTGGCGGCAGCATTGACGGGGGCATGACTTTTCAGGGCCCGGGTGGGGGCGGCGGTGCACTCACGAGCGCTGGAGGCAGCGGAACAGCCGACACTATCGGCGGCGGCAATGGCGGGGGCCTTAGTGGAGGGCCGGGCGGGTCCAACCAACTTGTCAGCGGGAATGCCGGCAACGGCGGAAGTCCCATCACAGCGGACGGCGGTGGCGGAGGCGGTGGACTTAACATCACGGCTGGTAACGGGGGCAATGGCGGGAAGGGCAGCGATTTCGGTGGCGGCGGCGGCGCCGGCAGCAGCAATTCGGGCAGCAGCGGTTTCTCAGGCAATGGCGGATTCGGCGGTGGTGGGGGCGGCGGCGCATATTCTTTTAACGGAGTGGCGAATCCCGGGGGCAATGGCGGATTTGGCGGCGGCGGCGGCGGCAATGGTTGTATCTCAAATATAACAATGGGCCCGATTGGCCTGAGCGGCTTGGGGGGCTTTGGCGCTGAAAATGGCTACCTGGAACAATTCAATACTCCGTGTGGCGGCGCCGGCCTTGGCGCTGGCGGCGCTATTTTTGCCCGTGAGGGGACCACTTTATCGGTTGAGGATTGTTCGTTCGCCGGTGACACCGTCGCCCCGGGGGCTTCTATGTCCTCGGGGGCTTCCGGGATTGGCGCGGCATTGTTTCTGGGTGGAAATCTGATGTATTCCGTTTCCAGCGGCACGAATGTGCTCGCCGAAACCATTGGCGGCGGCAATGACCCCAATGCCGAAGGCGGCCTCACCAAGGGTGGTGCGGGAACGCTCGTGCTCACTGCCACGAATTCATTTGTTGGCAACACTACTGTCAATGCGGGGACGTTGCGCGTCGTGAATAATGTATTGGGCTCGCCCGTGATAACCATCGCTTCCAACGCGGTGTTCGAATACAATTACACCGATGAATTGACCGAAGCCCCCACCACCTACAACGGCGCCGGCACCCTCCGCCTTAGCGGCAACGGCGAGGTCGTTTTCGGGCCGGGCGCCATCAATGTGGATTTCTCGCCGGGGGCTTTGATTGACGTGCAAGGCGGCAAGCTGTTTGGCAGTTCCGGTTTCGCGGGCATTTGGACGGCCAACCAATCCTCCCTCAACATTGCAGCCGGGGCCGAGTTCGACGCCGTGGAAGCCGGTCCGAGCGGCACCATGCAAATTGACGCCCTCACTGGCGCGGGCACATTCCTGGGGGGCTTCTCAGGCAACAAAAACGCCTTGACCACCGTCACCATCGGCGTGGCGGGCGGGGGCGGAACCTTCAGCGGGACATTGCAGGATGAAGTCAGCTCCCACCTCGGCCTCATCAAAACCGGCGCGGGCAGCGAAATTTTTTCTGGCACCAACACCTACACTGGCGGCACCAGCGTCAACGCAGGCACCCTGGACATTAATGGGAACAATGGACCAGGCTATGTGATCGCCCTGGGAGGAACCTTGGGCGGCACGGGCACGATTGGCGGGCCGGTCAGCATTGGATCAGCGGGGACGCTTTCGCCCGGCGCTCCGGCAGGCACCCTGACCATCAACAACAACCTGAGTCTGGCAGGCAACACCTTCGTGGCATTAGACGCAGGCGCGAACAGTGGCGTGGCCGGTCTGGCGAGCGTGACTTTTGGCGGCACGCTGACTATCACCAACTTGAGCGGACCGCTGGTTTTTGGCAGCCATTACACCCTCTTCAGCGCCGCGACTTACTTTGGCAATTTCTCCAATATCATGGGCAACCCTGGCGCAGGCTTGGCCTACTCCTTCAATCCAACCAACGGCGTCTTGACCGTACTCCCCACACTTCCTAGCGTCCCAACTAATCTTTCCTATCAGGTAAGTTCCGGCGTAATCAAACTGGCATGGCCATCCAACTACATCGGTTGGATTCTGCAAATGCAAACAAATACAATATCCGTCGGTATTTCAACGAATTGGGTGGACGTCCCAGGCTCGGCTCTGGTGCACTCGACGAACATTCCTGTTGGTAACGGCAATTGCGCTTTCTTCCGGATGCGATTCCCTTAAAAATTATGGCCGGCTCAAGAAGTTTTTGATTTACTTAAAAACGATGCCTTTGCCCCTGACACAAGCCAGCGTTCGAAATGTACCGATCGATCCGTTGTCCCCGATAATAGCTTGCAGTAAAATCAGGTATTTTTGTGTTATGTTTGGACACCTCTCAATGACAAGCGATTCATCGCCGAAGCCCGGCAATTGTTCAATTCACGTAAAATACTTGGCTCTGTCGAACAGAAGAGTGGCTCTTACGTAATCAAACATTTCCTACCTAAAATACTAGCCAGTCAAAGTGGTGAATGCGAAAGCATCATCCGTGAGCGAGTCATCGACTTTTTTTCTTGCTAGGCGAGGGGGGAAAAGCCATTACCGAAATCGTCACCAGACAAATCAAGGCGAAATAGAACTCACTGAGCCAAGGCCACTTCCGGTTCCTTGCCCCTTTGCTTTTGATTCTGTTCCTGGACCTGCTTTTCGACGATACGAATGGCTTTGTCGAGCCATACCGGATCGCAACTCATCCGCTCGATTTCAACGGTGGCAAACCACTTAGGGCTTTGAAGAATTGTTTTGCGCCGGGAACCTCATTTCCCGTAATGCTGGGGTTTTCACCTCCGAACGCATGTTCGCGCCGCTGGTTCCAAACCCGCCAAGCGAAGCTTGGGGTTTCCCGCGCTGGAAATGGTTGTTACGGTACCAGATGGCTGCCTCATTTTTTAATTGCGAGCGTTTGCACGAGTTGTTTGAGGTCGGCCATGCTTTTTTTCAATTCCGCGTTCTCCGCTTCCAATTGCTGGCTTCGGGCTTCCAACTTCTCGTTCAAGCCTTGGATGGCTGCCAGTGCTACACCACCCTCGTCCACCATGGAGATGTGCTTGTCGTCAGTGCCATTCAGGCCAAACGCAGCCTGGAAATCCTGCGCCATGGGGCCGAGGTGCTCCACCACCCGGCTGTCGGTTTTGTAATTCCACTCCGACACCGCCAAGGCGGCCACCTTGGCCAGTACAACCTGGTTATCCACCGGCTTGAAATTCTCCTTGGCATTGCGGTCACTGGTCAGTAGCAACCCGTTGGCCGTAACCGAGCCCTTGGTCACCAAGTTCCCGCTCGAATCCAATGTCATCATGGTTTTGCCGCCGCCCGCATTGTTCTGGTTGCCGTTATAAAGGCCGCCCTGATACCAGGCAAACCCGCCGTTGGTGCCGGTGCGCAGGTAGAGGGTTGCGGTTTGCACGCCAAGGCCGTAAATGTAGGTGGACGTTGGATCCCGATACAATTGAAGCATCTCCCGTGGCTGGCTGCCAAAGACGATGCTGGTGGAATTGTCCAATTGCATCCCACCTTGGGCGCGAATGCAAAACTGATCGTTAGCCGTTGACTGAAATGCGTTGGCTTGCGAATCTGCCCAAACAAACGTTCCGTCGTTAAGAGCTTCTGCATTCAGGCCGGCGGCGAAACTATAATTGCCATTCGCCGCATTATTGTATCCGCCCGGGACGGTCGCATAATTGCCACCCAGGGCACGGTTTAAGTAACCGCCTCCCACTGTGGATCCCACGCTGGAAACGCTATTGTTAGCGCCACCGCCGACAGTGCCGTAAACGTTGGAAGCACCGTTATTCACTCCGCCCACCACCGTGGAGGCAGCGCCGGAAGCGACATTAGCCTGCACGGTGCCCCCATCCCAGCCGCCGCCGCCCACAAATGCTCCCGGTCCAGTGGCCTCGTTCTTCGCGCCGCCCACAACGGTCGCATACGATTGGCTGGCGAGGTTGCCCCATCCTCCGGCAATGGTGGCCGCCGCACCTGAAGCCACGTTGCCGGAATACGTGTTGCCATCCCAACCGCCGCCGCCCACAAACGCCCCCGCGCCACTGGCATTATTGTAGGCGCCACCGCCCACGGTGGCATTCACGCCTTGGCTTTTGTTGTTTTGGCCGCCACCCACCATCGTGTAACTATTGTTCGCTAGGTTCAACGATCCCCCGGTGACCACCGCATAAATTCCGCTCCCTTGATTCCCGTTTCCCCCACCAACAGTCGCGAAATTGGCGCTACTGGAGTTGCCTGTCCCTCCGTCTACCGTGGTGTAAGCCTGGCTGGCCGTGTTGTCCAATCCTCCCGCGATCACAGCTGCCGCCCCCGAGGCCGTGTTGGCGGCTAGATAGAGTCCATCCCACCCGCCGCCGCCCACAAACGCCCCGGGCCCGCTGGCATTATTGCCCGCACCGCCCGCCACGGTGGCCGCAAGGTTGACGGCAAAATTATTGGAGCCGCCGCCCACCGTGGCGTAGGGTCCACTGGCCGTGTTTGCCCAACCTCCGGGTATGGTGGCTGCCGCGCCGGTCGCAAGATTGCCGCCTAGATTGTTTCCGTCCCATCCCCCGCCGCCGACAAATGCCCCCGGTCCGGTGGCCTGGTTGTAACCGCCCCCGGAAATCGTGGCGTATTCGCCGGAACTCAGGTTGTACTGCCCGCCGGAGATGGTCGCGTAGTCTCCGTCGCTGACATTATCCTGCCCACCGCCCACCGTGCCATTGTAATTATTGACCGCATTGAATGCCCCGCCGGCAATCGTGGCTCCGGTTTTGCCCCCGAATACCACATTGTTGGCCGCCCCGCCAATCACGTTGGGGAAACCACCTATGCCGGGCTCCAAGCGCAAGGCGCGCAGACCATTGACGTGAAGTTCCAACGGCTGATTATCAAGCGTGCCGAGGAAGTCGCCATTTGCCGGACTCGTTCCCGCATTGCCCGTTATGCTCCAGACATTGGTGGTTAATCCCGGGAACGTGACGCCATTGATTGTAAGGGTGTTGCCGTTGGGAACGAGTGTTACATTCGTGCCCGCCGTCAGCGTGATGGCGTCCGTCAAGCCATTGAGACTTTTGACCACTTGGCCAGAAGCAATGCCCGCCTTCGTCACCGCGCCGTTCGCCACGCTACTGGCTGTGCTCGCGCTGCCAGCCGTGGCCGAATAGCTGGCAAAGTTGGCCGTGCCGGACCCCACCGCATAGACTGCATAGGGCACGGACGTAAGTGGTTGCAGCGCCCCCAAGGTGGTGAAATTGCCCCCCGCCCCATTGATTTCCACCCCAATTTGCAACCAGAGCGTCGCCCCATTAAAGACGTTACCAAAGTCCACCGTGGTAGTGAACAATCCATTGGTCACGCCGACAGCGAGATTCGTGACCGTGATTCCGACCTGATTGCCGCTGATCGGCGCGTCGAATAGGGAGAACTGGAGGTCATAGGCGCCTTTGGCCAGACTGCCGTTGCTCTGAAGTTGGCCTTGGTAGGTGAAGGTAGTGCCTTGGGCGAAGGCGGTCGAAAGATAGTAGTTGAAGGCCCCGAGGGAGACCCAAGCCAACACCGCAAATGATTTGATTTTCATAGCTCCTTTGGCCGTGGATGTTCTGAGATTATGACGAAGTCATCAAGATTCTAGGTTCACGGCCATGAAACCTCACAAGATGATGACGGATCGATATAAACATGTTACCTGTCAAATACCAAGAGCTATCGGCTGGATTCCTCAACAAGTAAGCAACCAAGACTTGAACTCATCCAGGAGACCACTTTGCGATATTTCGTTTCACCGCCCCTTGACTCAGGTCATGGCCTGGCCGCCACGAAATTGGCCGGATCCCGTTTGGACAGTAGCAAGGACGAAATTCAGCCCATCCAGACCACGGAGCGAACGGGCCGATGACCAGTTAGGTCTGGTCGGGCTAAGCAGGATGAAACCAAAGCAACCCAACTGCCAGCCCCAACTCGCAGCTCCAAAATCTATATTTTCATTTCGCACCTCCGAGTTTTTCGGTCATCAGTTGTTCGAGTTTTTCCAGCCGCGCTTTCAAGTCGGCGATTTCGGCGGATTGCTGCTGGATCGTCGCATCCTTATCGTCCACCTTCTCGTTCAACCCTTGAATCGCCGCCAACGCCACGCCGCCCTCGTCCACCACGCAAATGCTTTTGTCGTCCAACCCAACGTTGAAAGCCGCGTAAAAATCCTGCGCCATCGGGCCGATGTGCCGTTGCGAAGCGTCGGCCGTTTTGTAACGCCAGGTGGTCAGCGGCAAGGCGGACACGCGGGCCAGCACCGCCTGCGGATTCACCGGCGAAAAGTCGGCCTTGGCATTGCGGTCGCTCAGGGAGGCGATGGTGCCGGTCGTGGTGCGCAAATTGCCGCTGGAATCCAGGGTCATCATTACTTTGCCCCCGCCTGCATTGTTCTGGTTGCCGTTATAGCTGCCGCCTTGATACCAGGCAAAACCGCCATTGGTGCCGGTGCGGATGTAAAAGGTGGATGTTTGCACCCCGAGGCCGTAAACGTAGGTCGAAGTTGGGTCGCTATACAATTGCAGCATCTCCCGGGGCTGGCTGCCAAAAGCCATGCTGGTGGAGTTATCCAGCCTCACCCCGCCTTGGGCACGGATGCTAAACTGATCATTGGCTGTGGAACTGAAGGCCACAGTTTGCGAATCCGCCCAGACAAAAGCACCCTGATTGGTCGCGTTGGCGTGACTGCCGGCGGCGAAACTGTAATTCCCGGACGCGGAGTTGCCATATCCTCCGGGCACGGTTGTAGAAATGCCACTCGCAGTGTTGACTAACCCGCCGCCCACCGTCGAAGCGCTGCCACTCGCGGTGTTTATTCCTCCGCCGCCCACCGTCGAATCATTGGCGCTGGCGTTGTTGCCTGACCCGCCGGCCACGGTCGAATCATTGGCGCTGGCGTTGTTCTCTTCCCCGCCGCTGACCGTCGAGGAAAGGCCATTCGCGGCGTTGGCTGACCCACCGCCCACCGTCGAGTAATAGTCGCTTGCGGTATTGCCATCGCCGCCACCCACCGTTGAAGACCCGCCAACCGCAGTGTTGCCTGCTCCACCGCCCACCGTCGAGTCATAGCCGCTCGCGGTGTTGATATAGCCGCCACCCACCGTCGAGCCATAGCTGCCAGCAGTGTTGTTCTGGCCGCCGCCCACTGTTCCAAAATCAGCCGTCACGCTGTTGGTATAGTTAAAACCAGAGTCTTCATAATTCACGGCCCCCCCACCGCTAATCGTCGCTCCCACGATCCCATTGGCCACAAAATTGGCGGAGGAGCCGCCAATTACGTTCGGCGCTTCGCCGGCAAATCCCGAAACTCCCGGTTCCAGCCGCAAAGCACGCACTCCGTTCACCCACAATTCCAACGGCTGATTATCGGTTGTGCCCAGAAAATCAACGCCCGCAGTCGTGCCCGCATTGCCGGTGAGCGACCAACCGCTCCCGCCGCCGCCGGTGCTGGCAATGGTCAGCGTGTTGCCGATGGGTGTGATGCTGACGTTTGCACCCGGCGACAAGGTGACGCCATCCGTCAAGCCGTTGAGGCTTTTGACCACCTGGCCGGAGGCGATGCCGGGAGCCGTGACTGCACCGGCGGAAACACTATTTGCGGTGGTGGCGGTGTAGGCGTTGCCGGAGATGTTAATGCCAGCCGTGCCCGATCCGATGCCCGTAGCCGGCACGCTGGCCGAATATATTGCATACGGCACGGGTGTCACCTGCTGGCGCGGCGACAGCGTCGCAAAAGTGTTTGCGCCGTTGGTGCTGACGGCGATCTCCAGCCAGTTGCTCGTGCCGGTGAACAGGCCTGGCCCGAAATTGACGAGCGTGGTGAACAATCCGTTCGTCACCGCGACGGCGCTGTTCGTCACCGACCCGGCGATGGCGGTGCCTGTGAAGTTCGTAGTGTAAAGTGTGAACGTCAGGTCGTAGCTGCCGTTGGCGGGGCTGCCGCTGCTGTTCAGCCGGCCCTGGTAGGTGAAGGCCGTGCCTTGCGCGAAGGCGGTTGAGGGCAGGAGGTTCAAGGTGGCGACGAGGGTCAGCGCCAAGACTGCAAATAATCTGTTTTTCATGGATTCGTTTGGCCGTGAGTTCACCGTCTGACTCCGGTGTCACCAAAATTGGAGGTCCGCGGCCTTGGAACCAGAAAGACTGGCAACGATCAGACCGTAGCGAAGTCCATGTCTTATATTCAAGACATTTGCGACTTATTTGACAACGGGGGGGACTGGTTTTACGTCAGCGGGGATGACTCAGGCTAATCGAGCGAACAGTTTTTCGCGTTGCCCACGCCGCTGGTGTGAATTCCTTGATCCCAGTGATCTTGGCTGCGGGCAGGCGCGTGAACAAATCTTGCAGACAATCGAACGGGTTGATCCCATGCCGCCGACAACTGCCCAGCAAGGTGTGGATGATTGCGCTGCGCTCGTCGGCCTCAGGATGCCCTATGAACATCCAATTGCGTTTTCCAAGTGCGCTTGGACGAATTGAATTTTCGATGCCGTTTGAATCGATTTCCAGAATGCCGTCGGTGATAAATTGGTTCAAAGCCGCCCATCTTTTCAGCGTGTAATCAATCCCCTGCCCGAGCAAACCTTGGGGCAAGGTTTCTCTCCGCGTCAACTCCATGGCCCGGTGCAGCCGATTGCATTTGCAGCACTTCCGCTGACTTTGAAAAATTGTCTCCCAGCCATCGCTAACTAGAAAATGATCACGGACAAGCAACATCATGGTAATCGCCCGGCGTGCGTGGGCATGGAAGAGGCGGCGGCCATTTTCGGCTGGCCGAGTTATTACCTGCCGTTCCTGGTGAGAGCCGGGCATCTCAAGCCGTTGGACAAGCCAGCGCAAAATACCCGCAAGTGGTTCGCGACAGTTGAGATCGAGCGGATGAGTTGCGACCCGGTGTGGCTCGACAAGGCCATTCGCATCGTAGAAAAGCAGGTCCAGGAACAAAATCAAAAGCTACGGGCCAATGAACCGGAAGCTGCCATTGCTCATTGAGGTTGCTGGCGTGAAGCCCACAAGATTCAGCTAACGATCACAACGCAGATTGAATCCATGCCAGCAATGCTTTGATTTGGGATACCTTAATTTGCCGGCCACCGCGGGTGGTAATGTTGAATGCCTTAGTTGGCGGCGCTGTCAATGGTCATCCAAGAATGGATGCGAGCTTGCTTGAAAATTGAGGTGCCATGCTTGGATCTGATTGGCTGTCAGCATATTGAAATACGAAATACGGTCCGGGGACTTCGGCAATTTGAATGTCTTTTTGTTTTTCATTTACCCAGTCTAACAGGCACCGTTGAACAAGGGCTGTCCATCCTCACGAATGAAGCTCCACGAATGAATTGAACTGCCTAGCAGCCTGTTGAACAACGGGTGTTTTCTTGAAGGATTTCAATCCGGTAGCGCGCCGTCGTTGAGAAAAGCCTGGGAGTTTCAGACCAGATGCGGATGCGAGCCGAGGTATATCGGCGAGCGATTCGGGTTATGACGGCCCAAAGGCAACTAAGTTGGAGAAAAAGCAGCCGCCCCCCGGCTGCGAGTTGCTTCG
>Ga0302319_10020115_pt1 | contig 12084 bp, 7 predicted proteins | sample Bog_T0_2_FD_203319 | JGI IMG/M metagenome (GOLD analysis project Ga0302319, IMG submission 203319) | Peat permafrost microbial communities from Stordalen Mire near Abisko, Sweden - Bog_T0_2 | ecosystem: Environmental > Terrestrial > Soil > Wetlands > Peat | place: Sweden: Abisko, Stordalen Mire... | reverse complement strand
GTTTAGTGCGGATGGCCGGACCATCACGCTCGCTCCCACGAAGACGCAGCCTTCGGCGGCAACGGCGAGCGCGCCCGCAACGGCTCCCACGCAAACCGCGTCGGCAGTGCCATCGAGCGCGGCCAATCCTGCGCCATCTGTCTCCCGCCGTTACTTTGCGGTGGTCGACGCCAGCCACGGCGGCGACGACCGGGGTGAAGCCCTGAGCGTTACGCTCGCGGAGAAAGACGTTACTGTGGCCTTCGCGCGGCGGCTGCGTCAAGAACTGGAGAATCGCGGAATTACGGTGCTCGTGCTGCGCGACTCCGACGCCAACCTCTCACTCGACGACCGCGCCTATTACGCAAACACCACGCGCGCCGCCGTTTATATCGCGCTGCATGCCGCATCGAACGGCCATGGGGTTCGCGTGTATACGGCGCTGCTTCCCTATAGCAGCGAAGAAGATCGCGGGCCATTCCGCTCCTGGAGCACGGCCCAGCAGCCCTCGATTCCGCTGAGCCGGGCGGCCGCGGCCAGCGTGGCGGCGGAATTGAGCAAACAGGAAGTGCCGGTGCGGAATCTGACGGCGCCGCTGCGTCCGTTGAACAACATTGTCACGGCCGCGATTGCGGTCGAGATTGCGCCGCGCGCATCCGACGTGGAGCAACTGAATTCGCCGGACTATCAGCAACAAATCTCCAGTGCAGTGGCGAATGGAATCGCTGCCGTACGCGCGCAACTTGCCGCCGCGCCCTGAAATTGGGCGATTTTGCGATTGGGTGATCGGGTGATTTAATCTGTTTTAGTTGTTCAATCGCAAAATGACTCAATAGCAAAACAGCCCAATGCTTTTATGATTCCACGGCATTTGTATATCGCGGTGGGCATTCTTCTGATAGCCGTGCTCGGCATGAGCCTCTATGGCTGGCACATGCGCGGACGCGCCGCCGGCTCGGTCGGCTCGTCCGACACGCAGCCCGTGGAGGCTCCGGTGGCCGGGCCCACCGAGCCGGTCACTCTGTTCGTTGCTTACGATGACGTTGGGGTGCTGCGGCCGCAGGCGGCGCGAATCCCTCTGCCCAGCGTGCGCCAGCAGCGCGCGGAAGAATTGCTGCGGGTTCTGCTGGCTATGTATCTTGATAAATCTTCGCCGCATCCGCTGCCGCCGGGCTCCGATATTCGTAGCGTGTATCTGGTCGATCCCGGCCTGGCCGTGATCGATATCAACGCAGCCTTCGCCGATGGCCACCGCTCCGGCGTTTTGTCGGAAGAACTAACCGTGGCGTCGCTGATCCAAACGCTCTCGGCGAACATCCCTGGCATTCTTAAAGTAAAAATTCTGGTGGAAGGGAAAGAGCGGCAAACCCTGGCGGGGCATGCGGATCTGTCGAACTTCTTCGACGTGGCCGCGGTCACTCAGCTGACTTCGCAACTGCAATCCACTCAGTAAGAGCCCTAAACATTGAACGCGTTGATTTACTCATGCCTCGCAGTGGCGCTTTTTTCGCCCCGTTGGAAAATGGGTTTATGATGTTTGGTCGCAACGAGCGGATCGAATAGCATGCCTTCTGTTCCGCACAACAAATCGAGCGTGACGAGGTGTCCCATGCATAGTCCTTCGCGCAAGCCCGGCATGTGCATCATGCTGGTGATAGCCGTGTGCGCTCTACTCCTGCCAATCGCCTCGACGGCGCAAGTGAGTGTGGAGGGCCAATGGGAGGGCGCGATTGAAATACCGGGAACGACGTTGCAGATCCGGGTTGACTTCAAGAGCGCCCCCGGAACGTTGCAGGCCAGCATCGACATCCCGCAGCAAGGTGCTCAGGGATTGGCGCTGCAGGGCGTGCGATTCGCCGCCCCGCAGGTCCATTTCGAGCTTCCGGCCGGTCCCGGCCTCGCTGTTTTCGAGGGCAAGCTGGAAGGGGACAAGATCAGCGGGAATTTTTCCCAAGCGGGGCAGACATTTCCTTTTTCTCTGGAGCGCAAAGCGGCGGCGGCGCCTGCCGCAGCACCTCCGCCGGGTGCAAAACCCAGCCTCGACGGGCTTGATGACTTCATCGCTCAGGCCATGAAAGATTGGAAGGTGCCGGGCCTGGCCATCGCCGTGGTCCAGGACGATAAGGTAACCCTGCTGAAGGGCTACGGTTACCGCGATCTCGAGCAGCAGACACCGGTGACGCCGAATACTCTGTTCGCCATCGGCTCGATCACGAAATCTTTTACCGTGACCACGCTCGGCATGGAGATGGACGAAGGTAAATTGGATTGGGACAAGCCGGTGCGCGACTATCTGCCTACCTTCAAGATGTACACGCCAGCGCTTACCGAGGAGATGATCGTGCGCGACTTGATTACTCACCGTTCCGGCCTGCCGCGCCACGATTTGATGTGGTACTCGTCCGATTTCCCGCGCGAAGACATCCTGCGCCGTCTTCAATATCTTGAGCCAAGCAAGCCGCTACGCACGACGTTCCAATATAACAACCTCATGTTTATGACCGCGGGCTACATTGCCGGATCGCTCAACGGCACGAGCTGGGAAGATGCAGTGACGCAGCGCATCTTCAAACCGTTGGGCATGACCGGCACCAATTTTTCGGAGCGGGATACGCAGAATAGTCCCGACTTTGCCGAGCCCTATCGCAAAGGCCGCGACTTGAAGGCGGAATTGAAGCGCATCCCGTTCGATCTGCAATGTCCAGACCGCTGTGCCATGGGACCCGCGGGCGAAATCAACAGCAACGTCTCCGACATGAGCAGGTACCTTCTGTTCCACATGGATCATGGAAGGTTGGACGGCAAACAGCTTCTTTCCGAAAACAACGCGGTGCAGATGCAAACTCCGCAGATGGCCATAGGCGGCGCGCCACCGTACGCGGAACTGGGCGAGAGTAGTTACGGCATGGGCTTCTTCCTCTCGACATACCGTGGCCATAAGGTAGTGGAGCATGGCGGAAACATTGACGGCTTCAGCGCCGACTTGTCGTTCCTGCCGGCCGAAAAGATCGGCGTAGTCGTGCTCACCAATCTCGATGGAAACCCCCTACCGGACATTGTCGTCAATAACGTCTACGACCGTTTGCTCGGCCTCGACCGTGTGCCATGGAACCAGCGCTTCCTCGATTCCGAGAAGAAGGGCAAAGAGGCCGAGCAGGAAGCGAAAAATAAAGGTTACATCCCACAAAAGAAGGGCACGCATCCCTCGCACGACTTGAAAGATTACCTGGGAGATTACTCGAATCCCGGCTATGGCATTGTCACCATCGCACCCGACGGCGATGCCTTCAAGTTCACGCTGAATAAGGTCAGCAAACCTCTGACGCACTATCATTACGACTCTTTCCAAATACCCGAAGATCCGCTCGACCCATTCGAGAAACTGAAAGTCGCGTTCCTCACGGACCTCAACGGGGACATTTCCAGCGTCTCGATTCCGCTCCAGCCCGACGTGAAGGACATCGTGTTCACACGCATGCCCGACAAGCAACTCACCGAGCGCAGTTTCATCCAGGCTTTCGCCGGCCAATACGAAATTCCAGGCGCGCCGGTGCCGTTCACAATCACGCTGCGTGGGGATCACGAACTGGTTGCGAACGTACCGGGGCAGCCTGACTATGTGTTAACCCCGAGACGGGGCACCACTTTCCAACTGGCCGACTACACCGGCATTACGATCGAGTTCAAGCGGGATGCTGCGGGAAAGGTGACGGAAGCTGTGCTTGACCAGCTGGGCACAGTGATCATTCTGAAGAAGAAGTAGCGGAGGAGGGGGAGTGAACTAAAAGAAAAGACTTGCGCTCCGGTTCTTGGAGCGAGGCCTTCGCTCCACTATTCCACTTTTTCCGCCACCCAGCGCGAGATGGCCGTAACCAGCTTACGGGGAGCGAACGGCACCGACTTCGCCACCAGCCAATTCCTGGCGCCCGAGATGACCACAGTCCGCCCATCCATCAACCCGCGATAACCGTCGCGGGCAACCGTTTCCACATCCATGGCTCCGATTTTTTTCGAGAGCCGCGAATTCTCTGTGCCCGCCCGTTTCGCGAAGCCCGTATCCGTGGGTCCCGGACAAAAGCAGTTCACCACCACCCCCGATCGAGCCACCTCGTTGGCCAAGGCCTCGGAGAACGAAAGCACGTAGGCCTTGGTGGCGTAATAAACAGCCATGAGCGGCCCCGGCTGAAAAGCCGCGGTGGAGGCCACATTCATGATCTTGCCCGCGCGCCGCGCCAACATGGGCGGAAGAAACAACCGGGTCAGATGAGTGAGCGCAGCGATGTTAAGCGCAATTTGGCCGAGGATTTCCTGCTCCGGCAACGACGCGAACTCACCCAAAGTTCCAAAGCCGGCGTTGTTGACGAGCACATCCACTGCGATGCTTTCGCGCTGCAATTGATCGAACAGAAACTGCGCAGCCGGGGCGGCTGCCAGATCGAGTGCAACTGCTTTCACCGTGACTCCAAACTGCCCCTGCAATTCTGCGGCGACCTGGTCCAGTCTTGCGGCGCTGCGCGCGACCAGAACGAGGTTGTGGTGGTCGCGGGCAAACAGCTTGGCCAGTTCGTATCCGATGCCACCGGAGGCGCCTGTGATCAAAACGGTCTGAGTTTTCGAGTTCATGAAACTCTCCTGCCGGAATACTAAATCGAATGCACACAAAAAAACGCGGGCGAATGCCCGCGCCTACACAGCCAATCTAAACCTTACGCCCCGACCAGAGCCGGCTCTACGCCGTAAATCGAGAACCACGAGGTCGCCGCTTTCAGCTTGCCGTTGACGTTGTTGATGTTCTTCACGCCTTCGGTTTCCAGCCACGCGCGGAACGCGGCTGCGCCCTGTTTGGCATAGATCGGAATGCCGTCTTTCCAGGTGGCGCGGCCGCAGAGCACGCCATTGAATTTCACTCCCGACTCGCCCGCGAGTTCGAGGGTCTCGCTAAATTCCGCGTTGCTCACGCCCGCCGAAAGATAAATGAACGGCTTGGTGGCCACGTTGGCGGCGGTGTGGAACAGGTCGATCGCTTCGTTCTTGCTATAAGCCTTCTGCCCGCCGAAGCAGTGCATGCCCTCGACGAACTTCATGTTCACCGGCACTTCCACCTTCAGCACATCGACGCCGTAGCGGTCTTTGCTGAACTCGCGCATGCTCTCGGTCACGATGTGCGGCTTCTTCTTGGCGTAATCCAGGCCCTTCTCGTCGGCACCTTCTTCGTAGCCGACAAACTCCAAAAAGTATGGGATGTCGTTGGCGCGGCATTCGTCGCCAATGCGCTCCACCCAGGCGTGTTTCTTGTCGTTCACATCCTTGGGATCGAAGGGCGAGTAGTAAAGCAGGATCTTCACGCAGTCCGCCCCGGCTTCCTTTAGCCGCCGCGCCGACCAGTGATCCAGCAAATCGCCCAAGCGTCCCGGACCAGTCTTGTCATAGCCGGTTTTCTCATATGCCAGCAGCAGGCCCGCGTTTTTGGCGCGGCGCTTCGAGGCCGGCAGTCCCCACTCGGGATCGAGCAGAATGGCGCTGGCATGCGGCGTCAGTACTTCGGTGACCAGAGTCTTGAATTCTTCCATCATGGCGTCGCTGACTTCTCCGCCTTTTTCTTTGGCCAGCGATTTCTGCAGCGACCCGCGCTGATCCATTGCGGCTGCCGCGATGACACCGCGTTCGTTCGATACTCTTCTGAGACCCGCAAGTTTGCCGGGGGTAAGCTTCATGGGTTCCTCCGATTAGTGCTGGAAAGGTGTGGACAACGAACTTCTAATTGTAAACCAGAGACGTGGCTATTGCGCCGTCTGGATTAGCACCTTCTAATCGGCATGCGCGTGAGGTCTGATTCTGCTGGGATCTCGTATACCACTCTCGACTTTACAACCCTTACGTTCTTGTGGTGGCCCATCTGCGGGGACATCGAGATCGTCAGGCAGCGAGGCGATCAAGTCCAATGCCCTCCGCATAGTCTTTTCTTTCTCCCGTAGAACAACTTCGTCTCCGCGGCGAAAAATCTCAACTTCCTTTCCCCGGAACCGGAAGCCTTTCGGCAGTCGAATCGATTGGCCTTTTCCTGAGTGCCATACCTCTACCAACATTGTTGCCGTCCTCGATTTGTTAATCGGCCCTTGGGCCCGCGAACTTCTATCCGCGCCGCGCCCGGCGACTCCAAATGGTATCGTGGTATGACCACTTTCTAGAAGGAGCATCCGTCATCATGGCCATCGCTACCACCAACCCCGCCACCGGCGAAGTGATTAAGACCTTTGAGCCACTGTCGGACGCGGAGATCGAGCAAAAACTCCAACTCGCCGTCACCGCCTTCCGCGCCGAACGCAAGACTCCCTTCGCCGAGCGCGCGCGCCGCATGCGGAAGGCCGCCGAAATCCTTGAGCGCGACAAAGAAAAATTCGCGCACCTGATGACGCTCGAAATGGGCAAGCCTTACAAAGCCGCGGTGGCTGAGGCGATGAAATCCGCTGGAGGCTGCCGCTACTATGCCGAGAACGCTGAGCGCTTCCTCACCGACGAGGCCATCGACACTGGCACGCAGAAAAGTTTTATCCGCTACCGGCCGATTGGCCCGATTCTCGCCGTGATGCCGTGGAACTTCCCTTTCTGGCAGGTCTTTCGCTTCGCTGCGCCGGCGCTGATGGCAGGCAATGTCGGATTGTTGAAGCACGCCTCGAACGTGCCGCAGTGCGCGCTAGCGATTGAAGAAATTCTGCTCGAAGCCGGATTCCCCGCGGGCGCGTTTCAGACTCTGCTCATCGGTTCGCAGCAAGTCGATGCAATTTTGAATGATCCGCGCGTAGTCGCGGCCACGCTGACCGGAAGTGAGCAGGCGGGAATCGAAGTGGGAGTCTCGGCCGCTAAGCGCATTAAGAAAGTCGTGCTCGAACTCGGCGGCAGCGATCCTTTCATCGTGATGCCCAGCGCCAATCTTGACGCCGCCGTTGCCACTGCAGTGGAGGCCCGCGTCATCAACAACGGCCAGTCCTGCATCGCCGCCAAGCGCTTCATCGTCGCGGAGTCTATTGCCCCCGAATTCGAGAAACGGTTCGTCGAGCGCATGAAGAATCTGCGCATCGGCGATCCCTTCGACGAAAAAACTGAACTCGGACCGCTGGCTACCGCCGACGCCGTTAAGTCGCTCGATGCCGACGTGCAGAAATCCGTGCAAGCCGGCGCAAAACTGCTCACCGGCGGCCAACCTTTGAAGCAACCGGGCAATTACTACGCGCCGACTGTGTTAACCGACATCCCGAAAAATTCTCCCGCTTACGCCGAGGAATTCTTCGGCCCGGTTGCCATGCTGTTTCGCGTGAAAGATATGGACGAGGCCATCGGCCTGGCCAACGACTGCCGCTTCGGCCTCGGTGCCAGCGCCTGGACTAACGACCCTGCCGAGCGCGAGCGCTTCATTAACGAACTCGAAAGTGGCATGGTGTTCATCAATAAAATGGTCGCGTCCGATCCGCGGATTCCTTTCGGCGGCGTGAAACACTCCGGGCATGGCCGCGAACTCTCAGCCAACGGAATTCGGGAGTTCATGAATATCAAGACGGTGTCGATCGCATAGCGGGCGTGTGCGGATGGCCGGAGTTGCGCAACTCGCGGCGTGGGCATCAACTTGCCAGTCTCCACAAAACTTTACCTTGCGACTGGGTCCGCGCGCACGACATGCGGGTTGGCTCCGTGTTCCAGTCATGAGAGCATCTCGCATACTAGGAATTCAAAGCGCGAATGCCGGCACACAGCCAACGGAGACAATCATGAACCCCAACCAAGGAATTAGCCTGCACAAGGCATATGTCGGATCTCGCGCGGCGTGCCTGCTGTCGCTGCTGGCGCTGAGTGGCTGCTCCGCGGTGCAGGTCCACCTGGGCATGAAGGTCTACCTGGCCAAGATACCGGTGACCTCCATGCAGGCCACCCTGCCGAAGGGGCCTGGCATTGGGCCGGGCGAGAAGTCGCCGCTGGTGGTGACCTTCGCCGCGCCGGAGGGCAAGACGTTGCGAACGGAAGGTGCCGGCCAGGGAAAAGTCATGTGGAAGGACCTGCAGGTCGCGGCCACAGTGGCTACCGTGAATGCAAAAGGCATCGTTTCCCTCGCCAAGGATCCGCGGGTCAGCGATGGAAAAGTGCCGCATGTGACCATCACCGCTCCCAGCCATCCGGAGCTGCGCGCCGAGCTCGATATTCCGGTGCGCTACAACGAGGCCTTCAGCGCGAATTTTTCCGGCAGCCCCGGCAGCAGCGGCATGAACGGCAGCGACGGAATGAACGGGGCGAGCGGCAGCAGCGGATCGATGGATCCGAATAGTCCGTCGCCGGGTGGAAACGGCGGGAACGGGACCGACGGCTCCAATGGCCAGGATGGAGGACCCGGGGGCGATGCCCCGCCGGTGCAAGTGAAGGTTGCCTTCAGAGCGGGGACTCATCCACTTCTGCAAGTCGGCGTATATGCCGCGGGCCATCAGAAATTGTATTTGATCGATCCCCAGGGAGGCTCGCTGATGGTGAAAGCGGACGGGGGCGCTGGCGGCCCAGGCGGACGCGGTGGTCGTGGAGGCCAAGGTGGAGCTGGTGGCATGGGCACGCCCAGCGGATCGAGCGGCAGCAACGGCTCCGATGGCCGGAGCGGCTCTGACGGACCGCCGGGGAGGGGTGGCAGCATTACGGTGACTTACGATCCGCAGGCCCAACCGTACTTGTCTGTGATCCATCTCTCGAATCAAGGTGGGCCTCCGCCGGTCTTCGTGGAGGCAGCGGTGGGGCCGTTGTGGTGATCTGCGACCGCCTCGTTTGACCGGTGCTCTCATCCCAAACGCGGTAGACTTCTTCCAGGCCGCAGGAGCGGCCGCTGATGAAGACTGCCAAACTCGCCAAGTCCTACCGCATTGATGACGGCAAGCATTTCCGCCTGAAAGACTTCGATCCCGCCGACACCGGGCACCTGCATTCCGTCGACGAAGCCAAGGATCGCCTGCAAAAAGATGTGGCGCGCATGGAGGAGTTGCAATCGAAGCTCTATGCTCAGGATTCCTGGTCGCTGTTGCTCATTTTTCAGGCGATGGACGCGGCCGGCAAAGACGGCACCATCAAACACGTCATGTCGGGAGTGAATCCCGAAGGGGTGCAGGTGAACTCGTTCAAGGTGCCTTCGGAAACCGAACTGCAGCACAACTTCCTGTGGCGTACCACGCAGCATCTGCCGGAGCGCGGGCAGATTGGCATTTTCAACCGCTCGTATTACGAAGAGGTGCTGGTGGTGCGCGTTCATCCCAAGGTGCTCGAGGACGAAAAGCTGCCACCGGCGCTGGTGACGAAAGACATCTGGGACGAACGTTTCGAAGACATTCGCAGTTTTGAGCGGCACATGGCGCGCAACGGCACGGTGATCCGCAAGTTCTTTCTCCACCTTTCAAAGAAGGAACAGAAGCGCCGGTTTCTGGCGCGGCTTGACGAACCACAGAAAAACTGGAAGTTCTCCGCCGCGGACATTCACGAACGTAGATATTGGGACGATTATCAGAACGCTTACGAAGAGATGATCCGCAACACGGCGAGCAAACACGCGCCCTGGTACGTAATCCCAGCGGACAATAAATGGTTCACGCATCTCGCCGTGTCAGCCGCGATTGTGGAAACGCTGGAAGAGTTGAACCTTGCGTATCCTAAAGTGGACCCTGCCAAGCAGAAACAGCTGCAGGCGGCTCGCAAAGTGCTGGAGAAGAAATAAGTCCAGACTCGGTCAGACTCGGCCCCAGTGTGCCCGGTGGTCACAACATTCTGTCCCTCCCCTGTCGGTCCCCTTTGCATTCGGCGGCTTGGGCATTAAGATAGCGAAACTAATTCTTTTATTCTTTAGTCTTTCCATTTCTCACACACTGGGGGCCGAACATGTGCAGTCAAAGCAGGTTGCGCGCGAACAAGTATGGAATGGTTTCAATGACTCTGTGCCTGCCTCTGTTTCTGGCCGTGTTCGCGCTTGGGACGGCGCACACGGCGTTCGCGCAAAGTAAGCCGGAGCGGCAATCCAAAGCCGCCAAGCCCACGCAGGCCGCTTCGCCCGCAACCGAACCCTCTACCGATAAGAAGCCCGCTACTGATGACGACTCCGGCAAGCCGGAAGACAAACTTTTCAAGGGGATGAAGTACCGCCTGATCGGTCCCTTCCGCGGCGGGCGCTCGCTCACCGCAGCCGGTATCCCCGGCGACCCCACCACATACTATTTCGGCGCGACCGGCGGCGGCGTGTGGAAGTCCACCGACGGCGCTCTCAGTTGGTCTCCTGTATTCGACAAAGAAGGGAGCGGAGACATTGGCAGCCTGGCCGTGGCCAATTCCGATCCCAACATTATTTACGTGGGCACTGGCGAAGCCTGCATCCGCGGCAACATCTCTCATGGCGATGGAGTCTACAAGTCGTTCGACGCGGGCAAGACGTGGAAGAACGTCGGCCTGCACGACACGCGTGCCATCGGCAAAGTCATCATCAACCCGAACAATCCGGATATCGTATTCGTCGCCGCCCTTGGCCATCCTTACGGCCCGAATACTGAGCGCGGCATCTTCCGCACCGTCGATGGCGGCAAGACCTGGGAGAAGGTCCTCTATAAAGACGAGAACACCGGAGGCATCGATGTGGCCTTCGATCCGCATAATCCCAACGTTTTATTTGCCGCGCTCTGGCAGGCGCGCCGCACTTCCTGGAACATGACCGACGGTGGCCCCGGCAGCGGACTCTATCACTCAAGCGACGGCGGCACCACCTGGAAGCGCCTGGAAGAACACGGTCTGCCCAAAGGCCCGTACGGACGGATCGGGATCGCGGTCGCGGCGAATTCCGATCGCGTCTACGCGCTGATTGAGGCGCGCAATCCCGATGGCGGCCTCTACCGCTCCGACGATGGCGGCGAGACCTGGGACTTCGTCAATCCCAGCCACAGCCTCTGGCAGCGGCCGTGGTATTACATGCACATCTTCGCCGACCCGAAGGACGAGAACGTCGTTTATGTGATGGATGTGGAGAGCTTCAAATCCACCGACGGCGGCCACCTGTTCAATAAAGTTCACGTTCCGCACGGCGACAACCACGGACTGTGGATCGATCCCAAAGATACGCGGCGCATGATCGCCTCTAACGACGGCGGAGTGACGGTAACGCTCGACGGCGGCAGGAACTGGACGCGCGAAGACAATCAGCCCACGGCGCAGTTCTACCACGTGATCACCGACAATGCGACGCCGTATCGCGTGTATGGCTCGCAGCAGGACTCCGGCACAGTCGCGATTGTCAGCCGCAGCGATGAGGGCGCTATCGATCGCCAGGATTGGTATGACGTGGGCGGGGGCGAGGCTGGCTACATCGCGCCCTATCCTCCGGATCCCAATATTGTTTATGCCGCCGATTATCAGGGCAACATTACGCGCTACGACCGGCACATTGGGCAGGTGAAGTCGATTACCGAACAGCCTGAGCTTTCCGACGCGCACGGCGCATTCAGCATGGAACATCGTTTCCAGTGGACCGCGCCCGTGGTGCTCTCGCCGCAGGATCCCAACACGCTGTATCACGCGGGCGAGCGGCTGTTCAAAACCACTGACGGCGGCGTGCACTGGGTGGCGATCAGTCCCGACCTTACGCGCAACGACAGAAGCAAGCAGCAGCCTTCGGGAGGCGACATCACGCTTGACGACACCGGCACGGAGTATTACGACACCATCTTCGCGGTCGCTCCGTCGCCACTGGCGAAAGGCTTGATCTGGGTGGGCACCGACGACGGCCTCATCCAACTTACGCGCGACGAAGGCAAGAGCTGGACCAACGTGACGCCCAAAGATATGCCGGAGTGGAGCCGGGTGAGCCAGATCGACCCTTCACCCCTGGATGCGGGCACGGCCTACATCGCAGTTGATCGCCATCAGAACGACGACCTGAAACCCTACATCTATAAGACCGCCGACTACGGCCAGAGCTGGACTAAGTTGACCAACGGAATTCCCGAAGGCAGTTTCGTGCGTGCTGTCCGCGAAGATCCAAAGAAGCGCGGTTTGCTCTATGCCGGAACCGAGAACGGCGTTTACGTTTCGTTCAACGACGGCGGGGAT
>Ga0302319_10020114_pt1 | contig 12084 bp, 9 predicted proteins | sample Bog_T0_2_FD_203319 | JGI IMG/M metagenome (GOLD analysis project Ga0302319, IMG submission 203319) | Peat permafrost microbial communities from Stordalen Mire near Abisko, Sweden - Bog_T0_2 | ecosystem: Environmental > Terrestrial > Soil > Wetlands > Peat | place: Sweden: Abisko, Stordalen Mire... | reverse complement strand
AACTGCCGGATCTGATGGAGGCGTTCTGGGGCGATGGGGCGAGCACGAGCGGGGCTTTGGGAACCCGCCGTACCCGTGGCCGCCGCGGTGCATCGCCTGATCCCGCGTGATGCCGCCCATGATGACCAAGCAGGTCACCGGACTGCTTCTCCCTGCGAAAGGCTCGGGTCACACCCTGGTTCTGCTCGTGTCGAGGGTTCCCTCCGTGCCGCAGTCGCCCGCCTCAACCAACCGTCGTTGGCATGACTTCCTTTCAGGAAGACCGCCCAGCCCTTGCAGCCTTTCCTGACGCGCAACCTGACGCCTTGACCAGGTCGCTACGCGACGACGCCGTTCAACAGAAATTTTCCCCAGCCGCTGTGCGGCATTCCTCGCGATCGCTGCGCTGCAAAATTCCCAAGCCCCCAAAAGGGGGGTGTTGATCGACGCCGGCCGGCGGCCTCGGACGGTGCGCTGTCAAGGCCGCAAGGGGCGGCCTTCCGCATCGAAAGGAAGACAAATCATGCCGGCCATCGGATCATTCAGCCAAGACGACCTCTTCGGTCAGGAAGGCACCCTCGAAACCCGCACGCTCAAGACCAGGATCAAGTTCGTGCCCCTCAAGGATCGCAGCGAGAAGCAGCCGGACTACCGCATTCTCACCGGCAAGCGCGAGATCGGCGCGGCCTGGTCCCGCACCTCGAAGAAGGGCGGCGCCTATCTCTTCCTGAAGCTCACCGACCCGAGCCTGCCCGCCCCGGTCCTCTGCCACCTCTACAGAAACGCGAGCGGTCCCGCAGTCCTCTGGACCCGCTGATCCCGGATGGCCCCGGCGCAAGCCGGGGCCGCTTTCCGGCACCGTCCAATACCACAGCCTCAACGATGACCGGCTTGACCGCGCCGACCTGCGCTACTGCGTGATGCACTCAAGGCCAGCCAACAGGCCAAGTCTGGTGTGCACCCTCCTGCGAGGACGCCCGTTGCTCTCATGGCGCAACTCGACCGACTGCGCGGCATTATCTGATTTGCTGGTGCGCATCGTTGCGGCGGGAGCCTTGCGGCCCCCGCCTGGCGTCACCCGAACCGCGAGCAGGGCGGCGCGGAGAGGGCGGGTTCGCACAGGGCAGGGCAGGGGCACGACGCTCCAACCCGCGCGGTGAGGGCGTAGGACAACGGCAGCCTCGGCACAGCCACCTTCCCCGGCAGTCCCGGAGGCCCATCCCGGCGCGAAACGGCGAAGCGGCGGCACGCCCCGACCCGGCCGCGCTATCGTCCGCCGGCGATCATGTCCCGGCCGCCAGTGCTCAGTGCCTGCCCTGGTGACCCGGCGCCTGACGAGGCACCCCCGGACAGGCGGAGCGACACACCGACCACGCAAGCCGGATTGTCATGGCCTTGTCGTTCTTCCCTGCGACAGCAGCGCGGGAGCAACAGACGTGGTCCTCCGTGGCCCCCCGAAGCGTCGACCGACCGGGATTGCCCATGGAGCGGAAGGTCCCGGCGTGCCGCACAGCGCGCGACGGTCCGACCTGCCGCCAGACGGTGAGGCATGGAACCGGACAGGCTGTGCGGAGAGGCCGCTGTGTGTTCAGGGGGCGAAGACCTTTCCGGCCATCGCCTGTCTCTCCCGCGGCCAGGCGTCAGTCACCGGCCCCGTGCCTGCGTCCTCCCCTCGGATGCGTGCGGTTTAGGCCGGGCGCCGGTCTCCGCGAAAGGGTGGGTCCTCACCATGCTCCCCCCGGATCAAGAGTCCGGGGGTGTGCGTGGCTCCGGTCCCGCGCCAGTGCGCGCCTGTCTCTCCATCCGCCTGTGCCCGTCCAAGAGAACCGCACCCGAGAGGAAGACGCCGGCACAGGGCCAGCGGACGCCTCGGGCAGCGAGAGAGACACGATCATGACCGTCAAAAAGCCCGACCCCAAGACCACCCAGCAGCCCACGTCCCGCACATCGCCGGTCCGTCAGGCCATCACCTTCAAGCTGGTCCAGACCCACGCACCCCACGCCGCCCTCGCCGAGAACCTGGTCCGCACCTTCGGGCTCGATCCGGTCGACTACGACGCCATCCGCGCGGCCACGGAGGACCACGTCGCCCGCTCCGCCGAGGCGCTGCAGCCGGCGCTGAACGACAAGGCCATGGCGATCCACCTCCAGCGCGTGGTCGGCAGCTTCGTCGGCTCCGCCTACGGGGCGGCCCAGTTCTACGGCACCAAGGTCACGCAGGCGAAGGACCTCACCATGGCGTCGCAGAACGACGATCGCGACGAGGACCGGACCGCGATCTACGGGTTCGAGGGCAAGGCCGAGCGCGCCCGCGCCTTCGCCGCCGAAATGGGCCTGCAGGCCTTCGCATTGATGGCCACCGCCGAGGGTGCCGTCAGCGCCTACGCCCAGATCACCGGCGACGAGTGGAAGCCCTACGAGCCACCCGCCGCCCTCAGCGCCAGCACGTCCCGCCAGTCCGCCGCCGCCCAGATCGGCGCCTTCGGGTGAGACACCACGGCGGGGGCCGCAAGGCTCCCGCCGCTCTTTCCGTCCGCAGCAATCAGGAACCGCCGGTGAAGCCGGCGGCGCCGCGCAGCTCAATCGCCCTGGCCTTCACTCGGCCGCCTGGGGCAGGTGCATCGGGTTTGGATCGAATTTTCCGGCATAAGCGGGATCGGTGAGGTAGCTGACCCGATCGAGCAGATAGGGTGGCTCGCCGGCGATCAGGATGATTGGCCTGGTGGGTCCGAGGCGCATGATTTCGTCCGGGGTGAGCAGCGAGCGGCCCTGAAAGTGTTCGCCGGTGCTGCTGGACGTGCTGGCCGGCCCGCCGATGCCCTGGTCGGAATACGACGATCCGCCGGTCTCGAAGCGGATCGTCTGCTGACCGAGGGCACTGGAGAGATAGCGGGCGGTGTCGTAGTCCGCGGTGCCGAAGAACTGCTGCGAGGTGTTGGCCAGGAAACTCTGCCAGCGCGGGTAGACTGCCTTGAGCTGGGACAGGTCCTGGACGAACACCCAGAGCTGGGCGCCGTAGCCACGCAGCAGGGTAATGCTGTCCGCCAGGCGATCCATGCGCCCCAACTGACCGAACTCGTCAAGCAGGAACGCAACCCGGTATTTGGGCCGGTCCGGGACGGCGGTGACGCCATCGAGTGCGAGGCCGATAAAGCCGCGCACGAAACCCAGGCAGACGCGCAGGCGGTCCGGGGGAATGGCGAGATAGACCGTCATCGGCCGGTGCTTCAAATCCGCCATGCTGAAATCCGAGCGGCCGAGGGCGGCGCAAAGACGCGGATCATCGAGCCAGGCGGTATGCCGCACAACGGAGGAGAGAACCGAGCCACGCTCCCGCTCCGGGCGGTTGAGGTGGACCGAAGCGGTCCGCGCCGGCAACCTGTGACCACGCTCGGGATCGGCCATCATATCGGCCAGGGTGGCGGCGAGATCGTCCTCGGGTGCGGTGACGATGCGGCGCAGTTCGGCCATCGAGCGGCGTTCCGCGGGGAGGCCGGCGACATAGACCAGCAGGCCACGTAGCAGCTCGCGCGCGGTATCGTTCCAATGGGAGTCGCTGTCGGCGCCTTCGGCGACGACCAGCATATCGGCGAGACCGGCGGCGCGGCTGACGACATCGGGATCACCGGGATCGAGCGTGTCGAGCCAGTTGAGGCGGTGCGTGGCGGCACCGGTGATGCTGAAGGGGTCGATCAGGATCACATCCTGACCCAGGCCGCGGCGCGCGCGAGCGGTGACGGCATAGGTCTCGCCCTTGAAGTCGAGCACGAAGGCCGAGCCGGGGTAGCCGAGCAGGTTGGGGATGACGGCACCGATGCCCTTGCCGGCACCGGTCGGGGCGCAGGTGAGCAGATGCCCGTCTTGGCGGAACCGGCGATCGGAACCACGCGGTGCCTCGTGCATGACACCCAGCACGAAGGCATCGGCTGGGGCGGCCGGCGCCAGATGACGCGCGGCGTTCCGCGCGGTGCCGAAGTGGGCGGTGCCGTGGGTATCACGGACGGTGGCGGTGAACAGGGATGCCCACAGGCGCCGGACGGGACCCGGGATCCACCCGCCGCCGACCTTGAGGACGATAATCACCAACACGACCCAGAGCGGATAAAGCAGCACTGCGGGTGGGAAGCCGGTCAGCCGGCGCAACCCGGCGAGGGCCATCAAGGTGAGTGGTATGCCCAGGACGACCCGCGCCGCCGCTTCCAGACTTTTCTTCAGCCCGAACCGGGTGACAGATCGCCAGAATCCGAAGGCGAGGACCAGCAGCACCAGGCCGCCGATGACCATGACAAGAGGATCGAGATGATCACCCACCGGCGCCGCGGGATGATTGGCCGGGGCGAACAGGCTGTCGGCGTGAACGATCGGTGCCGTGCGCACCGGATGCCACGCGATCACGCGGCGGCGGCGGTTGGTGTGTCGGAGGGCAGGGGTGTGACGCGGCGCGCGGTGCCGGTGTGGGTGGTGGCGAGCTGCTGGGCTTCATCGAACCGTGCCATGCCCTCCCAATGCTGGAACACCTTGTTGAAGCGGAATCCGGCCGCGCGCAGGGGCGCGGTGGCGTCCTTGGGCAGCGCATTGGGGAAGCTCAGCACGACCGCTTCCTTGCCTTCGTCACGCGCGCGGGCCTCGCGGGCGAAGGAGCGGCCTCCCAGGGCTGCCCACTGTTCGACCTTCTTGCTGTCGCTGCTGCCGTCGCGCAGCGACAGCAGCGCGCCGTAGAGTGCATTCGGGTCGAGATCGAGCAGACCGGTCTTCTCGACCAGGCCGCCGGCCTCGATGAGGCGTCGGGTGCGGACCTTGCGTCCGGCGTCCTTGAGCTTGGCCTCCTGTTCGGCAAGCCGGGCTTTTTGTTGTTCGTGCGCGCGCAGGCGCTCAGCCAGTGAACGGGCCAATCGGTCTCCAATGCCGGGGTTTCGGATACGTCAGGCCATGCCTGGTTCCGCTGTGCGCAGACGGTAAGCCTGAAAGCCGATGAATCCGCCTTAAGATTTATGTCTTCTTCGTCATGTCGAATCGTGTGCGCGGTTGCGCGCGCGGTAAACCGCCAGGCGGGTTCTGCACCAGTGAGCGGTGAGCGAGCAAGAAGCGTGCAGACGCAATATGCATTGCTGACGCGACGCGGCTTGCCGCAGGCCAGAACAGGGCCATGTGTGTGGCTTGGCCATCGAATTCGCGCGTGCCCGCTATATCTCCCGTGGTTCCGGCGGCAGCGCGGTGCGTTCGGCGGCTTACAATGGGCGGGAGGAGATCGCCGCCGAGCGAACCGGCGAGGTGTTCTACTTCCGCCATCGCGACGCGCCGGAGCACCACGCTGTCCTGTTGCCGGAGGGCGCGGCCGTACGGTTTGGCGAGGCCCGCGTGCTGTGGAACGCCGCTGAGGCGGCGGAACGGCGCAAGGACGCGCAGGTGGCGCGCGAGATCGTGCTGGCACTGCCGGCCAACGCCGATGTGTCCACCGAAGACCGGATCGCGCTGGCCCGATCCTTCGCCGAGGCGCATTTCGTGGCGAAGGGACTGGCGGTGCAGCTCGACGTTCACGCGCCGCACGAAGGCGACGCGGAGAGCGAGCGGGCGAACTGGCATGCGCATCTGCTGATCACCACGCGGCGGCTGGAGGGCGAGCAGTTCAGCGCGAAGAAGGCGCGTGACCTCGATCCCGAGGTGCGGCTCGCCGGGGGCAGACCCCTGGTCTCGGATGGCGCGGTGTGGGGCGAACTCTGGCGCGAGCACCAGGACCAGTATTTCCGCGAGCACGGGATTGAGACGCGGGTCGATGCGAGGGCCGCGCACGCGCAGGAGCATATCGGGCCGGTGCGGATGCGCGTCGCCGGCGCCGAGATCGTCGAACGCGCCGAGACCATCCGCCGCGCCAATCAGGCGGCGGCTTCCGATCCGGATCAGGTGCTGGCGGCGCTGACACGAAACAACGCGACATTCACCGCGCGCGACCTGGACCGGTTCCTGGCGAAACAATCGGGACAGGAGGGGAGGGCGGTCTCTCCGGAAACTGTCGCCGTCCGGGCGGCGGTGCTGAAACACGGTAACCTGATCCCCTTGCACGATCGCGAGACCGGCGAGGCGGCGGAACGCTTCACCACCCGCCAGGTGCGGGCGGAGGAGAGGGCGGCGCTGGCCGATGCGGACAGAATGGGCCGGGTCCGGTCCCGCGGTGTCTCCGGCGGCGCCGCCAGAGCGGCCCGAGTCGCACGGACATTGCGGCCGGACCAGGAGGCGGCGTTCGCGCACGCGATTGGCCCCGGCGACCTGAAGCTGGTCGAGGGCCGGGCGGGAACGGGAAAAAGTTTTACCCTCGCCGCGATCCGTGACGCGTTCGTGGCGGATGGGAAACGTGTGGTCGGGTTGGCCCCGACCAACGCCGTCGCCCAGGACCTGGCGGCGGACGGGTTTTTCGAGGTTGGCACGGTCCATTCCGCACTGTTCAGGCTCAAGAACGGGAGGACCAACTGGGACAAAAATACCGTCGTCATCGTGGACGAGGCGGCGATGCTGGACACGCCGGTGACCGGCGAATTGCTGGCCGCCGCGCGTCAGGCCGGGGCCAGGGTGATCCTCGCTGGCGACGATCGCCAGCTCGCCAGCATCGAGCGCGGCGGGCTGTTCGCCGAGTTGCGCCAGCGCCACGGCGCGGCCGAAATCACCGAGGTAACGCGGCAAAAGGTTGACTGGCAGCGCCAGGCGGCACGCGATCTGGCCGAGGGACGCTTCGCCGAAGCGGTGAATGCGTTCGACCGGGCCGGGGCGATCACCTGGACCGAGAAGCAGGAGGATGCCCGCGCTGCCCTTGTCGCGGCATGGACGCGCGACGCGGCGGAGCATCCGGGGGCGAGCCGGTTCGTGTTCGCCTACACCAACCGCGACGTGGACGCGCTCAATGCCGAGCTACGGGAAGTGTACCGCGCCTGCGGTGCGCTGACCGGCGCGGATGTGGAATTCGACACGAAGCACGGGAAGGCGGCGTTCGCGATCGGCGACCGGGTGCAGTTCACCGACACCGACAAAAGGCGGCACATCTACAACGGCAACGCCGGCACCATCACGAAATTGGACAGCCTGACCGGCGAGATCACCGCGCGGCTGGACGCCGCCGGCGGGGCGGGGCGCGAGGTGACCTGGTTGGCGGGAGAGTTCGAAGGGTTCCGGCACGGCTACGCGGGGACGATCTACAAAGGCCAGGGGAAGACCCTGGACCGGACGTATCTGTATCACACCGAGCACTGGCGGGCGGCGGCGAGCTATGTCGCGCTGACCCGGCAACGCGATAGCGCCCAGGTGTTTGTCGCGCGGGAGACGGCCCGCGACACGAATCACCTCGCCCGCCAGATGGCGCGGGGCGAGGTGCGCGCGGCGTCCGTCGCATGGGCCACGCCGGAGGAAGCGGCGAAGGTACGGACGGAGCGGCAGCCTGAACCCGCCACCGCCGAGCGGGCGGCGGAACCCAGTCGGCCGGGGGAAGCGCGGGATGAGGACACGTTGCGCGCCAAGGTGCGCGAGGCGCTGGCGGCAAGACAGATGTCGAAAACCAACGCGGATAAGCCAGACGCGTCCCAGACCCCGGATACGCGCGAGGCCGATCCCGCCGCGGCCTACTGGAAGGCGGAACGCACCCGGCCCGACACGACGCGGGACGAGGATTCGCTGCGTGCCAAGGTGCGCGAGAACCTGGCGGCACGGCAGATGGACAATGCGAAGACGGAAAAGCCCGAGGCGGCGGCCCTGTCCCCGGAAGCGCGGCGGGCGTTGGCCAGCGAGCAGGAGAAGACCGGCCAGACGCTCGCCGGGGGCATCGAGGATCGTGCCGCGTTGAAGGCCGGCGCGGCACGGCCGCCCGTGACCAGGGACGTGCCAGAGGGGCCGGCCGTGGCGGCGGACCCGCCGCGCCAGACCGCCGGTCGAAGTGGACCCGAGGACGAACGCGCGCTCGCGCCGTTGCTGCCCGCATGGCGTGATGCGACAGGGCAGGGGCGGGACAGTCTGGGGCGCGGCACGTCACGAGAGGAGCTGGCCCGCGTCGCCGACAAGGATCCGGCGGCACTGCGCGAGGCCGATGCCCGAACGCGTACCTCGCAGGTCGTTTATCGCGATCCCGAGGCCGCGGCCGAAGCCCTGGACGCGCTCATCCGGAAATCGGGGAACGACCTGCGCGCGGCGGCGCGGACGCTGCGGCAAGACGGGCCGGAGGTACTGGGCGAGCTGCGCGGGCGTGAGGGGTGGCTGGCGCGCGAGGCGGCGAAGACCGAGCGAACCTATGCGCGGAGCGCCGCCGGCACGATCCCGGCCAGGTTGGACCAGGAAGCCACGGCGCGCGACGCGGCGGTGATTCGCCACACGGCGGAGGTGGAGCAGCAGCGAACGCGGGACGCGGTCGCGGTGCCCGGCCTGTCCGGTGCCTCGCTCGCGGCACTCGAGAACGTGCGGACCGCGCTCGATGCGACCGATCGGCGGAATGACGGGGAACGCTACGACGCCCAACAGCGGCGGCGGGAGGAAGCCGTCGCGGGCGCCTGGACCGCCGGGCGTGCCGATCCGCGCGTGGCCGGCGAACTCGACCGGTTCATGGCCGCGGTCGGACATCGGCTTGGCGAGGAGGGGATGCGGGATGCTTCGCGTGCCGCGGGGCAGGCGGGTCGGATGACCGTGCCCGGCGCCGGGCCAGAGCAGCAGGCCGGACTGGACGTTCTGGCGCGGAGTTTCAGGCTTGGCCGCGAGGGCGTGGAGCAAACCGCGGTCTGGGGCAACCGGCTCGGCCGCGAGGGTCAGGCGGCGGAGCGGGAGCGCAACCGCCAGGAGGAGCGCCAACGCCTCGGGTTGCCGCCGGAGCCGCCACCTGAGCAGCAGAGAAAAGGGCTGGGGCTGAGCCGGTAGACCTGGCCGGCCGCCGTGGTAATGATCGCAGGCCGAAACCAACCGCCCGATCTTCGACGCCATTCGATCAGGACCAAGACCGTAAAACGATGAACACCGTTCGCCCGACGCTCCCCACACTGACGGTCAACCGCCAGTTCATGATGGACTTCATCGCGCAGGAACCGCCCTGCCTCGCTCTTGGTCTGGTCGAAGTGGAAGGCAGCCAAACCGCGATGATCACCCTGCGCCTCAACGAGGCGCTTCCGAAGGAAGTGTCCGCCGCCGGCTTCGCTTTCGGTCATGCGCTGTACGGCGGTGGTAGCTGGGAAGTGGTTCATTTCGGATTCGAGTTCTATGGCTTCGCGACCTATAATGTGCTGATCAATCCGAGCGATCCTGTCGCGCGCCTGGTCCTGAGTACCATGACGAGGACCGGCGATTATTTTTTCTTCGCGCTCAACTCGGACCACAGCACGACGGCCTTCCGGTCGGACGTCGCGCCGGATAATTTGATCTGGCTGAAGGCCAACATGGCCCGCATCCAGGCTTCGACCACAACAGAAGCCGAATACCGCCAGGCCGTATCGTCGTTCGCGCAACGACCGGATCCGCCTGGAACGATGCTCACCTGGGTGTGCCGGAACAACCTGGATTATCTCGATCTGGCGGAGGATCCGCTGACGCTGCGCCCCGCCTGAAGCCGACGGTCGAGACCATCCGTCAGTCTTGCTCTCCCGACCAATGCGTGGGACCGGTGCCGAGCCGGCGAGCCAGCCGTTTGATCTCGTCGATACCATAGGGGCGGAGCGACGGACGCCGCTTTCCCGTGGCTTCCGCCGCGTCGCAGGCTGCGTTCCAGGCTCTGGCGCGCTCCAGACGCAACGCGCGCAGGGCATCGCCCAATAGCGCCCGTTCCTCGTCACTAAAGCCTTCCATGGGTGCTGGCCTGGGCAAGATGTCGTTCTCCGGATCGATCATGTCGGCTGATAAGTGACGCCATGAAGCGGGCTCGCGGCGGACACCAAGATTTTCAGGCCAGCAGCCGCGCGAGCGTGTCGGACTGCTCGACGAATTTCTTGGCATTGGTCTTCTGAAGCCGTTCCAGGTTGCGCAACTTCCAGCGGATGCCGGGGAGGTGCTCCAAATGCGCCAGCCCCAGCAACGGCCAGTCGGGTTGGCAGGTCACGAGAGAAAGCAGGAAATGACGCTCGTCGGCATCCAGGCCTTGCCGCAACGCGCGCATCATGCGTTCACGCACGTCAAGCAATTCCGCCTGCGTCACGGGTTCGGCGGTCATGCCCTGGAAGTTGCGTTCGTAGTCCTGGCTGATGTCGCGCGACGACGGAAACAAGACTTCATGCACGGGCCGGTTATGGCAAGCCAGATAGACAACAAACGCCCGGCGGATACCGGGGGTGATCCCTTCATGCGCGAAGAGCTGCATTACGTCGAACAGATCGCGTGGATGCTGCCGGTCCATGGCGGCGACCAACTTGCCGCCATACAGATCCTCCAATGATACGACCGGAATTTCCAGGTCCGCCAACAAGGTTTCGCGCGCCTTGGCCGTCAATGAGGCCATGCGAACCGGATAGACCGTACCACGCATCACGAAGTTGACTTCGATCTTGATCTCGATGCCGCCATGTCGCACCAGCAGTTTCGTCTCGCCGGCGTCCGCCGCGACAACCGCATACGTCTGGAAGCCGCGTTTATTGAGGCGGTCGGCGGATTGGCGGATCGCCTCGTTGATGCGTTGAAGCGCCAGGCCGCGGGGCGGCTCATGGTCGGGAAAGATCAGATCGAGATCGACCGACAGCCGCGGCATGTCGCGGACGAACAGGTTGATCGCGGTGCCACCTTTGAGCGCGAAGGTCCCGTCCACCAACACGAGCGGCGCCACCTGCGTCAGCAGGCGCGCGGTGTCGAGATAGACCTGGTTCATGGTTTGAGTACCAACAGGCCCTCGGTTGAGCGCGACACCCAGGGCCGGCCGCTTCCGGTGGGTAGTCGCGCGGGATCGAGTCCGGCTACCCAGGGGAGCGAGAGCTCGCGACCGAGCCGCAGGCATAGCCGCACGGTTTTCACATTGGTGCAGCGCTGGAGCAGTTCGCGTAACACATCAGCGCGCAGACTGTAGGTGCTCTCGACCAGTTCACGCGCCTCCCGCAGGGGCTGCCTCACACCGACTTCGCTCAGCACCTCCAGCAGGGCGCGCTCCGGCGCGGAGACCTGCGGGGCGCCTTCGCGCTTCTCGAAGGCACCGACGTGGAGCAGCATGTCGGACGACTCGTCGAACAGGCGTTTACGGTGATAGTCCGCTGGAAACCGCTGGGTGAACCAGTCGGGCAGATGCCCCGCCGCCCAACCATACAGGTGAAGGACCGGTTGCTGGGACAGGTAATGGCGCACGCCATACCAGTCGAGCGCGGATTTGCCACCAACGTGCAGCCCGTCGAACTGGCGTTGCAGCAAGACCAGGCTGGCGTCCAGGGTGATCGGGTCGTTCGGTCGGCAATAGACGCCGCGCGCCAGCCGGCTGAGCCAGCCGGCACGAACATAGTGGACAGCGAGGTCGGCCGAGATCCCCAGGGCGGCCAGATCCTCGGATGTCAGCGGCTTCCCTGGCGCCAGGCGGGTGTAGAGGGAGTTTAGCTTATTTCTCTGTGTCGTAGCCATGCTACGACTATAGGCACATAATCAAACAAGCGCCAGATTTCGTGTGAGGTGCCGCCCGATTCCGCGTGCCTGGCGCCGGACTCCGCTACACGGCGGGTTCGCTACAGGCGACGACAGTCGACTCACTATCCAGATTGTCGCGCTACAAACTGAGGCTGAACACATGGTACAGGTAGGCAGCATGGCTGATAATCTCGGCGGGAAATCGATGGCGGTAGCACGAGTCAGGCGAGTGCGTCGTGCCGCTGGTCTCGCTGGTGTTGGCCGACATGGAAAACTGACCCCCTGACGACACCAAGAACTGACCCCCCTGATCAGAGGGAGGACTCAAGTCATGTTGGAAGGGCCAAGCTCGCCGCGGGAACATCTGCTGCGGGGGGAAGGGATGCTGACGCCGGAAGAGGTTACGGCCATGGTCGAGTTGCACCGGCTGGGCTGGGGCAGCAAGCGGATCGCTGCCGGGTTCGGCTGCGCGCGCAACACGGTGAAGCGTTACATCGCAGCCGGCGGCTGGGTCGGCTACCGCCAGCCGTCCCGCCAGAGGCACCTCGCCGGGCTGGA
>Ga0302319_10020113_pt1 | contig 12084 bp, 13 predicted proteins | sample Bog_T0_2_FD_203319 | JGI IMG/M metagenome (GOLD analysis project Ga0302319, IMG submission 203319) | Peat permafrost microbial communities from Stordalen Mire near Abisko, Sweden - Bog_T0_2 | ecosystem: Environmental > Terrestrial > Soil > Wetlands > Peat | place: Sweden: Abisko, Stordalen Mire... | reverse complement strand
ACTCGGAAGGCAATTCAGAAACGGTTGCTAATAACCTGGCAAATAAAATGATAGCAGATATAAAGGAAATTTTGAATTATTGATTTAGTGAATTATTGATTTATTGAAGGTGCAGGATTTATAAATGGGCCAATTTGTCACCTAAACAATATATTAGATTTCAATCAACAATTCAACAACAAATCAATTCAATATTTAAAACATTCAATAATTCAATAAATCAATAATTCAACAATTAAAGAAAGATGCGTGTTTATTTTGATAATGCTGCTACTACCCCCATCGACCCCGAAGTGTTAAAACAAATGTATACGGTTATGGAAAGCAATTACGGCAATCCATCGTCAATACATGGGCATGGGAGGGAGGTAAGGGCTTTGATTGAAAAAGCCCGAAAGACTGTCGCTAACCTGCTGCACACCTCACCTGCGGAAATATTTTTCACCAGTGGTGGCACGGAAGCTGATAATATGGCCATTCGCTGTGGCATTGTTGACAATAGAATTACCCATGCAATAACAAGCCGGCTCGAACACCATGCCGTTATCCATACGCTGGAAGCAATGCAAAAGGCAGGGACAATTAATTTGAGCTTTGTTGATACTGACAGTAAAGGCAATATCGACTATGGACATTTAGAAATATTGCTCCAAAATAATGAACGCAGTTTTGTATCATTAATGCATGCGAACAATGAAATAGGCACATTATCTGATATTGCCCGGATTGGTGACATTTGTGAAAAATATAATGCCATTTTCCATTGTGATACGGTGCAAACCATGGGGCACTACGCGCATGATCTCAGCAAACTGAAAATCCATTTTATGGTTTGCGCAGCCCATAAATTACATGGACCTAAAGGCGTCGGATTTTTACATGTGAACCATAAGGTGAAAATAAAGCCGATGATTTACGGTGGTTCCCAGGAGCGGAATATGCGCGGCGGCACGGAGAATGTTTATGGTATTATTGGCCTTGCTAAAGCCCTTGAAATAGCTTATGCCGAAATGCACGCCCACCAGGAATTCATTCAGGGATTAAAAAACTACATGATAAGCCAATTAACAGAAAAGGTTCAGGGAATTACTTTTAACGGAGAGATAAATTCCGATAATAGTTTATACACCGTGCTGAATGTATCTTTCCCGGAAACGGACATGGCAGATATGTTGTTATTTAACCTTGACATTGCCGGCATTTCCGCTTCGGGGGGCAGCGCGTGCAGTTCCGGTACTGATATTGGTTCACATGTGCTAACCGCGATAGGGGCTAATCCCAACAGGCCGTCAGTCAGGTTTTCATTCTCTAAATATAATACAAAGGAAGAAATTGATTATGTGGTGAATAAAGTTCGTGACTTGTTCGCGATAACTGCATAATTTATCCTTTTATGTTTTTACCGCCTATAAAAATGTTGCCGCACGATTTTTTAGAGTCAGTTCACATTTAATTCGCCATCATTTTTAAAAATGAGGCCAATCTTTCCTTCATTTCGCGGCGGTCAACTATAAAATCAAGGAAGCCATGTTCCTGAACAAATTCAGCAGTTTGGAACCCTTTGGGGAGGTCTTTTTTAATGGTTTCTTTTATTACCCTTGGCCCGGCAAAACCGATTAAAGCCGCAGGTTCGGCAATATTAATATCGCCCAGCATGGCGTACGATGCAGATACACCGCCAGTTGTCGGATCTGTCAGCAAGGATATATAAGGTATTTTTGCTTCGGCCAGCAAAGCCAGTTTAGCAGATGTTTTCGCCATTTGCATTAATGAAAACGCGGCTTCCATCATCCTGGCGCCGCCTGATTTTGATATCATTAAAAATGGTACCCTGTTTTCAATGCAAAAATCGATGGAGCGGGCTATTTTTTCACCAACTACAGAACCCATAGAACCGCCAATGAAATTAAAGTCCATACAGGCTATAACCAGGTCCTGGCCGCCCATTTTGCCGTAAGCCGCCCGGATAGCGTCTTTTAGCCCGGTTTTTTTCATGGTATCTTTTAAGCGGTCGGCGTATTTTTTCGTGTCTTCGAAATGCAATGGATCGCCAGATCGCAAATTTTCAAACAACTCGTTGAACTCATTATTATCAAATAGAATAGAAAAGTATTCTTTCGAGCCTACGCGCATATGGTGACCGCAATAATGGCAAACATATTGATTTTCAACCTGCTCGGAATAGTGGAGCGGTTTCTTGCATTCAGGGCATTTGTTCCAAATACCGTCGGGTGTCTCTTTTTTTTCCTCAGTAGTCGTAATTATCCCTTTGGATTCCCGTTTAAACCAAGCCATATCTATATCTAACTCTTTCAATTGATTACAAAGGAACGTTTTTTTTTTAAGATTCCCATTTTTGATATCAGATTTGACATTAGTGATCAGAGATTAGAAAAAATAAATCACAAAGCGTTAAAAATGAGTGACTTCAAGTCAAAATTCTATGCTTCTTCTTCCTGACTTTCTGACTTTTCCGACTTTCGGGCTTCCCCAATAAAAAAATCTCACTTCTCATATCTCAAATCTCACATCTAAATTATAACTTCGGAACCAAATTAATTTCAATGGATTTAAAAAAATATAAAGGCGTTCTGCATGGCGATCAGGTGCAGGAACTATTTGAAATCGCGAAAAAGCACCAGTTTGCTTTACCTGCTGTAAACGTAACCGGAACCAATACTATAAACGGCGTTATGGAAACTGCAAAATCGGTTAATTCCCCGGTTATTATCCAGTTATCCAATGGCGGCGCCCAGTTTTATGCGGGTAAGTCGTTGGACAACTCAAAATTGCAGGCCTGCATTTTAGGCGCAGTTTCCGCTGCCAAACACGTTCATTTACTGGCCGAACATTACGGTGTCGCGGTAATATTACATACCGACCATGCTGCTTTAAAATTTTTGCCATGGATTGACGGACTATTGGATCATGGAGAAAAGCATTTTGCCGAAACAGGTGCTCCGTTATTTTCGTCGCATATGCTCGACCTTTCCGAAGAGCCCTTACATGAAAATATAGAAATATCGTCAAAATACCTTGCCCGGATGGCTAAAATGGGTATGACCCTGGAGATTGAATTAGGCGTTACGGGCGGAGAAGAAGATGGTGTTGATAATTCGGACGTACACAGTTCAAAATTATATACCCAGCCGGAAGATGTTGCGTATTCATATGAAGAGCTTTCAAAAGTAAGTCCCCGATTTACAATAGCGGCGGCTTTTGGCAATGTACATGGTGTTTATAAACCCGGAAATGTTAAACTTCAGCCGGTGATATTGCATAATTCACAAGAGTATTTGAAAGAGAAGTTTGCCATTTCGGCAGATAAACCAATCAATTTTGTGTTTCATGGCGGCTCGGGCTCAACACAGGAAGAAATAAGGGAAGCGATTTCTTACGGCGCGATAAAAATGAATATCGATACCGATATGCAGTGGGCATTTTGGGAAGGTATAAAGGATTATTATCAATCAAAAGAAGGTTATCTTCAAAGCCAGATCGGCAACCCTGAAGGTGAAGATTCGCCAAACAAAAAATATTATGACCCGCGGGTCTGGTTACGCAAAGGAGAAGAAAGTTTTGTAAAGAGGCTAAAAAGCGCCTTTGCCGATTTAAATTGTATTGATGTAAATAGTAAATTGTAGGTAAAAGGTGAAAGGCGAAGGGTCAAAGGTAGTTAAAAGCCATTTTTGCCTTTCGCCTTTTACCTTTCGCCTTTTACCTCAAAAAGATGGCCGTCAAAATACAAGTCCGAAAAGTAACTGATCCTGATTTACTGGAAAAGGTATTTGCTATACGCCGCGAAGTTTTTGTGGGTGAGCAAAACTGCCCACCAGAGATTGAATGGGAGTTTGAAGATGAATCCAATCATTTTTTAGCTACTGTTGATGGCGAACCTGCCGGGGCGTCGCGCTGGCGTAAAACCGACAATGGCTATAAGCTGGAGCGTTTTGCAGTATTAAAAAAATTCAGGGGATTAGGAGTAGGGCAGGAGTTGGTAAAAGCTGTTTTGAATGACCTTCCGAACGACGCTGGTTATGTTTATATGCATGCCCAAATACAGGCAGTATCCCTGTACGAGAAATTTAGTTTCGAAAAAACCGGCCCTGAATTTGAGGAAGCAGGGATAAGGCATTATAAGATGGTGAGGAAGTGATTTCGGATCAGTCATAAAATAAGGTGCGGCACAAACCTGCTCAGATTATCTGTAATCAGCCCGTTTGATTCCCTTATGCCTATCCCGGCTGGTTGCTGCCCTATAATCCAACTGCCAATAACAGGATGGTTGCCGTTAAAACTGGGAAGTTTGCAAAGTTCCTGGAAAATAAAACCTTCGGCGCCATAATCACCAACTGAACTGGCTATCAATTTTTCGTTCTCCACCATGGTAATATTTGTCCCCTCCCTTGAAAGCAACGGCTTTTTTACATAGTCTTTTAAATTTTCCCTTGTGAAATAAGACGGCAATAAGTTTTTATGATTAGGGAATAAAGTCCAGAGTACCGTTAATATTGCTTTATTGCTCAATATCATTTTCCACGAAGGTTCTATCCAATTGGTTTTAAGTTTGTCTTTAATCAGGTTTTTTCCAAATGTCTCATTTACCATCCATTCATAAGGGTACAATTTAAAAATGTTGCGGATTGGTTTGTTTTCAAAGTCCACAAAAAAACTTTTATTGTTTTCCCAGCCAATGTCATTGATATAAATAAATTCGGTTTCGAGCCCTCCCTGCATCGCGCAATCCTGCAAATAGGCGGTAGTGGTAAAATCCTCCAAAACACCGTTTACACAGGTGAAATATAATGTATCATCGTACAAATTATCTTTAAGATATTTCCAGTAATCAATAAGTTTTTCGTGAACAGAATTAAACTGGTCTTTTGCTTCGTCAAAATCTTTTAACCAAAACCATTGAACAATAGATGCCTCAAATAGCGAGGTCGGCGTATCCGCGTTAAACTCCAGCAGCTTCGGCTCGTTTTTACCATCATAGCAAAGATCAAAGCGACCATAAATTGCCGGGGCGTCATTGTTCCATGAATCGATAATATGGGGCACTATAAACGCGGGGACCTTAAATTGTTCGAAAAGGTTTTCGTCAATAACATATTGCACAGCTTGAAGGCATAATTCCCAAAGTTCTGTAGTGACAGCTTCCAGTTTTTCAATTTCGGGCACGGAGAAAGCATAATACGCAGATTCATCCCAATAGGGCACATCTGCCGTATGAAAACCAAAGCCTATGCTTTCAACAGCCTTCCGCCAGTTATTGCGCGGAGTAACGGGTATTCTCTGCATTTATGACGAAACTTAATAGTAGTTTCATTTGTAAATAAAAGGTTTAAGCGATTTAATAATAAATAAGAAAAGCATTTAACAAATAGTATAAGGATCAGGATGCCGCATGGCTGTGGTGGCCGGTTGTTCCGAAGCCGCTTCGGGGAATAAATGACGATCCGGAATGACTGACAGTATCTTTATTAAAATAATATCCGGTGCGCATGATATTATTTGCTTTAAGGTTTGAAACGTTATTTTTTAATTTATTAGCGAAGACAAGCCCGCCCGAAATTATTAACCCTGTAACTAAAACAAGTTTAATCGACTTTGTTTTTTTCATTTTTCAAGCATTAAACTAACAAACGTTAATATTTATTCATTATTATATTTAGCCGATGCTTTAGCGCCCGCGCGGTTTCTGTGTAATGGGTAATACATTAACTTTCCTTTAAGTATATTAAAAATTTGAATTAAACATCGTTGACTTTTGCTCAATACCTTCATCGAGTTCATTGGTAAGTTTAGTTAAATATCTTTCAAAAGATATAAGTAATTTTTTAGCATCCTTTGCTACCCTTCTTGATTCCTTGTTAGTAGCTTTTTCATATATCTCATCAAGTGTTTCTCTTTTATTTCCGGTATCTGTTGGTAGAAAAAATACAACATGATTAATGGTATAGCGGTAATGCCCGTTTTTTAAATCAAGTATAATAGCAAACTGCACGGTGTATGGCCATATTATTTCATTATCGTCGCCTACATAAACCTGGTTGAAATTTAAATCCTGGCTGGTTGCAAAAATAAGCTTACCTTCTTCCTGGTATCCATAGGTTTGCATGATGTTTTTCGACGCCATAAATTGAAGCGCCCGCATATAAATTTTCCCTTCCGTTAGGTTACTGTCTGTTTTAACTACCTTTTGGTAATAAGCATTACCGCCATCAACCAATAATTTCACGGAATCAGCGTCATGTTTAACTTTCGATGTGTCCTGGAGAAGAGAAAACACGATGTGATTTTCGGCAAAACCCCGAAACGCCACAATCGCAAGTAAAAAAGCTAATATTGAAGTTTTCATAGGTTATGAAATAGCTAACAAATATAGGGGTTAGCCCGTTTATTGTTTTTATTTTAAGGACCATTGTTTTGCTGTCTCTTCCGGACAGCCAGATATATAATTATGGGGTTTTGTTTGGGCATGTCAGGTTTGTTTTTTTTGAAAAATGCACCTTTAAAAAAAGTGTGAATAATGTAACAAATGCCCAAAGTTATGTAACATCTTAGCTTTCAAAACGTCCAGCTTTGCAGTATTGAAATTAACGTCAAATTTAAATAAACAGGTATGTTCTACTATGGCAATTTTGGGGGAATGAACTTCATTTGGTGGTTCATTTGGTTGATGCTGATTTTCTGGATATTTGCAACCCCTTATGATATTCCCGGTCAACGGAAAAGAAAAGATTCCCCTCTTGATATTTTACAAAAACGATTTGCTTCCGGTGAGATACAAAATGAGGAGTACCAGGAAAAGAGGAAAATTCTTGAAAATGATTTATCAGGGCTTAGCTAATCGTTTCAAATTAAAACATAAAAATTAATTAACAGGAGGTTTGCAATGCAAAGTAAAAGTTTATTACCTGCGGTAATATTTGTAGTAATTCTTGGTTCAGGATTGGCAGTATCGTATGCCATGCATGGATTTATGACTTCAACGGGAAGCATGGTTGTATCGGGAATTGCTTTCCTACTGGCCATCTTTATTTCTTCGGCCACAAAAATAGCCGACCCCTGGGATAGGGCAGTAGTACTACGGTTGGGCAATTTTCACTCGCTCAAGGGGCCGGGCTTGTTTTTCATTATACCAATATTTGATACTATACCCTATTGTATAGATACCAGGGTAATCACCACCTCCTTTAAGGCGGAGAAAACGCTTACAAAAGATACAGTGCCAGTTGATGTTGACGCGGTGCTATTTTGGAAAGTACTTGATCCCCGAAAGGCAGCGCTGGAAGTAGCAGATTATATAAGCGCCATTAGTTGGGCATCCCAAACGGCATTAAGAGATGTTATTGGAAAAACGATGCTGTCGGATATGCTCGAAGGAAGGGACAAAATCAGCAATGTGCTTCAAAAAATTATAGATGAACGTACAGAGCCATGGGGTATTAATGTAAATTCTGTAGAGGTGAAGGATGTTTTGATCCCGGCTTCACTTGAAAATGCGATGTCTATGCAGGCCCAGGCCGAAAGGGAAAGACAGGCAAGGGTTATTTTAGGAGATTCAGAAAGGCAGGTTGCAGAAAAATTTGGCGAAGCTGCTTTAACTTATGCAAATAATCCTGTTGCATTACATTTAAGGGCAATGAACATGCTTTACGAGGGGTTGAAGCAAAATTCGACTATCGTAATAGTACCGAGCACTGCGGTCGAAACCATGGGCCTGGGCAGTATGGCAGGATTAACCGCGCTTACCATGGGCATTGGGCAGGATAAAATTAATAAGGGCAACGAAACAGTTAAAGAGTCGGAATAAATGCAACACAATATAAATAGTCTTCTTGGCTACAAAATGGCCGCCACGGATGGTATGATTGGCGAAGTTGACGACTTTTACTTTGATGATGGGGACTGGGTTATTCGCTACATTATCCTGAAAACTGGCAACTGGTTATCGGGTCGTAAAGTACTTATTTCGCCCGTGGCTTTGATAAAAATTTTTTGGAAAACCGGACTGTTCCCTGTAAACGTTTCAAAACAGCAAATTAGGGATAGTCCGGATATTGATTTGGAGAAACCGGTTTCCCGGCAGCGTGAGGTTGAATTGTGCCAATACTATAATTGGGAAAGTAATTGGGGTATTGGATTTTTCGGTGGCGGTGCGTTGTACTTTGTCGATTCTTACCTGGTAACCGATGAGGATGTTAATAAAGAAACAGCCAAAATGACTAAACGACCCGGTGAGGATATTCATTTGCGTAGTATAAAAGAACTAACCGGCTATAACATCCATACTACCGATGGAGCGATAGGGCACCTGTCTGATTTTATAATTGACGATAAGGACTGGGAACTTAAATTCATTGTTGCCGGCACCGATAATTGGTTTGGACGAAAGAAAGTACTGATAGACATTAAACACTTAGAAAAAATTGACTGGGAAAATACACAAGTGTTTTTGGATGTCACCAGGGCATCAATCGAAAAATGCAAATTATTTGACGAACAGCAATTTAGCACACTCGAAACGGACGATAATATCACCATAAACGCGCCACTCATCTCAAATAAAATCCGTTAACCTGGACTAAGATTTACAGGATTAAAAGATTATAAGATAAAAAAGGTTTAAGACGTTGCTTTTCCATCTCCATTGATAATGCCCGCTGGTAAATAATTTCCTGGAAGCCATTGCCAAGTGTTGAATGGACTTTCATAGCGCATCCAATTATTTTATGGGTAAGGTCTTCGTGTTGCATCCCGTTTTAACTAAAATTTATAGGATTTAATGATTTTAAGATTAAAAACTCTGAGTAATGTAATTTGCGTAAAAATTCCCATATGAATCCTATAATCCTTTGATCAGATAAATCTTAGTTAAAATTCCATCCTATAAGCTTCTAATCCTTCAAATCTCGGTAAAGAAACGTGTGAATAATATAACAAATATCTAAAGTTATATAACATACAGGTTTTTAAAACCTTCAGCTTTACATTATTCTATTTATCCAATACCTGGATAGAAAAACAAGAAAAAATCATGGAAAATTTAGTTTCGAACAAGGCAGTGTTGTTAACAGATGCCCCGCAGGGCGTCAATTCATTAGCAATTCAAAATAAAACAATGAAAGCATTGGTTTATCATGGTGCCGGAAAAAAAGCATGGGAAATTGTACCTAAGCCTTTAATAATAGAAACGACGGATGTTGTTGTGAAAATATTAAAGACCACCATATGCGGTACAGACCTGCATATTATGAAGGGTGATCTTCCGGAGGTTAAAGCAGGAAGGATTTTAGGTCACGAAGGGGTGGGAATTATAGAAGAAACCGGAAGCTCTGTAAGTAATTTCAAAGTAGGCGACCATGTTATTATATCCTGCGTTACCTCTTGCGGTAAATGCGAATATTGTAAAAAGGGCATGTATTCGCACTGCGAAAAAGGCGGGTGGATATTAGGCTATATGATTGACGGAACTCAGGCAGAATATGTAAGAATACCCTATGCAGATAACAGTCTTTACGCCATTCCTGCTGGTTCTGATGAAGAGGCATTGGTTATGCTTAGCGACATTTTGCCAACAGGGTTTGAATGTGGGGTGTTAAACGGACAAGTTAAACCCGGAGATACCATCGCGATTGTTGGTGCAGGCCCGGTAGGTATGGCTGCGTTATTAACCGCTCAATTCTATACGCCTGCTGAAATTATTGTGATTGACCAGGATTACAACCGCCTTAACGTGGCGAAAACTTTCGGGGCAACCCATATTATTAACAGCGGCTCGGAAAATGCCATTGAAAAAGTAATGGCCATTACCAATGGCAAAGGAGTTGACACCGCCATTGAAGCTGTAGGCGTAGCCGCAACTTTTGAACTATGCGAAGAAATTATCGCGCCAGGCGGTCATATTGCAAATATCGGCGTTCATGGAAAAAGTGTAACGCTGCACCTGGAAACCTTATGGTCACGCAATATCACCATTACTACACGCCTGGTTGATACTGTTACAACACCTATGCTGTTTAAAACTGTTCAGTCTAAAAAAATTGAACCGAAAAAACTGATCACGCATCGTTTTAAACTCGAGCAGATGATTGAGGCCTACGACACATTTGAACATGCTGCTAAAGAAAAGGCATTAAAAGTAATTATCGAAAGTTAGCCGGAACTGGTATCCAACGTGTCCTTTTTAAAAAATTAAACGTCTATTATAAAATAGCTATGAAAAATAACATAAAACAAATATTGGTGCTAATAATCCTCACCATTGGTTTAAACTCTTTATTACATGCCCAGTCGGCTTATGTACTAAACGGTTCCAAGGCAATTGATATGAAATTGTCGGGTACTTCGACCCTGCACGACTGGACTATGAATGCAAACAGTTTTACCGGCGAAGCGAGGTTTGGTTTTAAATCAGGGAGCGAAAATGAACTTACTTCACTTAAATCCTTAACGTTTGTGCTGGCAGTAGTCAATTTAAGCAGCGGCGAACATGGGTTGGATAAAAATGCTTATAAAGCTTTAAAAACGGATGATTTTAAAGATATTGTTTATAAACTCGTATCAGCAACTGTGATTCCCGAAAAAGGCAACAAATATCTTTTGCGCACGCACGGGAACCTTACTATCGCCGGGGTTACAAAAGAAATAACAATGGAAGTATATTGTGTTGTTAGCAGCGAAGGTACCATTACCTGCACCGGATCTGAAAAATTGAATATGACAGACTACCAGGTTAAACCACCAACTTTTATGCTTGGGGCCATGAAAACAGGCGCTGATGTTACCCTCGACTTTACTATGGTTTATAAAAGACTATTAAACAGTTAAACAGAATTTTAATAATTCACCATAAAAACACCATCCCTTTACCAGGGATGGTGTCTTATTATTTTTAACAGGCAATGTTATGAACATTGAACCTAATTTGCTTTTTTTATCCGCCCCCTGACTGCATTTTTTAGTTAATTCAATACATTTTATTCTATTAAACCATTCATTAAGGCCGTAATAAATATCAATTTCAAAAAAATGATATTTATTACATTTTTAAATTAATTCTAAATAATTACTTCTTTAATAAAAAGCGCGACCAGTAAGCCTGTTTGTTAGCCTATGCAAAGCAATACCTTTAGACAATTGAAGCAAAATAAATTAGATATATAATACAAATGCAATTTACCGGTAATCGGGGCACTTGTTTTGTATAATATAGTTCATGACGAAACTCTATATTAAAAATATGGTCTGCATCAGGTGCAAAATGCTGGTGCAACATGAACTGGAAAAACTTGGTTTGCATTGCATGTTAGTAGAGTTGGGCAGAGCGGAAACAGTGGAAACTATTTCCGCGGAACAAATAGAAAAATTAAAAATTGCTTTGCTTCAGTCGGGTTTGGAGTTAATGGACAATAAGAAAGATATGCTGATTGAAAGAATAAAGAATACCATTATTGAAATGGTACATTATTCGGACTGCGGTTTAAAAACAAATTTTTCAGATTACCTCAGCTCTAAATTGAACCGCGACTATACCTATCTTGCCAATACCTTTTCGGAAGTCCAGGGCACGACTATTGAACATTTTATAATCCTCCATAAAATCCACAGAATAAAAGAATTGATTGAGTGCAATGAACTTAATCTTACTGAAATTTCGTGGAAGCTTCACTATAGCAGCGTAGCCCATTTATCCGCTCAGTTTAAAAAGGTTACCGGTGTAACCCCCTCTCATTTTAAACACCTTGGGTTTCAAACCCAAACCGTATTGGAACAGGTGTGAATTATATAAATTTCTTCCAGAATTATATAACATCTGGCCTATAAGCGCAAAGTAGGTTTGTACTGTCCCGAATTCCAATAAATATTCAGGAAAACACATTTACCACCTACTTATATTAATAAATCATGAAAAAAAATATTACCCGGACTAAGGATAGAACTGAGGTGCGCCCTAAAATTGAACATTTAAAAATATTCAATACGCGGTGGTCTTTTTTATTACTGCTCACATTATTCGTTGCAGGTTGTAAAAAAGATGACTATACAGGAACGCTTCAGGGGGTTTGTCCAATAGTG
>Ga0302319_10020112_pt1 | contig 12085 bp, 7 predicted proteins | sample Bog_T0_2_FD_203319 | JGI IMG/M metagenome (GOLD analysis project Ga0302319, IMG submission 203319) | Peat permafrost microbial communities from Stordalen Mire near Abisko, Sweden - Bog_T0_2 | ecosystem: Environmental > Terrestrial > Soil > Wetlands > Peat | place: Sweden: Abisko, Stordalen Mire... | reverse complement strand
GCCACCAAGATTGACAGCGCCAACCCTGACAAACTAAAGAAGTTACGAACACACATCAAGCGCAAGAAGTTGGAGTTTCATGAAATAAGCGCTGTAACCGGGCTGGGCATTGACGAGCTGAAATGGTCCCTCGCCCGCCACCTGCGGAGACCACCCGAGCTGTCCAAATCCGAGTAGCCAGTGAACAAAAGCGCCGGAAACGACCTGCGCAAGGTTGCATCGGCAGGTTGTGCTACATAGGGTAATGGGTGGCTTAGGTGGTTAAAAAACATGCGAAAGGTTGCAATCCATGGATGCGATTCTTCGAGACTTAGACCGTGGGTTGCACCTTTTGGGATTTTTCGTAACCGCAGGATTGAGCTTATCGATGTAAAGGGTTAAGGAGAATTGAACGCATTTGGGACAAATGCGTTGATTTGGCAGAAGATGGTGGCGTAAGTTATTGATATAGCGTTTGTTATTTCGATTTTGTTTGCTGTGCAATGACGCACGGGAATGGCGGCGCGGGACCCGCTCCCCAACTGTTGACCTTCGGGCGCTGCGGAATCCCGCTCATCGAGATAATCCCGCTCATCCCGACGATCCCGTTCATCGCGAAAGGGCTGCGATGAACGGGGCACAGGGCTTGATACTTCTCGCCCTCTTGATGCCGCCCGCATGCCGCCCGCCTGGGGCGCCGTCGGTGTTTGCCGGCCACTTAAAACTGATCGCTGCCCGGCTACTCATCCTCTTCTTCCACCGGGCGTTTGGCGTTGGCCAGAATCTTCTCGGCTACCAGTTGCGGCACGATGTCGTAGTGGTCCATCTCCATACGGTAGCTGCCTTTGCCCTGCGTCATCGAGGTCAGAATGGTTCCATACGTCAGCATCTCGGCCATGGGCACTTGCGCATTGATCATCGTCGTACGGCCTTTGGATTCCATGCCGCCGACGCGTCCGCGCCGGCCATTGAGGTCGCCCATCAGTGCTCCGGCAAACTCATCCGGCGCTTCAATCACCACCTTCATCACAGGCTCAAGCAAACAAGGCTTGCACGACTCCATCGCCTTGCGGAAAGCCATCCGTCCTGCCATCTTGAACGACATTTCGTTCGAGTCCACGTCGTGGTAGCTGCCGTCGTAGACAGTCGCCTTGAAGTCGACAACCGGGAAGCCGGCGAGGTAGCCGCGCGCTGCCGATTCGACGATGCCTTTTTCAATAGCGGGAATGAAGTTGCGCGGGACCGCGCCGCCGAACACCTCATTGCCGAACTCGAATCCACCACCGCGCGGCATTGGCTCCATGCGAATTTTGCAATCGCCAAACTGCCCGTGTCCGCCGGTCTGCTTCTTGTGCCGGCCCTGCGCTTCCGCCTTGGCGCGGATGGTTTCGCGGTACGGCACCTTGGGCGCTTTGAGTGTCACCTCAGCGTGATACCGCTTCTTGAGCCGGCTCACAATTGCCTCAATATGCGGCTGCCCGGCCCCCGCAATCAGGAATTCGTTGGTCATGGGGTCGCGGTAGAAGCGAATCAGCCTGTCCTCTTCCATGAGCTTGTGAATCGCCGGCGCAAGTTTGTCCTCGTCGGCACGGCTCTTGGGCTCAATGGCATAGGTCATGGCCGGCTCGGGGAACGGAACGAGATCGACCTGAATTTCCGCGCCCTTCTGGCCCAGCGTGTCTCCGGTAAGTGTGTCGCGCAGCTTAGCCACTGCGCCCAGGTCGCCGGCATGGAGCTCCAGCACTTCCACTGCCTTGCGTCCCTGCATCACGCTCAAATGAGCCAGCCGCTCCTGGCCATGGCGCGTGTAATTTTCCACCGTCACATCGTTGCGGACAACGCCGCTGATGACCTTAAAAAAAGTGATGCGCCCGGAAAACGGATCGGTCATGGTCTTGAAAACCACCATGCCGACGGGGCCCGCGTCTTCGACGGTGCGGAACGTAATTCCTGATTCTTCTGGCAGTCCGCTGCTGCTGCCGCCCGCGCCCACGGAGACGGGAGCGCTGACTGAGATGGGCGCGCGCTCGCTGGCTGCTGGAGCGTACACCTTCAGGAAGTCCAGCAAGTGGTCGGTGGCCATGTTGGCCAGCCCGCTGGTGAAGAGTACAGGGAAGATACGGTCTTCGCGAATCGCCTCGTGCAGCGCGGCAATCAGGTGTTCCTCGGGAATGGTGCCTTTCTCGAAGTACTCCTCCATCAGCTCATCTTTGCCTTCGGCCACCAGTTCTACCAGCGCTTCATGCCGAGCCTTCGCATCGGCCGCAAGGCTGTTCGGCAATTCAACGAGTTTGCCACGGCCATCGCCCCCCGGGGTGTAAGAAAAGGCCTCCATGGTGACCAGGTCCACGACGCCGTGAAAGCCCTGGGCGTCGGAGATGGGCAACTGCACCGGCACGCAGTTCCGTCCCCAGCGGCTTACCAGGTCGTCAATCAGCGCGCTGAGTCCGTGGCCGCCGCCGGCCTTGGGATGGTCCATCTGGTTGACCACAACGACGCGCGGAACATTCGCTTCCTCCGCAAATTTCCAAACCCGCTCGGTCACTGCTTCCACGCCGTTCTGGGCGTTCACCACGACGATGGCGGCCTCAACCGGCAGCAGGGCGGCGCGGGCTTCGTGACTGAACATGTGGAAGCCGGGTGTGTCGACGAAATTGACTTTCACGCCTTGCCATTCAGCAAAGGCAACCGCGTTTTGCATGGTGGTTGCGCGGGCAACTTCTTCTTCGTCATAGGCGGTGACGGCCGTACCGTCGGCGACGCGGCCCTGGGCCGGTGTCATTTTCGCGGCATGCAGCAATGCGGCAATCAACGTGGTTTTGCCGGAATGCGCATGCCCTACTACAGCTACGTTGCGGATCTCACTTCCCTGGTAGGTTTTCATGGTGTTCTCCTGTATTGCACGAGCTTGGAATGCGACTGCGAAGAGCGGGTCTTTCGAGACCACTTCGTTGCGCTCCGATGAACGGGAATGTCGAGAGTTGTGCTTTCCCGCCTTTGCGCCACAAGAAAGGCGCAAAAACGGGGCACGGTGCTTTTGTGGTTGGTCCGGTGCGGGTTCATTCCAGCTGCAACTGGCAGAAGCGAGTCATGATGCACCGGATGACGATTCTTTGGGGATGAATGAGGAAGGCGCAGGGATGGATTTGGGGCGTCCGCTGGGGCGTCCAGGTGGCCGGATTGGAGGGCCACATGTCCCGGTCTGCCGTCTGCCTCGTCCATTGAAGAGGGCCTCGGGCCGGCGCGGTGCGGATGAACGGAGGATGAATCCGCAGAGCGCTTTCTGCTAAGAAGCGGATGCTATCACAGCGGGAGTGTGAACGTCCTGTGACTGGGGATACGAAGGGGGTCTTTGTTGAGATTGATCGCGGGTTGGACGAAGGTGCCGGGGGGTTAAAACCCACGTCTTCCGATGGTTGGCTTTGATCGACTCCCACTCATCGAGCAAAAACGCTCGATGAATGGGGCAAAGTTTCATCGCTCCTGGGTCGGCGAGTCCGGTGGATGACTGATACAAAACTTCGGCCTGATACAGAACTCCGGCCTGTTGCGCATCCTCCGAGCCCACGGGTGAATCGGAACGGAGCCCGGGACGGAGACTGCGAAGCGGGATTGATTGACGAGTTTGACTGGAACGTCTATTATTCTAGTTGAAATGGTTGGAGGAACGGATGGCCAGATGGCAATTACAGGAAGCTAAGACTAGGTTGAGCGAGGTGATTGAGCACGCGCATACAAAGGGCCCTCAGATTATTACGCGGCACGGGACGGAGCGGGCTGTTGTGCTTTCAATTGGCGAATATCGCGCGCTTACCGCCCATAAACCTGACCTTAAACAATATCTGCTTGGCGGGCCGAAGGTTGACAGCTTCGAGATTGAGCGCGACCGCGATACGGGCAGGGAGATCGACCTTTGAGCGAGCGGGTCGGGTATCTGCTGGATACGAATGTGGTGAGCGAGACACGCAAGAAAAAGGCAGACGAGCGCGTGCTCTTGTTTTTGGAGTCGGCGGAAGGCTCCGAGCTCTACATCAGCGTGTTGACGCTGGGCGAACTGCGCAAGGGCGTGGCGAGAAAGAAGCTTGAAGATCCGGAAGCTGCCGCGCGACTTGCCGGGTGGGTTGAGGGGTTGGAAGTCAGCTTTGCCGATCGCATTGTGGGCATTGACTCTGCGATAGCTTCGCTGTGGGGTGACTGGTCTGGCCAGCGACTGCGGCCAGTGGTCGATACCCTGTTGGCGGCGACTGCGGTGGTACATGGATTCACGCTGGTGACGCGGAATATTCGCGACGTGGAGGACACGCCGGTGAAGGTTCTTGATCCTTGGAAGGAAATTTAGAGAATCCCTACAGAGTTTTTTACAAATCGCAGCTGTGTTCGAACTTTCGTCCCGCAGGGGTTAAAACCCATGCCTATTTATGAGCTTTATCGGCACGACTGAAGTCGTGCCCTGTTACAAAGCAGCTTGTGCGGAGGGTCCCTAGAAACTTACGGTGGCGGGAAGAATATCTTCCACATCGACCCATTGGGTTGGGTAGTCGCCGGTGTAGCAGGCGGTGCAGTAGCCGGTGTGCTCCTCGCCGTCGCAGCTCTGCAAAAGTCCCTCGAGAGATAGATAGGCGAGCGAGTCTGCCTCAATGAATTGGCGGATCTCTTCAACGGATTTGTTCGCGGCGATGAGGTCGCGCTTGCTCGGTGTGTCCACGCCGTAGAAGCAGGGCGATATGGTCGGCGGGCAACTGATGCGCAGATGGACTTCCTTTGCGCCTGCACCGCGCACCATGCGGACGATTTTGCGCGAAGTGGTGCCGCGGATGATGGAGTCGTCGATGAGGATGACGCGCTTGCCTTCGAGCAGATTGTGCACGGGATTGAGTTTGAGGCGGACGCCGAAGTCGCGGACGCGCTGCTCAGGCTCAATAAAGGTTCGGCCGACGTAGTGATTGCGAATTAAACCCATGCGGAAGGGAAGGCCAGCCTCCTCGGCATAGCCCAGGGCCGCGGTGACTCCGGAATCGGGAACGGGGACGACGACATCGGCGGGGACCGCGGACTCACGGGCGAGCTGGCGCCCCATCTGGTCGCGGCTCTCCTGAACCCAGCGGCCGTAGATGCGGCTATCTGGGCGAGCGAAGTAAACGTGTTCAAAGATGCAACTGGTTTGCGGAACCCCGGAGGCGTACTGGCGGCTGGTAACGCCGTCTTCAGAGACCATGACCAGTTCGCCGGGGAGGACATCGCGGACGTACTCGGCGCGGAGCAGGTCAAAGGCGCACGTTTCGGAGGCGAAAACGATTGTGTCCGGGCCGTCGAGGTTGCGGATGCGGCCCATGGAGAGGGGGCGGAAGCCGCGGGGATCGCGAGCCGCGAAGATGCGGTCGCGGGTCATCATGACGATGGAGAAAGCGCCTTCGACCTGCGCAAGGGAGCCGGCGATGGCGTCCACCAACGAGTTGGCGCGGGAGTGGGCGATGAGCTGGACGATGATTTCGGAATCGGAAGTGGTCTGGAAATAAGCGCCGTCGCGCTCAAGGCGGGTGCGGACATTGCCGAGGTTTACGAGGTTGCCGTTGTGGGCGATGGCGATGAGGCCCTTGGTGGAGTCAACGCGGATGGGCTGGGCGTTGAGAAGAGCCGAGTCGCCGGTGGTGGAGTAGCGGGTGTGGCCGATGGCCATGGAGCCGGGCAGCTTGGCGAGTACGTCGTCGGTGAAGATTTCAGACACCAGGCCCATGCCTTTGATGTTGGCGAGCCGCTGGCCGTCTGCGCTGGCGATGCCGGCGGATTCCTGTCCGCGATGCTGGAGGGCGTACAGGCCGAGATAGGCTTGACGGGCGGCGTCCGCGTGGCCGTGGATGGCGACTACGCCGCATTCTTCGCGGAGCTTGTCGTCGGTGAGGAGAGTGGATATTGGACAGGGGTCAGCGCTTAGTTGCCCGGATGTATCCTCGACGCCGGCGACGCCCTGGTAGAGGGTGCGGATCATGCGGGGACCTCATCGTGGAGAGTGGCCTGAAGGGATTCCGCCCAGGGCTTGCGGAGTTCGGTGAGTGGGGCGGAGATAAAGGGCTCGCCGTCGACGGAGATATTTAGGCTTGCGCCGCCGGTGGTTCCGACACGCGCAACGAAGAAATTGTATTCCGAGGCGAGTTTTTCAATCGCAGACGTGTGGCTTGGGTGCGTGGTTACAAGCAGCGTGGAAGCCTGTTCGGCAAAGAGGCCGAAGAGGGGATGGACCATCAGGGATTGATCCTGATCGACGGAGGCTCCGACGCCGAATTGGAAGCAGGATTGAGCCAGGGCGACGGCAATGCCGCCGTCGGAAATATCGCGCGCGGACCGAAGCAGCTTGCGGTGTGCCAATGCGGAAAGCAGAGTATGGAGGTCGGCTTCGGCCTCCAGGTCGAGCGAAGGCGGAGTTCCCCAAAGGCTGCCGAGAATCACTTTCGCAAATTCAGAACTGCCGAATGCTGCCAATTCCACGGCTGGCGTGTCCGTTGAGTCCTCCGGAGCGTCAGGAACGGGCGCTGCCAGAGGCGATGCGACGGGGAAAACCGGATCCGGCGAAAGCGGATAGACAATGTAGGGGTTGATGGGCGCTGGCTCGAAGGGAACCTTCAGCTCCGGATTTGGCTCCTCGCCGCGCGGGATCGGCCAGAGGAGGAGAATGGCGTCGCCTGCCTGCTGGAAGTGGGCGGGGACGGCCTTGGTCACGTCCTCAAGAATGCCTACGATCCCCAATACAGGCGTGGGATAGATGCCCTCGCCTTTGGTCTCGTTATAAAGGGATACATTGCCACCAGTGACGGGCGTGCCGAGAGCCTTGCAGGCTTCCGAAATGCCGTCGATGGCCGCGGAAAGCTGGGCCATGATTTCGGGCTTCTCCGGATTGCCGAAGTTGAGGCAGTTGGTGGCGGCCACGGGAGTTGCGCCGGAGCAGGCGACTTTGCGGGCTGCTTCTGCCACGGCATGCATGGCGCCGAGTTTGGGATCGAGCCACGCCCAGCGGCCATTGCCGTCGAGGGCCATAGCCAATCCGCGTTCATGGCCGGGTGTGCCGGTCCCCTTGATGCGCATCACGCCGGCCTCGCCGCCGGGGCCGATAACCGTGTTGGTCTGCACCATGGTGTCGTACTGCTCAAAAACCCAGCGCTTGGAACAGACGTTGGAACTGGCAAGTAGCTTCTTCAGGTCGGCCGTGTAGTCGCGATCCTTGACCAGTTCAGCCAGAACCTCATCGGGCGGGTCCATTGAGACGGGGGCCTTCCAGACGCCGACTGGGCGATGGTAGAGCGGAGCGTCATCTGTGAGGGATTGATTCGGAATGTCGGCAACCAGTTCGCCGTGGTGGCGGATGCGAAGCCGCGGCTCGGGGCGAACCGTTCCGACGATTACGGCGTCGAGTCCCCATTTTTCAAAGACTTTCAGGACTTCGTCTTCCCGGCCCTTGATGGCCACTAGCAACATGCGCTCCTGACTCTCGGAAAGCATGATCTCGTAGGCGGTCATCCCGGTTTCGCGTTGCGGGACCAGGTCGAGCTCGACGTCGAGGCCGACACCGCCGCGCGCACCCATTTCGCAAGTGGAACAGGTCAGCCCGGCCGCGCCCATATCCTGAATGCCGACGATCGCCCCGGTCCGCATGGCTTCGAGACATGCTTCCAGAAGCAGTTTCTCCATGAACGGATCGCCGACCTGTACGTTGGGCCGCTTGGCTTCAGTGCCCTCGTGGAATTCTTCTGAAGCCATGGTGGCGCCGTGGATGCCGTCGCGGCCAGTTTTTGCGCCGACGTAGATGACGGGGTTGCCGGTTCCCGTGGCTTTGGCGTAAAAAATCTCGTCGATGCGGACCAGACCGAGAGCGAACGCGTTAACTAGCGGATTGCCGCTGTAACAAGCCTCGAACTTGGTTTCGCCACCCAGGTTGGGTACACCAAAACAGTTGCCGTAACCGGCGATCCCGCTCACTACGCCCTCGACAACGGCGTGATTCCGGGCTATCAGCTTCTGCTCCTCCGAGGTGGGGTCAGTCGGCCGGGTGATCGATCCGAATCGGAGAGAGTCCATGACGGCCAGCGGCCGTGCGCCCATGGTGAAGATATCGCGCAGAATGCCGCCCACACCCGTGGCCGCGCCCTGAAACGGCTCAATATAGCTTGGATGGTTGTGTGACTCGATTTTGAAGGCGCACGCCCAGCCGTCGCCTACGTCGATGATGCCCGCGTTTTCACCCGGACCCTGGACCACGCGCTCGCTTTCAGTTGGCAGACGGCGGAGGTGCACGCGGCTGGATTTGTACGAGCAATGCTCGCTCCACATGACGCTGAAGATTCCGAGCTCGGTAAGGGAGGGAACGCGGCCCAGAGCATCCAGTATGCGGGTGTACTCGTCCGCAGTGATGCTGTGAGTGGCCAGCACCTGCGGTGTTACCGTAACCGGCGAAGGAACGACGGCAGAGGAGGAGGTGGTCATCACTATTGCCTCCATTGTCGCATGGCGGTTCTGTCGCAGCAGACTCCAATAGCACGCACTCTCGCGGAAAAAGGTTAATCCCTGTGGAAAGCAGGGGCTATATCTGCTCTCTCATTTGGGTAGATTGGGACATGCGAGCCCGACGGCGAATTCGCAAGAGCGCAAGGCTCCTGTAGCGCCGAAGCGAGCGCTGTGCGATACTTTGAAAGCAGATTCCCACCCCGAGCCGGGATGGCGGAACTGGCAGACGCAGCGGACTCAAAATCCGCCGATCGCAAGGTCGTGGGGGTTCGACCCCCCCTCCCGGCACCAATACATTCTATTTAGAATCAATAGTTTATGATCCAAGCAAATGTGGCGTGTGTACTACGTGTGGTGGTCGTTTTACGCTCGCTTCATGCTTACGATTTTTCGCCGTCACCTGGCTTCCTGCAAACATTCCTCGAAAGGGCGCAAGTACCGTTCGTGCGCGTGCCCAATCTCTGTTGAGGGAGCTTTGCGTGGCGAGAAATTCAGAAAGTCCCTTGACCTGCGGAATTGGGAAGCGGCGAGCAAGCTGGTGAGGGATTGGGAAGTGGATGGCGTTGCCGTCGTAAAGACAGCGACTGAGGCTGTGGATGGCTTTATTAGCGACCGGGAAGCTATGAAGCTGTCTGACGCCATGATGAGGAAATATCGGAACGTAGGGGTTGAAATGAAGGCGCTCTTTGGCAATAGACCGCTGGCATCGATCACGCCGGACGAAATCAGGGCCATGCGAAAGGATTGGAAGCTCGCGGCGATCACCGCGCAAAAGAGAATGGAGATGGTGCGGAAGTTCTTTTCATTCTGCGTGGATGCGGAATGGATCGAAAAGAGTCCGGCGCGACTGGTCAAAATGCCGCCAGCGAAATACGACCCGACGCTCCCCTTCACCGATCAGGAAATGGAGAAGATCCTCTGGGCGGCTGACTCGATCCGCGAAGCTCATCCGAAAACCCCGGAAGAAACGCCAAAGAAATTGAAGGCGCTTATTCTGCTTATGCGGTACTCGGGCATCCGGATTTCTGACGCCGTAATGTTCCACCGCGAGAAATTGAAGGACAACAAACTATTTCTCCGGCAGGAAAAGACGAAGCATCCCGTGTGGGTGCCCTTGCCGAAAAATGTCGTCCTGGCACTCGAAGAATGCGACGAAGGTGATGAGTATTTCTTCTTCCGGCAGATTGGAAAGCCGAAAAGTGCGATCACAGAATGGCAGCAGCGGCTCAAGCTGGTGTACAACATGGCCGGTGTTGCGGACGGCCATTCGCACCGGCTCCGCGATACGTTCTCGGTCGATCTGTTGCAAAAGGGCGTGTCGCTCGAAACCGTTTCCCAGTTGCTCGGGCATACGTCGATCAAGACGACGCAAAAACACTACGCACCGTGGGTCAAAACCAGACAGGAGGCGCTTGAAGCGGCGGTAAAGGGGACGTGGTAGGTCTGCATTTCTAAAGCTTACAACAGTAGTATTGCAGTGGTTGCGGAAGCTGTCGCAATGTGAGCCCTTTGGCCGTGAAATACGCCTCTGATGAAGGACCATCCTGGAAGTGATGAAGGAGTCCATCCCTCAAGATTTTGAGAATACTCCTTCGCACGATAAAGCTGATCGCTTCCATGAGCATGTCATTTCTGGCGAGCGCTCCCCAAGAACCCACACGGTTGGTCGGCTCGTAATAATAGTCCGGCACTTTATCCCCGTGAGCTATGTGATTGCGTAGGCAATAAAGATCCCCGATCACATCTTGGACTGTAATCCCGGGATCGGCCTGAAGCGATGTCAATTCTCCCGATGGGTAGATTGAAGTGTTTGCTCCAAGGTGCTCCATGATCCGTTCACTCGCGACGAGGCTTCCGCTATGTTGCCTTCGGTTGGAAGTTGGATTCGATGTGAAGAGACTTTCCAGCGCGGAAGTCCAAAGAAAATACCGCGCCTTCCACTCCGTATTCTGAAAATGGCCGGCTTCGTGCAGTTGGACAGCCATCCGGAATTTCCAGTATGGGCCATGCATGGCGGCACGGAAAAGAGGCGCATAATCCAGCAACTCTTTAATGTCACTCGTTCGAATGGTGAATAGCACTTGATTCTGCGGGCTATTAACGAATGTAAGAGGATCATTGAGATGTCGCGTCGAGAATGCGCCGTCGCGGGTGATAGCCCCGGAACATATTTGGGTCTTCTGGGAAGTTGGGCGAATCAATCGTAAACAGGCTGCGATTTCTGCAACTATATTTTCTGACCGTTTCAGAAGTTCGTTTGCGAGGACGAATCCTCCTTTTCCATCATCTTCAAAGTCTGCCGCGCGATGAATAATAGCGTATTTAATCGCTTCGAGTTCCTTGATCGATTTGTTTGGATAATGCCCTCGTAAGAACTCAAACTCCCCTTCGCGGATGACGGCGGAAACATCTTCTATGGTCGCTCCTTCCACCGTCGTTTTGGGCAGAATTGATGAATCAAAATGCTCATCATCAATTCCGCCAAGGCTTATATGCCGAGCGATTCTCTGAATTGGATAAAGAGAAAATTGGGTGAGCATCTCACATCTCCTGTACCTTTCCATCCCTCTTAATATACTTTTTTGTCCCGGTGGATGAGCGACTTCCCCGCCGGTGATCCTTTTGGAAAATCGGTTGGCGAAGTCGCAATACTTTCATGTTCTGTTCGGACCATAGCTGGTTTCTCTTAGGTCGACCGCTCAGTTTCCATGCTTTTTAGACAAGAACCTTCAAATAGTATTTGCTGACGCCCCCCGATGTTCGTTCGACATCGAGATAGCCATAATGCTCAAGTTCTCTAATCGCTTTGATCACCGTTGGCCGGGAAGAGTGCGCCTCCCTCCCAATTGTCGGGATTGAAGGGAAGCAGTATTGCTTTCCCCGAAAAACATGTACGGTTAAGACCCAGAAAACGATCAAACACGAACGCGATAAACGCTCGTCCATAAGAACCTGAGTCGGGATCATCGCAAAACCCATCTTCCATTTCATTGGAGAGTTCCGGATGTATTTTTTCAGTAATCCACTCTTATTCCATTTTTCTGATTCCATTCTTCTTATTAGAGTAAAGTTTCTTTACTGGTACCAGTAAAGATCTTTGCCCGGTGGTAGTAAAGATTCTTTACTGGTGGCCGAATCGACCTTTTACGAAAAAACCCTTTAGCCGGAGCACCTGCGGATTTCACCGCGGATGCCACCGCTAAAGGGTTCTATAGTCTACGGTGTATCCTCCGGCTATCCATCTCTGGATACCCTAAGCATAGGACATCCATTCTCAACGTCAAGGGGCGGTTCCCAAAGCATACCTGATCAAGCGAGATGAAGACCACGTCGATTACGTCGAGTCGGTACTCAACTAGAAATGTCTTGCGCGGCTACGGAACCCGTTTCGTCGTTTCTTCTCGCGTCCAGTTCGCGCCCGAGTGGACGCGCGCCGCGTTCCGCGGTCGTGGAGCCTTGACACCGTCCTAAGAGCCTCGGCTTATATTCAGCTATTCCGGGAATATCAGTTCGCAGGGAAGGTTGGCTAGATGGAGTTCCAGAAGGAACGAAGAGTAGTTGGCAGCCAATGAGACGCCCTCTCACTGGAAGTATTCTGTAGTACACACGTTCG
>Ga0302319_10020110_pt1 | contig 12085 bp, 8 predicted proteins | sample Bog_T0_2_FD_203319 | JGI IMG/M metagenome (GOLD analysis project Ga0302319, IMG submission 203319) | Peat permafrost microbial communities from Stordalen Mire near Abisko, Sweden - Bog_T0_2 | ecosystem: Environmental > Terrestrial > Soil > Wetlands > Peat | place: Sweden: Abisko, Stordalen Mire... | reverse complement strand
TACAGTATCGAAAATGCTGTGCAAGCAACACTTCGCGCTATTAATTCACATGGAATCGAAAAGAGGCATTACGTACACTCAACATTGTCGTGGGTTCTTCACCCTGAATTCTCATCGCTGTCGATGGTCGGTCCAGAAAAGCGTTGGAGAAAACGTAAAGAACTGCTTGATTCAATGAATTCGAATGATTCTGCTCAAATTGGCGATTCAATATTTAGTAGCGAAATGCAAAACGTTTGGCCAGAAACTATTCGTGACGTGATTATGTACTTAGGAATCTCAACTCCTGCAATTCCAGAAGAGAATTTTGGTGGATATATACATGAAGTTGTTGATAAACGAAATGCAGTAGCACATGGGCGACTAAGCCCAAAGCAAGTAGGCATTACACGTTCTTCTGAACTAGAAAAAAGACTTGAAGCAATTGAACACACGGTAGCGCACATATTTTTCATACTAGAAGAACACGTCAATAATCGTTCATTTCTGAAACCAAATACGCCGTAGTGCTGTCGGTCGATATTTTAGAAAATCAGAAATCCAGTGCGAACCAGATGTGTGATAAAATCATCCTGACAAAACGCAATTTTTGGACCCCTGCTCATCGCAGCGGGCCAAGCTAACAGCCCGGTTCCACTGTGACCGTGCCTCGCTGTTGTACCGTTTTGCACGGCACGTGAATACCGGCCGTCATGTATATTCAATGTATTCCTTCAATCAACCATAATAAACGATTGATCCCCGTGCGACTTGGTTTCCTACAGATCAATCCACCTCACCCCATCTCCCCTACACAATCCCTGCATTCGCCCTATTCCTCATTCGCAATGACCACCCCGTGAATACCTTTTCCCAATGACCTCTCTCCACGCCCTCCTTTCCCAGTACCGCTCCCTATCCCAGAGCGAGCGCGAGAAGGGGACCTACTTCGAGCGGCTCATCCAGTGCTACCTCACCCATGAGGCGAGTTACAAGGACCTCTACGAGCACGTCTGGATGTACGCCGACTGGGCGCGTGAACAGGGGGTCAACGCGCAGGACGCCGGGATCGATCTGGTGGCCCGGACCACCACCGGCGAACTCCATGCCGTGCAGTGCAAGCTCTACGCACAAGACTACCGGCTGCAGAAGTCCGACATCGACAGCTTTTTCACCGCCTCTGGCAAGAAGACCTTCTCGCGCCGCCTGATCGTGAGCACCACCAACCATTGGAGCGCCCACGCTGAACAGGCCATGGACAACCAGCAGCCGCAGGTCACTCGGATCACCCTGGCCGACCTGGAACAGAGCCAGATCGATTGGAGCCGCTACCAGCCCACGACCGCGACCGTGCTCAAGCCCCGCAAGGAGCTGCGGCCCCACCAGCGGCACGCCGTGGACGCCGTCCGCGAGGGGTTGAACAACGCCGATCGCGGCAAGCTCATCATGGCCTGTGGATCGGGCAAGACCTTCACCGCCCTCAAGATCGCGGAGGAGGTGGCCGGCAAAAACGGTCGCGTCCTCTTCCTGGTGCCCAGCTTGTCGCTGTTGTCCCAGACCCTCACCGAGTGGACCCAAGAAAGCGCCATCGGGCTGCACTCCTTTGCCGTGTGTTCCGACAGCGACGTAGGCAAGAAGGCCTCCTCCGAAGACGACGCCGTTCCCGTGCTGCTCCACGAGCTGCGCTACCCGGCTACCACGGACGCCAAGTCCTTGGCCCGCGAGATGGAAAAGCGCCACGACGCCGACCACATGAGCGTGGTCTTCAGCACCTACCACAGCATCGAGGTCTTGAGCCAGGCCCAGAAGAAACACGGGCTCGCGGAATTCGACCTGATCGTGTGCGACGAGGCCCACCGCACCACCGGGGCAATCTTCGAGAGCGAAGACGAAAGCGCCTTCGTGCGCGTCCACGACGCCGCGTATTTGCGTACCCGCAAACGCCTGTACATGACGGCCACCCCGCGCATCTTCGCCGATGTCGCCAAGGCCAAGGCCGAACAGGACAGCGTGGCCCTGTGCTCCATGGACGATCCCGCCCTCTACGGCGAGGCTCTTTACGTACTCACCTTCTCGGAGGCGGTGCGACAAAAACTGTTGGTCGATTACAAGGTGGTGGTGCTGGCCGTGGAAGAGACCCACGTCAGCCGCCGCCTGCAAGGACTCCTGGACGACGGCAACAATCAGCTCAGGGTCGACGACGCCGCCAAGATCGTGGGTTGCTGGAAGGCCCTCTCCAAGCAGGGTTTGACCAAGGATCTGGTGGGCGACGACTCCCCCATGCGCCGCGCCGTAGCGTTCTGCCAAGTGATCGAGCCCACCAAGGCCCGCGTCCACAAGGTGGCGTCCACCCGGATTGCCGCCATGTTCCAGCAGGTGGTGGAAGCCTACCAGGAGAAGGAAGGCGTCCAGGATCCCACCTCTCGCCTGACCTGCGAGGCCGCGCACGTGGACGGCACCATGAACGCGAGCCAGAAGGACGAGAAACTCTCCTGGCTGAAGGCCGATGCGGGCGAGAACACCTGTCGCATCCTCAGCAATGTGCGGTGCCTGTCCGAAGGGGTGGACGTTCCCGCCCTGGACGCAGTGCTCTTCCTGACCCCGCGCAATTCGCAGGTCGATGTCGTGCAGTCGGTGGGACGCGTGATGCGCAACGCCCCCGGCAAGCAGCGCGGCTACGTGATCCTGCCGGTGGTGATCCCGGTGGGGAAGGAGCCCCACGAGGCCCTGAACGACAACACGACCTACAAGGTGGTTTGGCAGGTGCTCCAGGCCCTGCGCTCGCACGACGACCGGTTCGATGCCATGGTCAACAAGATGGACCTGGACCTCAACCGGAACATGCTGTCCAAGATGGAAGTCATCGCCATCACGGACAAGGTCCCGCCCAAACCCAAGAAGCCGCGCCAAGCCAAGGACGGGATCAGCGGCCCCAAGGCGGGACGCGGGGAGTTCGGCATCGGCAACGGCGTGCTGGAAGGCCACGAAGACACGCCCCAGCAGGAACTGCAATTCGAGATCGGCGAGATCGAACGGGCCATCTACGCCAAGGTGGTCCAGAAGTGCGGCAACCGCCACCACTGGGAAGACTGGGCCAACGACATCTCCCGGATCGCCCGCACGCACATCGACCGCATCACCGGGATCCTGGAAGATCCCTCCCATTCCAAGGAGCGCGAGGCATTCCAGAGCTTCGCCAAGGAACTGCGCGACGACCTGAACGACAGCATCTCGGACACCGAGATCATCGAGATGCTGGCCCAACACCTGATCACCAAGCCGGTCTTCGACGCCCTGTTCGCGGGCTACAGCTTCGCGAGCCAGAACCCCATCTCGCAGGCCATGCAAGGCGTGCTGGATGTGCTGCAAGAGCACCGGCTGGACAAGGAGGCCGACACGCTGGAGGCCTTCTACGCCAGCGTCCGTGAGCGCGCCGAGGGGATTGACAATGCGGCGGGCAAGCAGAAGATCGTGGTGGAACTCTACGACAAGTTCTTCCGCAACGCTTTCCCGAAGATGACCGAACGCCTGGGCATCGTGTACACCCCGGTCGAGGTTGTGGACTTCATCCTCCATTCCGTGAACCATCTGCTCCAGACGGAATTTGGACAGACGGTGGGAAGCCCCGGCGTCCATATCCTGGATCCCTTCACGGGCACCGGCACCTTCATCACGCGGCTGTTGCAAAGCGGGCTCATCAAGCCCGAGGAGCTGGCCCACAAGTACAAGCACGAGATCCACGCCAACGAGATCGTGCTCTTGGCCTACTACATCGCGGCCATCAACATCGAGGCGGTGTACCACAGCATCATGGGCGGCGACTACGTCCCCTTCGAAGGCATCTGCCTGACCGACACCTTCCAGCTCTACGAGAAGGAAGATTTGATCAGTCAGATTCTGGTCGACAACAGCGCAAGGCGGACGCGACAGAAGAAGCTGGACATCCGGGTGATTCTGGGAAACCCGCCGTATTCGGCTGGGCAGGATAGCGCGAACGATAACAACGCGAACATTGGCTACCCGACCTTAGATGAGCGCATCCGCAATACCTATGTGGCACGGTCGAACGCCACGAATAAAAACGCCCTGTACGACAGCTACATCCGTGCGATTCGTTGGGCTTCGGATCGTGTGGGCAAGAGCGGCATCGTGGGCTTTGTGACCAACGCCGGATTTGTGGAAACCAATTCGGCTGGCGGTTTGCGTAAGTGTTTATCCGACGAGTTCTCCAGTATCCATGTGTTCCACCTCCGGGGAAATCAGCGTACTCAAGGAGAAACTTCACGTCGCGAGGGTGGAAAGATCTTCGGCAGCGGAAGTCGCGCCCCCATCGCGATCACCTTTCTGGTCAAGAACCCAGCAGCCAAGCACCACGGGCTGATTCTCTTCCACGACATAGGCGACTACCTCAGCCAAGCCGAGAAGCTCCAGAAGATCGTGGACTTCGGTAGTATCGCCGGGATTTCTGCGGTGGATGGTTGGAAAACCATCACGCCGGATGAGCATGGTGACTGGCTGAAGCAGCGTGACGGAGCGTTTGACGAATTTATTGTGATGGGCGATAAAAAAGGGAACGAAACAAAGATGCTCTTCGTGAACTATTCATGCGGAGTGCAATCCAATCGAGACGCATGGATTTACAATCCATCAAAAATGGCTGTCACAAGCAATATGACTAAAATGGTAAATAGCTATCAACATGAAGTTGAGCGATTTTCCCAATTTGCCGTTGGACTTGATCGCAAATCTAGGGATGGAGCAGTAAACGATTTTGTCAATATGGATCCGACATTCATTAGCTGGTCAAGCAGTTTGATTGGTGACCTTATTGCATTTAAGGCTGGATCTTTCCATGCCGAGAAGATTGTGCCTACCTTATACCGTCCATTCACAAAGCAGTGGATGTATTTCGATTCTATGTTCAATCATAGACCATATCAGATGCCGCGAATTTTCCCAGGTGGAAGGGCGGACAATCTCCTTATCATGATAACAGGTACTGGGTCTTCGCTGGATTTCACTTGTATCCTTACCGACCTGGTTCCGGACCTCCAAGGTCCTGCAAAGTGTCAATGCTTCCCCCTCTACCTCTATGACGAGCCCACCGCAGACGCTGCCTCCGACCTGTTCGCGAGCGACGCCCCCAAGGCCCGCACCCGCCGCGATGCCATCACCAAGGAAGGCTTGGCCCACTTCCAGGCCGCCTACCCCGGCGAGAAGATCGAGCGCGAGGACATCTTCTACTACGTCTACGGGCTCCTGCATTCCCCCGACTACCGCGAGCGTTACGCCGACAACCTCTCCAAGGAGTTGCCGCGCATCCCCTGCGTGAAGCAGGCCGCCGACTTCTGGGCCTTCAGCAAGGCCGGTCGGGCGCTCGCCGAACTCCACCTGAACTACGAGGCCGTGGAGCCGTACCCGGTGGAAATCGTCGCGAGCACGAATGCCCCCCTCTCCACGAGTGGAGAGGGGCGGGGGGGTGAGGTCTTTCGCGTCGAGAAGATGCGCTACGGGAAGACTCGGCGCGACGGCAAGTCCGTGGACGACAAGACGATTCTTGTCTACAACGACTTTGTCACCCTGCGCGGCATCCCCCTGGAAGCCTACGACTACGTGGTCAACGGTAAGAGCGCCTTGGACTGGGTGGTGGAACGCCAGTGCGTCAAGACCGACAAGGACTCCGGCATCGTGAACGACGCCAACCTCTGGGCCACCGAGACCATGGAGAACCCCAAGTACCCCCTGGAACTCTTCCAGCGCGTCATCACCGTGAGCCTGGAAACAATGAAGATTGTTAACTCCCTTCCTGCACTGGAGGAGCGCGCATGAACCAAGTGGATCGAATCACGGAGGTTCGGATCAAGGGCTTCAAGGCCCTCTCCGACATCAGCCTCAAGCTGGACGGACTCACCGTTCTCATCGGTGACAACGGCAGCGGAAAAAGCACGATCTTGGAAGCCCTGGAGATCATCAGCAAAGCGCCGAACCGCAACTTCATGTCGGACGTGATCAGTCGCCTTCACGGGGGCATCGCGTCCTTACTCCGCAGCAAAGAGACAGAATTTTCAATTTCTGTCACCATCGAGTCGGAAAATGATCCGAAGATCGAATACACCCTCGGGATCGGGAAGGAAGGGGATTACGCACGCATCGTCAAGGAGCACCTGGAGGTTTCCCCATCCCCAAGCGACCCGGAGCACTTCGCGTTCATTTACAGGACTCGGAATGACTGCAAGGTGTTTGATCCCGGGGCAAATGGCGTCGTCAAATTCGACCCCGATCCGGGTGAGACCGCACTTTCGTCCTTCGGCAAGATCTCCCAAAAAGCCATCCAGCGGGTCATGGATTGCCTTAATTCCACCCGCGTCTTCCTTCCCTTCGACACCCGTGCATCATGGGTCACGGCGGAGCAGAACATCAGTTCACCTCTGAGAACTCCTGTGGTCATCGAAAGGACCGACGCCTTGGATCGGCTCGGATCCAATCTCCCCAATTGTTACCAGACCTTGAACCTTGGAAGCAAAGCTGCTCAAGAAGACATCTTGGATCGTCTCAGACTCGGACTCGGATCAGATCTTGTCGCCATCACGACTCCTCCGGCTGCCCGTGGCCAGATCGAGCTACACCTGAAATTCAAGAGTCTTCCCCAGACCATCGCAGCAAGCAATCTGTCTGACGGACAGTTGAACTTCCTCGCTTTTGTCGCCCTGTCGGAACTAGGGAAAGGCAATGGGTTAATGTGCTTCGATGAACCGGAATCGCACCTGCATCCGGCGCTTCTGGTTCGCCAGGTCTGGGAGCTGGAGAAGATGGGAAAACTCTCCCCTGTGCTTGTCTCCACCCATTCCGACCGTTTCCTGGACGCCCTGACTGATCCCGCCGCATCCGTGGTCCTCTGCGAGTTGGACGAGCAACGGGCGGTCACTCTCCTCCGCCCGGATCCGCAGAAGCTGGAATCTTGGCTGGAACGCTACCGGGGAATTGGCCAGATCCGCAGCGAAGGGTACGAGAGCCACATCTTTCGCTCTGCTGACAAGCCATGAGCACGATCCTCACGATCCTCTACGAGGACCAAATCGGCGTGGACCTCAAGGACTTCGGTCTCCACAACCTTCTGCTTCAATGTGTCTGCGACGAAGTGGACGGCGTGACCCGCTGGCAACTGAAGCGACGGATCGAAGGACACCCGAAAAAAGGGGACGTTGGCGTCATCCGTGCTTTAGATTCCGATGGACGGAAACTTCTGGATTCCGGACATTTGATCGCTCTATTGGACGACGACAAAATTCGGCCCAGAATGGGCTTGGACCTCGACTCGTGCAGGAAGATCGTGGCGGACAGTCTCAGAGGCAAGGCCGCAGGCTGCGATGTGGTTCTGCTCGTGGAAAACACGGAAACGCTCTTGGGAGCTTGTGCCAGACTCATGGGCACCCCATGGACGGGTGGGAAGCCGACTCCAGTTGAGCGGGATCGACTTTTCAACAGGTTCGCTGCCACCACGAACCCCGATCTGCGCAAACGCTTGCGCGATGAAGTCCCGTCTTTCGGGCGATTGGTGAATCTGGCAATAGCTTGGCGTGAAATGGATGACGCGCACCATTGAACTTTTCCGACCGTACTGGTCCGACAACACGCGGCGACCGTTACTGGCGTCAGGCGCTGGCGACGGTACGGCTTGCTGTGACTCCAGTTCTATCGACCAAAACGGGCGGAATTTCGGCAATTTCCATCCTCCCTGCTGATAGAACCTTCGATTCCAACGAAATTTCCACGTTTCCATGGTCATGAGTGGTCAATAGACAGGAGGATAGAACACCAGTGCATGAAGACCGACTTCGACCAGATCTGGAAGCACTCAGGCCCGGGGAGGCACCGGTCGGCCTTCGGGGGATTGGTGAACCTGGGCACGAGTTCACCAATGGGTTCACCAGAAACTTCACCAGAAAGTTCACCAAAACCGAACTCCAAGCTCTCGGCTTTGGTGGCCTGGCTGGCTCCGGTCGCCTCTCCAAGATCCACAACCGCCTAAACACTGATGGAAAACACACGGGCCAATCCAATGCAACATGGCAAGTCATGGAATTACATGGATACCCACTCAACAAGCAGCCCCAAACAATCGAAACACCGCTCAAACAAACGGAATTGCTGGCCGAAAACAAACGAAAGTACAAAGCAGCAGAGAATCCCATGCGAGGCATTAAAAGCGCAATTGTGCCTAACAGTATAATTGTACCCGCATTGGCAAGCAAACGGGTAAATATTGATGGAATAATAGCGGCAAATAACGAAGAACTTAGCAAAGAACAAGCATTGTGCCTAACACGCGAATTCCATGTTGACGCGCTACGCGCGCAACATGAATATCGGGCTCTATGGCTATACGAAGCAAGAATCAACAACAAAAACGAAATTTTGAACCCCGTGTCTAACAATTTGCTGTCCAAAAATCGTGAGAACCAAGAAGTTCAATCCAGGAGACAATCATGACATCGTTTACAGTCCAAGGCCCATTTTCTATCGCCCCAACACAAATGCCCGTCGGCCGGCAAATAACCAACAAAGATGCGATCGCATTTTGGAAAAAGCATCTTGGCATTGCTACCGAAGTTGGGTGCTATGTTTTTGCCTTTAAATCTGCACGAGGCTATAAACCAGTTTATGTCGGAAAAGCATCGAAGAGCTTCAAGCAAGAAGTGTTTGCCCCGCACAAGTTGAATAAATTCAATATTGGCCTCGGGCATCAAAAAAGAGGCGAACCAAAATTATTCTTTATTTGCCTGACCAAGACGCATGGCGCGGTAAACAAAAAGGCAATTGATGAGGCTGAATACTTTTTGATTCAATCTGGGTTAGGAGCAAATCCAGGATTGTTGAACGATAAAAAAACAAAAATTGCAACATGGGGAATCAACGGGATAGTTCGATCAAAGGCAGGCAAGCCATCTGCTTCAGCACTTGAATTGAGACAGTGCATTAAAGTATAATTCACTGCCAATTTCACGTCCTTTCACAAATAAATGAGGGTAAAATGACCATAGAATTAGGATCAGCACAATGGGGTGCAGTAATTGTAGCTCTCGTGGGTATAGTTTCGCCATTAGTCGCTACCGCCTTGGGGACTATCGATAAGATAATGGCAAATAGGAAGGATAAAAGAAATACAGAATATGAGCAATACCATAAATTAGTAGAATCATTATCCAAAAATGATAAAGGAATGCTTGAATGCCAAATCGGAATTGTCTACGAATTGCGGCGATTCCGATCATATCGACATGCAACAGTCAATGTACTCGAGAGCTTCTATAGAAATAATAATGATTATCTGAAAGATCCAAAAAATTATCTTGGCCGATCAATTCGAAGTGTGCTAACAAGTCTTCGATCTCCATTTCCAATCATTTGGCGCTGGAAACAAAAATACGAATACGAATTGAAAGTTTAATGTCGAATCTTGCCATAACAATGCCCTTCCACTGTGACGTCGCCTGTTTGTTGTGCCGATGTGCGACACAGCTCGTCCTATGTTCAGAGCAGGCACATCTAGCGGACGAGTTCGGTTTTGAGTAACGTACCTCGGAGAGGGAGGTGTGAGGCAACCTGAGGGACACAGTGAGCCTCAAAAGTTCGATCTTCACGATAGCGCCTCACACCTTCCCAGCCCCAAGAATCCGGACAGCTTAATGGCCACGAGGCCGAATCAGGACAATGCGTTTCGGGCTGGACCTCTTTAAACCATCAACAGGAGGGATCAAAATGTCAACTTGGATTGGAATCGACGTATCCATGGAATCCTTTGATTTCTCCTGGGTTCAAAATGGAGAAACTTTCCACGGGAAGGAGCCAAATTCTGACACAGGATTTCAAAGACTGGTAGACAAGGTCCCGAGCGATGCTTGCTTCATCATGGAGGCGACTGGTCCATACTCTTTCAATCTAGCGTTGTTCTTGTCCCAGGCAAAGCGCCACGTGGCGGTGGTCAACCCCATTAGTACGAAGAGCCACTTACGGTCGGAGTTGAGCCGAACGAAGTCCGACAAGACCGACGCTCTCTCCTTGGCACGCTACGGCAAGGAAAAAGAGCCGGCTACCTGGCAGCCGCATGACCGGGAGATCTCGGAGATGCGACAAATGCTAGGTTTGGACGCGAAGCTAACCCACCTCGCGGGGCAACTCAAGAACATGAACCACGCCTACGGCAAGATCAAGCACTACAGCCCACACGCCATCCTTCGCATCCGTCGGCTGCTTGAGCTTCTGGAGCACGAGCAAGACGAGAACATGAAGGAGTTGGAGGCAATGGCAGAGAAGGTCATGCCGCGGGAGGTGGAGATCCTGGAAACGATTCCTGGCATCGGGAAGGCCTCTGCGATCCGAGTCGCTGTGTCCGTTGGTGACTTCCGGCTGTTCGAGACTTCTCGGAAACTCAATTGCTACGTAGGACTGTCTCCGACAACGAAGCAGTCAGGAAAAAGCATCCGATCGAGAGGACAAATCAGTCGGATGGGTGGCGCCTCAATCCGTCGCCAACTTTTCATGTGTGCGCTATCGGCGAAACAGCACAATCCACAATGCAAAGCAATGTGGGACCGAATGAAAGAATCGAACAAGCATAGCAAGGTTGTATTAGTTGCCATTATGAGCAAATTGATTCGACAAATGCATTCAATGGTCGTCAATGACCAGGTCTACAACCCATGTTTTCGGTGAAAATATCTTGACAAACGACACAGCTCGTCCTATGTTCAGAGCAGGCACATCTAGCGGACGAGTTCGGTTTTGAGTAACATATCTCGGAGAGGGAGGTGTGAGGCAACATGAAGGACACCGTGAAGACGCGGCGGAATGGAGACCCTGCGGGCGCAAAACGACAAATAGCGACAAAGCACATGATCAACGAAATGAATAAGACAATTGAATCAAGTTCTAATGCTTCACGACTTAAGTTAATTGCTAATTGGAACCAGTTTAAAACCACTCAACTCTAAAGGCAGGTGCACGATGGTTGATAAAATTTCTAAAGTCTCGAATCCTTTAACTATTATTGCAATTTTTGCTGCGCTGGCTGAGGTATTTGGAATTTCTGTTTTGCCATTCTTGAAGCCTGAGCCTCAAGGTGTATATATATGGTTTTCAATGATTTTTCCTGCAATCTTGTTGATCTTGTTTTTTATTACACTCTGGCCCAAATCTGATTCATTATACGCGCCTTCTGATTTCCGCGATGATAAAGCGTATTTGGATAGCAAGCGGAATTTCATGGAAAGTACAAATGATGCTGAAGTTGAGGAAATAACGCAGCAAGAGCTTAAATCCCAAAGCAATAAAGTTGAGATTACCTCTCCGAAGGAGAAATCAAAAAGCAGGTTACTTGATGCTGATTTCAAAAAGAAGTGCGCGGAGGTTTGTTTAAAGAAAGCGCGAAACAAATTTGATCCATCTTTGGAATTTTCGCCAAAAGTGTTCTCCATTGGACAACACAATTTTGGATTTCAGATGGGGGCTGAAACGCAAAATCAAGTTATTTTGATAAGTGTTCTCTCAATAGTATATTTTCGAGAATTTAATGTCGGACTGATTATTTCCAGAGCAAGTATTTTGAAGGCATACTTGGAATTACTCACCAAGAAATCCGTAACTATGCTTCATATCTATATGTACGATGATACCATTCCGGATGACAGTGAGAAAATGAAAAATTACGAATTGGCAGTACGCCGTGAGTCAATGGATATTGGCTCATTGATTCTTAAAGTCTCCGAGCTAGAAGCTGATTTTACATGAACAAGAAGATCCATAACGGCCGTTCCACCTAGCCCCCCGTCTCAGGCAAGATGACGCCTTCATACCCACTGAATCTAGGGGCAAGAAGGCAGAACAGACATGCGAAAAGCACATCCCCGTCGAGACGAGGTCCTTCACCGCCTGAGCCAGTCCGGTGCACCGTCGGTGGCAGTACTGGCCGAGGAGGTTGGAGTCACCAAGGTGACGATCTATGGTTGGCTTCAAGGCGCCCGCAAGCGAGCCCTGTTGGCCGCCACGGAGTCGCTGGGAGGTCCTCAGGTGACGGCACGGAAAGGACGGGAACGCAGCCCGTCGGAGA
>Ga0302319_10020109_pt1 | contig 12085 bp, 3 predicted proteins | sample Bog_T0_2_FD_203319 | JGI IMG/M metagenome (GOLD analysis project Ga0302319, IMG submission 203319) | Peat permafrost microbial communities from Stordalen Mire near Abisko, Sweden - Bog_T0_2 | ecosystem: Environmental > Terrestrial > Soil > Wetlands > Peat | place: Sweden: Abisko, Stordalen Mire... | reverse complement strand
AACTCGGTGCAGGGAGCACAGGATTGATGTTATATGTCGCGCTGGCAACGGCACTGGTGGTGCCATCTGTTTCCGCCGCGATTGCCTCAAGAGTCTCGGTGGCGCTGACTGAAATGGGGCCGCCGTAAACGCTCGCAGACGTTGTGGGAGCGGTTCCGTTCGTGGTGTAGTAGACTACGGTGCTCGCCGTCGAATCGCTAATGCTCACTGTCTGTACCGAGGTGTAAGTGCCACCGGCTGGGCTGAAGGCGGGCGTAGCGGGCGTGGCAGCAATCGTGTAGGTGGCGGAAGCAACCGGGCTTGTAACATAGCCGGTCCCGCCCGCAATGGCCTGGAGAGTTTCTGACGCGCCCACAATGATGGGGCCGCTATAGACGGTCGATGACGTAGTAGGCGTGGTTCCGTTGGTTGTGTAGTAAATGGTGGCCCCAGCCGAGGCGGAGGTAATGCTCACCGAATGCGCGGAACTGTAGCTCCCCGGCGGCAGGCTGAACGTGGGTGCGGCCGCACTAATGGCGAAAATCGCGGTAGCAGTTGTGCTGTTGGTGTACCCGGTGGAAACGCCGAGGGCTTCGATGGTCTGCGATGAGTTCACCGAAATGGCGTTGCTATACACGTTGGAAGACGTGGTAGGAACGGTGCCGTTGGTGGTGTAGTAGATCGTCGTGCCTGGGGTCGTGTCAGTTATGGTAACGGCCTGCGGGCTGGAGTAATTCCCTGCCCCGGGAGAGATGACCGGCGTGGCGACCTTCAGACCATAGTTCGCAACTACCGTTGACGACTGGGTGCTGCCTGGAGCGATTGCGCCTGCCTTGACAGTTTGGCCGTTGGTGACCGTGAACGGGCCTGAATAGACGGGCGAAGACGTGGACGGAGTCGTGTTGTTCAGGGTGTAGTAGATGATGGCGCCGGGCATGGAGTCAGTGATGGTGATCGTGGGAACCGAATTGTATGCGCCGCCAGGCGGATTAATGACAGGAACTGCAGTGGGCAATGTGTAGATCGCCGTGGCAGTCTTTGACTGCGAGTAGCTGGGAGCTATGGCTATTGCTTCGATGGTCTCGCTGCTACCCACCGTAATTGCGCCGGTATAGACGCTCGAAGATCCGGTTGGCGCGGTGCCATTGGTGGTGTAGTAGATGGATGCATTCGAAGTGGCGTCGGTGATGGTGACGGTCTGTGCGGTGCTGTAGTGGGCTCCGGCAGGGCTGAAGACGGGTGTGGCGGCCGCAGGGGCGGTGCCAATTGTGTACGTAGCCGCGACCGCGGGGCTGTTGGTGTATCCGGTTTCGACGGCGATCGCCTGCAGGGTCTCAGTAGAACTCACCGTAATGGCGCCGCTATATGCGTTTGACGACGTGGTAGGCGTGGTTCCGTTGGTCGTATAGTAGATCGCCGTTCCTGCAGTCGGATCGGAGATGGTGACTGTCTGGGTCGTCGAGTAGTTTCCGCCAGCAGGTGAAAATGTCGGCGCTGGGAGAACCGGATTGATGGTGAGCGTGGCTGCAGAAGCGGAGCTGTTGGTAAAGCCCGCTTCAACGGCGATTGCCTGCAATGTCTCCGTAGTGCTTACGGTGATAGGGCCGGTGTAAGCGTTCGAAGATGTGGTGGGCGTGCTTCCATTGGTGGTGTAGTAGATGGTTGCACCCGCGGTCGAGTCGGAGACGGTCACGGCCTGAGCGGTGGTGAAAGTGCCGCCCGCCGGAGAAAAGGTCGGCGACGGAAGAACAGGAATGATGGTGAAGCCAGCAGTTGCCAGGGAGCTGTTGATGAAGCCCGTCTCCGCCGCGATCGCCTGCAATGTCTGTGTGGCACCCACAGTGATGGGACCGCTGTAATTGGTCGAAGACGCAGTGGGGGTAGATCCGTCGGTGGTGTAATAGATGGTCGTTCCCGCGGTAGCGTCGGAGATGGTCACGTTCTGAGCGGAAGTGAAGGTGCCTCCTGCCGGGGTAAACGTCGGCGCGGGAAGGTTGGGATTGATAGTAAAGGTCGCCGTGGCAGTGGGGCTGTTGGCGTAACCGGATGCGACGGCAATAGCCTCAAGGGTTTCCGTCGCACTCACTGTAATGGGACCAATGTAGACGGCTGAGGACGTCGTGGGAGCGGTTCCGTTGGTGGTGTAGTAGATGGCCGCGGCCGCATTCGTGTCGGAGATTGTGACCGTCTGCGTCGTGGGGTACGATCCCGGTGCCGGTGAATAGGATGGCGCAGGCAAGATGGGAGTAATGGTGTAAACACCGGTTCCGGTAGTGCTCCAACCATAGCCGGGGGCGACTGCAAGCGCGTTCAATGTGCTGGAGTTGCTCACTGCGATCGGCGCGCTGTAGACAGGCGACGAGGTCGTCGGGATCGAACCATCGGTCGTATAGTAGATGGCCGCTCCTGAGGTGAGACTGCTCATGCTGACGGTCTGGGTACCGTTGTAGGAGCCGCCGGGAGGGCTAAAAATTGGGGTCGTGGTGAGAGGCGCGGCCTCTGAGCCGGCGACGTATTCCCAGGTGAGCAGTTTCTGGCTGGAACTGAGCGTTGTGGTCCCGCCCGTGAATCCAACATAGGCAGAACTACCCCCGATGATCGATGGGATGTTGGCTGGCCAACTCGTCGAGTAAGCAGCGCCTGTGACATCGTCCGTAATGGTCATCGAAAGTATGGAGCCGTTGTAGGCCAGTTCAACGATCATCAAGTCGTCGCTGCTCAGGCTGATTCCGCTTGTGCTGAGATCGATTGCGGGAACTGTTGGGCTGGCACCATTTATGTATAAGCCGGTTGAATCGGTCCCGAGGCCGACGGGGGTGCTGAAATCGAATTTGACAGCAAGACTATTGGATATCCCCTGATACCCCAGGCCAGATCCACTGGCACCGAGAGAAGAGTTGCTGTTCCCCTGAATTGCGAAAGTGATCCCATTGTCGCCGGGATTGGACAATTGGAACGTGAAGATGGTGTCGAAAGCCTGAACGTTGACGGGCTGGTAGTACCAGGCCGAACTTGCCTCGTTTTGCCCGCCATTCGTCATCTGCAGGCGTGAGTCGTCAAGACCGGCGCTTCCATTCAGAATGATTATCCCCTCGGTGGATGCAAATCCCTCCGAAAAGTCGATTCCGGTTGCTCCAATCTCCAGGGTGTAGGCTGCCGTGGCTGTTCCGCTCGTAGTGCTTCCGGTAGCTTCGGCGACGGCGTTGACTGTTTCAGTGGCGGAGATGGTAAACGGCGCTGAGTACTGGACTGCCGCTGAACTTGTAGCGGGGTTGGATCCGTCGGTGGTGTAGTAGATCGTCGCACCGGTGCTCGCATCGTTGATGGAGACCGGGACGGGGTTGGTGTACGTTCCGGGACCTGGCGTGATAACGGGAGTGGCAACTTGCGACGAAAGTGTGTATGCCGTGGAAGCAACGGCGCTCTGATCATAGCCAGGAGCGCCTGCAAGGGCATTGATGGTGGTTGACACACTGATGGTGATTGGACCTGCGTAGATGGAAGAGTTTGCGGTGGGAGTGCTGCCATCCAATGTGTAGTAGATGATTGCGCCCGGAGTGGCGTCCGTGATGGTGACTGCAAGGCTGCCACTGAATGTCTCGGCGCCCGGACTCAACATAGGAGTCGCCGTCACTTGCTGATTACTCAGCAGTCCGAACACGCTCAATTGGTATTGGGCGCCAACATAGACTTTTCCGTTGACAACGGCAGGGACAGTGAACTTGACAGCCGGACCGGGATCGTCGCGAGAAAGATTCTTAGAGCTCGAATAGAGCGGCTTCCCAAGGACGGTGGGGTCATAGGCCTCCAGCACCTGTGGACCGCCATTGTTGTAGGCTGAGGAGTTTATAGCCCACAAGAGACCCTGGGTGTTTCCATTCGCGGAAATGACCGGGTTTGCACCTGGATAATGGTAAAGATCGGAAGAAGTAAGAGTTGGACCGGTCAGTTGCCCATTCACAAGTGGGAAGGCCTTGATGTGGTCGACCGACCCGGCATAATAGACGACCCCGTTGTAATAAGCCCCCATGCTCCACGTGCCGTTGGTGGTTGTTTCGCCAACAGCAGCGGGAATCTCCTGTACCACTTGGTCCCCTGCGGGGTTGTAACCTCCCAGGCTGTCGCGGTCAAGCAAGTACACTTCGCCGGCTTTTCCGGCCTGGACCAGCAAATTTGGGTAGTTGCCTGAAGTCTGTGTGGGAAGGATCATCAGGCCGCCGGATCCAATGTCTGTGTCCGCCGCATCAAGCGCTGCCTGGTTGGCGGGGGTGAAATTGTCTTGCACTGTGAGCGCGCCGTTAGTCAGATCAAGATTGAGGATGCTGTCCCCGTAGTCCATACCGGGCGCGTAGGGTATATTCGCCGTGTAATCTCCATTTCCGGTTGGAACGAACATCCGTCCGTAGGGGTGGTTGACGGGATCGATGACTTCTGCCGCGAGGCCCGCACCCCCCATCCAGATGCCGGCGCCGACTCCATTTGGTGTGGCGCAAAACACGCCAGTCTGTTGGAGGGTAGTGGCGTTGTACGCCAAAATCCAGCCATGCCAGGGCCCAACATCTCCGTGAGAACCCCAACCGATGTAGACAATTCCATTGATGAGAAGAAGTCCGGGGCGCTGGTTCTCCCATTCCGGATCAAAGGTAAGTGCACCGCGGACGCTGCCATTGCCGGTGCCGGGGACAGTGGCCGTGATCACAACAGGACCGCCGAATTTCTCTGCTCCAGAGGAAACATCCAAAGCGTGGAGCCGCTGAACGAAGGTGCTTCCTTCCAAGGTCTTACCGACCACATAGTAGGTGCCGGAGACAGGGTCGATAACGGGAGTCCCGGTGATGCCCACTTCGGGCACAATGTCGGCACCTGTGTCAGAGGCAGGAACCGTAGTCGCGCCGGGAGCTGCGTCATGGGCCGTTGTAATCAGGGATGCGAACCATAATGGGGACGCGTTGACTCCGCCATTGGTATCGGCGTCGAAGGCATAAACGCTGTCATGCTCAGTGGCAACGAAGACGACATTGTGCAGTTGCCCGCCAATCGTCACGTTGGGAAGGTAAAGGGGCTGCGCGAAGACGTATCCGTCCACAGGCTGAGAAAAGAGGCGACCAAACTGCGCAGTGTTCACATTGGAGGGTGTGAGGACGGACTCGTTCAGATTCTGCCCGGTTCGCTGGGTATCGTTGCGCCAGGTTGTGACGCTCGCCTGTCCAAAAACGTGCGTGATGGCGACCGCCAGAAAGAGCGCCGCGCCAAATATCGCGCGTAGCGTCCTTGCCGGTGTGACGAGTGCTTTCTGCAAACCAAGGGGAGTTTCCAAAGTGTGCCTTCCTGACTTTCTGACACAAAATCGCGCCCGAGACTCTGGCCCTCTACTTGAATCCAGATTCTTGACGCTAATGACGGAGCGGCATCGGTCCGTCGTCGAAATTGAGTAATGGTCGAGACTCAGCCGTTGCCGTGGTTAAATCTTCTATAGACTGATCAGGTCGGAAGGACCTTCAATATCAATCAGTTCCATGAAGCCCGGCCAGTTGCACACACTGTCGAAGGTCGCCTTGCTTGTTTTGTATGAAGTTCTCGACTTCAAACACACGAGGCCGTGTACCCCGATAGTCTTGATTAGGGTTGGGTGAGCGCTAACCTGCTGTTTGCCAAGCCTTCTGGGGACCTAAATAGATGCTGAGAGGATCTTCTCATTGTCTTTGAGTATGGTCAAATGTGAACAGACTTGGATGAAACTCTATGGTAATAGAGTTTTTGGGCGATGGTAACTCGAATTCAGTTTTCACCTTTTGTCCGGCTACAGTCCCGCGCGTCAAGCAACGCTTGCGAGCCGTTCAGAGTGCTCCTAACTCCGCTTTGGAATATGACGTTATTCTTGTTTCTGCATAGCAGAAGTTATTCATGATGGTTCAAGGAGACTCGGGGTGAAAATACCGGTCCGAAAGATTTCGAGTGTGTCCCTGATTGCGCTAATCGCATCGATAGTAGCTGGCACCACGGGTTTGCTGGCGGCTCCGCAGCAGCAGACACCGCCAGCCAAGCAGCTTACCATTGAGGGCATCGCGGAAGAACGGGAGAGGGCAAAAACCGAGCCGCAGGACCCAGCATGGCTTCCCTCCGGCAAAGCTTTGAGCTTTGTTCAGTCTCTGCCAAAGGATTCCAACTCAAGACCCGACGTTGAGGCGACAGAGATATGGAGCTTCGACGGAGTTAGCGGGCAGCGGCAGCGTCTTGTCTCGGCCGCAGAACTCGCAACGGCCTTAGCGAGCAAGTTAGCCGACGCACACGGAGACGAAGATGATGACGCGGATGCTGAACGCAATCACTTCCAAGGATATTCCTGGGCTCCAGATGGAAAACACCTCTTGCTGTATACCGCTCGAGCCCTGTCCTGGTTTGACGTTGAAACTCATACTTCGCGGCAGCTGGCGAGTGATGGACGAGAGGTCGCCAACCCAGAAATCAGCCCGGACGGACGGACCATCAGCTTCATTCGAGAGCATAGCCTTTGGCTTGTCGACATCTTGACTGGAGGTGCTCGCAGGTTTGCCAGTGCCGAGGACAGTTCTTTGCTGGCGGGGGAACCTGACTGGGCTTATTCGCATGAATTGGGACTCCATTCCGCCTACTGGTGGTCGCCCGACTCGTCGTCGATCGCATGGTTGGAGACTGACGACAAGGCGGTCGACAAGTACTCCCTTCGCAGTTCCAACGGGGATGAGAAACAGATTGCGTACCCGAAACCGGCTGGCGCCATTCCGGGAATTCGTGTTTTTGTCCAGGCAGTTTCAGGCGGCAAGCCGACGCAGATTCACCTCGGGAGCCGCGAAAATGTCTACATTCCCCGGCTTGTATGGCTTCCAGACGGCAAGCATCTCGCAATCGAGCGTTTAACTCGCGACCAAAAGACGCTGGACTTGCTGGAAGCAGACGCAAAGACAGGCGAGTCGACGGTCATTCTCACGGAGAACGACGTTTATTGGATTAACCTCGGCGATGAGCTGCGTTTCCTGAAGGACTCCCATCGGTTCATCTGGTCAAGTGAGCGCTCCGGTTTCCGACACTTATACCTGTATGACGTTTCTGGCCGCCAGCTCGCCCAGCTTACGCAGGGCGACTGGAGGGTGGCGTCTGTGGCGGGTGTGGCTGAAGCCGAGGGAGCGGTCTACTTCACGGCATCGGAGGCTAGCCCCGTTGAGGTTCAACTGTACCGCGTCAACCTAGATGGATCAAAGCTGAACCGGATAACGCAGCAGGCGGGAAGTCACGATGGAAAACTGTCACCGGCCGGCGATATGCTTCTCGATTCCTGGTCGAATTGGTCCACTCCACCCCGGCTCGATGTTCTCCATTCCGATGGAAGACGCATTGGTACGGTAAATGAGAACCCCCGAGGCGACCTTGCGGCCTACAAACTGATTGTGCCCGAAGTGTTTACAGTGAAAACCCACATGGGTCTGGGGATGAATGCCTGGATGATGCGGCCACCGGGATTTGACCCGGCGCGGAAATACCCGGTGATCGTGTATGTGGCAGGTGGCCCTGCCGAGCAGGCGGTGCTAAACGCCTGGGGTGGCGATATTTATCTGTGGTTCTCGTTGATGACGCAGAAGGGTTACATTGTGTTCGCCGTCGACAACCGAGGCGCGAGCGAGGGCGGGCATGTTTTTGAGGAGCCGCTTCATCTTCGGTTTTCTTCCGTGGAGATGGCGGACCAGCGAGATGGAGTGCTTTTCCTTCGTTCTCTGCCCTATATCGATAAGGCGCGGATTGGAATCTGCGGATGGGGGTTCGGAGGATTCCTGGCGCTGCACGGGATGCTCGACCGTCCTCTCTTGTTCGGCGCTGGTTTTGCCGGATCTCCGATTACTGACTGGCATCTTTATGATGCGGTTTTCACAGAGCGCTACCTGGAGGATCCAACGCGAAACCAGGACGGTTGGCTGGCGTCCTCTCCCATTGAGAATGCTCAGTATTTGCGATCACCTCTGATGGTTGCCCAGGCAACGCTCGATGAAAGGGTGCACCTGGAGAACACGCTGCTTTTGCTTGATCGGCTGCTGGATAAAGGGAAATACGCAGACACGTTGCTCTTCCCTGACCGCCGGGACATGTTTCAGGACCGTGGGGCACGCCTGATCCTGTTTCAGAAGATGACGGATTTCTTCCTGAAGAACCTCTGACCCAAGCCAGGATTCGCTCCAACATATTAATTCTCGTCGAGACGCAGATCGCGGCCGGTCCCTTGAACCAGAACTGCCGACGAGATGAACCAGTGTCTGCGGCGGGACTCATGGAGTCGCCATTCCTTGGCGAGCGTGTAGACGGCCGGCGTTAGGAAGTCGGCCCATTCTGCCGTGGCGCGATGTTCAAGCGGAGTCTTGGACTTGAGCGGGGCCGTCCGGACCCCAGTTCGCAGCACAACCCCTTTGATTCTCGGCGTGATTGAGCGTGCTGTTGGCTCTCGCCGGACGAGGAATTAGTAACACGATATATGGTTACCTATCGTCGATTACCACATAATTTGTTCGCAGTCAATACCATAATTTAGCAAATAGCATAACCCATTAATATCACATAACTAACCTATTATCAGTAGTTTGTGTGTTGACTTCCGAGGTTCACCTCAGTGATCATAGTGACAGAGACAAGACTTTAGTTTCACTTTATTGGTTACCTTAGCGCGATATCGCAAGGTGACCACTAGACCGTCGGTCGAGTCTCGCCGATAAGCAAGTCAGGGTTTTGCGGGTAAGAGGCACGTCAATAACTGGAGGAATTTTTTCTCATGCGACCATCATTTTTTTGGAAATATCTCTCTGTCTGGGGCAGCGACAGAACCGCCAAGAGCCAGCGCATTCCATTCGTTGGAATGGCCCTTCTGATTCTTGCCCTGCCCATGGCCACAACGACTGTGGCATTTGCAACTACGAAGCCCGTTACAGCCACACCGGTCATTTCCCTGGCTTCGGGGACGTATACAACCGCTCAAACTGTGACAATCCAGGATTCGACTCCTGACGCCGTCATCTACTATGCAGTCAACGCAACGGTCACCTCATCCTCACCGAAATATAGTGGACCGATCACAGTTTCAAGCAATACCACCATTCAGACGTTCGCACAGGCGGCGAATCAGACGGTAAGCTCCAAAGCTTCCACGGCCTACAGTTTCCCAGCGGCACCACCGGTGATTGAGCCGGCGTCCGGAACGTACAAGTCGGTCCAAACCGTGACTTTGACTTCTTCCACGCCAGGAGCGGGTTTTTTCTACACAACCGATGGAAGCGCGCCAACGACCTCGTCGATTCGATACAACGGGCCGTTCACGGTTTCAACAAATCAGACGATCCGGGCTTTCACGTCTGTCAAGAATTACAACGCCAGCAGCGAGACCTCGTCAAAGTACGTGGTCGAGATTCCCGCGGCCCAGCCGACGTTTTCTTTGGCAGGTGGCACATATAACAAGGTTGAGACGGTTTCCATGAAGACCTCGACAGCCAAGGCTTTGATCTACTACACCACGGACGGATCAACCCCCACGCCGAACTCGTCAGTTTACGCGAGCCCCCTTACGGTTGGCGCCAACGAATCGATCAAGGCGCTGGCATTGGCCCCGGGCGGTAGCGAAAGCCCAATCGCAGCGGTAACTTACACGATTGCTTTGCCAGCTGCAACGCCGACGTTCTCCCCGGCCGGAGGGAAGTTCACCACCGTCCCGTCAGTTACGATAGCGGACGCAACCTCTGGAGCCGCCATCTACTACACAACGGACGGATCCAAACCAACAAGCTCGTCGAACCGTTACACAGGACCAATCACAGTCTCGGCGTCAGAAACCATCACGGCGGTGGCGCTGGCGCCTGGTGGAACTCTCGGCCCGGTCAGCAAGTCCGGCTATATCGTCACATTGCCGACAGCAGTACCGGTAATTTCTCCGGCGTCGGGAACCTATAACAGGATCCAGACTGTGACTATCACGGATGCGACGCCAGGCGCCGTAATCTACTACACGGTGAACGGGAAGTATCCCACTACAGCCTCGCCGGTTTACAGCGGGCCGATCATTGCAACGACGAACACTCTGGTTCAGGCGATAGCTGTTGCCCCGGCTGACTCGATTAGTGCAAGCGTGGAAACGAACTACGCGATTGTCGCTCCGCCGCCATCGATCTCCCCCGCAGCCGGCACTTTTGATTACACGGCTACAGTTACGATGTCCAATGCGATCCCTGGAGCTACAATCTACTACACCACGACTGGGAAAACGCCAACTACATCGTCCGCGGTGTATACCGGTCCCATAACTGTATCCCCGACCCAGACCACAACGGCCACCTTCAATGCAATTGCGATTGCACCGGGATATCTGCTGAGTGGGCCGAGTGCGACATCGTTCACAGTGACGCTGCCCTCGGGCGTTCTTGCCCGGTCGACGGTCAACCTAACCCCCGTCCGAACGGTTCCGCCTGACTTCGTTGGACTTTCCGCCGACTTCCACACGCCCGCTACGATCTTCGGTCAGCAATCCACCGGTGTGAATACGGTGTACAGGAATTTGTTGAACAACCTGACCGAGTACTCTGGAGCTCCTCTGCTGTTCCGCATCGAGGGAGATAGTTCGACTCCAGCTGGACTTCAGGCTGATGTTGAGCCGCTGATCGAACTTGCGGAGAATGTAAACGTTAAATACACGCTTGGCGTCGACTTGATCAGCAACAATCCCGCACTGGCTGAGTCGGAGGCCGCGGTCTGGGCCAGCGGTGTTCCGAGCAAGTACGTCGAAGCCATTGAAATCGGCAACGAACCAGACAACTACGTGGCCCAGGGCGCCCGGCCTTCTCCATTCACCTTCTCTGAATACCTTGCTCAGTACCAGCAATGGCAGCAGGCAGTGCAAACCGGCGCACAGGGTCAAATCGGAGTGATGGGACCGTCAGCGGCCGGATCCGCCTGGAATGCGGGCACGGAAGCCGCACTTGCGGGCGCACAAATGAACGCCGCCCTGGTGAGCCAGCATGCCTATCTTGCGCCAGCGCCGGCAGGTCAGACGCTCCCGCCCGACTTCCTTCTCCAGCCCACTTCGACCACCAAACTCCCGGGGTACTACACTCCGTTCGCGGTCGCGGCGCATAATTCCGGATTTACCTTCCGCATGGGTGAAATCAACTCGATCTGCGACGGCGGCGTCAGGGGCATAAGCGATACGTTCCAGGCAGCGCTGTGGTCGATTGACATCATGTTCACATACCTTAACGGTGGGGTGGATGGCGTCAACTGGCACTCCGGACCATACACCGCGTATGCTCTCTGGAATTTCCAACCGAAGACTTATAACGGCGTGACGAAATTCAACTTTCAGGGTGTAAGTCCGCTATATTACGGTCTTCTGGCCTTCCAGCAGGTAGCCGGCAAAGGGGCTAAGCTCCTTCCAGTGGCAACGATGACCGACTCAAACGTTTCCGTCTGGGCGACTGTCGACAGCACATCTTCTGCTCACGTCGTGGTAATCAACAAGGACGAGCAGGCTACGGGAAACGTGCAGATCAACCTTCCAGGCTACACGACCGCAACTGTTCGTTTCCTGATTGCTCCGAGCTACGCGTCGACCAATGGTGTGTCCCTTGGCGGCCAGACTTTCGATGGAACTCCAGATGGGACCATCCAGGGCCCGCCGGTTTCCACGACAATCACCGGACGGAATGGGGTGTTCACACTGCCCTTGATGCCGGTAACAACAGCCGCAATTCTGGACTTCACGCCGCCGGCTGCCAGTCTGCGCAATTGACCGCGGGATAACGGCACGCAAGAAGTCCTTGTAGGTGAATCGTTCTTCCCTGAAGACTGAAACAAATGGCGCCATTGCTTCCGGCTACGATGCTGGAAGGAATGGCGCCAAACTTTTCGTCATCCGAATGGCATCAGGACATTGTCACGAAACGCACCGGCGAAACTGACCCTTCGATCCTAGTGTTTTGCGTCACACGGATAGGCTTTTATTCCTTGCGGCTTGAGCGCGGGTGACTTTTTCCAGGATGTCTGTGGCTTTGGCGGTCCAGATGAAGGGCTTTGGGTTGTCGTTGTGCCGGTCGATGTAGTCACC
>Ga0302319_10020108_pt1 | contig 12085 bp, 8 predicted proteins | sample Bog_T0_2_FD_203319 | JGI IMG/M metagenome (GOLD analysis project Ga0302319, IMG submission 203319) | Peat permafrost microbial communities from Stordalen Mire near Abisko, Sweden - Bog_T0_2 | ecosystem: Environmental > Terrestrial > Soil > Wetlands > Peat | place: Sweden: Abisko, Stordalen Mire... | reverse complement strand
GTTTATGAAGCCCCCAGCCAAGACGGCGGCGGTGAACCAACCGGTGGTTACCCAGCCGGCCGTAACGCTGCAAGAACCGGCGTTGCCATCGGCAAAGACGAAAGCGGCGCCGATAGCTCAGCAGCAGGCGATAGCCGCCCAGCCCGAGCAGAAGCCGCAATCCGTGGATCCCGGAGGAATGATCGACCAGTTGGTTGCGCCCTCCCGGATCGCGCACAATATCAAAAGCCCCGAAAAGGAATCGGGACCACCATCACAGAGCTTTTCCGCATCCGGTATGGAAGGGCTGGGAGGCGCATCGGGGGCCGCGGTTGGCAGCGTCCTGAGTGGGACAGCACATCCAAAGGTGAACTACGATGCTCCAAAGAATGTGAGCATATCGTCCGGCGTGGCTTCGGGATTGTTGCTTCAGAGAAGAGACCCCGTGTATCCGACTCTCGCCAAGCAAGCCAATGTCTCTGGCACGGTGGTGTTGGAAGCTACCATTTCGAAGTTCGGAACTATTCAGGGAATGCACATTTTGAGCGGTCCCGTGATGCTGCGGCAAGCTGCGATGGATGCCGTGGGATCGTGGCGCTACAAGCCCTACTTGCTCGACAGCCAGCCGGTAGATGTACAGACCACGATCAACATAACGTTCTCTTTGGGTAGATAATCGGCATTCTGGAAACGACCCCGCTCTCGACAAGCGGGATCGTTCCTCTCCCGGCCTTTGCTATACTTGTAGAGTTCACCTCTGTGCGGAGGTGGTGAAATTGGCAGACACACCAGCTTGAGGTGCTGACGCCGCGAGGCATAGGGGTTCAAGTCCCCTCCTCCGCACCAAAAATCTCCTGCCCCAAATTGCTGGGCAGCCCTGGAAAGCAGCTTAGGAAATGCAGATATTTCTCGTTTTTGTCGTCGTGCTGCACATCATTGTGTGCGTCTTCCTCATTGGCGTAGTGCTTCTTCAGCAAGGCCGCTCGGCCGACCTCGCAGGCGCCTTCGGCGGCCAAGGCTCGCAGACAGCCTTCGGCCCGCGCGCCGCGGCAAACGTGCTCACCCGGCTTACTACCTGGTCGGCAGTCATCTTCATGATCACCTCGATCACCCTCACCGTTCTTTATCAACGGTCCAACGGCCCTCATTCTGTGCTCGACGGCGCCAAGACAGCGCCAGCCTCAGCACCCGCCAAGCCCGGCAAGTAGCTCGCTTAAGGGATCCAAAAGCTCGATTTCTCTAAAGGCGGCAGGCCTCAAAGCCTGTCGCTTTTTCTCGTCCGCGTAAGCTTCTGAGTTTCTACATCTCCAGATTCCCTGAAATATTCACTTGACATTTATATCTACAAGATATATCTTATAGCTATATGGAGCGCAAACAAACCAATTACGTCATTCTCGGCATCCTCGCCATCCATCCCCACCAGTCCGGATACGAGATCCGCAGGACCATTCAGCAGACCGTCGGATTTTTTTGGGGAGAGAGCTTCGGCCAAATCTACCCGGCCCTCAAGCGTCTCGCCGCTGAAGGCCTGATTGTCCCCTCCAGTTCCGGCACTTCTTCCCGCTCAAACCGCCAGGAATACTCGCTGACCCCTGCCGGCCATATCTGCCTCCAGAGTTGGCTCGCTCTTCCCTATCGAGAAGACCCGCCCCGCGACGAGTTTCTCCTCAAGCTCTTCTTTGGCCACGACGCGGCGCCAGGCGTCTCCATCTCCCATCTTCGCCGTTTCGAAGAGAAACATCGTTACATGCTCGCCACGCTCGAACAATTGGAGCCCATGGCTCGCGCCTATAGCTCTCAAAACCCCGGATTCCCCTACTGGATGCTTACCCTCAGCTTCGGCAAGGCGCAGCTCCGCTCCGCGATCGAATGGAGCGAGTCCGCTCTGGCCACGTTCTCTTCCATAGATGTACCCGCCTCCGCCCAACCCGCCGACGGCATCCCCGCCGCCAAAAATGCCTGAACGTCTTTGGGAGGTCCCAAACCAGCGCGTACCAACAATGCACGCGTACGCAAAGGAGTACAGCAAGATGTCCACCGCCGCCCATCCCGCTCCCGCAATTCAAGCCGTCAAGTTCAGCCGTTCTTCGCTAATCGCGGCCTGGACTTTCGGCACCCTCTTCACCCTCGGCTTTTTCTTTTCTCTCATCGGCGCCTGGACCGGCCCTATCATGGCTGCCTGGTTCGTCGGCACGCAAAAGCCCTTGCGCGGCTTTCTCTGGATGATAGCGTTCATCATCGTTCCAGGCCTGTTGTTCGGCTGGCGCAACTTTCCGTTGACCGGTCCGCGGCAAGCACTCGAATATCTGGGTTGGACGCTCCTCGTCGCGGTGCTCGGCGTTCTGCCGTTTACCTTTCACCGCCTCACCAAGTCGCGCCTTCCTGGATTTCTTTCCACACTTCCTTTGCCGCTGGCGGGGGTGGCTGTCCCGTCGCTCGCGGTGGCGATGCACATTGGGCAAGTTTCAACGACCGGAATACCTGCATTCCTCATTCTTTGGTTTGCGGCGACGGTTGTTTGGTTCTGGAATCGTGAGTCCCGCGCCACCAGCCTCGTCTTTGGCGCGGGCCTGGTCCTTGCGGTGGCTGTCGAGCTCACGCGATCCTGGAGCGTTGCCCTGCTGCACTCGGTCCCGCTCTTTGGCACAATCTTTGGCTCGGTTTGCCTCGGCGGTGCCCTGCTTGTAAGCATCTGGGCCCTCTTTCACCCAATCAAAGCCAGGACGTGGATCGACCGCCCGCAGACAGTTGCACTGCAAAGTCCCTTCACCCGCGATCCGTTGCATGTGGTCAGCGAAAACGGAAGCGAAGCATTGGTAAGCAATTCCGGCGAGCGTTTCCCTATCCGAAACGGAATCCCCGTCTTCCTCGCGCCCGAAGATCTCACCGGCGACAACGGCAAATACAACCACCTCTACGAAACCATCGGCGGTTTTTACGACGATGTTCAGCGTGTCGTCGGCGCCTTCCGAGGCTTGGAACTGGACTCGTATTTCGAGAACTATATGAGTTTGCTCGATGTCAAAGCCGGCGACTCTGTGCTGGAGACCTGCGTGGGTACCGGTCTCAACTTCAAATACCTGCCTCACGGGACAAAACTCTCCGGCATCGATCTCTCGCCGGAGATGCTGGCGAACGGCCAGAACAATCTGCGCCGCTGGCAAATGGACGCCGACCTTTATCTGGGCAACGCCGAATCCCTGCCCTTCGCGGACTCCAGCTTCGATGTGGTCTACTCCGCCGGCGGTTTCAACTTCTTCGGCAACCGCGCAAAAGCTGTCCGCGAGATGATCCGCGTAGCCAAACCGGGAAGCCATCTGATGATCGAGGACGAAACCGAAGAGTACGTGAAAAGCACCTACGAGAAGAGTCCAATCACCAGCAGTTTCTATTCAGACCGCAAGCAGGCTGTGACAGTACCGATCGACCTGGTGCCGCCGGAAATGGAAGACATCCGCGTTGAAATGCTGAAGGACGGGAAATTCTACGCGATCACATTTCGCAAGCCAGCGGGCGCATAGAAGCGACGGCATGAGATGGGGGCGACACGCAAGATCTTATCCTGCGCGCAGCCCCTACCCGTCCAGCCTAAAATAGGAACCATGATCCTCGAAACCTTCCCAGTCGGCCCGCTGCAATGCAACTGCACCATTCTGGGTGACGAGGAGACCCACGAAGCCATCGTCATTGACCCCGGCGACGAAGTCGGCCGCATTCAACGCCGCCTCACCCAACTCGGCCTCAAGCTCAAGCAGATTCTTGTTACGCACGCTCACATCGACCACGTGGGAGGCGCGCTGAAACTCAAGCGCCTTACGGGCGCGCCCATCCTTTTCAACGAGAACGATCTCGAACAAATCAAGATCATGGAGACGCAGGCCGACTGGCTCGGCATCGCGACTCCCGAAACCGCACCGCCCGATGAGTCGCTTGCCGATGGTCAACTCGTCGGTCTCGACAGCTATCCGGCCCGGGTGATCCACACCCCTGGCCACACCCAGGGTTCCGTCTGCCTCCATTTTGTCCCGCTCAACATGCTCGTTGCCGGCGACACGCTGTTTGCGGGCAGCATTGGCCGCACCGACCTGCCCGGCGGCAATACCCCACAGATTCTCGATTCGATTCACACCCGCCTGCTCGCGCTTCCAAACGAGACAAAGGTTGTGCCGGGCCACGGCCCCGCTACCACAATCGGCGCGGAACGCCGGAGCAATCCATTTCTGCGTGGAATGCGATAACACTGGAACCTCATGCAGGTTATTTAATTTTCAAATACTTACAGATATTACCTCAAGCGATAGCTAAAGTCGAAGCCCGGTAATATTACTCCCCTGATTCTTTGCTAAGTAGTTAATGAGAATGGTTACTCCGTTGCTGAATTCCGCAACTGGAGGCAGGAGGCTAAGCACCAGCCAGCCCGACTCCGCCATCCCGAAGAAGTACCCTGGATGGACCCAGACGCCTCGCTCCAGGAGCTCCAGGACCGTCTGTTCGTCGGGTTGCAGAGCCGGAATCCGCAGCACCGCGTACCAGCCTCCCTCCAGTTCCAATCGGCGCACAGCGGGCAGCTTTGCCAGTTCCCTGTCCAGTTCCGCCAGGTTGGCCTCAACCCGGGTTCGAATTTGCCTTTGGATGCCGGCACGTCCGTCGAGCCATGCCGGCAGCGCACATTGCACCGGCGCATTCATCGAGAGAAACGTGTCGGCAATCACTTCCAGGCGTTCCATGGCCCCGTAGGCCTCCGGGCCGGCGACCACAATCCACGCCGCCTTCATCTGCGGAAGTCCCGCAATCTTGCTCAGCCCGCTGACAACAAATACCGGAACACCATCCAGACCGGCCGCAAAACTCCCGCCTTCTCCACCCGGTCTCCCCGCAAATCCATAATCCAGAAAAACCTCATCCACAATCAGCGACAGACCGTGCTCCCGGCAAAGCCGCGCCAGTTCCTGGGCCTCCCACTGCTTGGAAAAGTGGCCTGTGGGATTGTTGGGATGAACCAGCATAATGGCCCGCGTCTGGGCCGAAATCGCTCGACGGAATCCCTCCGGATCGATCTGCCACCCGTGATCGTAGACCAGCGGCGCGGCCGTCAGACGCACGTCGTCCAGCATAGCCAGAAAATCGAACAGAGGATACCCCGGCTGAACGGCAAGAATTTCGCTTCCCGGATCGCAAAGCAACCGGAAAAGATAACTGTAAGCCTCGCTGGTGCTGGTGGTGAGCACAATCTGCTCCGGCCCCACCGCAACCCCATGGTCAGCGTAGTATCGGCAAACCGCTTCGCGTGCAAGCAGGCTGCCCCTGGGCTGCGGATCGTAATCGAGCGCCTGTGGGTCCGCGAGCGCCGCCAGCAAGCCACCATCGTAGGAAAAAACGCACCGCGTGGGATTCGAAGCCGTCAGATCGGCAATGGGCTGCCCCGCATCCGAGCGGAGCCGGTGAGCCCGCGCCAGCTCGCTCTCCTCTGTATTCCAGCCCGTCCTTTGCGAAAACCGCATGGGTCCATCCCTGTGAATCCGCTGAGCCTCGACTCGTGGTACTCCGGATGTACTTCTTGCAGGCCTTTGGAAAGCGAAAATGCCCGGGCCTGAAGGCCTGCTGATTTGCCCCGTTTTCAGGAGGTTGAAACCCCCTGCTCCCTCAGGAAGCTCCGATTTACAACTGTGGCGCCAGAACCGCGTTCCGCTCATGCACAATAGGAACTGCCGTCCTTTTCAACCATACACGGGCTTCACAGGAGGGAAGATTGGCTCTGCGCGCAGTGGTCTTCGATTATGGAATGGTATTGACCGGCCCGCAGGACCCCGAGGCCCATGCAGCCCTGCAGCGCATTACTGGCCTGCCGCTCACGAGGTTCGAGAGCCAATACTGGGCCAACCGCCGCGCATATGACGAAGGCAAGCTCACGGGCCTCGCCTTCTGGCGGAAGTTTCTTGAGGATGCTGCCCTCGACCTGCCCGCGGACGCCGCCGAAGAGCTGAATCTGTGGGACGCCCGCATGTGGACCACCCAGAATTCCGCCATGCTGGCCTGGCAACTCAAGCTCAAAGAGCGGGGTCTGCTGACGGCAATTCTCTCCAACATGGGAGACAACGTGCTGGAAAACATGAAGCGCGAATTCGATTGGCTCCCCCGCTTTGACGTGCTGGTATGGAGTTTTCAACTGCGCATGGCCAAACCAGATCCCGCCATCTATCGCCACGTCCTCACGGAGCTTGGCACACTCCCGGAAGAGACGCTGTTCCTCGACGACAGGCTGGTTAATGTCGAAGCCGCGCAGGCGCTCGGCATGAATGCGATTCAGTTCTCGACCGTAGATCGGCTTCGCGAAGGGCTTATCGCCGCTGGATTGGATCGCGAGCTTCCGCTTCCTTGAGCGACCCTTCGACTTTGTTTCCTAAAGTCTTGGCCCTATTTCTTAAAGTGGTAGGTCAACCCAAGATTCGCGTTCATTACGTCGATACCGGGGTTCACAGGGACGATAAAGTCATTTGAAAAATGAAAGTCGCTGAACAAACCCAGACGAAGATCGAATTGCGGCGTGAGTCGGACTTCCACTCCCCCTGCCGATTGCAAGCTAAAGTTCGCATAGGACGCCTTCTGCGAGAGCGCCTTCTGGGAGAAAATGAGCATCCCTCCCTTGGCAGTCAGGTAGGGTTTAATGGCTCGGTTCCTCCGCCATAAAAGACGAAACCCTATCGGCGAAAACCCGACCCCGGGCACAACATGGTGGTAGGGGCTGGTCGGAGTGCCCCAGATATCCTGCGTAAGCGGCGCGTCCAGAAGAACCAACGGAAGCAATTCCGCAACGTAATCCACCTGCGCCTTCAGCACGTAGCCCCAGGAATTGCGGTCGTACTCGACACCCCCCGTGTAGAGATGGCAGTCTGACCCGCTGGCGAAGATCTTGTAATGACCGTAAGAGGCCAGCCCCTCAATGGTGGCCTCACTCTCCACCGGCTGCGCGGCGTGTGGCGAGGCCACCACCGTTGCCTCAGCATTTCCCGGGGTGTCTGTCTGCTGAGCGCGCGCGGCCTGCGGCACGACCAGCAAGACCGTGGCTGCGAGCAGAAGCCGGCTTAGGAAGGAACTACCTGCCAAGGAGCGCTTTAATTGGCGCCGGGTGCATCGAAACCCACAAATAGGATGGTTAAGCAACGGGCCTCCGAGACAGTTGAAATCGATAGGTGAGACTCTAGGTATCAGAAAAAAGAGAGTGGTCAATGAGTGTGAATATATCATGATTCTCAAGCATTTACGCCGCGCTTTTTCCTTTAAGAACGCCCCCACCGGTCCCAATTCCAATCCGGCCAACAACCTACGATTCAAGGTGTTCCTCTTCCGGCAAACCTGAGCCCAGCCTTAGCTCGCATTCCTACCCTGATCCTCCATGTTCAAGTCGGCCCCTCAGCCGCGAGCCGACCATTCGAGCGTTGCATGTACTACACTTCTTGCCGGGGGAATGCGGCCTGTTAGACCGTTTTATAACTCGGCGCGTGCATCGCCAACAAATGCTTCGACAGCCTGCATCTCCACGCCGGGCTGAACCGTCAAGAAAATCAGGAGTACCAAAGGTGAATCTTTTCAAAACCGAAACCCACTCGATTGCGGCCAAGTGCGCCGTGACAATCTGCGCCGGGATGGCATTTCTTGCTCTTGGGCTCGTCTCAACCAACTCCTTTTCCCAGACTGTGCCTGTGGTTACCGGCGACGCGCGCGTAGACAAGTTGCTCAGCCAAATGACCCTCGAAGAGAAACTCACGCTGATCCACGGCACTGCCGAGGATCCAGCCGTCTACCAGGGCCAGGCGGGCTACCTGGCCGGCGTTCCTCGGCTCGGCATTCCCGGGCTTCGCTTTGCAGATGGCCCCCCGGGGGTCCTCACCCGGCATCCGTCGCAGGGCGAAACCGCAACCATGGGTGTGGCCGCCACGTTCAGCGTCAAGACCGCGGAAGAAAACGGCGTTGTGATTGGCCGCGAAGACCGCGCGCTGGGTATTGACGTCTCTCTCCAGCCGTTTGTGAATATCGACCGCGACCTGGAGTTTGGACGCGGATACAACACCTTCGGCGAAGACCCGTTCCTTACGTCCCAGATGGGAGTTGCCGAGGTCAAGGGCATCCAGTCGCAGCATGTGATGGCTCAAATCAAGCACTATGTGGCGTACGATAGCAATTCGTTCAACACGTTTGTGGACGACCAGACACTGCACGAGGTCTACGTCGCGCCGTTCGACGCTGCCGTCAAAGCCGGTGTCTCGTCCATCATGTGCTCTTACAACCGCGTCAACGGCACGTTTGCGTGCGGCAACAGCTCGACCCTGACGAAGATTCTGCGCGACGAGATTGGATTCAAGGGATTCGTCACCTCCGACTGGGGCGCGGTTCATGCAGTCGACTTTATCAACGCCGGCCTCGATATGGAGATGCCCAGCGATGCCGATCACGGCTTGCCCTATTTCTTTAGCGGAAAGCCCGTGCCTCCGCCAGCACCCCGTAAAGGAGACGTTGGCGGGGGCGACATGTTTGGCGGACACATTCCTGAGGAACCTGCTCCGCATTGGGGTGGCGGGGGTGGCCCCGCTCCCTGGGGCTTGAAACTAGACCCGAAGAAGATGCCTGAAGCGATCAAGGATGGCATTGTCTCCGAAGCGACGATCACTCGCGCCGCCGGCAACGTTCTCTACGAAATTGTCCGCTTCGGCTACATGGACGGCCAGCAGAAGCACGAGGTAACCGCACAATCCATCGAAGCCAACGCCAAAATCATGGAGAAAACCGGCGAAGAGGCCGCGGTGCTGCTGAAGAACGAGGGCGGCGCACTGCCCTTGAAAGCCGCTGACCTCGATTCCGTGGTCCTTATCGGTCCCACCGCACAGCAGGTTGACTCGATCGGCATCAACGGTGAGCGTTCCGTTGGCCTGCCCGGCCGCCAGGTTGGCCCGATGGAAGCGCTCCGGAATATCTCAGGCAATGCGAATGTCAAACTTGCAGTTGAGGACGACATGACCGGTGCAACCGTTCCGGCAAACGCACTGAGCCACGACGGGAAGCCCGGCATTCTGAGAACAGGCAGCGGCGAACCACAGGCCGACGCACAACTCAACTTCACCTCCAAGGCAGGCAACGCTTTGCCGCCGAACTCTGTGATTACCTGGAAGGGCACGCTTACGCCGCCCCACGCCGGCACCTACTGGCTCTATCTGCAGGCTCTCGGCACCAATGCCGGCATCTCGCTCGACGGCAAGCGGCTGGCCGGGACCGGCGCCTTCCAGGGCGGCGTGCATGGCGACATCCTGCAGGCCAATCAGGACAACGTCGTTCCAACCGTCGACGGCCTGGACAACGTGCGCCGCGCGGTTGAGCTGAGCGCCGGTCCGCACGACATCGAAATTCGGACCAGCCCAGACAGCTCCAGCGCGCCGGTACAGGTTCGCCTCAACTGGTATACCCCTGTGCAGCGTCAGGCCGACCACGACGCTGCCATCGCCGCCGCAAAAAGCGCCAAGACAGCAGTGGTCTTCGTCTGGACGCGCCTCCAGCCCGTCTTCGGCCTGCCCGGCGACCAGGACAAGCTCGTCGAAGAAATCGCCGCGGTGAACCCCAACACCGTCGTCGTTCTCAATACCAGCCAGCCCGTTGCCCTGCCCTGGGTTAACAAGGTAAAGGCCGTGCTGGAGATGTGGTGGCCGGGCGACGAAGGTGGCTGGTCCACAGCCAATCTGCTACTGGGCAAAACCAGCCCCGCTGGACGCTTGCCGGTTACGTGGGGCAAGAAGCTTGAAGACTATGCTGCCACCGATCCAAAGCACCCTGAGCGCTCCATGAAGGGAGTGGACAACAAGACGACATACTCAGAAGGCGTCAACGTTGGCTACCGCTGGTTCGACAAGGAAAATGTTGCGCCCCTGTTCGCTTTCGGTCACGGCCTGAGCTACACCACCTTCGAATACTCCGGTCTGAAGGTCGGCAAAACCTCTGACGGCGGCCTCGACGTCAAAGTCCACATCAAGAACACCGGCGGCGTGGACTCGGACGAAGTGCCGCAAGTCTACATCGGGGCGCCCAGCGAGATTCCCACGGGCGTCGATTTCCCAGTGCGGGCTCTGGTCGCCTTTGACCGCATACACCTGGCTGCGGGCGAAGCGAAAACTGTAACCCTCCGCGTCGAGCCGCGCCAGTTGCAGTACTGGTCAACCAAGGACGGCAAGTGGGTTGTGGCCGCGGGCAAGCGCACCATACGCGTCGGTGCATCTTCCCGCGACCTTCGTGTGGAGCAGGCTATCAATTAAGCGGCGGCAACACAAACCGGCACCGGGAGGAGAGTCACTTCTCCTCCCATGCCAAACACCCCACCCGGCACCGCGATTCTCCGAGGGGATTGCCTCCGGAGAGATCGGGGGCATTCCCCGTTGTGAGATCTATCCTCAGTAGTGCAAGACACGTTGGCCCTACCCGAAGGAATGGCCAATCGCGCCGCGCTTGTTGAAGAAACTAATTCACAGTAACCGTGAACGTGGTTGAGATAGGCGGATTCACCGAGGGGGTTGTGACTGCCTGAACATTGAAGGTGTAGGTGCCGGCCGATGTCCCTGGATCGGTTACAGTGGTCGTCGTAGTTCCACTACCTCCTCCGCCGCAGCCACCGAGGCCAGCTAAAGCGCCCAGCGCCACCATCACCAGCAACACGCCCAGCATTTGTCGCCAGCCGCGCCGCCGCGCCGGAATTCCCAGGAACACCAGCAGGGCCAAAACCGCTCCGCCCGCGGAGGTCCAAAGGCTGTGTCTATCGGTGCTGGCCACCTTGCGTTTACGGGCAGCCTCTGTAACCGTGGTGGTGCTGGGCGCCGTTGTACTCACAGAGAAATTCAGCACCTGGGCAACGCTGCTGGGAAGAGTCACCGCCAATGTGGGCCCTCCGCCCGTGCACGTGGGAGCATCCGTGGCTGAGTTAGCCGGAGACGAACTGGTGACCTCCGAGCATGTTACGGTAACCGTTCCCGCAAAGCCCGCCACTGCAGACACAGTGACTGCCGCGTTTGCTGTCGCTCCCGGTGCTACGCCTCCAGTCGGCGTAACCGCAATCGCAGGCGTGCTCAGACTGATCGTGGCTTCCGTTATGGTCACTGTTGCGTTGCCCGAAGCCGACCCGTATTTTCCATCTCCTGAGTACGTCGCGGTCAGGGTGACGCTTCCGCTGCTCAAGGTGTTGGCGGGAATCGTGAAGGTGTAGCTCCCGCTGGAAGAAAGCGGTTCAGCGGCTGAGGTGTAACCTCCGCCCGACAGCGTCACCGATCCGGTAGGCGTCGGTACGCTGCCCGTCACCGTCACCGGCACGCTCAGGCTTGCACTTGAGTTCAGTGTGCTTGAGGCCGGGGTCACCGTCACGGTTGGAGTAAGCAGAGCTGGCGCCGTAACCGTCACCATGGCCGAGCCGCTCGACGCGGCGTAGTTGGTGTCCCCGGCGTAGCTAACCGATACGGTGTCGGTTCCGGCAGTCATCGAATAGCCCGGAATTGTGAAGGAGTAACCGCCGCTGCTGGAAAGTGCCGACGACGCAGAGTACGTGCCGGCGGTCAGAGTCACGGATCCAGTCGGCGTTACCCCTCCAGTTGTGCTGCTGGCCACCGAGCCCGTCACGCCCAGGCTCTGGCTGGAGGCCACACTGACCTGCGCCGGCGTCACTGTGACCGCAGCCGTTCCCATCCCGACCACCGCCGGCCAGGCGTTCACAATGTTGGCTACGTTGAGCGAACCCAGGCCCGTTGCCAGGTCGAATCCGGTGCCCGCATTGTAGCCAATTTCCGCGCTTGTGCCGCTGATGCCAACGAGGTCATGGGTGCCCTCTGTAGAGTACTTCGCGACGCAGTCGGGAGAAACCTGAATGTTTGCTCCATTGTCGCAAGGCTGGGCGATTGTTCCGGGGGAAGTGAAAGTGGAGGGGCCAGCGTCGATGTCGTTAAAGAAGCAAGCGCTGGAAGTGGTGACCGTCTCCGAGCTGCAACTTGAATAGCTCTGCTGGGCAGCCAGCTTATAAAGCTCGGGGTTGGCAAAGCCTTGCGCCGAGCCAGTCTTCTGGTTGATCAACGCCATTACAGCG
>Ga0302319_10020107_pt1 | contig 12086 bp, 11 predicted proteins | sample Bog_T0_2_FD_203319 | JGI IMG/M metagenome (GOLD analysis project Ga0302319, IMG submission 203319) | Peat permafrost microbial communities from Stordalen Mire near Abisko, Sweden - Bog_T0_2 | ecosystem: Environmental > Terrestrial > Soil > Wetlands > Peat | place: Sweden: Abisko, Stordalen Mire... | reverse complement strand
TTACGTTCGACATTTTGCCGGCGATTATAACGTTCGGCGAAGTCATAAGAAGCTTTATCTTGCCTTGGGCGAAACTCTCGACGGGCGATTGCGCGATTTCGTTCGGATGAGTCGGCTGCCGAATTTTTCGAAACGCACGCCGTAGCGGACGTGTGGGATCAGCTCCCCGAAGGTAAGGCGGAGAAGCCTTCTAAGATGGTCTCGAAATCGATTCGGGAGCGCCATGCGGCGGCAAAGTCACCGATCTCCATTCGATTAGGTCCAGAGCAGATTGCGGCAGCGAAGAAGATCGCGGCGGCTAAGTCGGTCGGGTATCAGACGCAGTTGCGCATGTGGATCGCTGAGGGGATTCGCCGTGAGGCGAGGCGGGCGTAATTTCTTATATCGGCGTGGCCTATAGGCCGGTGGTTGTGAAGGTGCGCCGTTGGCTGACGCAGACCGCCGCCAACTAAAACCGCGCGAAAAGTGTGGTGTCCCGCAACTTACCCACTGTGAATCGGTCGGCCCACTGCGAGCCTCAAGAAGTCGCGGCGAAAACTCCCGGCTGAAATCCCGGGTCGCGGCTACCACGGCGATACGCCGATCAATTTCCGGCCCAGTTGCGAAAGCCTCGCGGGTTCACCGGGCTCAGGATCGATTTGTCCGGGTAGACCCCGCCATTGGTCGGGAGCTCGTTTTGTCAGCCACCACGTTTTCATCGACTCTCGAAAGCCCGGACTCTCATTCGGTGGCTGCATCGTGACAAACGTTGCGACCCGTGGGCGGGTCGACAGATTGACCGCCGAGCCATGCGGAAGCCTGGTCGACCACAAGATGACGTCGCCCGTCCTACCCTCCACCTGTGTGGTCCGCAGGTCCTTCAATCCCGGATTGAAGTAATCAAAGTCGTCCCGCATCGCGTACTGCTGAAGCCAGGCGTCCAGGTTCTTATAGACCTCAGGAAGGCACTGGAAACCACCCTCATCGCGGCCAAACCCGGTCAACAATACGACTGCCTGCAGCGAAGCCGGCCCGGGCGCGCGGGGGTCGGCGTCCCAATGAATGGTTCCGTAACTTCTGCCGGGGAAATCGCGATGAACCGGCGGACGAAAAATGCACCGATTGATATCCACCATAAGGTGACGGTTGCCAAAGAATTCAGTGAATACCCTATAGAGACTCGGGTGCTGCCGAATATCCCACAGCGACTGGGCGTGGTGCAGGGGGACGACACCATCCAGCTGCGGTGGGCTGCGATACCAGGACGCGCTGTCCGAAAGGTCGGCGCCAATGAACCCCGCAATTGCGCGTACGGCATTACGGGCCATGCGCTGGGGAATTACATTTCGGATCACCATGTAGCCCTCGGCATCGAAATGCCGCCGGTCCCGGTCCGTGATCCACTGATGGGACGGGTGCCTCAGTCTTTTTAGTAAACGCTCGAAAGGGCCTGAAATCATGGGGATATTGTAGCCAGCAGCAAGCCCGCGAATAACGAAGCTGCGTCTTACCCAGCCGCGAGGATCAGGCGTTCAGCGCCCGGCACCAGGCCTGGCCGTACGCGGGTAGTGAGGAAGCGCGATCAACAGCGTCACCGGAACTTGCACGCCCATCGCCTTAGCACTGGAGATGATGAGCTGAGGCTGCCGGCCCGTAAAGTTCGACAGGCCGATGTAATGAATCTTGCCGGCCTTCACGGCTTCATCGCGAAACGACAAAGTTTCCTCTACCGGCGTGTGCTTGTCAGAGGCGTGAAGCTGATCAGCAGCGGCCTAAGAAAAAGTGATCCCAGCTTCCGGTTGGCGGCCGATCCGCTCCCCCGGACTAACGGCCGCTTCAACCCCTGACCAAGTCCACGCCCGCCAGATGATAACCGAGGTGCATACAGTTTCGATCGTCCCGAAGAACATGTACGATGGAAACATATGCTCGTGCCAGCCACCGTTGGCCAGAGGCAGAACGAAGGTCAGGAAACCGTTCACAAGGGTCATAATGCTACCGGCGACGATGCTCGCCAGCCGGTTCGCTTTAAACGGAAGCAGTCGAGACGCCAGAATCATGGCGATGGGTATTTCCATCAAAACCGCTGAACCCAGCAGCGCCCATTGTGGGAGGTGCGGGCCTGGATCTTGCGAGCCAACAATAGCGAACAGGGCAAGCACGTCCGCATAAAGGTAGTTCAACAACACGAAGATCCACAATAGAGACAAACGCTCCTTTGTGTCATGCATGTCAAATAGCTACGGTCCCGCAGCAGGATAAGTTCCCAGATTTTTCGCAGGGTTCTCCCTTGTCTGCGTCAGTTCGCGCTATCAGGCCATTGCGTAACTAATCCCCGCTCTGGGCCTACAAGGGACTGCAGTTGGTTGGCCGGCCCTCGTTGCCCACGGACCGTTTTTGCGACATCCTTATTTATGCCGGTGATTCGTAGCGCAGCCATTTCCATTTCGTGGTTATATCAAACCATTTCACGAGCTCCCGGGATGTGGTCTACAGTTTATACGCGCTGAATAGCGCCAATGGACGATTGCGGAGTTCACTGTGAATGCCAAAGGCAGCCTGACTCCGCTCGGCATCGTTGGGGGCGTCACCGGCGCTAATCCCGCCGGGCTTGGTAGCGCATTAGGCGTCTTGACTTGCCGAAGGCTTTGCGGGTGACCAGCGGCAGGCCCGCATAGTCCTTGTCGGCTCGATCAGTTGCGCAGCGTCACGGCGCTTTTTAACGATGCGTTTCGCCCGCGCGTCAAGCACGGTTATTGCAGCCTTGGCGCTTCCATAAGGCCCGTGGAGTTCTACCTTTCTTCGCATCTTTCAATCCCTCCGCGAGATGCCCATTAACAAGGCTCTTGGGAGTGAAGGTAGTCTTTCCGTCCTCGACGTCCGCTTCAAGAATATCGCCAACCTCGATATGCACCTGTTCGCGGACATGCGGCGGAATCACAATTTGGACCTTGTTCCTTACGGTAACGAGGTCCATGAGCCGGCGGCCTTTGTTCATAGTTTAACCTGTGGGCCTCCTGAATGGCGTTTCGTCCTTCAAGTACCCGTGCTGCCAATCAGGTATTCTTTGAACTTGGATTACAAAGATGAAGATTCTCGTCGTTGAAGACGAGCAAAAGACTGCTCGCTACCTGAAGAAAGGCCTAAGCGAGGCTGGATTCGTAGTCGATGTAGCGGCCGACGGGCGCCAGGCGCTCCATATCGCGATGGAATTGCCGTTCGATCTGATTATCCTCGACATCATGCTTCCGGGGCTCGACGGGTGGCAGGTTTTATCACGGTTACGCGAAGCGGGGCAGCAAACGCCGGTCTTGTTTCTAACGGCCCGAGATGCCGTGCCCGATCGCGTCAAAGGCTTTCAGTTGGGCGCCGACGATTATCTGGTGAAGCCGTTTGCCTTCTCGGAATTGCTCGCTCGCGTACGGTCCCTGGTGCGCCGCGTCCCTGCGCGCCAAGACGACGTCGTGCGCGTAGGGGACTTGGAGATCGACGTTATCCGCCACCGGGCAACGCGGGCGAACCATCGTCTGGATCTGACCGCCAAGGAATTCCTGTTGCTGTCGCTGTTGGCCAGACGAGCCGGTGAAGTACTCTCCCGCACCTTGATCGCGGAGACTGTCTGGGACATGAACTTCGATAGCGACACCAATGTAGTGGATGTGAATGTGCGGAGATTGAGGTCGAAGGTGGACGATCCTTTCGATCGCAAATTAATCCGGACCGTTCGTGGGGTTGGTTATGTTATCGAGGTCGACGGATAAAGCCTCGCGAAGATTCTACGGTTGGCGCGGATCCTCTCTCTCCTTCCGCCTTACGGCTTGGTACACCGGAGCGGCCTTCTTCCTGATCGTCGTGGCTACGGGTATTCTGTACGTTGCCCTTTCGGCTAATCTCGACCGTAATACGGACTTGTTCCTGTCAGATAAAGTGCACGTCGTGGCGGCGCTGCTGCGTGACCGTCCCGATGACTGGAGCGGCCTCCGCGAAGAAGTTGAACTGGAATCGGCGGCCCGGCGGTATGAGAATTTCTATATTCGACTATTGGACCAGCGGGGAACTGCAAGACTGGCGACCCCGGGTATGGATTCAGAACTGCCGCCCGCACGATTTTCTGTATCGCTGGGCCGCCCTTTCCCGCTGCGCTCACAAAACCGGCGAGCATTTCGAGCGTTGGTGGAGAGAGTAGAAGTCGGCTCGGTTCCCACCGCCACATGGACCATGCAGGTAGCCGTGGATCTAACGCAAGAGGACGACTTGCTAGCTCGCTACCGCGCTTGGCTGTGGTCGATTCTCGCGATCGCGCTGGTGTCTTGTCCGCTGATCGGATATCAGATCGCCCGGCACGGAATTCATTTCGTGCGAGACGTAACGGAAACAGCGCGCCGGATTGGTTCAACGACGCTCAACGAGCGGATTCAGCCCGAGGGTTATCCCGACGAACTCGCCGATCTTGCCCGTACATTTAATGGGATGCTGGATCGGTTGGAAGAGGCTTTCGGCCGCTTATCGCGCTTCTCCGCCGATATAGCCCATGAGTTGCGCACGCCCGTGAACAATATTCGTGGCGAAGCGGAAGTGGCGCTGGCCCGGGCCCGCTCCGTGGAAGAATACCGCGAAGTGGTCGGCTCCTGCCTGGAGGAAGCGGTCCGTCTGTCGGAGCTTATCGGCAGCCTGCTATTTCTGGCGCGAACGGAGAATCCCGCCACACATATCAAACGCGAACGCGTGGATCTTCCGGAACTGCTAAACGGAGTCCGCGATTATTATGAAGGCTCCGCCGCCGAGAACGGGATCTCCTTTTCAGTCAACTGCACGGAGTCCTCGACCACGAACGCCGACCGCGCTCTCCTCCAACGTGCCGTCGCCAACTTGGTCTCAAACGCCATCGCCAACACGCCGGCGGGTGGAAGCATCGCTTTGAGCGCGCATGCGGATCCGGTGCAAGTTCGAATCGAAGTGGCCGACACGGGCGTGGGCATTTCGGCGCAGGACCTACCGAACGTGCTGGATCGTTTTTATCGCGTGGATCCGGCGCGGTCGCAAGCATCCGGCGGCACCGGACTTGGCTTGGCGATTGTCAAGGGCATTATGAACCTGCACGGCGGACGCGTGGAAATTGCCAGCACGTTGGGCGAGGGCACCAGCGCCGTTCTGGTGATTCCGAATCAAGCGACAAGATGACAAAAACGTAATCCAGGTGTCATGTTCGTGTGCGCGCCGTTTCTTTAACCTAGTATTTCTAAGTTTACGGAAATATGAAAAAGGATCGGATCTCGCCCCTTCGTGTTCGCCGCTTTGCGGATATGTTCTCTGCCATGGGAGCCGAACCGCGCTTGAAAATTCTACGCCTCCTATCGGCGCATCCCACCGGGCTGACGGTCACCGAAATTCAGGTGTCGTTGGATATCCCCAATTCCACTCTGTCGCATCACTTAGATCGGCTAAAGCAAGAGGATCTGGTCAAGGTTCGGCGCGATGGCACGTTCCTGTGGTACAGCGCGAATTCGAAAGCTCTGGGGGAGTTGCGCAGCTTCTTCTACACGGAGTGTTGTCCTTCCGCTAAGACCCTGTCAGCCGCAAGCTAGCCGTGTTAACGACCAACGACGATGCGGATCACTCTTAAAACGTTCCCGCCCCAGATTTTCCGAATATCGGCGTCCGAGTACCCTTTCTGCTTCAGCGCGGCCTCCAACTTGGGCATCTTGGAGATATCTTCCAGACCTTTAGGAACGCTGTCGATTCCATCGAAATCGCTGCCGATTCCCACGTGGTCGATGCCCGCAATTTTCACCGCGTGATCGATATGGGCGACCACGTCGTCGATGGTGGCGAAGGCCGGCTTCATGGTGGTTTCCTCGAAGTGCTCCTTGCGGGCAAAAGCGTCGAGAGCCGCTCCGGTTTCCGTCGGCTCTTGCGAACTGATCTGGGTGATCAGCTTGGCCCCCGCGGCGGCATCCTTGTTATTAATGAAGCCCGGATAGAAGTTAATCGAGATCACGCCCCCGTTCCTCGCCAGCGCTCTCAGCATGTCGTCGGTCATATCGCGAGGAACCTCCGTCAGCACGCGGCAGGAGGAATGAGTGGCGATCACCGGCTTAGTGGAGACCGCTACGGCGTCGTAAAACGTCTTATCGGAGACATGGGAGATGTCGACGATCATGCCGATGCGGTTCATCTCCCGGACTACCTGCTTGCCGAACGGCGTTAGCCCATTGTGCTCGGGCTGGTCGGTCGAGGAATCGGCCCAGTTGTTGTTCTTGAAGTGAGTGAGGGTCATGGCGCGGATTCCCATCCGCTGGTACATGCGCAGCACGGCCAGGTCGTCGTCGATCTGATGGCCTCCTTCGAGCGAGAGGATGGCGGCGATCTTGCCGGATTTCGTGATGCGTTCAATATCGGCGGCGGAGACGGCTAGTTCGATCTGCTCTGGGTGGGCGTCGAAGAGGCTCTGCATGGCGTCGCGCAAGTCCAGCGTGCGGCGCACGGCTTCCGCCCCCTTGTAGAAGGTGGGCACCCACAGGGCGAAGAAGGGCGCATTCATCCCGCCTTCCTTCAGGCGAGGGATGTCGACGTGACCGTCCTTCAGGCGTTTGGTCAGATCGGCGCCCTCGATCAGAACTCGCTGCGGGGTGTCGATGTGGGTGTCGATACCGATCGTTTGGGCGCCCGCTGAGATAGCGGCCGCCAGCACAAGCAAAGGAATGCGCATGGATTTAGATAGGATACCGAGAATCCTATTGCCGGGCAGGGACCTTGCTCAGAATGCGATCGTGAATCCAATGGGCGTCCCACCACTCCACCGGATTCACTTGCACCCCGTCTACTTGCATACTGAAATGCAGGTGGTCGCCGCCCGCTAACCCGGTGGAGCCGCTGAGCCCGATGGTCTGGCCCTTCTTCACCATGTCGCCGGGTTTCACCTGAATCGAGCTAAGGTGTCCATAAATCGATTGCAGCGTGTACCCATGATCGATGACCACGCAATTGCCGTAAATGCCCAGCATTTCGGCCAGCACCACCTTGCCGTCGTTCGATGCCGGAATCGGCGTATTCTTCACCTTCGAAAGATCGAAACCCAAATGGACTTGCTGGTCGATTTTCTTGCCTTTGTAGACGTAGGTTCGGACATCGGCGAATTGCGACTCCACTTTGGAGTTTGCCAGCTGGAGGAACGGACCGGACCACAGGAAGCGCGGTTCGGTCTTCAGGCGGAGATCGGCTAACGTTTTGTTGTTCTGCTTACGTAGCTCGCCGTTGATCTTCAGGAAGCGGGCTAGTAGATCGCCTGTACCATTGGGATCGATCTGGGGAACCACGCGTTCGAGAAACGCGTCATCTATCACGAGATCGCGTTTGCGGAAGCTTTTGGGAAATACTCTGAACCAGAACGGTTTCGTCACTTCGTCGGCCAGGTTCGTCGCGTAGACTACTGGAACTGTATTGGCGGGAACGTCCCAGGGAAAGGCGAAGAGCGAAAAGCGCTGCTGGGACCCAGGGAGAGGAAAGCTGTCGAAGCGGTAGCCATCGACTTTCACCCCGGATTCCGTGGCATAGCCGCCGACCGAGTACGTTACAAGTTCCGACCCACCCTGATTGATGTAGTGCTGCTTATCGTCCACCGCAAGCCGGGGTGGTTGGGTTACGACATTGATATCGCGAGATGTTTTGGCCTCGGCGCCGCGGAAATCGTTCGACACGGCTTCGACAACAAGTGTCGCCTTCCCGTCTTTCAGATTGGGTATCGATTTGGTACCAGTGAGGAAGACCACATCGCGCGGCGTTTCGTTTTTGAAGAAGCGCATCCTATGAACGGGATTTGTCATCTCAAAAGCGAGAAAGCGTTGTCCGTTTTGCTCAATGGCCGCGGTAAGGCGGCGGATTCCGTGGGGATCGGCCAAGTGCAGCTTTATGGGTGTCGCCAATCCGACAACCGTCGCCGCTGGATCAAGATCCACAGCCGGCGTTTGCGAGAGAAAGAAAAGAATCAGCAGCGGCGCGATCAGCAAAACCAAGAGAACGGGAATGACGTACTTTAATGCAGTGGAAAACAAGCCTCAGACTAGCACAAGAAATTGCCCTGTTCCGCCACTGGAGATGTTGCAATTTCTACACAGCCCAGAGGCGAATTTGAGTCGATGAAACGGTTTGAGCGGTTTTTTCACTACTACATAAGAAAGCTCGGTTTTGGCACCGCAAGTGCTTATCCCCAAGAGCAGAGATGAGGTTTAACCAATGGTGGAAGGAATTCAGAACGTCGTAGAAGGAATGGCAAGACGTTGGTGTTATCTGGCTCACCCGGATCCTATGTGGCCCGTGTGTGGTACTTATCGTTGTCCCCGTTGTCATCGAGTGTATATGGTTCCTTGGGAGAAGAAAGAAGCCCCACTCGTTGACAGGCGTGTCCGGCCCATGCCGTCGTCGGTTCCAGCGATGCTGGACCGTATGGATAATATGGTCTTACCGAAGGCCAGCTAGTTTAACCCCACATGTCTCCCCGCTGAGCCCCAAGGCTCGGCCAACGCTAATGAACTCTGGCGGTCCCGAAGTTCAACACCGCCTTACATTTATAATTCATACAGGCGCTATGCGAAAACGTCTGGTCTTCGGCTCGGGGTTGGTGCTGTTGGCCATTCTCGTAACGCTGCTGGTCTGGCAGGGATCATTCACATTCGGCCCCCTCGCCCCCTCCAGCCTGGAACAGACCTATGTGTTCTGGGCTCTCTCGACCATAATCTTTATCCTGACCATCACGCTCGGGTTCATGCTGTTCCGGACATTCGTCAAGCTCTACATCGAGCGGCAGACGAATCGGGCCGGTTCTCATATCAAGAGCAAGCTTGTGGGTGGAGCGTTGGCGTTGAGCTTTCTGCCTGTCTTGTTCCTGGTCTTGTGGAGCTTCACCGTGCTGAACTATAACCTGGCGCGCTGGTTCAGCATTCCCGGACAACATATCAAGCTGGATCTGGTGGATGTCGGAAACATGCTCGGCAATCAGATGCACGATAAGCTGCGTGCCCAGGGGCATTGGATGGCGCTGCTGCTGGGGTCCGACGACCGCAAAGTTTACCAGCGGTTCTGCGAGGAGAACCGTATCGATCTGGTGCAGTTCCGCGCGGTGACGGGGAACCTTCAGACACTGTGCGGTACGCCCGGATCGAAGTATCCATACTCCGAGGTGGTGGAAACTCCGGGCGGGACGCTTACGCTGTCGGCCGCCTTGCCTGTGGATCTGACTGCGAAAAAGCGGGACATCGACCGCTCCGTGGCGGATTACAACAAGCTTTCCACGGATAAGAACAGCTTCCGCAATCTGTACCTGCTGCTGTTATCGCTGATCACACTATTCATTCTGTTCTTTGCCACCTGGCTGGCGCGTTATATGGCGAACCTGATCAGCACGCCCATCACAGCTCTGCTGAATGCCGCGCAGGAACTACGGAAAGGCAACCTGAGCTACCGCGTGAACGTCGCGGCGATTGACGAACTGGCGACACTGGTGCGTGCCTTCAACGAAATGACGGTGGAGCTGGACACCAACAGCAAGGAATTGGAGGCCCGCCGGCGCTTTACGGAAGCCATCCTCGAGAGCATTCCCACCGGAGTCATCTCGCTTTCTGCCGATGGCCAGATCCAGAAGGTGAATCGCGCGCTGATGGGCATCTTTTCGGAGGGGCAAGTGCGATCGGCCAGCCGCCTGGAGAACCTGTTCCCAAAGGAAGACGCCAAGGAGGTGCGCTACCTGATGAACCGGGCACGCCGGACGGGAGTGGCCGGAACGCAGATGGAGTTTACATCGGAGGGACGGGTTCTGCATTTGTCCCTTACCGTGGCGGCGATCGATGAGCGGGGCCGGTCCGGATTCGTACTAGTGGTGGAAGACACTAGCGATTTGCTGCGCGCCCAAAAGGCGGTGGCGTGGAGCGAAGTGGCGCGGCGGGTGGCGCACGAGATCAAGAATCCGCTGACGCCGATCGCCCTGTGCGCGGATCGCATTGCCCGCCATCTGGACCGCGATCCACCCGCGGCGGACAGCCAGCGCATCCTTCGGGAATGCTCGGCCACGATCTCGCGGGAGGTGGAATCGGTGAAGACGCTGGTCGACGAGTTCTCGCAGTTCACTCGATTTCCGGCAGCCCATCTTGTTTCGGCGGATTTGAACGAAGTGATTGAGAACGCGTTATCGATCTTCGCCGGACGGCTGGATGGAATCGAAGTGAGGAAAGAATTGACGGCGCTGCTGCCCGCGGTGAACATCGATCGCGACCAGTTCAAGCGAGTGGTGGTGAATCTGGTGGACAACGCGGCGGAAGCCATGCAGAACTCGGCCGTGAAGCATCTTTACATCGCCACCCGGCCCACGGAAGACGAGTGCGTGGAACTGACTATCGCGGATACGGGCTGCGGGATTTCGAGTGACGACAAGGAGAAGCTGTTCCTGCCTTATTTTTCGACGAAGGGCCGGGGCACGGGCCTGGGCCTGGCCATCGTCAACCGGATCCTGTCGGATCATGAAGCTTTGATCCGGGTGGAAGATAATACTCCGGGCGCGCGCTTCATTATTGAGATCCCGACCTTCGCCCGGCAAGCGGCGCAGAACGCCGCTGAGCCGGCTGAGATTCCGGCATGAAGCCCCCGCAGATCCTGATCGTCGACGATGAACCGCTGATCCGCCAGTCTCTGGCGGGAGTGCTGGAAGACGATGGCTACCAGACACTGGCGGTAGAGAGCGGGGAAGCCTGCATTGAACTGCTGCAGCGAACCAGCGTCGACCTGGTTTTGCTGGATGTCTGGCTATCCGGCATGGATGGACTGGAAACGCTGGCGCGGATTCAGGAAATCCCCTTCGAGGACCGGCCGACGGCGGTGATCATCTCCGGCCACGGCACCATTGAAACGGCGGTCCGGGCCACCAAGCTGGGTGCATTCGACTTCATCGAGAAGCCGCTGACCATCGAGAAAGTCAGCGTGGTGGTGAAGAATGCGCTGCAGCAACGGCGGCTGGAGAAGGAGCTGCGGCGATTTAAGGAGGATGGGCGCGGGCGTCATAAGATTATCGGCGATAGCATTCCCATGAAGGCCGTGCGGCAGCAACTGGGGCTGATGGCGGCGACCAACGGGCGGGTGTTGATCTATGGGGAGAGCGGCACCGGGAAAGAACTGGTGGCGCACGCCATTCATGACATCAGTCCGCGTGCGCCGGGACCGTTCGTGGAGGTAAACTGCGCCGCGATTCCCGAGGATCTGATTGAGAGCGAACTGTTCGGTCACCGCAAAGGCAGCTTTGCGGGCGCGCATGAGGATAAGATCGGCAAGCTGCAGAAGGCCGACGGCGGAACGCTGTTTCTGGATGAAGTAGGCGACATGAGTTTGCGCACGCAGGCCAAGGTGCTGCGGTCGCTGGAGGAACAGCGCTTTGAGCCGCTGGGGGCGGACACGTCGATCCAGGTGGATGCGCGGGTTGTAGCGGCGACGAATAAGAATCTGGAAGAAGAGATCGAGCGTGGGAATTTCCGTGAGGACCTGTTTTACCGGTTAAACGTCATCCCTTTTTATGTGCCGCCGTTGCGGGAGCGAGTGGAAGACATTCCGCTATTGGCCGATCATTTTCTAAAAGAGTTCACCACGGCTTATGGTAGAAAGCCGAAGGAGTTAACGCCGGAGGCCTATCGGGTGTTGCAGGAGTATCAGTGGCCCGGCAACGTTCGCGAGCTGCGCAATCTGATGGAGCGCATCGTGATTATGAATCCGCAGATCCGCGTCGATGCCCGGCACATACCTTTGAACCCCTTAAAGCGAGCGGTGTTCGAGCGGCCGGCAGAGCGGTTTGGCAGCTTGCAGGAAGTGCGGGCGGCCGCCGAGCGAGAGTACATTCTGAAGAAGCTGGATGAGACGAAAGGGAATGTGACGAAGACGGCGGAGTTGCTGGGTCTGGAACGGAGTAACTTGTATCGCAAGATGAAGACGCTGGGAATTGGGCCGAAAGAGTAGGTTGTTGGGATATTGAAAACATAACGTGGGCGTGATACAACTTCCAAGATTAAGATGATCTAGCAGGCATCGGAAACCGGATCTGCAGCTTGCTACAAACAGGAGGACGCACTTCCGAG
>Ga0302319_10020105_pt1 | contig 12086 bp, 6 predicted proteins | sample Bog_T0_2_FD_203319 | JGI IMG/M metagenome (GOLD analysis project Ga0302319, IMG submission 203319) | Peat permafrost microbial communities from Stordalen Mire near Abisko, Sweden - Bog_T0_2 | ecosystem: Environmental > Terrestrial > Soil > Wetlands > Peat | place: Sweden: Abisko, Stordalen Mire... | reverse complement strand
TGGACGACCGCTTTCTATAACAAACGTGGCTACCATTCTAAGAAAAGAATCGGCGGCAATTTCGGTTCGAATGGATCGACGCGGGAGATGTAAGAAGTGAACCCAGCGGCACCTAGGTGGCGCGACCAGGAACCAGAATCGCGTCAGAGTTCAGGTCTCGCGGGGCGGTCACAGCCTCTTTCTCGAACTTCTGTTGTGACCGGTTCTTGTACTGCAAAGGAGTCAACTGAGTGCAGCGGCGAAAGATCAGTCCGAAATAACTCTGGTCGCAGAACCCCACTTCCATGCCGACTTCGGCGATCGATTTGTTGGTCGAACTCAACAATTCTTGCGCTTTGGCGATGCGAAAGTGATTGAGGTAAAGGACAAAAGACTGACCCGTGACCTGCTTGAAGGCCCGCCGGAAATGTGAGGGACTCATGTTCACCGTCTTGGCCGCGTCAGCTGGTGTAACTGGATCGGAATAGCACCCGTCCAGAAACTTGAAAAGCGGTTTAAACCGCTCCAGAGCGCGCTGGCGGCGATCGAACTTCGCGGGCATCATGCGATGCGACGAATAGTGATTCAGCAGAAGTACCAGAATCATCTTGACGTACGTTTTGGCGCACAACCTTGCTCGATCCGAGGTCGCTGGAAGTTCTTTCTGGATTCGCGCAATCAGGCTGCGGACCTCGGCAGGCACCCCGCTGCTCGCAGGAATGATGTGTGGAAAATGCGGATCGTAGGATCGAAACGGCGCCAGGTACTCGGATTCCTCTCGCGAGACCGGCGACGACCGAATCAGATCGGGATGCAAAAACAGCGACTCTACCCTCGCTTGCGAACTGGAATGTTCCGTCACTCGATGATATTTCGAGCTCCCCATCACGAAGAGATCACCCTTGTGTTCGGTAACAAGATGATCCTGGACTTGCCACACAAGCTCCCCCGCATTCAGATAAACCACCTCCAGATAGTCATGGCGATTCATGCGGAAGGGTTGTAGTCCGCTTAGAAGATGGTGAACCACGTCAACGGGGAAACCAGGATTGAAGGGCCAGACGTGTACTCCATCGGCATTGACTTGGGCATCCAGTACCAGGTAATCCCGCTGCGGCTGTGCCTGCACGCCACGAACCACACGCGTATTAGCCGAGTTTGCTCCTTGTTGTCCCAGCAACGTGGTGGGCATAGGCGATTTTTGAAACGCTTTTTCTCCGTGGTACTTTTGTCAGAAAGCTGCAACTCTTTCTTACAGAGCGTTCGCGGCATCGCGGCCTATGCTGAACGAGGGAAAGCGTAACCGTAACGCTTCCAGCATTGTTAGGCGGAGGCAGGCTATTGTCAACTCGATTTTCAAAGGCCTTATTGACCTTTGAGCTGTTGTCGTTCCGCGTGCTCTTGCTTTGTCTAGCGCTCCCATTTGCCAGCGAGGCTCTCTTCGCATCGTCAAGTCCCACACTCGATATACCTCAATGGAACGTTTTTGAGGCTCAATTCACCAGCACCGTGATGTATCAGAACCCTTTCCAAGACGTTACGGTTACGGTTGAATTCACGGCGCCCGATGGCAAGCATCTGTCACAAGCCGCCTTCTGGGATGGCGCCAACGTGTGGCGTCTGCGATTTTCACCTGAGAAGATTGGGGAATGGTCTTACCAGACCCATACATCTCCAGGCAAAGATGCCGGGCTGGACAATCAAACCGGCGCGTTCCGATGCACTCCCTACACTGGTAAGAATGCACTCTTTCAACATGGCAGCATTCGCGTTTCGGCAAATCATCGTCATCTGGAGAGTGCGGACGGGACGCCGTTCTTCTGGCTCTCGGACACCGTCTGGAACGGGCCGCTCAAGGCCGATCCCGCCAGTTGGCAAACTTATCTAAACGACCGGCAAGCGAAGAAATTTACGGTTGTCCAATTTGTCATGACGCAATGGGTCGCCTCCGCTGCCAATGCGGACGGACGTCTGGCCTACGAGGGCGTCAGTCCCGTCTCCATTGATCCCGTGTTCTTTCAATGGATGGATGCGCAGTTCCGCGCCATCAACGACCACGGCCTGGTGGCGGCTCCCGTAATGATTTGGACCGCCCCCTGGAGCCCCTTTGCTAAGTTCTTGAATCCTGGAAACTCGCTGCCCGAGGACCAGATCGTGCGAATCGCGCGCTATATGGCGGCGCGCTACGGCGCCTATCAGGTCATATGGATATTGGCGGGAGACGGAGATTACCAGAATGAAGAAGCAGAACGATGGAAGCGCATTGGCGAGGCGGTGTTTGGCGACAACCCTTCGCGCGTTGTGACCATTCATCCCGCAGGGCAAATGTGGGTTGGCGCTACCTTCGCCAACGAACCGTGGTTTGGCTTAATCGGCTATCAAAGCGGACATAGCGACGCTTCCCAGCAGCTTCGATGGCTGTGGCAGGGTCCACCGTCCACGGAATGGACCGCGAATCCCGTGCATCCGATCATCAATCTGGAGCCGAACTACGAGAACCATATGAACTTCAACAGTCATCTGCGATTCGACGCTCACGCCGTGCGCCGCGCCGCATACTGGAGCCTTCTTTGCTCGCCGCCAGCGGGCGTCACTTATGGAGCTCACGGTATCTGGAGCTGGGAGACTCGCCCCGCAGTGCCCATGAATCATCCCGACACTGGAGTGGCACAACCCTGGTTCGATGCGATCCACCTTCCCGGCAGCTCGAATATGAAATATCTTTACGAGCTGTTCACCTCTTTGTCTTGGTGGACCTTGCTGCCGGATCCCGCTCTGATTGTCGACCAGCCGGGCGATCGAGATGCTGCCACGTTTGTGGCCGCTGCGAGGTCCCAAAAGAGAGATTGGGCCCTGCTCTATTTTCCTGTCGGCCAAACCGTTCATCTGAAAGTTGACGAATTGATGAGTTCCAATCTCGTCCGTTGGTTTAATCCCCGCTCGGGGCAATGGAGCGGAACGAGTTCATTACCCACTCAGGAGTCAACAATCAGTCCTCCTGACAATCAGGATTGGATTGCTTGGATCGGGGCCGATCGTTCGAACTGAAGCGATGTTGTTTTTGAAAGGCAGACGCTACGCCGACGTCAAAAGAGTTTCGCCTTATGCGCTTAAACCGACTAGCCCGATCTTGGCTCGCTATCGCCGCGCTGTGCTGCATCAGCACCGTCGGCATCGGACAGGATTCTCCGCGAAACTCGTTTTCGAAAAAAGAAGACGGAGTGCTATTCACGCTTCATCCTGGCATTCTCGAAGTTCGAGTCTGCTCCGAAAGCATGGTTCATATTCTCTACAGCCTGCAAGAACCGGTTCCGCCTTCAACGGTCCCCATCATCATCGATAAAGATCGCTCGAATCCAGTTCCTTTCAAAATAGTCGAGGGCAATGGCATCGTTAGTGTTTCCACCGCAAAACTCACAGTGGCTGTAGAACTTGCAAACGGACGAATCACATTCCTCGATCGCAACGACAGCGTCATTTTGCAGGAACCGGATTCGAGTGGGAAGACCCTCGCCCCCGCTGTTGTCGGAGGCGAAACCCTATGGCGACCCGAACAGAAATTTCTTTCGCCTCCGGACGAAGCCTTCTATGGCTTGGGACAGCATCAAGAAGGATTTTTCAACTGGCGCGGAATTCCACTTCGTCTGCAACAGGTGGACGCTAATATTGCCATGCCGTTTGTCCTGTCCAGCAAAGGCTATGGCCTCCTGTGGAACAGTGCGGCACTGACCGATTTCAATCCCACCGATGAAGTCGTACAAATCGACTCCGTCACGAAGAGCGGGAAGTTTCGCAGCGTGGAGTCAGGTGTCTACGGATTCATGGTCACAGGTGGTACCGGCCGTGAGCACCTCGGCCTGCGCGTGAATGGAGAATCTGTTGTAGCACTGGATGGATATCTTGTCCCTTACTCCGGAAGCGGCATTCTCAACCTGCAACCGAACACGGACTACACGCTCACAATGGAGGGCGCCAGCGAAGGCGCTAAAGTTTATGTACGCCCGCCCTCCGACACCACCGGCTTTCGCTCGGAAGTCGGAAAGACGATTGATTATTACTTTTTCTATGGCCCGAATCTAAATGAAGTGATCAAACAATATCGCGACGCGACGGGGGTCGCGCCCATGTTCCCCAAGTGGGCTTACGGATTCTGGCAGTGCCGCGAGCGCTATTCCAGTCAAGACCAACTTCTCAAAGCCGCGGCCGGCTTCCGCCAACGCCACATTCCGGTCGACGTTATGGTGCAGGACTGGCAATACTGGGGAAAGTTCGGGTGGAACGCCATGAAATTTGACCCCGATCACTATCCCAATCCAGCCGGCATGATTCACACCTTGCATTCCGAAAACTTGCACTTTGCTATTTCTGTGTGGTCAAAATTTGACTCTCAGACCGACATTTACAAACAGATGAAGGCACGATCGTTACTGGTTCCGGGTAGTGAGTGGTTCGACGCTTTCAACCCGCAAGCGCGTGCGCTGTTTTGGTCGTCCATGCGAGAACGACTTTTCCAACTGGGCGTTGATGGCTGGTGGCTTGATGCTACCGAACCTGAGGGCGACATTCTAAAAAATAACCAGACCTTCATGGGGCCCGGAAACGCACTGCGCAATGCCTATCCGCTTTATGTCACGCGAGCCGTCTTTCAGGGCCAGCGTGAAACTGCTGCCGCTAAACGAGTCGTGATACTCACGCGATCCGCATTCCCAGGGCAACAGCGGAACGCGACCGCAGTCTGGTCGGGAGATATTGCGGGCGACTGGGAGACTTTCCGCCGCCAAGTCTCCGCGGGCCTGAATTTCACGATGACCGGGATGCCTTACTGGACGACGGACGTGGGGGGCTTTAATCGGCCCACGGACCAATACAAATCACCTGCGTACCATGAGTTGCTGACGCGCTGGTTCGAATACGGCATCTTCTGTCCACTGTTTCGAATCCACGGCGACCAGAGCGAAACAGAAATCTGGAATTATGGTGCGGATGTGGAAGACACATTCCGCAAATTCGATGTGTTCCACTATCGGCTCCTTCCTTATATTTACTCCTCAGCCTGGATGATCACGAGCCAGGGTACAACCTGATGCGGGCCCTGCCGCTCGACTATCAAACTGATCCCAATGTGGCCAACATTGCTGATGAGTATTTGTTCGGACCGTCTCTCCTCATCAACCCTGTAACCGCCGCTGGCGTAACTAGTCGTCTTGTTTATCTTCCCAACGAATCCGCCTGGATCGATTTCTGGACGGGAAAGACTGCAACTGGGGGACAAACGATTCGAGCGGATGCGCCCTTGAACAAGATTCCGGTTTATGTAAAGGCGGGTTCGATTGTCCCGATGGGACCGGTCATACAATACGCCACCGAAAAGCAAAGTCCGATCGAGTTGCGGGTTTATCCCGGGCACGATGCGCAATTCGTTCTATACGACGATCAAGGGGATGGCTACGACTATGAAAAGGGTGTCTACGCGACAATTCCCCTCGAATGGAAGGAATCAACCCGTACCCTGATCATCGGGTCGCGACAGGGGACTTTTCCAGGAATGCCACCGGCGATTCTCTTTCACATCGTGCTGGTACGGGCCGGCCACGGAATTGGGATCGACTCGTCCACCGCGGACGCAGAAATTTCTTATATGGGCAACGAGGCTCGTGTGCAATTAAATCCAGTGCAGTAGGAACGGATGCAACTATGTGGCGCTTTTGCGGTCGCTTCACCCTATTACTATTTTTGACGCTGCTGAATTGCGGACTGCACGCCCAGGGACGCTCGCCGAGGCTGGGAACATCTACATCGAAGTCCGCGACCCCGATTCCCGTGATCGATGTTACGGACCTCTATCAGCCGTTTCAGGATCCGGGAGACAATTTCGATCTAGTCACTGCCTACGCGCTTCCGGAAGTTGAGTTGAAGGCTGTCATCCTCGACGCACACGCCGCATTCCGCAGTCAGATTTCCACCCATCCCATACTCCACGATGCCGACAAGAATGGACCGCGCGATCCTGGTTTTATTTCCGTTCTCCAGCTTAACTATATCTTCAACCGAAACGTGCCCGCCGCAGCCGGCCCCTTCACCATGATGCGAACCCCCGAAGACAAAATGCTCGACATCCCGGGATTCCAGCAGCAGGGAGTGGAATTAATTCTGCGAGTCTTGAAGGAGAGTCACGAACGCGTCACCATAATGTCTTTTGGGTCTGCCCGCCCCATTGCAGTTGCATTCAATCGCGACCCGCGACTCTTTCACCAAAAAGTAAAAAGGATTCTGCTTTCCGCAGGATCTTCCTCCAGCGGATATCTGGAATGGAACGTCGCCCTGGACCCGAACGCCACGGTCCGCTTACTCCGTTCCGATCTGCCCATTGATATCTATCCCTGTGCAACGAAGGGAGGCCCCTTCTCTTACGAACCTCACAATTCCTATTGGAATCTGCCCGACTTGCATTTCATTGAACGCATGGACCCGAAGTTGCAGAGCTACCTGGACTACGCTCTCAACCGCACTTGCAAATGCGATTTCCTGCGCGCGATGGATCCGAGCCCAGCCGGACAAATGTCCACCCAAGCCAGCAAAGAATTGCATTCGCACGTCCATCACGTTTGGGAAACGGCCCTTTGGATGGAAATATCGAATCGGCGACTGGTTCGCCGGAATGATGGCAGCTTTCGCATCCTTCCCGCAGATCAAGTTCTGCCGACCGACACGATTTTGACCAACCGCTTACAGCCCGTCGCGTTACAGGTTGCCGACGATGGAACCTTTACCTACAGCCTCACCTCAGCAAAATCTCCCTTTCGCATTTACGACCGTGGGGATCCGGCTCTTAACCAAAATGCGTTTCGGGAAGCCCTCCCTGAAATGTATCTATCGTTTCATCCTTAGATCGCAAACCGCAACGCTGCATACATCGTTAGAACTGTGTTGAGGAGAGACCGTGAACAAACTGTTTTGTATGGCTTTCATTTTGGCATGGATCGTAACTGGCACGCTCAACCTGTGGGCAAAAGAGGTTTCTATCACAGGGTCCGGCTGGACCGTTACGGCGGATGAGGCCCGCGCCCAACTTACCATCTCTCACGCATCACTGGGAACGATCGTGCAAAACGTTCATCTGAATCTTCGCACCGGAGCGAACCTTCTGCGCGCGAAAACATGGGCAGCCGCAGCGAACGGCGACAATGAAGTGACGGTCAAGACCGCCGATCCTCGAACGCTGTGGAGATTCGAGATCCGAGACAACGAGTTACTCGTTTCCAGCACCTCGTCCGATGCCGTACTTACTGGGGTTGCGCCTGCGTCCTCGCAGCGCATTATCGCTCGCCTGCTGGACCCGCAAGGGACAGCCGTAGACTGGGTGGGCACGGGAGAAGTAGAAGTCACTTACGGCGGCACGCACACGCACAATGTCTCACACTTGCCGCGGCGAAATCCGGATTGCGCCTACTACGCACTGGGTCAGGTCTCGGCTACCGGCATGCACGGCCTCTTCGACCGTCCGTCTGACGTCGCCATTGAATTTCCCGAAGACACAGCGTTGTCCCGCAGCGCCGACAATTTGGATGTGCTCGACGTCACCATGCCTGTCGCCGACTCGGTGTCCGTTCGACTCATTCCGGACTACTTCACAAAGGTACTGGGTTTGCCGGTCTACGTGCCCTTTGATGATTCTCATTTCCCGACCGCTCCCATGGTCTGGTCAAGTTGGACGAGCTACTACGAGAGAGTCAACGAGCAAGACATCGTTCGCAATACCGACTGGATCGCCGCCCATCTCAAGCCTTACGGCTTCCAGTATGTACAACTCGACGATGGCTATGATCGCGGATCGAAGAACGAGCATTATTGGATCAGCAACTGGGATCAGGGGAAATTCCCTCGGGGTCCGGGATGGTTGGCCAACTACATTCACGAGAAAGGTCTGCGTCCCGGAATCTGGCTCGTTCCGAACTCCTCGGCGACAGCTTTTACCGAACATCCGGACTGGTATCTGTACTACAAGAACGGCAAGCCGGTTTTTGATTACAACTCCCCCGCGCTCGACTCGACCAATCCGGCGGTGCTGAATTTCTTAACAAACGAAATGACCACGCTCGACAATTGGGGTTTTGAGTATTACAAGTTCGACGGCGAACACGCCATGCCAAAGTATGTACCCGGAGTCGATCGTGACAGGTTGTTCGATAAATCGATCGATCCCGTAGCGGCCTACCGCAACCGGCTTGCTTTGATTCGCAATACAATTGGACCCGACCGCTTCATCGAGGGCGACGTGGCAGGCACTCCGTTAGACGGAATTGGATACATTAATTCCTATTTCAACGGACACGATCTTTACGACAATTGGCAGGGCATGTACTCGCTCTTCAGTTCCATCAACGCAAATTCCTTTCTCAATCACATCGTGGTGTACACAATGCCTGGCGAGGGAATGGCGATTGAGCCACGAGTAAGTCTTGACGAGGGAAGTAAAAGCAGAAATCCAAGTGTCATCGAGACCGAGAAAGAGCGCGAATTCCCGCTCACCGGCTTCGGCACTACCCTGCCCGAAGCGCGCACCGTCGTCAGCACCGTCGCTCTCACTGGCGTCGCCTATTCACTCGGTAGCGTGATGCCCGATCTTCCCGGCGAAAGAGTGGATTTGCTAAGCAAGACACTGCCCACCATGCCGATCGTCCCGATCGACCTTTTCAGCCGGGGTACTGATATGGAGTGGGACCGCTTCAAGCACGTGACTCCCGACGATTACATCCATCATTATCCCGAGATTCTTGATTTGAAGGTGAACGCCACGGCTGGCGCTTACGATGTTGTGGCAATGACCAATTGGCGAAGTTGGGATGAAACCCGCGAACTTTTATTCTCTGCGAAGCTCGGCCTCGATCCCAACTTGTCCTACCTTGCCTTCGATTTTTGGAATCAAGAACTGTACGGCGTCTTCAAAGGTGCTCTGAAAGTGAAGATCGCGCCGCACGATACGCGCGTTTTCCAAATCCATCCCCTGACGGATCATCCTCAAGTAGTTGGGACTTCGCGCCACATCACCGGGGCATACTCGATCCTCAACCTACGCTGGGACGCCGCCACAAGAAAGCTCGCAGGCTCCTCGCAGACTGTCTCTGGCGACCCGTACACTCTATTCATCTATGTTCCGCAGGGCCAGAGCGTCCGCGCGCTGAAAGCCTTTGCGCACGGAGGAACGCCGGTTGCCATCCAACAGTTTCAGCACGCGAGAACCCTGAAAGTTACATTCATGGGTCAGTCCGAACCAGTCGAATGGCAAATCGTTTTCAACAACCAGTAGATGCAAAGATCGCTCGTTCGCACTGTGGTGATCAGGTGGGTGCCGCTTTATGTCCTCTAAATCAAGACGAGATTTTCTAGTTACGGCCGGAATCGCGATTCCGTCGGCGCTCTCGCTCTCTCGCACCTCAAGTTCCGCTCCCCCCGATCATGGCTCCGCGGAAAATGATGGCGACCCGGCAAGAGGTTCAGCACCATGTGTCTCGGCACAACTGCCGGACTCGTGGTCGATCCAACTCAGCCCAGACGGAAGGTATGTCGAACTTTCGTATAACGGCTTGCCCCGGATCACCGGTCTGAAGATTTCCGTGAATTCAAGCGGCCGTGACTTTTCATCCGACGAGCCCGGCAATCGCCTTCGCATTGAGGATTCAGGCAAGAACTGGATTGTGAGTGTAGCGGCGGCAACTCCCTGGACGTTTCTGATTGGTCGGGCCGGACCCAGCATTGTTGTTTCCCTCGATGACCGGAACGGCGAGGGCCGGACCACAGTTACCGCACTCGTCCATGCTGGAAGCGACCCGGTTCATGCGCGTCTCGATGGAGTCGAAGATGGCGTTCTGCAGATGAAGAGCGGCCCGGCTCTGAGCACTCGCAACAACGCCGTATTCGATCGTTTTCGCGACGAGGCCATCAAAGTGCTCGCTCGCGAAACGACGTTTTCGTCAAGCGGTGCAGAGATTCGCGTGTCGGCTTCGGGAACATTGAACGCGGCTCCTTTCTGCCGTTTCGAAATCGTCGACAACGTCTTTTCGCGCCGTTTGCCGTTTTATCGCCCCCTCGATAAGGCGCTGTGGCCACAGGCTCCCGTCGGCTGGTGTTCCTGGTATTACTACTTCGTGCGCGTCACAGAGCAAGACATATTGGCCAATGCCACAGCCGTAGCCAAGGATTTCAAGAAATTTGGGTTGGAATATTGCCTCATCGATTCTGGTTGGCAACTGGATGGCGACGGCGAGAGCGGCAATCCCATCGGTGGGAGCTGGTCAACGCCAAACTCGAAATTTCCGCATGGCATGAAGTGGATTGCCGGAGAGATCCAAGGACTCGGACTGAAGCCGGGTTTGTGGTTGTCCGCATTCGGAAACAGCGATCCCGCGTTTTATGAGAACCACAAAACCTGGTTTTTGCATGATTCTGACGGAAATCCAAATGTGGGGAGCTGGTTCGGAAAGTATGTCGCGGATTTCTCAAATCCCGATTTGCAACAGCATCTTCGAGAGGTCTACCGGCAGCACACAACCGAGTGGGGTTACGACTACTTCAAACTCGATGGCGAAAACGACACGCGCGATATCTGGGCCGCCCATCGCACTCGTGCCTATGATCCGACGCTCGAACCGAACGATGCTTTTCGCAGCGCTTTGCAACAGATCCGCAAAGGCATGGAGGCCCGGCCGCACATCTTTTTTTCCGCATGCGGGCCTGTGTATCCGACACAATCCGCGGGCATCGCGCAAGCTGCGCGATTGGGCGGCGACGTGGTTGCCGATGGCGAGCCTCCGTCGTTTCGCGGAGTGCGCACCATGTTAGATGCCGTCAGGCGCGGCTATTTTACACACAACATAATGTGGTATGGAGATCCCGACGTCCTCGTCGTTCGTCCGCCGCTGCCTTTGCATGAAGCGCGGACCTGGACCTCAGCCCTCGGTCTGACCGGTCAACTCGTGATGCTGAGCGACAACATGGGTGCTCTGCCGGAGGAGCGAAAAGAGTTGCTACGCAAAATTCTCCCCCCCTCGGACATCACTCCAATGGATCTCTATCCGCTCGCCGGCGATGCCGAGTGCTGGGTGCTCCATGTCCAACGTTCTTTCGGTTCGTGGGCCGTCGCAGGCTTGTTTAATTGGGATTCGGACGGCCAGGAAATGTTGGACTCGGATCTGGCGCGCGCGGCCTCTGTTCTGTCGCACAATGATGCCCTGCTTGGTTCTCATCACTCCTGGGAAGAGACAATGGCAATCTGTTCGCGCATCGAGAAAGTCGTTGCCCTAAATCAGAGTTATGAAGCAATCTCAAACAAGCCCCCAGGCCTGGAGTTGATTCCCGTTCCGATTTCACTCGTACCGCCTCCGCCCAGAAAGCTCACGCTGGATTTCGCCAAAGCGGGATTCGAAAATGGTCGGCCCTATCTTCTTTTCGACTTCTGGGAACAGAAATTCCTCGGGAAGGTGAGCAACTCCTACTCGATCAACCTTCCCAGCCACGCGTCAGCGGTCATTTCTCTCCGACCCGACTTGGATCGCCCCCAAGTCATTGGCACCGACCGTCACGTCACCATGGGAGGGGTCGAATTACTCGACGAGTCCTGGAATGCGGGAAAAAAAATGTTGTCCTTGCACATACAAACCGTCGACAACTATACGAGCGTGTTCACCGTACATGCGGGGACCCACCGACTTACAAAAGCCCTGACCTCGGATGCCATTATCGGCACCACGTCTGAGAGCGGGTTAGTGACGCTTCGGGTTACGTCGCACACCGGCGGCGAGAAACACATCGATATCCAATTCGATTGACCCTGGACCACTTCTCTGCCGCCCTCCGGTTTCTCTGATAAGTTGCTACCAGGTTTCTAACAAAACTATCATTTCCGGCCTTTTCGTCTGACCATAACGATTTGGTAAAACCCGCTCCGCGCAATTTTGTCAATGTATATATGTCTTTTCATATGTTTGATTTACGTCTTACCCGGTACCAAAATGGGAAACCCAAGATTGGCTCGAATCATCCTTGAAGTACGGCCTGTTTTCGTGTTAAAAGACCTATGCGCTGATATCGATGCAACATTCAGCGAGGAG
>Ga0302319_10020104_pt1 | contig 12087 bp, 15 predicted proteins | sample Bog_T0_2_FD_203319 | JGI IMG/M metagenome (GOLD analysis project Ga0302319, IMG submission 203319) | Peat permafrost microbial communities from Stordalen Mire near Abisko, Sweden - Bog_T0_2 | ecosystem: Environmental > Terrestrial > Soil > Wetlands > Peat | place: Sweden: Abisko, Stordalen Mire... | reverse complement strand
GAACCTGCCCGACACGCAGCTGCCGGCCAGCATCCTCACGGCCGCCGACCGCGAGCTGCTCGACTGGGGCGTGCGGCAGGACGTCGACTACGTGGCCCTGTCGTTTGTACGCGGCGCCGCCGATGTTCTCGAGCTTAAAGAGCTCATCGCGGCCGCCGGCGGCGACCAGCTCGTGATCGCCAAGATCGAAAAGAAAGAGGCTCTGGCCGCCCACGAAGAGATCATCGCCGCCGCCGACGCCGTGATGGTGGCGCGCGGCGACCTGGGCGTCGAGATCGAGCCGGCCATGGTGCCCATCTGGCAGAAGCGCATCATCCACTCGGCCAACGTAGCCGGCAAGCCGGTGATCACAGCGACCCAGATGCTGCAGTCGATGGTCTCCGCGCCGCGACCCACGCGCGCCGAGGCAAGCGACGTGGCCAACGCCATCTACGACGCCACCAGCGCGGTCATGCTCTCGGGCGAGACCGCGGTGGGCTGCTATCCGGGCGAGTCCGTGCGCACCATGGCCGAGATCGCCCTCGCCGTCGAAGCCGACATCGACCGCCAGGGCCGCGCCCCGCAGCCCTGGGCGGCGGGGCCCGTGGGCGACGTCTCCGACGCCATCAGCTACGGCGCCTGCGAGGTCGCCCACCGCGTCGGCGCCCAGGCGATCGTCAGCCCCACGTTCTCGGGAGCCACGGCGCGCGCCGTGGCGCGCAACCTGCCCGCCCAGCCGATCGTCGCGGTGAGCCCCGATCAGCGTGTCGTCAACCAGTTGGCTCTCTGCTGGGGCGTCCATCCGCTGCTGGGCACCGACCGCAGCAGCTTCGAAGAGGTCATCCGCGAAGCCAACGACCTGGTCCTCGCCCACGGCTTCGCCGTGCGCGGCCAGGTCGTCGTGGTCACCGCCGGCCTGCAGATAAACCAGTCGGGCAGGACCAACCTGATCAAGGCGCACGTCGTGCGCTAGCAGGTCCCGGGCGTAACGGCCGCCCACGGGCTTCCACCGCACGCCGGCAACGACGCGACAGCTTGACGATAGGTTGCACGGTGACCGCAACGTTCTAGTATGAATGTCAGAGGGCTCGCGCTGGCACGGCCGCGCGGCGGCCGAAACGTATCGGGGGAGGCCATTCCATGAGACGCTTTCAGGCCTGCGTGTTCGTCCTGCTCGGGGCCGCGCTGCTTCTTGCGCCGGCCCAGGCGCTCGCCTCGGTCGGCGCCGGACGGGCCGTGCCGGCGGCACAGCGCGCGGCTGCGGCAGGGGTGGACTTTCAGCGGCTCAGCCCCACCACCTACACCATCAGTGGCGTGGTGCTCGGCTACGACGGCAAACCAGTCTCCGCAGCCCATGTCGACTGGGGCTGGTGGACCAGCATCTCCGATTACCACTTTGGCGGCGACAACCTCACGAGCTCCCACCCGGACGGCACCACCAGGGACGGCGCCTTCACCCTGCCCAGCGTCACCGGCGGTCATCGGTTGAACGGCAGCCCGGCGGACGACCTTTACATCACCTACAACCCCGAGAACCCCGGCCTTGAGGCGATGGAATCCGAGCAACTCGATTTCGCCACCTACAACAAGTCGACTCCCTACAGCTACCAGATGCAGCCCGCCCAGGTGAACGTCACTATCAGCCACGCGCCGGCGGCGCCGTACGTCGAGGTGTTGGCCGGCAATGGACGGGTCGGCTACGCCGATGCCGATGTGTCGCTCACCTCTGGGCAGGGCGTCGCCAGCGTGCTGCCCATGGAGAGCTTCGACGACGTCGTCGCCTTCACGTACTCGCATCAAGGCGGCTCGACCGCCGAGACGGAGTCGGTCGGGTTGCCTCCGGTGCAAGTCGCCGCCGGCACGACCGCGCCCGACACGGTGAGTCTCGACTGGGGCAACGCCCAGCATGCCTATCTGGCCGGTCCGCTCTGCCGCCACTCCGGCAAGCCGGGCACGACGGTCAACATGATCCTCAAAGGCTGGCCGGCCACTGAGATAGCCTCGTTTGTCGCATACTACGGCGCGCACCAATACGTCTATCCGCAGACCAAGACGTCGGGCGGCGCGGGCGACACCTACACGGTGCCGCTGCAGGTCAGCCCGAAAGCGCCCGTCGACCTCTACCAGATCGGCACGTATCGTCTCGACGACCCCGACAGCCTCATCAGCCTGCAGGACTTCTTCCAGGTCTGCACCTTCAAGCCGTCGACAAGCTGGCTTCATCGGGGCAAGGCCCTCCGCCTCAGCGGCGCGGTGCTGGTGCCGAATCCGGGCTCGGGCTACGTCACCATCTACTCGACGCGTCACAAGGTGTCGGGTCAGCCGCTGACGTTGGCCGCCAAGGGCTGGGTCAAGGGCGGTCGCTACCGCGTCTCGTCGTCGGGCAAGTTCGTGAGCGGCCGGCTGTACCCGACGCGCACCATGTGGTACGTGGCCAAGTACACCGGCGTCAAATTCCCGGCCTTCACTTCGGTGGTCAAGGTGAACGTGCGCTGAGCGACGGCCGAAGGCAAGCTGACTGGGCGCGGCCGCGAGACTGCTCCCACTCGTGAACCCCGCCAGACTGACGAACGCCCGCACCGCCCATGGCCTTGAGTTCAAGGGTCCGCGACGTTTTGACGATGCTGCTCAGTACGAGTCTAAAGGAGGAGCCATGAAGCGCAGGATCATGATCACCATGGCAGTCGCAGTGTTCGCTGTGCTGTCCGTGGCCTCGGTCGCCCAGGCGGCCTCGGTCCCCCAGGCGGGAGCCGCCCTCAAGCCCACGGTGACGCTCTCCGCGGCATTGTCGGGCCACAGCTACTTCCTGACCTGCAAGGTCAGGCACCTTACGAGTGTCCGTACCATCGCGCTCCACCACCAGGTCATCGTCAATCAGCCCGATGGAGAGCTGGTCGGCATCCCCATCCCTTGGGTCAGCGATGGCAGCCGTACCGTTGGGCTGCGCTACGGCAACGGCGGCTACTGGCAGGGCACGATCAACTTCGTCATCAGCATCACGCCGCCGGTCATGCCCGGCGACCAGATCATCTCTGAATGGAGTGCGAGCTATGGCACCGGTTCCGCCAAGGTGACCGGGGCGACCGTCGACGTGTTGGCTGGTGTCGGCACGCCTTGAGCGAGCGATTCCCGCTGTAACGGCCGACGCTCTCCAGAGGCTCGTATTCAACCAGTGCTCTAAGAGGACCATCTTCGAGTAGCCGGCGCGGCCAGCGCCGGCCGAACATCGCCAGAGTGTTACGCCGGGAGTGCCCCCATACCGCTTGTATGAGGGCACTCCCTTCGCACGCCGGTCAGCCTTACGACTTGGCGAGATCCTTCTCGGCCTCGCCGAGCTGCTTGTCGAGCTCCTTGCTGTCCATGTCGATCTGCTTCTCGACCTGCTTGGCGGCCTTGACGCCGGCCTTCTGCAGGGCCTCCTGGAGCTTGTCTTTGCCGACGACGATGAGCAGCGCCTCGCCTGCGTCGAGCGCCTCGCCGAGCTCAGTCACGTCTTTGCGCGACATGCCCTTCCAGAAGTGGCCGACGAGCCCGCCACTTATGCCGCCGACCGCCGCCAACCCGATGATCGACGGCGGAAAGAGGACGCCGACCACCGCGCCGACGGCGATACCGGTCCAGGCGCCGTGCTGGGTCGGCTTCTCGTGCTTTACCACGGTGACGCTGCCGTCGGCCTGTTTGACGGCGATGCCGGCGTCGTAGGTGCCTATCACTCCGTCTGAGTGCAGCCGACGCACGAGCTCGAGGTCGGCGGTGGCGCCCACCGGATTGTCGTAGACGCCGAGAAAGACGAACACGGGTTTGTCTGCCATCTGGTTCTCCTTTGTTTCAGTGATAGACGACGACAGGCGCATGACCCCGTCGGCCTGCGCCTGGAGGCCAGCGTACCCGCGACGTGGTCTGTTGCGACCCGTCGCCGTTGCCGTCAGGGAGCACCGACGCCGGCGGTCGCGGCAGGCCCGGCGTGGACCTTAGGTGTGGCTCGTCAGCAGCGTCGAGGTATAGGCCAAGACGACCAGCAGTACGCCGATCATGCCCGTGAGGCGCCGGAACGGCCAGCCGCGGCGCACGGAGAGCACCCAGATCAGCACGGCGCAGGCGAGCGTGCACCAGGCGGGGATGAGGGCCCACAGGAACGAGACCGGCACGCTGTGCAGCCATGCCGCGTAGGCGGCCCGCACCGCGGTGACGACGAAGTAAAGGGCCAGCGCGACCGCCGCGAAGACGAGCAGCCGTCGGCCGCCGCGATTCCTGCTCACGATGCCGAGGGTAAGGCAGCCGACCAGCACGAGCGGCAGTCCGTAGACCGCCGCGGTCACGATGATGTCGATGACGGTCCCGCTCATGGCGTGAGTCTACCCCCGCCTCGTGCTCGCAGACAGCGTTCGCGAGCCTGGGTCGTCGGCGCCGCTCAGACAGGCGCGACTTCGTGGCGCGTCTAGTCCGGCGATCGACTTCGTCGGCGCCGCTCAGACAGGCGCGACTTCGTGGCGCGTCTAGTCCGGCAGGTCTGTCGAGGCGTTGATCTCGTCTCCCAGCGCGAGGACCTCTGCGTTCTTGGGAATGTCGCTCATGCCGTGCCCGTAGTGCACAAAGCGAGCGCCCCCGGCCTTGTCGATGAGTACCTGGGCGGGCATGCGTCCCAGCTTGAAGAGGTTCACTTCCTGGCCGTAGAGCTTGAGCACGCTGAACGTGGGATCGGGCAAGCCGACGAAAGGCAGAGACTCCTTACGCCAATAGTCGGCAAACGCGCGGGTGTTCTCGGGGCCGACCACCACGACTTCGATCTCGCGAGCGACGAACTGTGAGTAGTCATGGCGCAACTGCGCCATATGCCGCCGGCAGAACGGTCAACCAAAGCCGCGATTGAAGACCAGCAAGACGTTCTTGCGTCCGCGAAAGTCCGCCAGGCTGACCGGAATGCCGTCGATGCCGGGCAGGCTGAACTCGGGAGCGGATCGGTCGAGGGACACTCTGGGCATCTTCGTCCTCCTTGTGACCTGCTGGCATCGAGCTGCCGAAGCGTCAGCAGCACGACCGCTCGCCCGAGCAGCGGCACAAGCCTTGCCCGCGCCGGCCGAAGGCGAAGTACGAGACGGGGCCCACGAGATTGACGAACGCGAGCGGTGTCCACAGCCATTTCGAGCCTCGGACCTGTTCTGACGGTCGGCGCTTGAGGTCGATAAGCATGGCCGCCTTGAGGCCGGCCTCGGCGACTCCGGCTACGACGATCAGCCTGCGGGTGCCGGTGCTCAGTTCGCTCCACTTCTTCTTGGCCACGACGGTCCTCCACTCTGCCTTGCCCGGGTCGGTACTGCCACCTGCAGTCTACCTTCCTCGCGTTTCGACCCAGTGATAGCCTCACCACGTCAGCCACTAAGAGACCAGACGCAGCGCGCGGGGGCGACTGATGAAAGCGATCGTCGTGTATGAGTCGCTGTGGGGCAATACGGCGGCGGTCGCCCGCGCCATCGCCGAGGGCATCGGCTGCGACGCGCGGGCGCTTTCGACAGGCGAGGCGACCGGCGAGGCCGTGGCGGGCGTCGACCTGATCGTCGCGGGGGCTCCCGTGCTCGGCTTCAAGCTGCCGACCGAGCAGATGCGCCAGAGCGCGCACGCCAGCCCGGGCGGCAAGCCGCCCAGACCCGCCGATCTCTCACACCCATCGATGCGTTCGTGGCTCGACGGGCTGCCGGCCGGACAGGGTCGCTCGGCGGCGTTCGACACGCAGGTCCGGGGCCCGTTCGGCAAGGCGGCGCCGACGATCGCCGAGGCGCTCGAAGCGGCCGGCTACTCGCGGCTGGCGGACCCCGTCGGCTTTACGGTCGCCGGCAAGTTCGGTCCACTGCGCAAGGGCGAGCTCGAGTGCGCGAAACGCTGGGGGTCCGAGCTGACTGCGGCCATCGACTGAGCGGCTGCCGGCAGGTGCGACGCGCCGACGCGCGTTCCAGAGAGGCGGGCCGCTGGCCTCGCTGTCCGCTCGACCGCTCGCTCCACGACGAGCGCGTTGGTAGTCTTTGCTGGAATCGCCGAGGTGTCGGCGTAGTCGAGGCACGGGAGGCAGGATGAGCGCATCGTCGACTCAAGACTCCGCGGAGGCCGTCGCAAAGGTCATGGCCGCGCGACGCTCGGTGCGCAGCTTCTCCGAGGTGATACCGGCCCGCGGAGACGTCGAGCGGATCATCGCCGCCGGCCTGGCGGGCCCCTACGCCGCCGCCATGAGCTCCGGGGGCGGGCTCGATCGCCGTTTCTCCGTGCTGACGCCGGCCAGCGTCGCGCTCGGCGCGGCCGCCCGGGCGATCCAGGCCCACGCCCAGAAGGCGCTGGGCGTGCCCGGCACACCGGCTCCGTTGCGCGCTCGCCTGGAGCCCGTCGCCGAGGGTCGCATACTCGGGGTCGGCACCGCCCCCTACTACGTGGTGGTCGCCGAACGGCAGGGGCTCGTCGCGCCGCAAGCGCTGGCTCACGCCCTGGAGAACATGTGGCTCATGGCCACCGCCCTGGGGTGCGGCATGCATCTCGTCTCGGTGACCACGATGATGGGCGACGACCCTGCGTTCTGCAAAGCACTCGGCCTGCCGGTCGGTGAGTACGCCCTCAACGGCTGTGCCATCGGTGTGCCGGCACAGTCCCCCGAGACCCGGACGCCCCTCGACGCAGCCGGTGTCACGACCTGGCTCGACTAGGCCGTTGTCCGCCTGCGCACCCGTGAGTAGGGTCGTGGGCCAGAAGAGGAAGCCGAGAAAGGGAGCTGGCGTGAACAACCGGAGACTACTCATGGTCCTTCTCATCGTCTTGGGTGTCGCGCTCGTCGCGCTCGGCGTCTACTACTGGGTGACGCCTGCCGGCTCACTGCCCGGGTTCTTCCCCGGACATCTCGCCGGCTCCGCGCACAAGCACGTCAAGCACGGCCTGGCGGCACTGATCGTCGGGGTCGTCTGTTTCCTGGGGGCCTGGATGCTGTCCGGCAAAGAGTAGAAGCGCAAGTGGGCGGCCCCGCGTCGACAGTGGGGCAGGGAGGGCCCATCGACTGGGAGTCGTTCAGCCGAGAGCGGTTGCGTCTGCTCCATCGGGGGGTCGGACCCTGTGAAACGATCGTGTCGAGCGCCGAGGAGGCAGTGAGTGGGTGCCAGGTCAGAAGCGAGCCGTACGCCGGTAGTGGCGATGATCGGTATGGCGACGGTGGACTACCTCTACGTCCTCGACGACTATCCGAAGGCCGACTCAGTGACGCGCGCGCTCGAGCATCAGGTGGTCGTCGGCGGGACGGCCGGCCGGGGCGCGATCGCCGCGAAGAGGCTGGGGGGCACGGTCAAGCTTCTGGCGGCGTGCGGGACCGGCGAGTATGCCCACGCGCTCACCGCGGAGCTCGATGCCGAGGGCGTGGAGTGCACCTGGACTGTCTACGACCAGCCCTCGCAGCACTCGGCGGTCATCCTTGCGCGGGGAGACGGGACTCGCACGATCATCTGGCTGCCACAGCCGTTTGCCGATGCGCGCATGATCGAGCAGCTGCCGGAGTTCCTTGAGGGCGTCGACGTCGCCCTCCTGGACGTGACCGACGAGGCCCTGGCCACGGCGGCGCTCGACGAATGCGAGGCGCGAGGGGTGACCACCGTCGTCGACAGCGGGTCCGGGCGGCCATGGACGGGCAGATTGCTGGGCCGGGCCGACCACGTGATAGCGCCCGAGACGTATGCGCGCAACGTGACGCAGCACCCGGCAGAACAGGCGGCCGTCGAGCTCTGGAGCGGTTCCTGCCGCGTGCTGTTCGGGGTCACCCAGGGGCCGCGGGGCGGCGTGTTCACGACGGGAGAAGCCCCCGAGTCGCTGCAGCGTTGGGATGCCGCTCCGGTCACCGTTGTTGACTCCTGCGGAGCAGGCGACACCTTTCACGGCGCCTACGCCTGGGCGCTGGCGAAGGGCCTGCCGCCGGCCGAGTGCTGTGACACCGCCGCCTGGTCTGCCGGCCTGAAGGTCACGCAGCTCGGCAACAAAGGCATTCCCACGCTGGCTGAGCTGGAGAACGCCCGCCGGGCGAGTCGCGGCAGGCGCGCGTGAGCACCGACTGCCACACGGTTCGGGTATCGACGCCGGGCTGACGCGCCGGGCGGTGCTGATCGGCGGCGGCGGGCTGGTCGTGGCTGCCGCCGCCGCCGCGCTCATACGGTGCCGGCGACCGGGTCGCTGCGGGATTGTTCCCCCGTCGCGACCCGTTCGGTGCCGGCGCCGGGTTCCAGGGGCGACCCGGCGAGCAGGTCGTTCTCGCCCACGATCCCCATGGCGATGTTACGCCGGCCCCAGAGCCAGAACGCCACGGCCACGAGCACGAAGAATCCCACGATCGACAGCGTCACGGTCTCGAAGTAGGCGCGCGACACGCCCCAGATCCCGGTGATGTCGTAGCTCTTGCCGAGCAGGTGGTCGATCAGCCCGGGCCAGAGCAGCGTGATCGTCGTAATGACGATGATGCTCTCGGCGCCGATCACGCTGAGCCACAGGCCGAGCGTGCCGCCGGGCACGCGGAACGGCCGCGGGCGGTCTGGGTACTTGCGCCGGAGGGCGATGACGGCCGGGAAGATGAGCAGGTACATCATCGCCGTCAACGAGATCACGACGGCGATGGTGATTGCGAAGAACGTCTCGAGGCTGCCGTTCGCCAGCAGGAAGACGACGGCGACGAACGCCCCGCCGATGATCGTCGAGACGATGTTCATGGCGACCGGCGTGCCAGATTTGGAGAACTTGCCCATCCACAGCGGCGCCGCGCCGTCGAGCGCAGCCACTGCCTGTACGCGGCACGTCCCCTGCTGCCACACGGCGCCCGTGCTGATGGCCGTGAGGATGACCAGCGCGGCGATCAGGTAGTTGAACACATGTGTGGCGCCGCCCAGCACGCCCGCGACAGACGCGTAGGCGTCGGTGAAGCCGGCGACCTTCGAGAGCCCGCTACCGGGCACGACGAGCAGTACACCAAGGATGATGGAGCCGGTTACCAGCGCGGCGATCAGTCCCGACCGCACAATCATCTTGGGGATGTCGCGCTGCGGATTGGTCATCTCCTCGGCGGCGCCGCTCGAGAGCTCGAAGCCGACGAAGAGGAACTGCAATAGGCCGATGACGCCGAGAAAGCCCACGACCGTCGGTCGCAGACTGCCAAAGGTCACGGTGCCGGCCGGCTTGCCGTGCTGCACGAGAAAGACTACGACCAGCGCCAGGAAGATGCCCAGGGTGAGCAGCCGCACGATGGTGCCGACGGCGCCCGCGAACTTGCCCCAGCGTAGCTCGACCCAGGAGAACAGGGTGCAGGCGCACACGACGCCGAGCCCCACGGCGATCGAGGCCCAGGTGCCGAGCGGGTGCTTCGGAACGACGAGGCTGTTGATCGCCGCCACGACGACCGCGGCCACGGTGCTGCCCACCCACACGGGGTTCGACATCCAGAAGAAGACGGCGGTGTAGGCGCCGGCCAGCCGCCCGAACGCCAGGCGCGGCCACACGTACGGTCCGCCTTCGTAGGGGAAGGCGGAGCCGAGCTCGGAGACGATCATGCCGTAGGGCACGAGGTAGACGCCGATCAGGACGAGGAGCCAGACGAGCGTCTGCCCGCCGCCGATACCGGCGGTGACCGCGATCGTGTCGATGGCCACGAGCGCGGCGACGGTGATGAACACGAGATCGATGCGACGCAGCGACTTGCGGAGCTTCTGGCGCTCCTGGCCGAAGGCGTGAGTCTGCCGTGCCGGACTTGCGGAGGTCATTGGAGACTCCACGGTCGCTCCCTTGTCGAGGATGATGAACGGCTCGCGCGTGCGGTCATGACAGAAGGGCTCGAGCGATCGGCTGCAGCTCGGGATCGGATGGCAACGTGTCGATTCCGATGAGCGCCAGCAGCAGGGCCTTCTCGAAGTGTTTGCGGTTCTCCGCCTCGTCGAGGACTATCGAGAAAGGAGCGTCGAGTATGCCACTCGTCATCTCTTCGCCGCGTATCGCCGGCAGGCAGTGCATGAACTTCGCCCCCGGCTTCGTGTGCGCCCACAGGGCTTCGTCGACCTGATAGGGGCGCAGGATGCGGCGCAGCTCGTTCTTCTCGTCCTCGGGCTGCATCCACCACCAGCCGACGGTGAAGACCACGTCGGCGTTTGCGACGGCCGCGACGGCGTCGTCTGTGAGCGTCAGCGAGGCGCCGCTCTGCTGGCAGTTGGCGCGCACCAGCGTCTCGATCTCGGGCGTCATCTGCTCCTGGGCGGGGGCCGCCATCACCACGCTGCTGCCGAGGCGCGTCAGGGTGAGGGCCATCGAGGTGCCCATCGCGTCGGTGCATTTGCCGACGAACGCACAGGTGAGTCCCTCGACCGTGCCGAGGTGCTCAAGGATGGTCAGCGCGTCGGTCATCGTCTGCACGGGGTGGTCGTAGTCGTCGGTGAGGCCGTTGATGACCGGGACCGTGGCGTGCTGCACGAGCTCGGCGAGGGTGGTGTGGAACGCGGTGCGCGCCATGATCGCGTCGACAAGGCGGCTGATCACGCGGGCCGTGTCGGCGATCGTCTCGTGGCCGCCCAGGTGGATCTCGCCGGGGCGCAGGTTCTGGGCGTGGCCGCCGAGCTCGGTCATGCCGGCCTCGAAGCTGATGCGCGTACGCGTCGACGGCTGCTCGAAGATCATGGCGAGCGTGCGGCCCTCGAGAAACGGCGTCAGCGGGCGGCGGCGGTAGAGGGCCTTCAGCTCGACCGCCAGGTCCAGCAGAGCGAGCAACTCCTGCCGCGTGAAGTCCTGGTCTGTGAAGAAGTGGCGGCCGCGCAGGCCGGCCACGCCGGTCAGCGCGCCCGCAGGCGTCAGAGTGGTCCCCATCGTCCATCCTCCTTGAAGCCGCCGCTCGAGGGCGGCGATTAAACGGTCGTGTAATAGTTATATGACCGTTTAACTGCGCGGTGTCAAGCCGCGGTCGCCGTTGCTCAAGGCGCGCTGGGCCGGGGGCCGGGGAGATATGCGAGGCGCGATGGTTCAGTCGGTCGGCAGGCCCAGGAAGCCGCCGATGAGCGAGCGCCAGAACCGCCAGGCGCGCTCGTGGTCGAAGCCCTCAGGGTCGAGCGCCCGTTGCATGGCGAGACCCTCAACGACGGCGATCGCCACGGCCGCCATCGCGTCGGCATCGCAGCTGTCGCGATCCGTCGCGGACGTGGTGAGACAGTCGGCGTCGACAGTGCGGTACGCGCGATACTCTTCGGCGAACCGAGCGCGCACCTCGGGGTCGTGCAGTGCGTGCGGGAGAAGCTCGTAGAGCATGCGGTTGGTGCGGTCGCTGGACGACACTCGCTGCTGCCACTCGAGGAATCGGGCGGTGCGCTCGGCGCCCGGTGGCTCGGCGCGGATCTCCTCGACCAGGCCGACCTGCGGGTTCACGAAGATGCCGTCGATCAAGGCCGTGACGAGGCCGGCCTTGCTGCCGAAGTAATAGGCCACGAGGGCGCGATTGGCGCCGGATTCGTGTTCCAGCGCCGACATCGTCAGCTCGGAGTAGCCGCGTTCGGCGAGGATCGTTTGGGCTGCGTCGAGGATCCGGCGCGCGGTCGGCGGCAACTCCCGGGGGTCCTGGGGGGCAGAGTGATCAGCGTTCATGCACTTCACCGTATCACCTGGCGCGCCTGCGCTCACGCCTTCGGAGATCGCTTGCGAGCGAACGTCGGCAGCGCCTCGTTCTTCTGCCGGCACTGGGTAAAGAAAGGGTGGTGCTTACCGGATCACAGAAGCGGACGAAAGGAAGCGCCATGTACGTTCTGAACTACTGGCACACCGTCTCGGACTACGGCGCGTGGAAGAAGCTCTTCGACAGCGATCCTCTCGCACGCGAAGCCTCGGGCGTGCGCCGACTCTCGATCGAGCGGCCCCTCGACGACGAACACATGGTGATAGGGGAGCTCGAGTTCGACAGCCTGGGCGAGGCCGAGACCTTCGCTGGTCGGCTGCAGGGGGTCTGGAAGGGCTCCGCCGGCGCCATGGTGGCGAATGCGGGATACCGCATCACCGAGGTTCTCGTGAACCAGGAGCTTCGCGGCGCGGCGGCTCGGAAGGTGGCCTAGCTGGAGGCACTGCAAGCCGCCGGGACCG
>Ga0302319_10020103_pt1 | contig 12087 bp, 9 predicted proteins | sample Bog_T0_2_FD_203319 | JGI IMG/M metagenome (GOLD analysis project Ga0302319, IMG submission 203319) | Peat permafrost microbial communities from Stordalen Mire near Abisko, Sweden - Bog_T0_2 | ecosystem: Environmental > Terrestrial > Soil > Wetlands > Peat | place: Sweden: Abisko, Stordalen Mire... | reverse complement strand
ATCCTTGAGCTGCAGGCTGGCTGCCTTCTCCAGCAGCAATTTCTTCAGCACGATATTTTTCAGCATCGCGGTTTCCATGCGCGGAATGTTCGCCTTCCCGACCTGGTCGAGCGTCGCCTGGTGCTGCTTCAGGTAGCCGTCGATCTCCGTGTTCAGCTCCCCGCGCGTGACCTTCCAATCGCCCTTTTCCGCCACGACGAATTTCGGATCACTCGGGTCCGTCACCGCGGGCGGGGCGGGATGACAGCCCGCGAGCAGCGCCACACCGGCGAAAAGAAGTCCGGTGAGAGCAGGAAAATTTTTGGTTAAATCGGAAAAGGAATACCGGACGGGAAAATAGGCCATTTATCTGTGTAGCCTCTGCACCGGTACATGCAAACCGATTTTGCCGCGCTTACGCGAATGTCACTTCCGTTATCTACCCACCCCCGCCCCATCCTTGCCTCCGTGCCCAGCCCGTGAGATGATCCCCGTCCCGATGTCCCGCCCCCACGCCAAGCTCCCGTCCGAAAACGGCCTCGCCGTACGTCCCACGCCCACCAAGCGCGCGCCCGTGCGCACCAAGGAAACCCAGGCCATCTTCACGCGGTTCGAAAAGGAAATGGGCCTGCCGCTGCTCGCCTACTGGACCTCCTCCGGCGGCTCCATCTGCCAGAACGACGTCATGGCCATGGCGCAACTGCTCGACACCCGCAAGCACGGCACCTCCGTCGGCCTCTTCCTCAAATCCGACGGCGGCAATCCCGAAGCCGCGCTGCGCCTCGTCCACCTCCTGCGCGCCAAATTCAAGCGCGTCATCCTCTACGCCCCGTTCGAGTGCGCCTCCGCCGCGACCATGGTCGCCCTCGGCGCCAATGAAATCCACATGGGCCCCACCTCGTACCTGACGGCGGTCGACACCAGCCTCAAGCACCAGCTCTCCCCCGTCGACAGCCGCAACGAAATCGTCTCCGTCAGCCAGGACGAGGTCTCGCGCATCCTGCGCCTCTGGAAAGAGCAGCGCGTCAAGGGCAACCCCTACCCCGAAGTCTACCGCTACCTGCACCCGCTCGTCATCGGCGCGCTCGACCGCTCCAGCTCCCTCTCCATCCGCATCTGCCAGGAATTGCTCAGCTACCACATGCCCACCGGCCAACGCGCGGCGCGCATCAGCCGCCAGCTCAATTCGTCCTATCCCTCCCATTCCTACCCGATCACCGCTCGCGAAGCCCGCAAGCTCGGCCTGAGCGTCCGCGACCTCGCCCCGCGCGAAGCCGCGCTCCTGCGCGAACTCAACGCGCTCTACTCCCACATGGCCAACCCCATCCTGACCGATTACGACCAGGAAAATCATCACAACCACGAAATCTGCAACATCCTCGAAATCCACGACCGCCAGATTTACTATCAGGTGGACAAAGACTGGCATTACCGCAAGGAAGAGCGCCGCTGGATCGCCACCAACGACAAATCCGGCTGGCAGCGCGTCACCCTCCAAAACAAAAAGTGGGTTTCGGAGACGTTTTATATCCGATGATTTTCTGGAGGGTCAGACTCCTGTCCTGACCCTGACTTTTGCCCTCCCCCTTAATTTCTCGAGCCATGTCCCTATTGCCCGGCGCAGGGAGGCGTCATCCTACTCACCACGAACCGATGGATAAATTCAATCGGGGGATCATCGTATTTCTGACGGTCTGTACGAAAGACCGCAAGCCTCACCTCGCCAACTCGAAAGCGCACAAAACCCTCACCGCATGGTGGAGCAGATCGACTCGTTGGCTGGTTGGCAGGTATGTGATTCTTCCCGATCACGTGCATCTCTTCTGTTCGCCGGGATCGGATGAATCGCTGCAGCAATGGGTGCCTTACTGGAAAAACATGACTGCTCGCGAGCTAAAAACTGGCGCTGAACCCTTTTGGCAACGAGATTACTGGGACACGCAATTGAGAACGGGGGATAGCTACGAAGCGAAGTGGGACTATGTCCGACATAACCCGGTTCGCCACGGATTGGTCGCATCGGCCGACGATTGGCCTTATCAAGGCGAACTTAATATTCTTGATTGGGTCTGAGACTGAAAGGGGGTCAGGGTCAGGACAGGAGTCTGACCCTCCGGGAAAATATTGCCGTCCATAAGGCGACTTAGGTTGAACGTTTAGCCGGAACAGGATAGATTCCCGTTTCCGGTTCTTTTTCATCATGCCTATTTTGTTTCGTAAACTGGGTCAGCTGGGGTGGTCCTTCCCCATTATTCTCGCCCTGCTGGCCCTCTGCATCGCCAGCCTTTTTGCCATCACCAGCGCGACTTACAGCAACGACGCCCTCAAGGACGCGCCCGAGTCACAATCGAAATACATCGTCATCGGCTTCGCCGTTTATCTCGCGCTCGCGCTCACGCCTTACCAAATTTTGGTCCGCATTTCTCCAATCTTGTACGCCATCGGCGTCTGCCTTCTCATCGCCTGCTTCATCCCTCACATCGGCAAAAAAACCTATGGCGCCTATAGCTGGATCAAGCTCGGCCCCCTCGGCTTCGAGCCCGCCGAATTCGCCAAGCTCACCTACATCCTCGGCTTGGCGTGGTTCCTGCGCGTCCGGGAAAATCAAATCCAGAACCTCTCCACCGTCCTCATCGCCCTCGCCATCGCGGCCGTTCCCTTCGTCCTCGTCCTCAAGCAACCCGCCCTCGGCACCGCCTCCGTTTTCTTCCCCGTCTGCTTCGCCATGCTCTTTGCCGCCGGCGCGCGGCCCCATTATCTTCTCATCCCGCTCGTGCTCGTGGCGGGCACCGTCGCCCTGGGCTATTATTGGATACACGTCTGGGACAAACCGGTCCCTTTCCTCAAGGATTTCCAATTGAAACGAATCCAGATTTTCTTCGACCCCAGCCTCGACCCCAAAGGCGCGGGCTGGCAGGTGGATCAGTCGATGATCGCCATCGGTTCGGGCGGCCTCGACGGCAAGGGCTGGCGGCACGGCGTCGAGACGGAACTCGGCTACCTGCCGAAAAGCACCAGCTATAACGATTTGATCTTCCCCGTGGTCGGGGAGATCGCAGGGTTTCGCGGCGCGGCCGCACTCATCATTGGCGAAGGGACCGTTTTGCTATGGTGTTTGTGGGTGGCGGCGTGCGCACGAGACAAAATTGGGGCCTTGCTGGCCGTCGGGGTTATGACGATGCTTTTCACGCACATTTTCGTGAACGTCGGCATGACCATTCAACTGGTGCCGATCACCGGAATACCGCTGCCGTTCGTCAGTTACGGCGGCACATTCCTGCTCGTGTGCCTGGCGGCCATGGGGCTGGTGCAGAGTGTTTGGGTCCACCGCAAAAACTTCGACCGGAGATGAAGACGTTCCTCTTTTTTCCGTCCCACATCAGTTCCCGCCCCCAAACGCGGGAAAGAAGGGCTTTATATGATTTTAGACAAAATACGCGGATTCCTCGGTCTTAAGAAAAAAGGCGAAGAAAAAGAAATCGTCATCTCCTGCGAGCGCCTCGAACGGCGCGTCGCCGTGCTCGAAGGCGGCCGGCTCGAGGAATTCTCCATCGAGCGCGAAAGCGACCGCCAGATTTCCGGCAGCATCTACAAGGGCAAGGTCCGCAACCTCGAACCCGGCCTCAAGGCCATGTTCGTCGACATCGGCCTCGATAAAAACGCCTTCCTCCACTACTGGGACGCCATCCCCGCCGCGCTCGATCCCGGCGTCGAAATCATCGAACGCCAGGGCAAGCGCCGCAACCAAAAGCGGATCACCGCCAACGATATTCCGAAAATCTACCCGCCCGGCTCCGACATCATCGTCCAGGTGACCAAGGGCCCGATCGGCACCAAGGGCCCGCGCATCACGACGAACATCAGCCTTGCCGGCCGTTACCTCGTCTTCATGCCCTTCTCCGACCAGTGCGGCATCTCGCGCAAAATCGAAGACCCCAAGGAACGCCAGCGCCTGCGCCGCATCCTCACCGAACTCGACATCCCCGAAGGCATGGCCGTCATCATCCGCACCGTCGGCGAAGGCCAGAAAGCCCGCTTCTTCGTCCGCGATCTTTACGTCCTGCTCGAGCAGTGGAAGAAAATCTCCGGCGATCTCGAGACCGCCCGCGCGCCCAAACTCCTCCTGCCCGAGCCCGACCTCATCGAGCGCACCGTGCGCGACTTCCTCACCGACGAAGTCGACCGCATCGTCGTCGACGACCTCGACTCCGCCAATCGCATGAAGGACCTCGTCGGCGTCATCTCCAAACGCTCCCAGCGCAAGATCAAGCACTACACCGAAGCCGTCCCCATCTTCGAGCGCTTCAACGTCGACAAGCAAATCGACGCCGCCTTGCGCCGCCAAGTCTGGCTCCCCTGCGGCGGCTACCTCGTCATCGACGAAACCGAGGCGCTCGTCGCCATCGACGTCAACACCGGCCGCAACAAAGGCGGCAAGGACCAGGACAAAACCATCCTCCAGACCAACCTCGAAGCCGCGGAGGAAATCGCCCGCCAACTGCGCCTGCGCAACATCGGCGGCCTGATCGTTCTCGACTTCATCGACATGCGCAACCAGCGCGACCAGAAGCAGGTCCTCAACCTCTTCAAGGACCACGTCAAGCGCGACAAGGCCCGCACCCACATCCTGCCCATCTCCCAGCTCGGCCTGATGGAAATGACCCGCCAGCGCGTGCAGGAAAGCATCAGCCGCGCCGTCTATATGGAATGCCCGTCGTGCAAAGGCAAGGGCATCATCAAGAGCCCCGAAACCATGAGCGTCGAAATCCAGCGCGCGCTCACCCGCACCATGAAGCTCCACCCCGGCGTGCGCGAAGTCCGCGTCGTCCTCAACGCCGACGTCCTCGACCGCCTCAAAAAGGAAGACGAGGAAATCCTCATCGACCTCGAGCGCAAATTCCAGGGCCGCCTCAGCTTCCGCGTCAACGCCAAGTTCCACTTCGAGGAATTCAAACTCGTCAACGCCATCACCGACGAAGAGCTAAATTAATCGTGGGTCAGACTCCGTCCTGACCCTGACTGGCGCCTCCCTGCCTTTAGGTAGCCGGCACAGGCTTACTGCCGCCCGCAGGACCGCCGGTTCGATCTCGAACCGAGATCGACCGCAGTTGTAACGGCGGTCTACGACCCTCGCCGCCTTTTTGCATCTCGTTCCCAAACTCCGTTTGGGAACGCACTTGTCTGCGCAATTCCATTGCCCCCTCCGAGGTAGCCGCCGATGTCCCCATCGGCGGTGCCTTCCCTTTCGTATTTGGTGTTGCCGCGGTCCATGCGTCCGCCAGCGGAGGGATCAGCCGCCAGCCCCTGCGTCTGGCAGTAAAAAATGCTTGTGGAATCTTACTCGCGTGTCAATTCTCAGCCCTTCCAAGAAGGTTGGAAAAACTCGTACCGAATTCTCGCATCGATAACGGCTTTTTGATCACCCCAAGGATTCCCAAAAGTCGCAAATCGTCAGAATCAAACATACCTTATTCTCCCGTATGAAGGATAATGGGGATCATCGATCCCATCGTCCTCAATGTCTGCGCCACTTGGAAACCGTTCAGGCCTGGCATCTGATAATCGGTCAATAGGAGATCAAATTCGTTGTCCAGAATGCGACGGATGGATTTGGCGGGATTCGTTTCGCCTTGCGACTCGTAACCGAGGCGATTCAAAATCAGGACGGCGGTTTGAGCCATGGCCTGATCGTCGTCGAGGACCAGCACCCGTTTAGGACCAGGGTTAAGTGTCTTCATAACGCTTGCAGGGTAAAGGGATGAGGAATGGAAACAAGCCAAACTGTCACGCATCCGTGACATGTTTTCCTCCAGCCTTCGAGAGATGCACCTGTACGACCGGCTCCTGTCCGAATACTTGCGCAAGACAAGGGGCGACCAAACGGTACGGGCTTTCGCCCGCAAAATCGGACTTACCCACGGAACCCTCCATCGGATTGAAAATCTTCAACAAAGCCTCACCATCGGCAAGTTGGGACAAATCATGGAAAAGCTCGATTGTTCATGGGAGGAGATTTTCGGAAAGGCGAAGCTCCTCGCGTCGAAGCGCCTTGTTCCACCTATGTCAAAGGCCGTCCCGACCAAGAAAATAGCCAAGACTAAAATCAGCAAATCACGGTAAAAGTGCCGTTCGGGACAGGTTTTATTGGCCGCAAGGTGCTTTTCCGCCTCGTTCCCAGGTATACCGCCCTCCGCAGGAGCTGCCTCCCCGTAGCGAACTTTGCGTCGTTGCGTGAAACCAATCCCCCCGCCACGCGCCATTATCCTAAATACGCTGCATCGCTTAAAATAATAAGCCACGCAAGCGATCTAGCCGATGCAAGGCTACCGCCCTCTTCAGGAATGCCGTAAAGTCGCATCCATGAACCAGTCCAATACCAAGCCTCCCCCAGCCGCCGTCCCCCGCCGGGACTCCTATCCTCGATCCGAATCCCATTCGCCTGATTCGCTTCTTTTTTTCCAGAAAAGGAGATCGGATGCCGCACTACCCGCAAATCCCCTGTTTTCTGGCACGATTCTTGTGTTAGGGTAACCACCTCTTTATGGACTACGATCTCATCATCATTGGTGGCGGCCCGGCCGGTTATGTCGGGGCCATTCGCGCGGCCCAGCTCGGGAAAAAAGTCGTCTGCGTCGAGATGGAACGCGCCGGCGGCACCTGCCTCAACTGGGGTTGCATCCCGACCAAGGCCCTCCTCAAGAGCGCGGAGATCAAACAGCTCCTCGGCCACATCGGCGACTACGGCCTCTCCATCCAAGGCGAAGTCGGCGTCGATTTTCCCAAGGTCATGCAGCGCAGCCGCGGCGTCGCCGACCAGATGGCCCGCGGTATCGAGTATCTTTTCAAGAGCAAGAAAGTCGACTACGTCGTCGGCAAGGCGCAGATCCAGTCGCCCGCGGATGCCGCCATCAAGAAGGTCAACGTCACCGGCGCGGACGGCAAAACGCAGACCCTCACCGGCAAGGCCGTCCTCATCTGCACCGGCGCGAAGGCCAAGGCTCTGCCCGGCGTCAAAGTCGACGGCGACAAGGTCATCACCAGCCGCGAGGCGCTCGCCGTGAAGAGGGCGCCCAAGTCGCTCGTCATCCTCGGCGCGGGCGCGATCGGTTGCGAGTTCGCCTACTTCTTCAACGCCTTCGGCACCAAGGTCACCATCCTCGAAATGCTGCCGCAAATCCTCCCCATCGAGGACGCCGAAGTCTCCGAGCAGCTCAAGCGCGCCTTCACCAAGCAGGGCATCGAAATTTTCACCGACACCAAAGTCGAAAAGACCGAGGTCGGCGACAAGGGCGTCAAACTCACCGTCGCAGGTGGCAAGACCTTCGAGGCGGAGCAACTGCTCGTCGCCATCGGCGTCGAGGCGCAGACCGACGGCCTCTTCGGCAACGGCGTCAAACTCGAACTCGACCGCGGCTACGTGAAGACCAACGACCGCTACGAAACTTCGATCAAAGGCATCTACGGCGCGGGCGACATCATCGGGCCACCCTGGCTCGCGCACGTCGCCTCGCACGAAGCCATCGAAGCCGTCGAGGGCCTGTTCGTCCCCGGCAAGAAACCCCACAAAGTCACCGTCTTCCCCGGCTGCACCTACTGCGTCCCGCAGGTCGCCAGCGTCGGCCTCACGGAAAAAGCGGCGAAGGAAAAAGGCCTCAAGTTCAAGGTCGGTAAATTCCCCTACAAGGCCAGCGGCAAGGCCGTCGCGGCGGGCGATTCCGAAGGCTTCGTCAAGGTGCTCCTCGGCGAAAAGTACGGCGAAATTATCGGCGCGCACATCATCGGCGCCGACGCGACCGAACTCATCGCCGAGTACACCCTCGCCATGAGCGCCGAACTCACCGCCGACGAAATCAACGCCTCCATCCACGCCCATCCCACCCTGGCCGAGATGGACCACGAAGCCGTTCTCGCCGCCGAAGGCCGGCCGATCCATATCTAGACCTATGGAGGGTCAGACGCCAGGCGTGCCTGCCGTCCTGACCCTGACCGGTAGCCGTCGCACTCCGTGCGACGGGCTCGAAGGATATTCGCACCCGAACCGCTGGAGCGCCTGCCAACTCTCCCCGCGCACGGAGTGCGCGGGCTACCTTGCAGACGCCCAAAAAGCCCCGTCACTCATTCGTCACGCTTCAGCGACAAAAACCGTGGATCGTATTGGCACCTCTCCGGTTTGGGTCTAGCTTGGGATTCCCATGGACATTCTCTTCCTGAAAGAAATGAAAGCCCGCGAAGAGGAGGCATTTCATTCCGGCATTAACGCCGGCGCTCTCATGGAAGCCGCCGGGGAAGCGATGGCCGAACGCATCGCGGCGATCTATCCCCGCGCGTGGGTCTTTCTCGTGCTGGTCGGCAAAGGCAATAACGGCGGCGATGGCCTGGTCGTCGCCCGACATCTGGCCAATGCAGGCCGCCACGTCCAGATCGTGCTGGCCGCGCCTGGAAATGAACTCGGCGATCTGCCGCGCGCCCAACTCACCCGGTTGCATGCCATTTCTCCCAAGCCCGAGATTTCCGTCTGGCACGACGACCTTCACTTTCCCGGCAGCGACAGCGTGGTCATCGACGCGCTCCTCGGCCTCCAGGCCAGCGGGCCTTTGCGCGGAAACATGGCGCAGATCGTCGCGAAGCTGAACGCCGCCCGTGCCGCGCGCTTCTTCCGCACCGTGGCGCTCGATCTGCCCACCGGCCTCGCCGCCTATGAAGAGGGCGACCCGCCGGAAGACCCCAACGCGGTGGTGGTCGCCGACGTCACGATTGCGGTCGGCTTTGCCAAGGACGTGCTCGCGCGCGAGGCGCTTTCGGGCTGGGTTGGACGCCTTGAAGTCGTGGCCTGGAGCGAAGATGCCGCCCATACGGCGCCGCTGCAGGCGCTCGTCCCATCGGAACTCGCCGGTCTGCTTCCGCGCCGCAACGCGCACTCCTACAAGGGCGACTACGGCAAGCTCGCCATCATCGCGGGCAGCGTCGGCTTCACGGGCGCGCCGGTCCTTTGCGCGCAAGCCGCGCTCGCCATGGGCGCGGGATTGATCTCGGTGGTGACGCGAACGGATGCCCATCCGATTGTCGCCGGCATCGCGCCGCCCGAAGCGATGATCTCGCCGCTGGGCGGCGATCCCAATCCGATCATCACCAAAGCCACGACCATCGTCATCGGCCCCGGCCTCGGCACCAGCGTGGAAACGGTGAGGATTCTGCGCTCGGCCCTTGCCGTCGGTTGCCCCGTCGTGATCGATGCGGACGGACTGAACGTGCTCGCGCAAAACCTGCCCCTTCTGGCCCAGGCAAAGGGTCCCGTTCTGATGACACCCCACATCGGCGAGATGGCCCGCATGATCGGCCGCCAATTCGATGCCGATGAGCGCGAAACCGTGGCGCGCGAATTTGTCGACCAGCACAATGTCACGCTCGTGCTCAAGGGCACGCGCACGCTTATCACCGCGCCGGGACAGCTCTTCTACATCAACACCACCGGCAACCCGGGCCTGAGCAGCGGCGGCTCGGGCGACACGCTCTCGGGCATGCTCGGCGCGCTCCTCGCACAGGGGCTCGCCCCGCTTGACGCCGCGCGCCTTGGCGTCTGGCTGCACGGCCACGCCGCCGACCTCGTCCTCGCCGAACGCGGCTGTGAGGAAGGGTTGACCCCGAGCATGCTCAGCGCCCATCTCGGTGCCGCGCTCGTCTCGCTGCGCGCCCAGGCCATCCCGCCCGCGGGCCTGCTCGAACGCGTTCGTTCGGCCCGGGACTAATAGGTCGCACCGGACGCATAAGTCCGATAAGACTGATCCGTCCTCCATGAACCTCGACCAAACCTTTCGCGACGAATTGCGGGCCTTGGACGAAGCCTGCCTGCGCCGCACGCTGCGCCCGGTCGACGCCGGCCTCCTCAACTTCGCAGCCAACGACTACCTCGGCCTGAGCCGCCATCCCGCGCTGATCGAAGCCGCGCAGAAGGCCACGGCGCAACGCGGCACCGGTTCGGGCGCATCGCGTCTCGTCACCGGCACGGACAGCGCCGTCCTCGCCCTCGAGGAGGATCTCGCGTCGTGGAAGGAGAAGGAAGCGGCGCTCGTCTTCAGCAGCGGTTACGCCGCCGCGCTCGGGAACATCCCGGCCCTCGTCGGCAAGGGCGATACGGTCATCCTCGACAAGCTCGCCCACGCCAGCCTCATCGATGGCTCACGACTCAGCGGCGCAACGGTGCGCACTTTTCCTCACAACGATATGGACCGGCTCGAAGCGCTGCTCCAAAAAATCGCGCCCGAAAAGAAACGCGTGCTCGTCGTCACGGAATCGATCTTCTCCATGGACGGCGACGCTGCGTCTTTGGAAAAGCTGGTCGAGCTGAAGGACCGCTTCGGCGCGTGGCTCCTCGTCGATGAAGCCCACGCCACGGGCCTCTATGGAGCGACCGGTGCGGGCCTGCTCGCGCAAGCCGGCCTGAGCGCGCGCGCGGAGGTCGTCATGGGCACACTGAGCAAGGCGCTGGGCAGCGTCGGCGGCTACATCGCGGGCTCGCGCGTGCTGATCGACTGGCTCATCAATCGCGCCCGCAGCTTCGTCTATTCAACCGCGCTTCCGCCCGGGGTGATCGCGGCCAGCCACGCGGCGGTTGATCTCGCCCGCGGCGCCGATGGCGCGGCGCTCCGGGATCGCCTGCGCCGCAACATCGCCCATTTTCACGCAGGCCTTCCCGCGCGTTGGAAGGATCACGCCCCATCCTCCAGCGCCATCCAGCCATTGATCTGCGGCGAAGCGGCGGCGGCATTGCAACTGGCTGCGGCTTTGCGGGAAGCGGGCTTTCTCATCCCCGCCATCCGCTACCCCACCGTCCCGCGCCATGCCGCCCGGCTGCGCATCACCCTCAGCGCCGCTCACGCGGACAAGGACATCGATGCGCTCAATCGCGCCTTGACGAATTCCTAGTTTTATTTGAACGCCGCCTCACAAGAGACGTCCAAGCATGGAAGTCGTATGTCCTGATGTCAGAAAAGCCCGATAAATTGCGATAAGAGGAAGCTGATTTATTCGTAACCCTTCGCAGGTTGTCACGCGTCCGTCTTCAGGTAGAACTATGCTCATGCCTCCACTCATCCGAAAAATTGAGCCCGGCGACGTCATCGGACGCTGCCGGACCATCCGCGAACTGGGCCGCGGCGGGGTGGGCACGGTCTACCTGGCCACGCACCAGACGCTGCAGATCGAGGTGGCGCTGAAGGTCCTTTCCCCTTCCCTCTCGTTGGACAATCCGGCGCTCGCCGAGCGCTTCATCCGCGAGGCGCAACTGGCCGCGCGCATCCGGCACCCAAACGTCATCGCGGTCATGGACGCGGCCCATGACGAATCGACCGGGCTCTATTTCATCGTGATGGAATATGTCGGCGGCGGATCGCTGGCGTGGCACTTGCGCAACGGCCCGCTGCCCGAGGCCAAGGCGCTCAGCATCGTCACCGGCATCGCGCACGCACTGTCGATCGCGGAGGAAAGCCGGATCGTCCATCGCGACATCAAGCCGGAGAACATCATGCTCGACCTGCGCGGCACGGCGAAGCTGGCCGATCTCGGCCTCGCCAAGCACGCCATCGATTCGCATCTCAGCCTGACGCTCGGCGGCAGCTTCATGGGCACGCCCGCCTACATGAGTCCCGAACAGGCGCGCGATGCCAAGGTCGCCGACACCCGCGACGACATCTACAGCCTCGGCGCGAGCTTCTACGAATGCCTCACCGGCGAGCCGCCGTTCCAAGGCGAAACGCCCTACAACATCATGAGCGAGCTTTTGACCAAGCCTTCGCCGAAAGCGTCCGATTTGCGGTCCGACATCTCCGTCGCCACGGACCTCATTTGCCGCAAGATGATGGCCAAGACGCGCGACCTGCGTTACGACGACGCGCACGCCCTGCTCGCCGATTTGCAGATCGCGCAGACTTACGGCGACTCGGGCCTCGACCGGCTGGAGGCATCGAGTTTCGATGAGGAATCGAGCCGCGCCCGCCAGCAGGAATTGAGCTACGGCATCGAGACCTCCTCCGACGGCGTCTATGCCGCGGCGGAACAGCAGGACAATTTCCCGCAACCCCGCTTCCGCGCCGGGACCTCGATGATTCCCTC
>Ga0302319_10020101_pt1 | contig 12087 bp, 3 predicted proteins | sample Bog_T0_2_FD_203319 | JGI IMG/M metagenome (GOLD analysis project Ga0302319, IMG submission 203319) | Peat permafrost microbial communities from Stordalen Mire near Abisko, Sweden - Bog_T0_2 | ecosystem: Environmental > Terrestrial > Soil > Wetlands > Peat | place: Sweden: Abisko, Stordalen Mire... | reverse complement strand
GCCTGATAGTAGCCGGGATTCAACGCAACGGAACGCTGCAAATGCGTGCGTGCGTGCTCGAAGTCCCCTTCGCGCGATTCCAGCACGGCGACGAGATAGAGCACTTCCCACTGATCCGGATAGAGAGCGAGCAGCTTGCGGCCATATTCGGGCGCTTTCTCCGAGTTGCTCGAGACCAGCGTGTGGAGATAGAGAATCTGCGTGGGCTGGTGGTCCGGGTGCCTGGACAACGCAAGATCAAAAACACCATAGGCTTCCCGATCGCGCCCGGTGAGCATCAGCACAACCGCCAGTTCATTGGCGATGGGCAGCGATTCCGGATTATTGTTCAGTCCCTCGCGGAGCACGTTGGCCGCCTTGTCCAGTTCCGCACTGCCGGCGTAGGCGATTCCCAGGTTGAGGCTTTGGATGGGCGTTCGGACCGCCTCCTTGCCGGGCCGATCGAGCAGCGCGATCACGGAAGAGAAGTTCTTCCGATCGACAAACTGCTGGGAGAGAGAATCCAAGGCGACAGCGGACTCCGGATCGATGGCCAGCGCTGCGCGCCATTGGGCCTCGGATTCGCTTGGCTCCTTCAACCGTTCCAGGGCCGCGGCAAGAACCAGGTGAGGGCGAATGTCGTTTGCATCGAGCTCGATTGCCCGATTCAGCGGCGCAAGAGCCTGTTGATCCTGTCCAGCGGAAGAAAGACTCAGTCCCCACAGATAAGCCAGAGTGGCCGAATTCGGCTGCAGGCGGGAAGCGGAGGCAAAGGCAGCAGCGGCGCAATCGAATCGCTTCCGGTCGGCGAACCAACTGCCCAGGCTGGCATAGGTCTCGCTACCAGGCGTGGCCCTGAGGCGGGCCTGCAACTGGGGCGAGGCGATGCAGGGTGCGGCCGCAAGCGCAGCCTGGCAAAACAGACCCAGAATCCCCAGAGGGACGCAACAGAGAGCGACCCTGGCCCAGAAGCGCGCCTTCTCTTCCAGCATTCTTGTCCGATGAGGCTTCACGGCCACCCTCTCCCCGCAGCTCCAGAGCAAGACTGCTCCCGGCGCGCTGCCTGGTCCGTGGACAGTGTACATTCTCGCGAGGATCCAATCCTCCGACGAAAGGGGGATTGGGGCCCTGGCCAATCGGAGGCGGCGACGGACAAGGCCGGTCGCCAGAACCAGGGCCGTTCTGAGGCCGGGAGGGGCCTGGCATCGCGCGAACAGAAAAACTTGGTTCGATCCGACTTTCGGCGGATTCGTGGGGTTGTGCGGGAGGCGTATGGTTCGATTCGCCTCAGAGATTCCGCATTTGAGGGTTGTGAAAATCACACAAGCGGAAGTGCCAGTCAGGGGTCCGTCTTTTCGGACTTGTTCGCGCGAGTATGTAAACGGTTTCAAATCGTGCTTTTTGGTCACAGTTCCAGGGGAAAGCAAGGCCCGACGATTGCGTCCCTGGGTATTCACTTCAGGAGGTAGTTATGCAGTTGATCAGCGCAAAAAGAATACGAGCTCTGCTGCTCCTATTCGTTGTGGGCTTCGTCTCCTCGGCAGCCTTGCTCTTCGGACAAGGCACGAACGGAAGCCTGACCGGTCAGGTTTCGGATCCTTCGGGTGCGGCTATCCCGGGGGCGACCGTCACCCTCACCAACATCGGTACCAACTATGCGCAGGTGGCGGCGTCCGATAACACGGGAGTTTACCTGTTCAAGCTGGTCTCTCCCGGCAACTACTCGCTCACCATTGCAGCGACGGGCTTTGCCGAGTACGTTCAGAGCGGCATTGTGATTAACGCCAACCTGAACGCAACACAGAATGTCCACCTCAAGGTGGCAACCGCCAAGGGCGAGACGGTCAACGTGACTGCCGATGCCGAGCTGATCAACACCACCTCAGCCGAACTGGGCACAACCGTCAACGAGTACTCGGTTACGCAATTGCCCCTGAACGGGCGCGATCCTTCCAACCTCGTGCTGCTGGCTCCGGGCATGATCAGCGCCATCGGCCACGGCGGCGAGGGCATTCAGGGCGGCTTCTCGTTTCCGACGGAAACGGCTGCATCCGCCAACGGTGGACGCCAGGGCAGCACGTTCTACATGCTCGACGGCGTGTCCAACATGGACAACTACACGGCCGCCACTTCGCCCATGCCGAATCCCGATGCAACCCAGGAATTCCGGCTCATCTCCAACAACTACGGCGCGATGTACGGCTTCTCTTCCGGCGGTGTGGTCAGCATCGCCACCAAGTCGGGCACCAACCAGTTCCACGGCGGAGTCTTTGAGTTCCTCCGCAACCAGGACCTGAACGCCAAGAGCTGGTTCCAGCATCAACTCGATCCGCTGAAGAAGAACGTGTTCGGCGGCGATGTGGGCGGACCGGCTTTGAGAAACAAGCTGTTCTTCTTCGGTAACTACCAGGGAACTCGCCAGGTAGGCGCCGGCGCTGGAGCCGAAACCCACACGCCGACCGCCGAGATGTTGAACGGCGACTTCAGCGGTTTTGCCACCGCGGACGACGGCTTGGCGAAATGCCAGGACCCAACTAGCAGCGACTACCACAACACCGGCTGCGGATGGCTGAACGGACCGTTTGTTGTTGACCCGGTCAGCGGAAAGCCCAACCAGCTCGATACGGCAGACGGTTTTGCTCTGGACCCCGTGGCCGTCCAGTTTACCAAGGACGGGCTGCCGGGCCAGTTGGCGACTTCTTCCACGACCCAGCCGAGCCTGACCTCGCAGGATCAGATTGGCGGTATGTACTATAACGCCGCCGCGCTCAAGGACAACTACGACGAGTACACCGCCAAGGTGGACTTTGACCTGTCCAAGTCGCAACGGCTCACTCTTCGCTCCTTCACCGACAAGTTCATTCAGCCCTCGGGCGACATCCCGGGCAACGTGCTCTCCGTCCTGAACCTGAGCACCTGGAACCAGGGCTTCGGCGAGCAGATGTACTACTACAACGAGGTTCTGCAACACACCTGGACCATCAACGCCAACACCGTCAACACCGCCTCGGTCCTGTGGACCGAGCAGAGCGCGCACAACGCCGCGGCTGTTGTGGACCACTCCGGCAAGGCCATGTGCTGGTCGCGTTACATCAACGTGACGGAACTGCCCGGTTCCTGCTACATGGAAGGCGCCTACTTCGGCGGCGCGAATGGCGGCTGGACCGAGCCTTCGCAGGAAGTCCGCAGAACCTATGGATTCTCCGACACCTTCATCAAGACCATCCACCGGCACACCATCTCCGCTGGCATGGACCTGATGCACCAGTGGGCGCAGGAGAATACGCAATACCCGACCAATGCCATCATCAGCTTTGGCGGCGGCTACACCAGCCAGGGCCTCGCGGATTGGCTGCTCGGCTACATGAGCAGCTTCGAGCAGGGCGCCGGCGAGATCGCCGACATCGTTGGATGGCAGGTCAATCCGTACGTGAACGACGAGTACCGCATCTTCCCGGGGCTGACTTTGACCGCCGGCGTTCGCTGGGATCCGGATCTGGCGCCTACCTCGGTTGGAGCACGCGGCGCCGCCTTTGTCGCTGGACAACAGAGCACCATGTACGGGAATGCGCCGAAGGGACTCATCTTCCCCGGCGACGCAGGGATGAACGCCTCGTTGAGGCCCAGCAACTATGGCTACTATGAGCCTCGCATCGGCGTGGCCTATCAGCCAAGGAATCTTCCGCGCACCTCGTTCCACGCGGGATTCGGCCTGTTCACCGGTCCGGTTGCCTACTCCTCCTACAACCACGTAGCCGATGTGGCTCCCTTCAGCGCCACATTCGCTCCCAGCGCCCCATCGAGCAATGCCCAGTGCTACACGGCCGGATCGCTGGACACCTGCACGCCAAACTCAGGCCAATCCATTCAGGGCTACATGAACTTCCACAATCCCTGGCAGACAGCCGGCTTTGGAACTGGCGGCGTCAGCCCGTTCCCGACGCAGGTGCCCTTCGCCTCCACGTCGTACAAGCCCCCGTCAACCTCCTCGTTCCCGTCGCAGATCAACTTGGGCGCGTCGTTTGCCCGCAACTTCAAGGCAGGCATCACGCAGAGCTGGAACTTCTCCGTCGAGCAGCAGGTGAGCCAGACAATGGCGTTCCGCGTAGCCTATGTGGGCAGCGAGTCCTTCCATCAGAGCTACATCGACGACATGAATCCCGGCATCTATAACCCCAACCAGGGCGGCGCGGGTGTTCACGGTTCAGCGCGTGCGCTCACCAGCTTCCAGCAGATTCTGCAGGAAAACAGCGACGGTACGTCGAACTACCACTCCCTGCAGATCAACTTCGACCGCCACATGTCGCATGGCCTCCAGGCCCAGTCGGCATTCACTTGGCAAAAGACGATCGACGTGGTCAGCAACAGCAACATCTCCTTCAACAGCGCCATCGGAGATCCGCTGCCAGGCCAGTTGCGCTGGAACCGCGGCGTCTCCAGCATGACCATTCCGTTCACCTCGATCTCCAACTTCATCTACCAGACTCCCAATCTGAAGGGGAAGAGCCTGCTGATGCGTGAAGCTCTTGGTGGATGGGAATTAACCAGCATCATCGCCCTTCAGTCGGGCGGCCCGTTCAGCATCGGCGGCGGAAATCACAACGGACCCGGAAGCCAGGGCGTCGGTTCCGGCTCTTTTGAGGGCGGCGACCGCGCCGACCGCGTCTCCGGCCAGGCCTTGAATGTGCGCAAGACGGGAAGACAAACCTGGCTGCCGAGTTGGGCGGGTGGCGTCGCGGGCGCGTACTTCAACACGAACGCGTTCACGACTAACCTCGACGGCACGTTCGGCAACAGCGCTAAAAACCTCATGTATGCTCCGCCTTCGTTCAACGTGGATGCGGGCATGATGAAGAATTGGACGGCATTCGAGCACTATCAGCTCCAGTTCCGCTTCGAGTTCTTCAATGCCTTCAACCACGCTGTGATGGGCGGACCCGACACAGGCGTCAGCGACGGCGCCAACTTCGGCAAGATTACCGGCACAGCCAACTCCCCGCGCGTTGGCCAGGCCGCTCTCAAGCTGACCTTCTAAACTCGTCACCTTCCAGCCCGGGCGAGCACATCGCCCGGGCCTACTTTTCTCCCCACGGGGATTGCGATCTCCCGATTCCGTATGCCGGTTCCCAGCCGGTCGTTGCCGCCCTTTTTGACTTGCATGCCGCGCACCGCTCATCTTGGTTCCGGAGGTTTTCGATGTTCATGAGAAGCTACCGGAACTCCCCGCGCCTTGCATTTCTGCTTGTTGCAGCCATCTCCACATGGCTGGTTCTTGCCATCGGGCTGCCGTCCTTCCACGCCGACGCCGCTGCCAACCAGCGGCAGCCGGAAGGTGCTCTTTCTCCCGCGGAATCCGGACGCGCGCTGTGGCCCATCTCCATCGACTATCCGGAGAATGGCTCCATCTTCCCTCCGGGCATTACGCCGCCCACCTTCCTTTGGCGGGACGCATCCGCCACATCGTGGCGAGTCCAGATCGCTTTTGCCGACCAAGAAGCAACGATTTACGCCGTCGCGAAGGGGGAACATCTCCATGTCGGCGCCATCGATCCGGAGTGCATCTCACCGACTAACGAGTTGCCCAAACTGACCCCGCAACAGGCCGCGTCTTTCACCTGGACTCCCGATGCGGCCACCTGGGCTGCGATCCAGGCACACTCCGTCGCGCAGCCGGCCACGGTCACCATTATCGGTTATCGAAACACGGAGACTGCCTCGTCCGAGGCGCACATCGCGTTGACCACATCGGCGGACCCGGTGGACGCGCCCATCTTCTACCGCGACGTGCCCCTGATGCCTACACAGGGCGCCAACGGTACGGTGCAGCCCATCTCGCCGGCGGCGATTCATCTCATTCAATGGCGCCTTCGCGATATTCGCCGGCCCGAAAGCCACACCGTGCTGAAGGACATGCCCACCTGCGCCAACTGCCACTCGTTCTCTGCCGACGGAAAGACCATGGGCATCGACGTGGACGGCCCGGCAAACGACAAAGGTCTCTACGCGCTGCTTCCCGTCCAGCGCCACATGGTCATCGAGAACAAGAACATCGTGCAGTGGAACACCGATGGCCAGGCCGGCCAGACCCGGGTCGGCTTCATGTCCCAGGTATCGCCAAACGGGCAGTATGTCGTCAGCACCTTCTCCGGCTCGTCGCTCAATGTGCAGAAGACCTACTTCGTCACCAACTTCAAGGACTACCGCTTTCTTCAGGTGTTTTATCCAACGCGCGGCATTCTGGAGTGGTACAGCCGCGCCACGGGGAGGCGCCAACCCTTGCCGGGGGCCGACGATCCGCGCTTTGTGCAGACCGACGGCGTGTGGAGCCCGGACGGTAAGACCATCGTGTTTGCGCGCGCCGTGGCTAAAGACCCCTACCCTGAAGGTCAAAAGCCCGCGTATCACGCCAACGATCCGAACGAGACGCCGATCCAATACGATCTCTATCGCATTCCGTTCAACGACGGAAAGGGCGGCACGCCGGAGCCGATTGCAGGAGCCTCCGCCAACGGCATGAGCAACAACTTTCCCAAGGTCTCGCCGGACGGCCGATGGATCGTCTTTGTCCAATGCCACAACGGCCAACTCATGCGCCCTGACAGCCAGCTGTTCATTGTGCCCTTTGGCGGCGGAGAAGCGCGGCGCTTACGCTCCAATACCCCGCTGATGAACTCGTGGCACAGCTTTTCACCGAACGGGCGCTGGCTGGTCTTCTCCTCCAAGGCGCGCTCACCCTATACGCAGATGTACCTCACGCATCTGGACGCGGATGGAAACTCCAGCCCCGCCATCCTGATCGACAACGCCACCGCCGCAAATCGCGCGGTGAACATTCCCGAGTTCGTCAACACCGCGGGCGACGGGGTCGCCGAGATTCAGGCCCCGGCCGTAGAGATGTACAAGCTGATGGAACAGGCCATGCAGCTTCAGCAGCAGGGGCGGAACGATGAGGCCCTTTCCCAGTGGAGAAAGGCTCTGGCCATGGACCCCGGCGATGCGCGGGTCCATAACAACCTGGGCATCTCCCTCTACATTCATGGAGATTTCAAGGAGTCCTTCGAGCATTTTCACGAGGCCATCCGTATCAATCCCCTTTATGTGGAATGCCACTACACGCTGGGCAAATTTCTTCTGCAACAGGGGCACGCGGCGGAGGCGCTGGAAGAACTTGAGACGGCGCTCACGTTGAATCCACGCTACATCTCCGCCGAGGAAGGCGCAGCCACGGCGCAGACCGCGCTGGGAAACAGCCGGGAGGCGCTGGCGCGCTGGCGCAGAGCACTGGCGCTCGATCCCCGGCGCGTGAGCGCATTGGCGGGCGCGGCATGGATTCTGGCCACGGCCAACGATCCGGCACTGCGCAACGGCGACGAGGCCCTCACGCTTGCCATCCATGCCAATGAGCTTACTCACGCGGACGACCCTGAGGTGCTCGATACCCTGGCTGCCTGTTATGCCGAGACCGGCGATTTTCAGTTGTCGCTCGCCACGGCAAATCACGCGCTTGCGCTGGCTCTGGATCACAAGAACGCAACGCTTGCCGACGCCATTCGCGGCAGAATCCTGCTCTACAAGCAGAAGGAACCCTACCACGATCAGCCACCGGCTGGTTCCCGAACGCACTCAACGGAAGGCCGGCCATGACAACAGTCTCATGGCCCCAGGAAGCCTCGCGCACCCTCATCGCGCCCCGGCTTCACCAACACCTCATCCCGCAACCAGGCAGAATGAGAAGAACAAATTCGCAAGAGGATTGGAATGCCCCTATCACGCCGCAACTTCCTTGAAGTCAGTGCCCTTTCTGCATCCGCTTTGATGCTCCAGAATCTTGCGAAGCCCAAGGAACTCGTGGCTGAGCCATCGCAGGCGGGCCATGACGCGAATGCGAATCCGCATCACCCTGGAACCAGAGCAAGGCTCGATCTAGGATTCGATCACGACTGGCATTTCTACCGGCCGGCAGAGAACGAATTGCCCGCAAAGGCCCAGGCTTCTGCCGCTGCCGTCCCTATCTTCCCGCGCGATGCGGAGTGGGAAGCGGTCACGCTGCCGCACACCGTCCGGCTGGAACCGCGCGATGTGAGCGGCGGGCGCAATTACCAAGGCGTCTGCTGGTATCGCAAGAGTTTCCGGCTCAAACCGGAGTGGAAAGACCGCGTCGTGTATCTCCGCTTTCAGGGAGCCATGCAGGTGGCCGACGTGTGGTTGAACGGCCAGCATCTGAGGACGCACTTCGGCGGTTACATTCCCTTCACAGTGGACGTTTCCAAGTCTGCCCGCTTTGACCGGGAAAACGACCTTGTCGTGCGGCTCGATAACTCCGACAATCCCGAGGTTCCCCCCGGAAAGCCGCAGGGCGAACTGGATTTTGTCTACTTCGGCGGGTTGTATCGCAGCATTCAGCTTCAGGTATTGGCGCGTCTGCACATCAGCGACCCCATTCTAGCCGGGAAGACAGCCGGGGGCGGAATCTTCGTGACGTACCCGACAGTCGGCAGCGACAGGGCAACCGTTGCGGTGCAGACCGACATCCAGAACGAAACCGGCGAGTCCCGCAACTGCACCGTCCTGCAGGAGCTGGTCACGCCGGATGGCAAGGTTGTGGCCTCCTGCAAAGAGGATGCGACCATTGCCGCTGGCGTCTCCCGGGCGGTGAAGCAGGAACTGAAGGTCGGCAACCCGAGGCTCTGGCATCCCCACAATCCGCAGCTCTACCTGCTCCGCACATCCATTCTCCAGGGAGAACACCTGGCCGACGACCAACATACGCGCATCGGCATCCGCAGCTTCCGGTTCGACAAAGACAGCGGCCTGCTCATCAATGGCGAACCGTTCATTTCCATTGGCGCCAACCGGCACCAGGATCATCCGTATGTCGGTTATGCCCTGCCGCCGTCGGCGCACTACCGGGATGCGTACAAGCTGCGCGAGGCAGGCTTCACATCGTATCGCAGCCACTACCCGCAGGACCCAAGCTTCATGGATGCCTGCGACGAGTTGGGCATTCTGGCAATCGTCTCCAATCCAGGGTGGCAGTTTGTGGGGAACGACCTGTTCAAGCAGCGGGCGTACCAGGACGCGCGCGAGATGGTCCGCCGCGACCGCAATCACCCATCGGTTCTTATTTGGGAGGCCGCGCTGAACGAGTCGGATAACAGCTCCATCGCGGCCGAGTTATACCGCATCGTGCATGAGGAGTATCCAGGCCCCGAGTGCTACACGGCGGGGGATTCGATCGACGCGAAGGTCGAGGGGTTCGACGGCTGGGATGTCGGCTATGTATGGCCCGGCAACCGGGAACACGCAAAGCCCGGCTGGATACGCGAGTGGGGCGACCAGGTGGATAACTGGAGCGACCAGCAGGGCCGCGTCCGCGTGGCCAGGCAGTGGGGTGAGACGCCGATGCAGGTTCAGGCGGACGGACACATGCTGACCCTGGACACGATTTACGCGGCAGAGCACAGGCCAGCCGGCGCGGATCTGTGGGCCGGCATCGATGCCTATCGCGGCTATCATCATCAGGCATTTCTTGGCGCGCCGCTTGACCTCTTCAGAATCCCGAAGTTCGACTACTACATGTTTCAAAGCCAGCGCCCGCCGGAGCAGAAGGCTGCGCCTTGCGGTAGCGGCCCCATGGTGTTCATCGCCAGCTTTGCCACGTTCCATTCTCCGTCGACGCTCACGGTCTTCAGCAACTGCGAACAAGTTCGCTTGTTCCAAAACGGCAAGCAAGTCGCCGTTCAGCAGCCGGATGCCGGATACCACCTGCCTCACCCGCCCTTCACCTTCAAGGTGGGCGACTTCTCGAGCACGCGCTCGATGCTGTTCGCCAATGGCGTAGCGCCCTCGGGAACCGAGATCGGTGAACTGCGCGCCGAAGGACTGATCGCCGGCAAAGTCGCCGCCACGCATCGGATTCAATCTCCCGGTGTGCCCAAGGCCCTTCAACTGAACGTGGATAACTGCGGGCGGGAACTGGTTGCGGACGGGGCAGACTGGGTTCGCGTGTACGCCCATGTTTGCGATGCGCGCGGCACGACGTATCCTTATGCAGACGACTTGGTCAGCTTCTCGGTGAGCGGCCAGGGTTCTCTGATTGGGGATGAAAGGACCTTCTCGAACCCTGTGCGCGCGGAGGCGGGAATCTCGACGATTCTGGTGCGAGCGACTCGCGTTGCGGGCCAGGTGAGGGTGACGGCATCCTCTCCGGGACTTGAAGGCGCAACGTTGGAGTTCGAATCGAAAGCCGGCAGCGGGCCGGTGTTTTCGTAGTGGCCGTTGGGGGATTCCCCGGTTTAGATGCGTGGTGCGATGAGCGAAGACGATGACCGGATGGCGCGATGGCTGACGAATCAACCTGAGCCGGGAGGCAGTAACTTGAAACGCGCCCAATATCCGGCCTGCATTCGAATGCGGCGGCGCGCATGGAAGGGCATAGGCATGAGGCTGGCGTTTGGATTCCTGGCGGCCCTTGCGATGCTGGCTGCGTGCAGCGCGGGCAGCGCGCTGGCACAGCAACACACAGTGAAAGCAGCCGCAACGGGTGCGGAGGATTGGAATTACACCACGCGCTCCTGGCAGTCGCAGGATGGATTGCCCGAGGAGACTGTACAGGCCTTTGCGCAAACTCGGGACGGTTTTCTCTGGGTGGGGACCAGCGGCGGGTTGTTGCGATTCGATGGCGCGCGCTTTCACCTGTTTTCCCATGAAAACACCCCCGCATTCAGAGAGAACAGCGTCTTCTGCCTGCTGGCCGCGCGCGACGGACGCTTGTGGATCGGCACCGATGGAAGCGGCCTGATCGAGTGGCGGAACGGTGTGTTTCATGCCTACCACTCGGAGCAGGGGCTGAAGTCCGACTTCGTACGCGCCATTGCGGAAGATCACACGGGGCAGGTGTGGGTGGCTACCGACAACGGACTGTTCTGGGTCAAGAATGGCCTCTTGGAGCAGGCGGACAAGCAATTGGCCATGCCTGTTTTCAACGTCCACGCGGTTCTTGAGGATCACACCGGACACATGTGGGTTGGCGGAGGCAGGCTCTACTCCACCAAGGATGGCCAATCCCAGGAGTATTCACTCTTCAACAAGGACAGCCGCAACCAGGTAAAGTCGATCCTGGAAGCGGCAGACGGAACCATATGGGTGGGAACCGTCGGTGGATTGTTCAGGTTTTCTCCGAGAACGGCCCGGTTCGAACCGGTACCGGGAGTCTTCGGCACCATTCGCACGCTTCACGAGGCCCCCAATGGCGAACTGTGGGCCGGCTCTATCGGCGAAGGGATCTTCAAGATCCGCGGGGGGCGCGTGACTCGCCTTCGGGCTCCATCGCCGTTGGTCAGCAACACGGTGCTCTCCATCTTTGTGGATTCGGCTGACAACCTGTGGATTGGCACCCAAACCGGGATGATGCGTTTAAGCCGCACTCCGGTGCGCGTTCTCGCGTTATCTGCTGCCGCCGATTCGGACTTCGGCACAGTGTCGCTCGATACAGACGGCTCGCTTTGGGCAGCCGCCAACGAGTTGGTCCACGTGCGGAACGGCCATCCTTCTTCCTTCAGATTTCCGGAGCTTGGCAGCGTCCGCGTGCGGAATGTGCTGCGCAGCCGGGACGGGTCGATTTGGGTTGGAACCGACGGAAGCGGCCTTTACCGCGTCTCGCGGGGGGGGACCAGTCACTTCACCGGCAAGGAAGGGCTGGTGAACCACTTCGTGCGGGTCCTGCTCGAATCCAGAGATGGGAGCCTCTGGATCGGTACCGATAGCGGCGTGAGCCATCTGGACCGCGGAGTGTTCCACAATTTCGACGACCAGCACGGCTTGGCCTACGGCAGCATCCGCTCCCTGCTCGAGGATCGCGTCGGAACCATCTGGATTGGCACCGAGCACGGGCTGAGCCAATACAGGAATGGAGAGTTTGTTCACGATGCAATGACCGCGGCCCTGGGCGAGGAGAAGGTGTGGGCCCTGCATCAGGATGTGGATGGCGGGATTTGGATCGGAACCCGCGCCCATGGGCTTTATCGTTATCGCGGCGGGGAATTGTTCCACTACACAACCGCAAACGGACTGGCCAGCGACAGTATCTATAGCATTCTAGAGGACAAG
>Ga0302319_10020099_pt1 | contig 12088 bp, 9 predicted proteins | sample Bog_T0_2_FD_203319 | JGI IMG/M metagenome (GOLD analysis project Ga0302319, IMG submission 203319) | Peat permafrost microbial communities from Stordalen Mire near Abisko, Sweden - Bog_T0_2 | ecosystem: Environmental > Terrestrial > Soil > Wetlands > Peat | place: Sweden: Abisko, Stordalen Mire... | reverse complement strand
AACCGTCTTGTCGTCGGAGGACGTGGCCATCCGATCGCAACGCGCGTCCACGCCCACGCGGCCGATCGACGCCGAATGCATGCCGGTTTCGATGCGCAGCGTCGGACGCTGATCCGGACAAGTCTCGACCGCGTGATCCAGCGACGCGCTCGAAACGCCGTCGATCGGTCCCGTGAAGCATCCCGCGTCCGTCAGCCGCCGCTGCAGCGCCAGAATGTCGTCAGGCCCCCCATCCACCGCCCAAGCGGACCCGCACGGGGCCGCCGGAAAGCCCAGCGCGGCGAGGGCAATCGCGAGGATCGCCCGATGCATTCGTCGAAGAGCGGGATGTCGATCGTTCATGACGTCCTCCTTGGTTTTCGAGGTCTTCGACGAAGCTATCCCGGAACGTCGCGCCTTCAAAAGCGAGGGGCGTCGTCGCCATCCGTCAGGCCCCCTTGCCCTTCGGCGCATGGCTCACGTAACCGGCCACCACGATAAGGCCCGTCGCCTTGTCGCGCAGCGCATAGATGAAAGGTTTGTCGACGACCATGTGCAGGGCGTCGTCGGCTTCCAGCGAGCGGCCCACGACCACGGCGGTGGCAGCGGCGGCTTCCGCGCCTTCCTCGTCGACGTCGATCATCGCGCGTTGCTCGATTTGCGAGATCGTCGACCCGGCGCCGAAGGCGGCGAGCGCGGTCGGCGATTTCAGGCCTTCGGCGAGCCCCAACTTCTCCAACGTCCGCAGCAGACTCGCTTCGCCGCGCAGCGAGAAGCGCGGCAGCGCGATATCGCCCTTGTGCGGCGCGAAGCCTTCGCCCGACAACCAGGACGAAACCCCGGTGAAATCCTTGGCGGCCCTGGGCGCGCCCTTCGACGTGACCACGATCAACGAGAAGCGCTCGTCCGCGAACGGCAGCGCCGCGCCGATGAACTCCTTGTCGTCCCGGAATACGCGTTGCGCCTCGGGCAGATGCATCATCGCGACCTTTTCGACCTTCTTGTCGAGGCCGGTGAAGTCCGCGTCGGCCGTCGCGGCGGGATCGAACGGCGTCTTCCACTTGGCCTTGAAATGCAGCGCGTTGAGCGCGACCAACTCGGCCTTTTCGAGCGGCTGGCCGAGAATTTCGGGAATCGCGCCGTTGGTGGTCTTGTCGACCCAGGCGTCGATCTTCTTGATCGCATCCATCTTGGACAGATCGTCCACGGCGTAGTCGATATTCGCGGCGTCCAGGCCCTTGCGAATGAGTTCGCTCGGAGCCTGTTTGGGCGAAAAGACGATGAGGTCCTTGGAGACGAAGATCGAAGCGTCGACCTTGGCGACGCTGGCACGAGCGGCGCTCAGCGCGGCCAAGCCGAGCTTCGCGTCCGCGCCCTCGAAGCCCAGGGTCTTGACGATCGCGCCCTTCAGCTTGACGTCGGCGCCTTCGCACAGGGCGGCGAACACGGAGGCGAGCCCGGCGGGGGAAATCGTGGGATCGGCGCCGGGCGCGGCGTCGAGGATGAGGCCCCACGCCAGACGCGCTTGCGACGCCGCGAGGACTCTCTGATTCTGGGCCGTGATCGCCGCGCCGTCGGGCTCGGACACCGCCGGTGCGGGGTCGATCGACGCGGCGAGGACGGCGCCCCCGCCTGACGTCAGCGCGGCGGCGAGAGCGAGAAGAGCGATCGATCGACGCATGGAAATCTCCTGAAGGCTTCGACATCGGGGGCGGGCGGCGCGAGTTCGAGACCCGCGCCACCCGCTCGGGATCAAGGCGTGACGGCGAAGACGACGCTGGCCGACGCCGTGCCGGGATGGGAAGCGACCACCGCGAGATCGCGCGAGATCGTTCCCGCCTCGGCCGCCTTATCGGGGGCCGGCGTCGGCGCCGTGTCGGCGGAGGCGCAGACCGCCAGGATCTGTTCCGACCCCGCCGGACCGGCGACCTGCAGCGCGTTCGTCGACGAACCGCCGGTGACGAACACGGTCTGCAAGGCCGCTATCGCGGGGCTCGGCGACGCCGCGTTGGGATAGAGAGTGTGAACCTGACCCGAAGCCGCGAACTCGAGGACAGTCAAATTGCACGCCTGAACCGACGTCACCGCGAGCGTCACCTTCTCGCCGACCTTGTAGGTCGCCTTGTCCGCCGCCAGCAGCAACGGGAAGGGCTGATCGGCGGCAACCGCGATATGGACGGTCGGCGCGGGAGCCGGGGCGGTCGGCGGCGCGGGGATGACGACGATCGTCTGTCCGGCCGTCGGAGCCGGCGCGCGCGTGGCGATCGTATAGAGCGCGAAGTTGTTGAACGCGATCTTGGTGTCGGTCTGCGCGGGCGGTTCGGCGGCGACCTGAAGGTCACGGACCAAAGCGTTCGCGCCGCCATCGACGCTGTGGAAGGCCCCCGCGCCCTGCAACTGAGATTCGGGCACCACGGTGATCGGCTTGTTCGAGGAAATCACCTTGATGAATTCCGTCCCGGTCGGCGCGGAGACCACGATCTTGGCGCCCGTCGCGGCGCCCGCGATCTCGACGGGATGATTGGCGAGCAGATGGTTGTCGGTTTGATATTTATTCGGGAACAATTGCGTGGCTTGTCCCGAGGGGCCGACGTCGAGCACCGTGACGTAAGCGTCTTCGTTGGTGGTCACCTGAAGCTTCACGGTTTCGCCCACCGCGTAGGTGTTGTCCGCGCGATCGGCGGCGAGCGTCGCTTTCAGCGTGCCGGCATGCGGGGCCACGACCTGAGCGGTCGCCGATTGCTCGACGGTCAGATCGCGCAGGGGCTGCTCCTGCGCCACGGCGGCGGCGGCGCTCAGAACCAGAACGGAAGCGGTGATGAAGAGTTTCGAGAGGCGCATGTTGATCTCCTTGAGGACATGAGGTTGATGATCAGAAAGTCGGCTTTCCGGGCGCTATTCCTGGACCCGGACGTTGAGCTCGCCGATGGCCCATTCCGAACGAGGCATCGCGTCGAGTTTTTGCTGAACGGCGGCCCGAAGGCCGTCGTGCGTGTACTGAAGGTCGAACGGCGTTCCCGACGTCCCGCCCACAAATCCCTCGAGCGGCGCCCTGGTGGCGATGAAGAGAAGGGTTTCGTCGCCCGCCGGCGGCGCCGCCCGCACGATCAGGCCGGGGCGCGGATAGGTGATGGGCAGTCCCGCGCGCAGACGCACGTTCTCGAGCCAGAGCTGAGTGCGGCCCGAAGCGCTGAGGACATAGAGCTGGCCGTAGCCGTCGGACAGCGAGACCATGCGAAAGCGCAACGGCTGACCGATCGAAATCACCGGCGACCCTATCGTCTGGAGTGAGACCTGCATCGGTCGGAAGACGTGCGGCCGCAGCCGCGTCGGCCGCTGATGCGAAGGCGCGACCTCGACGTTGAGGTCCTTCTGTTGGGCGACCCCTTCGCCTACGCCGGCGAAGGCGCCCAGGCCGAGCGCCCCCGCGAGGACGGCGCCGCGTAAGTATGTGTTCATCGAACCTCCTCCTCGCGCGGCAGAGCGCGCATTTGTTTCCTGTCGACATGGAACATGACACGCGCCGAGCGACTTTGGCAGAAGCGCGGCCCCAAAGCCGAAAGGAGCGCTCCCAATGGTTGGGAGGCTTCGCTTGTTCGTTGAGACGATGGCCGCCGGTCCGCGAGTTCGCTTCGCGGGCGCACGCCCGGCCGAGTTCCAGCCTTCGCGCGAGGTGAACCCCGTGAGAATCGCGACCCGCCATCGCATGCTTGGTCCCCCCAACGCGGCCCTCGCGCCGCGCCTAGTGAATCGTATATTTATGCACCGCTACCGACCAATCCGGATGGCCATCGATTCCTGCGTTGGCCTGGAGGTCGCGCGCCAGTTCGTCGTGAATGCGTTGGATCGCCGCCCGCGCGGCCTCGGGCGTGTCGAAGATCTTGGGCTTGTCGGGCGTGTCGACCGCGTTGATGGGTTTGTCGGCGAGCACCGCGACGATCGTCCCCTCGCCGCGCGGCTCGGAAATGCGCACGTTGAAGCCGCGATAGGCGTTGTTGTAATTGGGAACGACGATCGGCTTACCCGGCTCCAACCGTGTGGTTTCGAGCCGGGAACTGGTGGGGGAACGCAGCGAAAGCGCGTTGGGATAGATCTGCGTCAGCTTGCCGTCGGGCGTCGCGTCGAAGATCGCGAGATAGCCCGCGCGCTGTGTGGTCGCGCGATAGGAAACCATCTGGCCGACGGAAACGTCGTCGCCCTGATCGAACGCGATGGTCACGCCCGCGGCGTTGTCGAGCGCCTCGCTCGGAGGAGGCGCGGGAGGAGGCGCGGGCTGCGGGGCGGGTTGGGGCGCCGGCGCCGGTTGATCGGCGACATCGAGATCCTTGCCGACGTTCGCGCGGATCCAGTCTCCGAACGCGGAGACCCTCGTGTATACGCCTGGAAGCTTGGCCTCGCCGCACGCGATACCCACGCTGACGATGCCGACCTGGCGCCACTGGCCCGAAGGGGTCTGCGCCATCAACGGGCCGCCGCTGTCGCCCTGACACGCGTCGCGACCGCCTTCGGGCAGTCCGGCGCAAAGGACCCTCGCGTCGATCACGGCCCCCTTCACATGTTGCTCCAACCTCGCGCATTCCGCGACATCGACGAGCGGGATCGAGGCCTTGCGCAATTCGGGCGACTCGTAATCCTTCACGTTCACGGGCTTGTTGGTGAGGCCGTCGACCCAGACGTCGCGGCCTTGTTGATCCTTGACTTGGGTGATGAAGCGGGTCCGACCCCAGCCCGTCACCGAAACCGAGCGGCCGGCCTCCATCGAAGCGTCGGCCGCCAGTTGCAGCGGCATCGCCGGGGCCGGAATGGGCTCGTCCAGTTGGAGCAAGGCGACGTCGTTTTCGTGACTTTCGGTGTCGTAATGTTCATTGGTGATGACCCGCTTCACCTTGCGGACCACGGCTCCTTCCGGGAGCCCATCGAACGTCATTCGCGCGACACGGGTGGCCACTTTCCAATCCTCGGGATTTTTGGTCGATCCGAAACAATGCGCGGCGGACAGCACCCAGTCGGGCGCGATGACCGTCCCGCCGCAATCGAAATAATCGCGTTGATCTCTGAGGCGAATGAAGAGCCCAACCTGCGACGGCCATTCGCTTTGCGAGGTCACTTCGCCGCCGACGATCCGCTCGGAGATGATGCTCGACGGGGCGAGGCCGCGAAGCGCCTGCGCCGTCGATTCGGCCCGCGCCTGCGGGCAAGCGGCGAGAGTCGCCGCGAGGGCGCCGACAGCCCATGTCGAGACCTTTTTCATCACTCGCTCCTTCCTTGCCGCCTCAATGGATCGTGTATTTGCGCGCGACGACCGACCAATCCGGATGTCCCTCGATGCCGCCCTTGACTTCGAGCGAGCGCTCCAGTTCGTCGTGGATGCGCTGGATCGCCTCACGCGCGGCTTCCGGCGTATCGAAGGTCTTCGGCTTTTCGGGCGTGTCGACCGCGTTGATCGGCTTGTCGGCCAGCACCGCGACGATCGTCCCCTCCCCGCGCGGCTCCGAGATGCGCACATTGAAGCCGCGATAGGCGTTCTTGTAATTGGGGACGAGCACCGGCCGGCCGGGCTCCAGACGCGTGGCTTCCAGACTGGAGCTCGTGGGCGAGCGCAGCGACAGCGCGTTGGGATAAATCTGCGTCAGCTTGCCGTCCGGGGTCGCGTCGAAAATCGCGAGATAGCCCGACTTCTGGGTAGTGGCTTGATAGGCGACCACTTGGCCGACCGAGACGTCGTCGCCCTGATCGAAAGCGATGGTCAGCCCAGCGGCGTTGTCGACCGCGGGATCGCTCGGCGTCGGGGTCGGGGTCGGCGTGGCTGTCGGGGTCGGCGTGGACATGGGCGTGGGCTGTGGTCCCGGCGTCTGATCGGACACCACGAGGTCGCGGCCGACAATCCCGCGTATCCAATCGTTGAAGGCCGACACGCGCGTATAAACGCCCGGAATGCCCTTCAGCGCGCAACCGATGCCGAAGCTGACGACGCCGATCTGACGCCATTCGCCCGAACCCGCCTGCGCCATCAGGGGGCCGCCGCTGTCGCCCTGGCACGAATCGCGACCGCCCTGGGGCAGGCCCGCGCAGAGCGCGCGCGCGTCGATCGTGGATCCCTCCTTACCGTAAGCCGTGGCGCATTGGGCGACATCGACGAGCGGGATCGAGGCCTTGTGCAAGTCGGGGGATTGCGCCTTCGAGAGCGGCACCGGCTCCTTGGTGTTGCCGTCGATGAAGCCCGTCACGCGCCCATCTTTGTCTTTTTGCGGCACGACCCAGCGGATGAGTCCCCATCCCGTGACGGTCGCCTCGCGGTTGGTCTCCAGCGCCTGATCGGCGACCAGTTGCGGCGCGATCGTCCTGGCTTGCAGCGGTTCGGCGAGTTCGAGGAGGGCGATATCGTTTTCGTGCGTCTTCGGGTCGTAACGTTCGTTGACCTGAACCTGCTTCACCGCGCGCGTCTCCGCGCCCTTGGGCAAAGCCAGGTAGGAGAGCTTGTTGATGTTGTTGACGACGGTCCAATCGGCGGGGTCGCGCGAGGTTTCGGCCGTGAAACAATGCGCGGCGGAAAGCACCCAATTGGGCGCGATCAACGTGCCGCCGCAAGTGAAGAACTGCCGGCCGTCCTTCAGATGCAGATAAAGCGCGGTCTGCCACGGCCATTCGCCCTGCGTGGTCGCTTCGCCGCCGACGATCCTGAGGTCGGCCATGACGTTCGACGGCGAAAGGCCCCGCAGTTGGTCGGCGACGGACTCCGCTCGCGCTTGAGGATTCGAAAGGAGGGATGCCGCCAACGCGCCCAGCGCCCATGTCGTCATCGTTTTCATGGAACTCCCCTTTTCATTATTTCGTTTTTGAATTCGTGAACACGCCGGCGAAGCCGAGGCGCGCGGGCGTGTCCGAGGCGAGCAATCCCGTCAACGCCGCCGGCAACGCGGCCGCGTCGCGCTTGCCATTGTGGGCGCGAAGCCACGCGACGAATTCTTTCGGCTCGCTCGATGTCGCGAGCGCGACGACGGTGTCGGCGCCATAGGGCGGCGTCACTTCCAGCGGGCAAGTCCAATGATCGCCGTCGGGCGCGGGGCATTGTCCCTTCTGTCCCGACGCGGCGGGATAAAGCATCTGCACCGTGCCGTCCGCCGCGATATTGAAGGTCGTCAGATGTTGGCCGCGCAGGTCCTGCGCGCCCGCCCGAGCTTGGTCGCCCTGCGTCAGCAGCTTGCCTTCGCTCTCGAGGCCGACCGAGAGAACGCGCGATTGCGAAAGCGCCTTCAGTTCGCGGACCGCCCAGGTCCGATCGGCGATCGCGCCGATCATGGAGCCGTCGCTGACGAACTGCATGACGAGATCGCCGCTCGCCAAAACCTCGTTCTTGCCCACGTCCCAAATGAGATCAGCGCTCGTCGGGTCGGCTGCCTCGACCAGCGCGGCGGTCCCTTTTTCGATCTTCGTCCAATCGTCGGCCCCCCCGTCGATGATCGCGACGCGAACCGCGCGCTCGTCCACGATCGCGGGCGAGGGCGAAGTTTCGTGCACGGGCCCGGGCGCCGCGTCGCCGAGGACGAAAATAGGCTTGTTCAGCACGCTCGATTCTTCGCTTCCGGGCTGAATGTCGATGAACTGACGATCGTTGGTCGCCTGCGGCACGTTCTGGAGCACGTATTCGAACAGGCTCTTGCGAGTGACGACGCCCTTGACCGACGCGCGTCCATCGAGCGCTCGCGCGACGAAATAACTCAGCGCCCCGCGCGGAAGCCGCGGCGATTGGGGATCGAGACCCGGCATCTCGGGAACCACCGAATTCGCGGTGGCGCCGCCGAGGAAGGTGACGTGCGACATCGCCGAGACATCCGCCCGGGCTTCCTTGTTGGTCATCGCGATGCCGGTGAACTTGGCGCGCTCGGCCGCGTCGGCGCTGCCGGTGACGACCCGAGTACGGATCTCGCCCGAGCGCGGATCGAAGCCGCGCATGCCGCCGCCGAAGCAGGAATCCATGATCAGCAACGTGTCGACGCCTTTGGCGTCGAGCCGCGAAAGCCAGGCGCGCATCTCGACGTTGACGATCACCTCGCCGGCGCCCGGACCGGAAAAACTGAAGTTGGACAGCGCTATCTGTTCGCTGACGCCGTTGGCCGAGATGCCTTTCCACGCCGCGTATTCCGGCGTTTGCATGCCATGGCCGGCATAGGAGATGATCGCCAGATCGCCCGGCTTTGCCGCCGCCACCAAGCCGTTCATCGCCTCGATGATGCGCGCGCGGGTGGCCTTGTCGTCGGGAATGAAGTCGGCGGCGACGCCGTCCTTGGCGAGCGCGGTCTTGATGTCCGTCGCGTCGGCGGCCGCGCCCTGCAATTGCGCGCCCGGACCCAGGTGGGGATATTTGTCGACGCCGATGACGACCGCCCGGACGGTCCCGCCTCCGGGAGCGCGCAGAGCGTCGGCGCGCGCGAGCCCCGCGTTGGTCAGGAGAGCGGCCGCCAAGACGGCCGGGATAGACCTCATCATTCCAAGGCGCATGACGCCATCCTCCGTGAGGGGAGATTTATTCGGTCGCGGCGTCGCGAACCCATTCGACGCGTCGATCGAGCGCCCAACCTTCTTCCCTGGTGACGGATCGTCCCAGCAGCGCGGCGTCGAACGGCTCTTCCGACCCCTTGCCGTCGATCTCGATCCGGGCGGTGACGCCATGGTCGATCAGATATTTTCGCACCGCCTCGGCGCGGCGCTTCGACAAGGCGAGGTTGTATTGGCGGTCGCCGCGCGGATCGGCGTGGCCCACCAACTTCATTTGCTTGATCGGTTGCTGGCTCAGCGCCTTGGCGAGTTCGTCGACCGCCTGTTTGCCCACGTCCGTGAAGGCGGTCTCATCGGTGACGAAGTTGATCGGGAGAGGCACCGCCTCGACCTCGGCGCCGCGCAAGGCGCGCGAATAGATGCCGGCGATCTGCCCGTCCATCTCGCGATGCGATTCGGCAAAAGTCGCGGGCTTCTTGCCGCCGTCGTCGTCGCTGGCGAGAATCTTCGCCGCGCTGGCGCGTGTCTTCAGACGGTGGATATCCTCTGGACTTATCGGCTCCGAGGGCATCGAGGCGCCGCGGGACAACGAGGCCTCATACCACGAGAGCGCCTTCAGATTGTTGTTTCGTCGCGCGTAATAGTCGCCCAGATGCTCGGCGTGGCGCCATGTGCCGCCGATCGACATGTCGCCTTCGGCGCGCTCGAGCGCTTTTTGCCGATCGGCCGCGGAGACTTGCGGATCGTCGGCCAGAGCAATCATGGAATCGATCAACTTGCGGCGGAATTCGTCGATCCGCTGGTTGCAACCGACCGACCTTCCGAACGCGGCCATGGCGGTCACCTCGCCGTCGATCGATTTGGAGGCCACCGCTTGGTCGAAGGCGGCGACGAGCGCGCCGCAGTCGGCCGCCGCCGCCGGGCCCGCCGCGGCGAAGAGCGCGGCGATGAAGAACGATACGCGTGTTGCATTCCTGGACATGGCGCGCTCCCCTGCGACTGAAAGTTTTCTGGCGTTCATGACAGTGTGGCGGCGGTCGACGGCGCCGATGAGATCGCTGGATGCGATGGGGCGATGGCGAGATCACGCCCGATCCTATCGCGATCTTTCGCCGAGGGGAATGCGCCCGCGATTTCGGAAGCGATAATAAACGGCGTCCATCCGGAAAGGCGACCGCCGCCCAGCGACGCCGAGGGATCCAGCGCCGGAAGGGGGAAAAAACGCGGAGGGATCGGCGCGGGCGCGGAGTCGGGGACGATGAGGATCGCCCCTGAACCGAACGCCGCTCCCGCCGCCGGCGCGCTGCGGAACACCTTGTTGATGATCAGGATGTTCTGGCCCGGCGCGGTCGGCGCGGCGACGACCTCGAGATCGCGGGCCACGGCGCCGACGCCGCCGATCACGGAGCGAAACGGTGCCGACGCGCCGAGCTCCGATTCCGGAATGACCCGCGCGGGGCCACTGGTGACGACGATCTTGACGACCTCCGGACCCAGCGAGCCGCCGACGACCGCGCGCGCACCGGGACCCGGAATCTCGACGGTCGAACCGCCGCGGACCGCGTTGTAAGGATTGAAAGCGTTGGGAAACAATTGCGTCACGGCGCCGGTGGGGCCGATCGAAAGCACGGTGACGTAGGCGTCCTGATTGACGCGCAGGAACAGACGGACCGCTTCGCCCCTGATGTAGACGGGGTTGGCGCGATCGAACCAGGCGTCCGCCGCCAGCGAGCCGGGACGCGAGGGCAAACTCTGCACGGCGACCGTCTGTTCGACGGAAAGATCGCGAAGGTCGACGGACTGCGCGAAGGAGGGGCCGGCCAGAACGACGGTCAGGACGGCGGAGAGAAGGAGCTTGCGGAACATCGGATCTTCCTCGTTTCTGAGCGGGGCTCGAGAGCTCCGGCTTCGACGGCGAACTCTTCGAGCCGCCTCTGAAGCCAACATCCGCCTGTTGACGCTCCGCCTCAATGCCTCAGGGCCGCCACGGCGTTGCGGGGCTCCCAATATTTGGGAGGGCGCCTGCGACGCCTTGTCACGGTCGAGGCGCGCCCGGCCGGTCAGTTCCTGGTGAAATAAAAGTCGTCTCGGCCCGGCAGCGAGCCATATGTGAAAGGTTGTTGCGCGTTGTGGGTTTTCACCAGCACGTCGTCGCGCACCAGATCGAACAAACGGCGGATTTCGATGTTCGGTGTGCCGATGTATTTGGCCAGCGACTCGGCGAAAGGACTGTTGGCTCCGTCGCCATCCAGCGCTTCCTGGCCGTCCTTGGCGGCGAACACCGTCATTTCCCCCGGGTTTGGCTCGATCGGGGCCAGACCGCGCCCCACCGACCTAGAGGCGACGGTTCTCCGCATTCGTGACACGAACGGGTTCGCCCGGCACATATCCAGCACCACCAACCGCAACTGTCGCGCGCCGTCGATGGCGCTCAACAGCTTGCCGGCGTCGATCGCCTCGAGATCTATGTCGCGATCCACCTTCAATTGGGCGTCCACCGGTATCAGGTAATTGATCCCGTCATAGGCCATTCCGTGCCCTGAATAGTAGATCACCGCCCAGTCCGCGCCGTCGGCGGTCGTGGCGAAATCGCGGATGGCGACGATCAGCTGTTCGCGGGTCAAATCCGACTTGACGGTGACGGTCTGAAATCCAGCGGCGCGCAGCGACGATTCGAGCAGCCGAGCGTCGTTGATCGGATTCTTCAACGGCGCTTGCGCTTGATATTGGCTATTGGCGATGATGAGGGCGACGCGTTTCGCCAAGGGCTTGATCGCCGCGGGTGGTTTCACGGTCGCGGCGGTCTGCTCGGCCTTCTCTTTCGCCTGCTGCTTGTCGCGTTGCGCGAGAACCTCGGGGGCGATACCGGGTCCCTCGAAAGCTGCGCGAAAATTTCCGAGGGAAAGCCTGAACGTCACCTCGACGTCGTTCTGATTGTGAACCGCGACGCTCATCCGCGCGGCGCGTAACAATTCGTCGCCGCGGCCCTCGTCGAGAGCGCTCTCCGCGAAACAACCATTGGGAAAACAGATCTTGAACTTACCCGGAGTGCGGGCCGAGTTGTCGAGACTCATGGAAAATCCGGCGTCCTGCATCAAGCCGACGGGCAACAGCAATCTGAGAACGAGACCGCGACGACCCTCGATCCGGTAGACGGCCACGGCAATCGTGGGCGGTTTATCTTTCGAGGGTCCAAAATCGGCCGTCGTGTAGCAGACGTTCGCCGAGGCGTCCTTGTCCTTGCCGCACACTTTCGTCCAGTCCGCGAATTGGACGAGGTCGATGGAGTTCGGCGCCGGTCCAGGGCCGGAACTCTGGGCGAAGGCGGGAGTGAAAAGGCAAATTCCGATCGGGAGCGCTTGAAGCGCGCGCGCCAAGACGCTCATCTTTCGATCTCCCGAGGACGGCGCGACGAGCAGGAGGCCCACGCTCGGCGACAGCTTTCCATGCCGGCCGCCTCGTTTCAAGAGTTCGGCCTCCCAGGGATTTGTAGGCCGGGGCGCCGATTACTTCGACACCGCGAAGGCGAAGTCCTGCATGGTGGTGGGGCGGGTCATCACCGGGTGCTGATCGCCGTTGGTGAGGTCCTTCACGCGCTCGGCGACGAAGGCGT
>Ga0302319_10020098_pt1 | contig 12089 bp, 10 predicted proteins | sample Bog_T0_2_FD_203319 | JGI IMG/M metagenome (GOLD analysis project Ga0302319, IMG submission 203319) | Peat permafrost microbial communities from Stordalen Mire near Abisko, Sweden - Bog_T0_2 | ecosystem: Environmental > Terrestrial > Soil > Wetlands > Peat | place: Sweden: Abisko, Stordalen Mire... | reverse complement strand
AGATGGCCTGTCACGCAGTAGGAAGTCCCTGCAAGTTCAAAGGCCTCTTGCCACGACTGCCAGACGTCGCTTTCAAACCAAGCAGCACCACCTAGGGCGACGGCGGCAAGGAAGAGAGGTAAGCGTAACTGTACTGGCAACGTTGTTGCCGTGAGAGCGAGCAGCACCGCCGTCATGCCGGTCAGGGCCACAACGAGATGAAGAACAATTTCAACACTGCAATACTCTGCAACGGAGATGGTTAAGAGAGTTTCCATCCTGGTTTATAGTTCCACCGGGTCTCCGAATTCAATCTGGAGATTACGGGCGAGCCGAATCAGTTCGGGAGCAGGATGTTTTTTGCGGCCAATCACGGATTCCAGATCAACCAGCGTGGTTTTTCCTTTGGCCAGTGCCGTCATGCAACCGATCTCATGCTGCAAAAGGCCTGTCACCGCCAGTTCACCAAATCGGGCTCCGAGCATCCGGTCAAAATGGGTGGGAATGCCGCCCCGTTGCACATGGCCGAGAACGGTTTTCCTGATTTCCTGGTCGAAATCACCCCCTTTCTCATCCTTCATCCTGTTGATGAAGGTGTCGGCATCGCAGACACCTTCGGCAAGAACGACGATGGAATTATCCCTTGTCTTTTGAAAACGGTGGTGGAGCAGATCCACAATGCGTTTCATGTTGTAAAAATATTCCGGGATCACCGCTATCTCTGCCCCGCAACTGATGGCTGTGGTCAGGGCCAGATAGCCAGAATTGCGACCCATAACCTCGATTAGAAAACATCGGCGATGAGAACGGGCCGTGTCGCGGATCCGGTCGAGCATTTCCATGATGGTATTGGCAGCGGTGTCGACACCGATGGCCATTTCCGTCCCAGCCATGTCATTGTCAATACTGGCAGGAATGCCGACAACCGGCAGACCCCTGCGGGAGAGTTCGAGCGCTCCGGTCAGGGAACCATCACCGCCGATCACCACGAGTCCCTGAATGCCGAGGTCCTGGAGGATTTTGAAGGCCTCATCGATTCCTTCCTGATGGTAAAACTTTTTACAACGACTTGATTGCAGGATGGTTCCACCTCTGTCGATCATTCCTGCCGGAAGGGGAATCCCCAGTTCCTCGATCGTCCCGTCGAAAATACCATCGAATCCGTTGCTGATGCCGAGCACTTTGCATCCCTGCTGGTGAGCTGTTCTTACTACGGCACGAATGGCCGGATTCATTCCGGGAGCGTCTCCCCCAGAGGTCAATACACCGATAGTTTTCATGGTCTGTAAAGTCACTCTTGGGGGCGAGTTGACGGGTTCTTTTGTAGCACGATAGGAAAAAAATGACAGTAGAGAGAAATTTTTTTGAACAAAGCCCTATTTCGGGAGTCTGATCTAATAGGTTTATGTTGGGAGCGGGCTACCTCGTATCGGTTATGGTTTTTCCGGTGCGATCAAGGTGGCCCGCTTTTTTTTATCAAGAGGATCGACTACCCCTAAAAGTGGCTCTTGCTTTGGCCAGAAGCCTCGGATAGCTCGTAGAGAAGCTTTTTACCTAGAAAGTTATGAACCACTCATTCCATGCCTGAAACAATCCTGTTGATAGAGGATGAGGAGGATGTCACCGACCTGATCCGGTATCATCTTAAAAAGGAGAAGTATCGTGTTCTCAGCGCCCATGACGGGGTTGAAGGGGTTCAACTGGCCGTTAAGGAGCGGCCCGATGCTGTGGTGCTCGATATCATGATGCCCCGCCTGAATGGTTTTGAAGTAGCCAAAAAGCTCAAAGCTGACCCCCGTACGGAACCGATTCCGGTGCTTTTCCTGAGTGCCAAGGGGGAGACGGAAAGCCGGATCAAGGGTCTGGAGACAGGAGCGGATGATTTTCTCGCGAAGCCATTCAGTCCTCGCGAACTCGTCTTGCGCCTCCAGGCGCTGCTACGCCGGTCGCGCACGACGGTCCTTCCGGAAACACTCTGCTTGGGCCCCATCACGCTCGAACGGGCAACGCTCAAGGTGACCATCGAAGGGGAGCGACTCGACCTGACCACCACGGAATTCAAGCTGCTCTCCCTCTTGGCCGGGAGCAACGGGGTGAGTCATTCCCGTGAGTACCTACTGGAGGAAGTCTGGGGGTATAATAATTCCGTTGATACTCGCACGGTGGATACCCATGTCCGTCGCCTGCGTGAGAAACTGGGTGTTCACGCCGATCTGCTTCAGACAGTGAGAGGGGAGGGATATCGGTTTCTCACGGATCCGGATTTCGCGAAGAGCTGATGGAATTGTTCCTGGCGGGCTTGATTTTTTCCTTCCTCGTTCTGGGAGGAATTGTGGTGCTGCAGGTGATTGTCCCTTTACAGGAGTTGTTGGAGGTGCTGCACCGGATCGCCGCCGGAGACTATCGGACGGTGATCATGACCGGGCTTCCCTCATTCTTGAGAAAAGCATCGGACGATCTTCGCGTCGTGGCGGAAACTCTTGCCAAACAACAGGCTTCATTGGCCGAGGAGGAATTCGGTCTCTCGATGATTCTGGGAAGAATGACGGAAGGGGTGATTATTGCCGGACCGGATTTACGGATCAGGCTGATCAATGAAGCAGCTTCGGCCATGTTCAATCTTAAGGCCCAGACGAGGGGGTTGTTGATCCAGGAAGTCTTTCTCAGTCATGAACTTCAGGGGATGGCCCAGCAGGCAGTCGCAAGCAGCGAGGTCCAGCGGGGAGAATTCACGATCCTCATCCCGGGACGCCGCGAACGCTGTCATCTTGTGGTGACGGCAGCTCCGCTTCAGGCGCCGGAAGCAAAAAGCCCCGACGGTCTCCTCATTGTCCTTCACGATATCACGCGGATGCGGGAGTTGGAGTCGATGCGCAGGGAATTTGTTGCCAACGTCTCCCATGAATTCCGCACCCCTCTTTCCATCATCAACGGTTATCTTGAGACTCTGGAGGACGAAAAGCTCAGCAAGGAGATGTTACGGAAGTCCATCACTGTCATGCGCCGGCACGGAGACCGCCTCAATGATTTGATCGGGGATCTGCTCACCATCAGCCGGATGGAGGAAAAAGGTGTCCGATTGGAGTCCGAGCCGACGGATCTTGTCCCGATTCTCAGGAGACTTGTTGATCACATGGAACACGAGATTTCAACAAAGAACGTGACCGTACATTTTGAGATTCAGGCTTCCCTCCCACCTGTTGAAGTCGATGTCTACCGGATGGAGCAAGCCTTTTCCAACCTTCTGGCCAATGCCCTGCGTCACGGTCGAAGCAAGAAGGCGGAGGTTACAATTGGCGCCGCTGTGCAGGGATTGGAATTGATGATCAGCTTCCGTGACAATGGCCCCGGGATTCCCTTTCAGGATCAGGATCATATTTTTGAACGTTTCTACCGCGTTGGCGGCGACCGGGCACGCCATACCGGGGGGACGGGACTGGGGCTCTCGATTGTGAAGAATGTGGTTCAGGCTCACGGCGGTCGAATTGTTCTGGAGAGCAAGCCGGGAGCTGGGGCCAACTTCATGATATTCCTTCCTGTGGCTCTCAGACCGGAGCTTCCCTGACGCCCCGGAGAGGTTTTTTCAGCCCTCTTCGATTGACATGAGGAAGCTTGAAGCCGATGGTTTTCTTGCTCACGCCGCCAGCAATTCCGCAAACGCCTTGGGTGAAACGCTTTGACCATTCATCCCACCGCACTTGTGAGCCCCAAGGCCGTCCTTGGAAAAAATGTTGTTGTCGGCCCCTTTGCCATTATTGAGGAAGGGGTTCGCATTGGGGATGACAGCACCATCCAGGCGCGCGTCATCCTGACGGATCGGGTCACCCTCGGAGATCGAAATCTCGTTGGTTACGGCACCGTGATCGGTTCCGCACCTCAGGATTTCGCCCATAACAACTCCGTGGTTAGTGAAGTGATCATTGGAAACGACAATGTCATCCGGGAATATGTCACAATCCACCGTGGAACCGCCGAAGGCTCGGCGACGAGGGTGGGCAATAACAACATGCTGATGGCCGGAGTTCATCTGGGACACAACAGCAGCGTTGGTAATCGCGCCGTCATTGCCAATAACTGCCTGCTGGCCGGGTATGTCGAGGTGGGGGATGATGTCGTGCTGGGTGGCGGATCCGTCTTTCACCAGTTTCTCCGCATCGGGGAGATGTGCATGATTCGTGGCGGCACGGCTTGGAGCAAAGATATCCCTCCCTTTACGGTGGGTCTCATCATCAATGTGGTCTGCGGGATCAATGCCGTCGGCATGCGACGTAAAGGCGTGGGTAGCGCCGAGCGTCTCGACGTGAAACGTGCTTACAATTTACTCTATCGCAGCGGACTCAATGTCGAGCAGGCCATCGAGCAGGGAAAATCAATGAAGTGGTCGGCCCAGGCGGAGAGTTTCATGAAGTTCGTCTCCCACCGGACGAAGCGGGGTCTTTGCAGCGCCCGGGGAAAATCTCTCGATCAAACGGAAACAGCCGAATAATACCAATCACGGGAAGAAAAGTTACTATAGCGGCGAAGGAGTTTTTGGTATGTGACGACACTGCTACATGCCAAAAGAACCAGCCAAATAGTGTCATTTCTGATGGTGATTGGTATAAGTCCCGGGGGTGGAGTGGTTGCACTCGATCAGATGGGAGGCGATGAGATCATCCAGTTGGGCGAGGGAGGCCACCGTCGAAAGCTCGCCTCTCAACGGGCGGGCTCCCGGCATCCCCCGTGTGTAGGCCATCAGGCGACCACGCATTACCTGCATGGCCATCATCTCTTCTCCCCGCGTGGCAATCTCTTCGAGGCAATGGCGTCTGACAAGGTTCCAGCGGTCTTCGAAAGTTGGCGGGAGGAATGGTTGTCCGGCAAGTGCCGCCTTCACCTCGGTAAAGATCCAGGGGTTGGCCATGGCAGCGCGTCCGATCATCAGACCTGCCACACCCGAGGAGGCCCGCTGAATCGCGGTGGCTCCATCGGTGATATCGCCGTTGCCAATGACAGGAATCGAGACCGCTGCGGCAACGGCAGCGATGACCTCCCAGTCGGCATTGCCCGAATATCCCTGGGCTTTTGTCCTGCCATGAACCGCAAGACGACGAATCCCCGTGTTCTCCAGAATGTGCGCCGTGTGGGTGGCGTTGACGGAGGTCGCGTCCCAGCCGATGCGTATCTTGGCCGTGACGGGAAGAGGGGAACAGGCTTTGACAACCGCGGTGGCCACGCGCTCCAATTGGGGTGCATCACGAAGGAGTGACGAGCCGCCGTGTCGGCAGACCACCTTATTGACCGGACAACCAAAGTTGATATCGATGAAATCGGGGTTTACCCACTCGATGACCTGCTTGGAGGCTTCGGCCAGTCGCTCCGGATCCCCGCCGAAGAGTTGTACTCCGATCGGTCGTTCCCCCTCGGTGAATGCGACATACCCCCGAGTTCGGGCATTGCGATGCATGATGCCGTCGGCAGAGACAAATTCTGTGGTCAGGATATCGGCCCCTTTTTCCCGGCAGATCCTGCGAAAAATCGAGTTGGTCACCCCGGCCATCGGAGCCAGAAAGAGGCCCTCGGTCATGGCGCTCATGGGATTACTGTGCCACGGAGGGCGCTTCTGAAACTAGAGTAGCCGGTTTCGCTTCCGTCGTCGAAAGGGTGGTCAGTCCGGCTAGCAACGCGGAAACCTCCTCCTGCACGGCGACCAAATCATCCAAGGAGAGTTGCGGATCGGTGATGATAAAGGTTTCCCCTGTCGAGGCGTGCTCGTAGATCAGGGTGCCCTTTTCGGGGGACTTCTGAGGTTTGAGGAGGCGTTTGCGCTCCAGCATTACGGCCAACAGATAGCGGGTGTTCAGGTGCGCAGGATCATGACTTTCCATGAGCTGACGGAGCATGCCCTCAGCATCATCCCGGCGCAGTGCCTCCGGTGGAGGAGGAGCCGGTGGCTCGAACTTGGAGCGCCAGGAAGAAAAAAACGGTTCGGCCGTCGGATCGACTGTGCGTGCAGTCCAAGCCTCCTCGCTCAGATCGGTTCGGCGGAACCCTTCCCCATCGTGGAAAAGCGCCGTATAAAAAATCTCCCCTTCTACAAAAGGACGCCCCGTGGCATCACATGCTTCCGACCGGGATTTGATGTTCCACTCTTGCTGCATTTTCCAAAGGTAGCGTTCTCTTAAAATCCGGGCAACCGCAACTTCGGATACTCACGTCCCGTTGCCTTAACCCAAAAGAGATAGAATCCGATGGCCAGGAAGATCAAGATCGGTCCCCAGGCGGCGAACCATGCGGGTATGCGATCTCCTTTTCCAAGTGCCAGGAAGAGGCTGCTCATAAAAAGGAGAGCTGCAAACAGACCGACAGCCATGCCGACACCCCCCATGATGCCCCGGCGTCCGATGATCACTCCCATCGGTCCGGCGATGAAAATCACGACAAGGCAGATCCAGGGAAGAGCCAGACGGTAGTACCAGTGTGTGAGAAACGGTGCGAGGCGTGATTCCGGAAATTCAGCATTGAATTTCAGATAGGAACTCAGGTCGGGCAGGCTGAGGAACTCTGAATTCATCGTGGAACTGGCGACCTTCCAGGGTGTTTCATGCCATCCCTTGATTTCAAGCAACGGCGCGGATTCCGAGGAAACAAGATTGCCAGCTTCGTCCAGAGTGACATGGCGTGCCTCCTGGAGTACCCAAGTGGCCTGGTCCGGCTTATAGAAAGCATGCCCGGCATACCAGGCTTCGGTCACCACACCTGCTTCGTTCTGCTGGATGATCTCGATCCGCAGCGCCTCAGCGGTCTCGGTATTAAGCCAGGTGAGGAACCAGAGGCGGCGATCCTCACGATTCCGGAAGAGATGATTGGTCAGACCCTTCTGTTTCTTGACGCCCGATTTGATTTCATCCTTGAGATCATCACGCACGGCACCGGCCTGGGGAGCCAGCGAAAAATTCAGAATGGTGAGTAGGGCGGTCATGGCCAGCCCGACCAGAACCAGGGGGAGGAAGATGCGATAGAGACTCTGCCCGGCGCAGAGCATGGAGATGATCTCGTTGCGACGGGACATCTGGGTGAGGGTGTAGAGCAACGCCAGCAGCAGCCCGACAGGAATGCTCAGCACCATGACACTCGGGATTTGCAGCAGATAAAATCGGATGATCAGGCCGAGCGTCGATCCGAAGCCGGCGGTATTGAATCCCGAGATAAAATCGGGCAGATTGGTACTCAGATCCCAAATCAACCAGACGGAGACGAAACCACTGACGCAGTAAAAAAACGGCAGTAGAAATTTTTTCAGAAGGTACTGGTCAAAAATCGTCATGGAAGTTTCCGACAGAAACCCATTGCAGGTGGACGGAAAGAACGGGATTCTGCCTCCTCAACTCCCTATCCTGCAATCGCAATCACCATCTTCTTCCGGCCTTCCTTCATCCATGATTTCGATTAACGAGGAATTTTCCCCTCTCAGCAGCTTTCCTCAGGGAGAGTTTGCGCGGGAGATTGCCGATATTTTCGGCCCCAAGGGAAATCTCTCTGCGATCAGCGGATTTGAATGGCGTCCCGAGCAACAACGGATGGCGGCTTCCGTTGCGGATGCCCTGGAAGGGCGCACTCATCTTGTCGTTGAGGCTGGCACAGGGGTTGGCAAATCACTCGCCTATCTCCTGCCTTCGGTGCTTCATGCTCGCCGCACGGGGCGCAAGGCGCTGATCAGTACCCACACGATCAATCTTCAGGAACAGCTTCTCTACAAGGACATCCCCCTCGTTCGTGGTTTGCTCGCCGAAGATTTTGAGGCCGTCCTGCTCAAGGGGCGGCAAAACTACGTTTGTCCCACGCGTCTCTCCCGGGCTGCGCATCATGGAGGGGATCTCTTTACTGCCGAGGAGCGCCCGGAACTAGAACAGATCAGGGAATGGGCGGCCACGACATCGGACGGATCCCTGAGTGATCTTCCCTTCGAGCCCAACCCCCAGCTTTGGGCTCAGATTTGCAGCGAACAGCATCTCTGCACGCCGAAAACCTGCGGTCGGGACTCGGGATGCTTCTATCAATCCGCCCGTCGACGCGCCCAGTCGGCACAGGTGCTGGTCCTTAATCACACACTCTTTTTTACCCTATTGGGCGATCCTGATGACGAGGGGCTTGGTTATCTCTTTCCAGATGATTTTGTCATCTTTGACGAGGCTCACACGGTCGAGCAGGTTGCCTCGCGTCACCTGGGATTCTCCCTCTCCCAGTACGGTCTGCGCCAGTCGATCCAGCGTCTCTATAATCCGCGAACCCGCAAAGGACTTCTCCAGCAGGCACGACACACCGAAGCGATCAGCACGGCTGCCGATCTTCTCCCCGAGATCGACCGGTTTTTTGATTCCCTGGCCGGAGCCTGCACCTTCAAACAGGGGCGCGAATGCAGGATTCGTGAAGATCAGTCGGCGGTGCTCGCCGAGGCAGTTGCCAACAGCACACTATCACAGGGTCTGGCACGTCTTGCAGAATCGGCCGGCTCCGCTGCTTCCAAGACGGAGGAGGAGGGGTTGAAGGGGGAACTCACCGAGGTCACCTCGCGATTGCGAACAGCGCGCGCGGGGCTCAATGATTTCCTTTCACAGAAGGAGCCGGGTCATGTTTATTGGGTTGAACGGGGAGGCAAGTCCTCAACCTGGCACAGTCTCCATGCTGCCCCTGTCGCTGTGGCATCGTTACTCGGCAGACTCTTATTTCGTGACGGCGGAACAGCGGTGATGACGAGCGCTACCCTGTCGGTTGGTTCTGAGGAGTTGGGTTATTTCAAAGGGCGGGTCGGGGGCGAAGAAGTTCCCTCGCTGCAACTTGGCTCCCCATTTGATTACCAACGTCAGATGAAGCTCCATCTCGTGAGAAAGATGCCGGAACCTCGCGATGCTGGCTACGAGGAGGCGCTGGCGAAGTGGATCGAGCATTTTACCACAGAGAGCCGGGCACGGGCCTTTGTGCTCTTCACGAGTTACAAGACGATGCAGGCCGTTGCTGCGCGGATGGAGAGGTTTTTTACAAAAAAGAAATGGAATCTCATTATTCAGGGAGGCGGGCTTTCCCGGTCCCGGATGCTGGAGACCTTTCGTGAGGAGAATGGGAGTGTGCTCTTCGGAACCGACAGTTTCTGGACGGGTGTCGATCTGCCGGGTGAAGCCCTCTCCTGCGTCATCATCACGCGCCTTCCCTTCATCACGCCCGATCATCCCCTGACCGAGGCGAAGCTGGAGGAAATCGAATCCTCCGGCGGTGATCCCTTCAGGGACTACTCGCTTCCTGAGGCCATCCTCAAACTCCGGCAAGGGATCGGGCGGTTGATCAGGAGCGGTAGCGATACCGGATCCATCGTGATCCTTGATAGCCGCATTCTTTCAAAATACTACGGCAAAGCCTTTCTCCGTGCGTTGCCGGAATGTCCGGTGGAGATTTTGTAGGAAATCACGAGAAGAATCGTCGCGATCAACGAGAAAATGCCATAACAGGCATCAATCAGGCAATCCCAGTCGTTGGTTGATTCCATGGGGTGGAAAATCATTCCAAGGAGTGCAAGGACGAGCACGCTGGCAAAGCGGTTCCCTATCACGAGAAGAACCACGGTGATGGCAGCTGTTGCAATCGCAAGAAGGGGACCCCAACCCCAGATGTAGGAATCAAAAGGCGATAGTCCCAGTGCTGAGGGGTAGAGAACCAGCGCGGCCATGCTTCCAACGAGCCACGCTGCCCTCCAGTCCTGTGAGCGGAAAAGTCTCGGTCCTCCGACGCGTGCGATCAGGGCGATGGCGAGAAGGAGGGTGAGCGTGATGCTCGGATTCGATTCCAGAAGCGCGATCCAGCGAACCAGAGAGAAATGCTCCAAGGGAATAAGAAGAATTCCTGCGGCAATCAAGAGGCTGAGGGCAGATCGCAGGCGCGATGGATGGGGATTGCGGCCCAGAAATAACAGGGACAGGGCAAACCACGGGGCGAGTGACGCATAGAAGTGATGCAACTGATTGCTGCTCATGGCTGTTTCGCCTCCTGTCCGTCCACCCAGGCCTCATTGAACTTTACCTCTTTGACCTTTCTGCCATCCCAGCTGTAGGTGACGTGGATGATCCCGTCGGAAGACTGCATCATGTAGGGATAGGAGAAGGATTTCTCATTATCGTTTTCAAAGATTGCGATTCTTTTCCAGGAGCGTCCTTCATCGTTGCTCAAGGCGAGGGAGAGATTGGAGCGTCCCCACTTTGCGTCATTGAAGGTGACGAGCAGTCGTCCCTCGGGGAGTCGTATTCCCGAGATCCCCGAATCGGGATTGGGAAGGTTTGTTGCTTCCGGCTTCGACCAACTAAGCCCCGCATCCCCAGAGCGGCTGATAAAGATGCGTTTTGTTTTCGTGTAGTCACGCAGCAGAATGATAGCCCGTCTGGCATCCAGGGGAATAAGTGAGGGCTGAAGAGTCGAACATCCCCCGGCGATACGGGTTTTTTCATAGCTGATTTTTCCATTCCTCTCCGAGAGCCACAAGAGTTCGGGGAATTTCCCAAGAAATTCCTGATACACAGGCACACACCAGCCCTCGGATGTCCTCACAGGACGGTTGCGCACGAGTTCGCTGAGATTGAAAAAGGGACTAAGTGTCAGGCGTTCGACGCGCGACCAGGTGGTGCCACCATCCTTGGAGAGAGTCGTATTGAGTTGGCTGCCAGACCACTTGCCCATGGCGATCGTGACAAACAGCAGGCGGAGTGTTCCATCTGGATTAGGAAATATCAAAGGATTGCCCAGGCATTTGATCGGACGATCCAGATCGTGCTCCACCTGTTCGGAGGTCATGATGATTTGCGGAGATTGCCAGATGGCATCCCTCTCTTTGGCAAAATAGATTTGATTCTCAGGGCTATGCTCATAGGGCCCTCCATACCAAAGCGCCGCAAGCGAATGATCGACCAACTCCGTTACGGAGGCGACATGGATAAAAGGCAGATCCTGCGAGGCGTTGATGAATTCTTCTTGGTAGAAAGACTTCTCAGCGTTGGAGGAGGGAAGATTTAAGGAAGCTATCTGAAAGCCACTCGCCACAGGTGCCCCGTTCCTGACAATCAGGACACCGCCAACCAACACCAACAGGGTCAGAGCTAGAGCTATTCGCGCGCCGAATGACATTCGTTTCCTAGAGCTGGCCAGCGATTCTTAGGTCAACATTCTTTTTCGTGCGAAGCATCGTTTCCAGTTATCGCGTCTGTTGGTCGCGTTGACAAGCATCCAAGGCTTGCCCAAAGAGAGAGTTCGTGACAGCCTGACTTCCTTGTACGCCGGCTTAGCTCAGTTGGTAGAGCACCTGATTTGTAATCAGGCGGTCGTCGGTTCGAATCCGACAGCCGGCTCCAGTATTTATGAGGGTTTGCGGGCTATGGGGTGATCGGTGAGACTTCCCAGTGCCAAATAAGTGCCAGTATTTTCTGGGAATTGTGCAAAAACCTCCCTCGCGCCGAGCGTTTTACTCAAAGCAAAGTAAAAATGGTATAAAATCAGCAGTAACACGACGTCACTCAAAATATTAGGCCGCCGTCCTGTTTAATAATGCCGTGGCAAGACGACCCTGAATGTCGTGCCCGATTCCACAGAACTCACCATTTCCAGACTCGCATCGAGCAGTTCACAAAGACGTTTGACAATCGAAAGTCCGATGCCTTCACCGGGCTTTTGATGAGAGGCATTCGTTGTTGTCTGGGGGCCTGGAGGCGGAGTCAATACGTGGGAGACTTCACCCTCCATTGCCGCACCCTTCACGTCTGATTCCCTGGCACTGGCGGTGGCCTCCTTCAATCCCACAATCATCGGAGCGCCCGGTCCTGCCATCATTCCGGGTCCGGTGTCCTGTAGCATCAGCCACCAATTTTTCTTTTCCTCGCCCCAACTCAGGGTGACGCCGCCCTGCTCGGTGTATTTGAGCGCGTTCATCAACAGGTTTTGCAGCAATCGTCGTACTCTGCCGGAATCGCCCTCGACGAAAAGTCTGGGAGGACCGTCAACTTTCAAGAATAGCCCGCGCTCTTGAGCTATTGACTGGCTGACATTGCTAAGATCGGCAATCAACGCGCTGGCGTCGAACCTGATAATTTCGCGGC
>Ga0302319_10020096_pt1 | contig 12090 bp, 9 predicted proteins | sample Bog_T0_2_FD_203319 | JGI IMG/M metagenome (GOLD analysis project Ga0302319, IMG submission 203319) | Peat permafrost microbial communities from Stordalen Mire near Abisko, Sweden - Bog_T0_2 | ecosystem: Environmental > Terrestrial > Soil > Wetlands > Peat | place: Sweden: Abisko, Stordalen Mire... | reverse complement strand
AAAGCGGCAACACCACCATGGGCCATCGCTTCCTGTCCAAGGGCGCAATCACGGTGCGGCGCTTTGACGATTACGAGGCGGCGCTGAAAAAAGCGCATGTCATTCTGGATGCGGAACAGCGCAAGGCGATCATCTTTGAAGGTGTCAAAGGCGCGGCCTTTGTCCATGGGCTGGAAATGATCCCCGATGAGGGGCTGCTGACTGAAGTCGCGGGGCTGGTGGAATGGCCGGTAATCCTTGTCGGTACCATCGAAGATCAGTTCATGGATTTGCCTGCCGAAATACTTCAGACCTCGATGCGGACGCATCAAAAATATTTCAGCCTGCGTGATCCCAAGACGGACAAGATGGCCAACCGTTTCGCCCTGGTCGCCAACATGATCGCCGAAGACGGCGGCAAGCAGATCGTGGCGGGCAATGAACGGGTGCTGCGCGCCCGCCTGTCGGACGCCAAATTCTTCTGGGACGAAGACCGTAAACACACACTGGAAAGCCGCGTTGAGGCCCTCAAGGGCATCGTGTTTCACGCCAAGCTGGGCAACCAATATGAGCGGGTGGAACGCATCGCCAAGCTGGCGGGCGAAATCGCCGCCAAGATCGGCGCTGATCCCAAAAAGGCCGAACGCGCCGCGCGCCTGGCCAAGGCGGATTTGACCACGGGTGTGGTCGGGGAGTTTCCCGAGCTTCAGGGCGTGATGGGTTACTACTATGCTCTTCACGATAAAGAAGATGCAGATGTCGCCGTAGCAGTACGCGATCATTACAGACCAATTGGGCCGAAGGACGAAGTTCCGGGTCAAGCTGTAACGATGTCGGTCGCGTTAGCTGACAAATTCGATCAGTTGGTAAGTTTTTTTGCGATAGGTGAGAAGCCAACCGGCTCCGGTGACCCTTATGCGCTACGTCGTGCCGCACTGGGTTTTATTCGCATAGTTCTTGGATATAACTGCCGACTTTCCCTTGTTCGTTTAGTGCACAGGGCGAACTTCTTCCGTGCTGAAAGCGAAGCGGGTGCGGTTGGCCCGCTACCGGTTGTCGATTTGCTGTGGTTTTTTGGAGACCGGCTTAAGGTTGCCCTTAAGGAAAGTGGCACCCGCCATGATCTGATTGATGCGGTGTTCAGTCTTGACAACGAGGACGACCTCGTACGTCTCGTAAACCGTGTCATCGCGCTTCAGGGGTTCCTCAAAACCGATGATGGCGCCAATCTTCTGGCGGGCTACAAGCGCGCCGCAAACATCCTCAAGGCTGAGGAAAAGAAGGATGGCAAGGCTTATACAAGCGAAGTCGCGGAAACCCTGCTGACGGCTCCCCCCGAGAAAAGCCTGTCTGCGGCTTTGGCCCAAGCCAAGGCCGGGATTGCACCCGCCCTGGAGAGCGAGGATTTCGCCGCCGCCATGCGGCAGATGGCGGGTTTGCGCGGCCCGGTGGATGCGTTCTTCGAGGGGGTCAAGGTCAACGACGAAAATCCCAAATTGCGGGAGAACCGGCTCAATCTGCTGGCGTCCCTGCGCGCCGCGCTCCATCAGGTTGCTGATTTTTCGAGGATAGAAGGGTGAGGGCTACCGCCCGAACCGGATCAAACTGGAAGGCTCGCACAGTCCCTAGCGACAGCGCAGGGACGGGCCATGACGAGGTTTAAATGACGAAGTGGGTTTACGCCTTCGGCGACGGCAAGTCCGAAGGCGAGGCAGGGATGAAGAACCTGCTGGGCGGCAAGGGCGCCAACCTGGCCGAGATGAGCAATCTCGGCCTGCCGGTGCCGCCGGGATTCTCGATCACCACCGAAGTCTGCACCCATTATTATGCCAACAACGAAACCTATCCCGCCGACCTGAAGGAACAGGTCGCCAAGGCGCTGCGCGAAGTGGGCGAGCTGGCGCATGGCACCCTGGGCGATCCGCAGCGCCCGCTGCTGGTCAGCGTACGCTCCGGGGCGCGCGTTTCGATGCCGGGCATGATGGATACGGTGCTCAATCTGGGGCTCAACGCCGCCACCGCCGAGGGACTGGCCCGGCAGACCGGCGATGCCCGCTTCGCCTATGACAGCTATCGCCGCTTCATCCAGATGTATTCCGATGTCGTGCTGGGCGTGGAGCACGCCCATTTCGAGGAAATCCTGCACGCCCGCAAGGAAGACAAGGGTGTCGAGCTGGACACCGAGCTGGACGCCGACGACCTCAAATCCATCGCCGGTGATTTCAAGAAACAGGTGGAAAAGGAACTGGGCAGGCCGTTCCCCGAAAATGTTGAAGAACAATTGTGGGGCGCCATCGGCGCCGTGTTCGGCAGCTGGCGCAGTCCGCGCGCCAACACCTATCGCAGGCTGAACAACATTCCCGAGGAATGGGGCACGGCGGTGACGGTACAGGCCATGGTGTTCGGTAACCGCGGCGAGACCTCGGCCACCGGCGTTGCTTTCACCCGCGATCCGGCCACGGGCGAAAAACTTCTTTATGGCGAATTCCTGATCAACGCCCAGGGCGAAGATGTTGTGGCGGGCATCCGCACGCCCCAACCCATTTCCAAAGCCGTGCGCGAACGCCAGGGCGGCCGCAAGCCGTCGATGGAAGAGGCCATGCCACGCGCCTATGCCGAACTGCACGCCATCGGCGCGCGGCTGGAACAGCATTACCGCGACATGCAGGACGTGGAATTCACCGTGCAGGAGGGCAAGCTGTTCATGCTGCAGACCCGCTCGGGCAAGCGCACCGCGGAAGCCGCGCTGAAAGCGGCGGTGGACATGGTGGGTGAAGGGCTGATCGACAAGAAGATCGCCATCCTGCGCGTGGATGCGGCGGCGCTGGACCAGTTGCTGCATCCCACGCTTGATCCTCACGCGCCCAAACAGGAATTCGCCGCCGGGCTGGGTGCCTCTCCCGGCGCCGCCACCGGCGAGGTCGCCTTCACCGCGGAAGAGGCCGAAAAGATGGCTGCTGAGAACCGCAGCGTCATCCTGGTGCGCACCGAAACCAGCCCGGAAGACATTCACGGCATGCACGCGGCCAGGGGCATTCTCACCGCCCGCGGCGGCATGACCAGCCATGCGGCGGTGGTGGCGCGCGGCATGGGGCGGCCCTGCGTTTCCGGCGCGGGTTCGCTCAGGATTGACATCGCCAAAGGCGAGATGAGTTCGGGCGGCGTCACCATCCGGCGCGGCGAGATCATCACCATCGACGGCGCCGCCGGCAAGGTCTTCAAGGGCGCGGTCAAGATGCGCCGCCCCGAACTGACCGGCGATTTCGGCACCCTGATGGGCTGGGCCGATGAAACCCGCCGCCTGAAAATCCGCACCAACGCCGACACCCCCGCCGACGCCGCCGCCGCCCGCAAATTCGGCGCCGAAGGTATCGGCTTGTGCCGCACCGAGCATATGTTCTTCGATGCCGATCGCATCATTGCGGTACGCCAGATGATTCTGGCCGACAGCGAAGAAGGCCGCAAAGCGGCGCTGGCCAAATTGCTGCCGATGCAGCGCGGCGATTTCGAGGCGATCTTCAAGGAGATGGCGGGCCTGCCGGTGACCATCCGGCTGCTGGACCCGCCGCTGCATGAATTCCTGCCGCACAAGGAGGAAGACATTGCCGATGTCGCCCGGGCCTCGGGCACCAGTCCGGAAAAGCTGCGCGCCCGCGCCCTGGCGCTGCAGGAATCCAACCCCATGCTGGGCCATCGCGGCTGCCGGCTCGGCATTACCTATCCCGAAATCTATGAAATGCAGGCCCGCGCCATTCTGGAAGCGGCGGCCAATGTCATGGCTGCCGGCGGTGCGCCGGTGGAGCTGGAAATCATGATTCCGCTGGTCGGCTTCAAGACCGAGCTCGACATGCTGGCGGGCCGCATTGCCGCTGTTGCGGCTGAAATCAAAAAGGAAAAGGGCAACGTGCCGGCCTATCGGATCGGCACCATGATCGAACTGCCGCGCGCCGCGCTGCGCGCCGCCGAAATCGCCCAAACCGCGGAATTCTTCTCCTTCGGCACCAATGACCTGACCCAGACCACGCTCGGGGTGAGCCGCGATGACGCGGGTTCCTTTCTTGGCGCCTATCTCGCCAAGGGTTTGATCGCGTGCGATCCGTTTGTTTCGATCGATGTCGATGGCGTCGGCGAACTCATTCGCATCGCCGCCACGCGCGGCCGTTCCACGCGCGAAAAACTCAAACTCGGCATCTGCGGCGAGCATGGCGGCGACCCGGCCTCGATCCAGTTCTGTCACGACTCGGGGCTGGATTATGTCTCCTGTTCGCCGTTCCGGGTGCCAATTGCACGGCTCGCTGCCGCCCAGGCGGTTTTGCGCCCGGACACAAAAAAGCCGTAATCCGTGTACGGACGATACAGGAAAACCCTGGATTTCTTCAGGTCAAATGACACTGTGTCAGGAATATGAAAAATTTTATTTGACCTTGGCCTTTTTCAGGGTCTAAGCCCCGGCATGCCCGAGAAGGGGCCTGGGGACCATTCGGAACTTTTTGAGGACGTAGCGAAATCGAAACAGCATTATCGAAATAGCCGAGCGGCCAGCAGTGCCGGGTGAAGTGGCAACGCAGCGCAAACGCGAAATAGATCTAGCGATATAGACGAAGCGAAACCAAGAGCCGAAAGAGTCAAATTTTCCAATGATCAAGAAAAAGACGAGTGACGCGTTATCGCGTTCCGACACCGTGTTGATTGCGGCCCTGGCCATTGTGTTGGCCACCGCCAGCGCCGCCATCGGATCGGCCCTGACCTATCAGCCGGCGAAGCCCCGGACCGTTGCGGCCGCCACTCTGACGCCTGCTCTGGCGCCTGCGCCTGTGCGCGTCATTGTCGCCAAAAACGGCCCTGACGCGGTTTCCACGGAGCTTTTGGCCGAGCATCGCTGCCTTTCGGAAGTCCTGTATTATGAGGCGCGCGGCGAGGGCCGCCAGGGCCAACAGGCCATCGCCGAGGTGGTGTTCCACCGCATGAATACCGGCAATTACGGCCATTCCATCTGCGCCGTGGTCTATGAAGGCGCCGGCCATCCCCACTGCCAGTTCACCTTCACCTGCAATGGCGAACTCACCAAGGGCAAGGACGACGATTCCTGGCGGGAATCCGAAGCCCTGGCGGCACAGATTCTGACGGGCGAAGTGGCGCTGCACAACGCCACCGGCGGGGCGACCAATTTTCACGCCGTCTCGGTCAGTCCGGACTGGGCTGACAGCATGAACGAGACCACCCAGATCGGCAAACACATCTTCTATCGCGGCCAGATCCTGCACTCCAGCGACAGCTGACTTTTTTAATGGTCGCGCGGCCAACGGAAAACCGCTTCATACTTTTCCTGGCCGACGCTCCTAAAAATCCAATCCGATATCCAGATTTGCGGCGCTATGCGTAATTGCGCCGGAACTTATATAATCAACGCCGGTGGCGGCGATAGCCTGCACCGTGGCCAGTGTGACATTGCCCGAGGCTTCCAGAACGGCGCGGCCCCTGGCCAGCGCCACGGCCGTTGAGAGGTCTTCCAGGCTCATATTGTCCAGCAGGATGGTGTCGGCCTTTTGCGCCAGCGCGTCTTCCAGCTGCGCCAGCGTATCCACCTCGATCTCGATTTTTGCCATATGGCCAAGGCCAGCCCGTACCCGCGCCAGCGCCGGGGCGATACCGCCGGCCGCGGCGATGTGATTGTCCTTGATCAGCACGGCGTCATCCAGGCCGAAGCGATGGTTGATGCCGCCGCCGCAGCGCACCGCGTATTTCTGCAGGACACGCAAGCCGGGCAGTGTCTTGCGGGTGCAGACGATGCGCGCTTTGGTGCCGGCCACCGCCGCCACCAGCGCCGCCGTGGCGGTGGCGACCCCGGAAAGATGGCCGGCGAAATTCAGCGCCACCCGTTCGGCGGAAAGAATGGCGCGTGCCGGGCCGCTGACGATGGCAAGCAGGTCGCCGCTTTTCACGGCGCTGCCGTCCGGCGTGGAAGTCTCGAAGGTGAGAGCCGGGTCCAGCAGCCGGAACGCCGCCTCCGCCGCGATCAGGCCTGCGATGGTGCCGGGCCGGCGCGCCACCAGCCGCGCCGTCGCCATTGTACCTGCCGGGATGGTGAGGTCCGAGGTGATATCACCGGCGCGGCCGAGATCTTCTTCCAGGGCGTGGCGGACCAGATTCTCGACCAGCAAGGGCGAGGGTGGCCGGGTGAATTCCAGCGCGATCACGCCAAGCGTCTCATGGCTGGCGTGGTCATGATTGTGCGCGTTGCCGCGGCAGCGTCGCTTGCGAAATCCGCTCCGCATCGGCCAACGTCAAAAAGCTGCGCTTGCTGTTCTTCATCGCTTTCGGAAAATCGCTGCGCCAATGGGCGCCGCGCGACTCAGGCCGGGCCAGGGCCGCCGCCGTCACCAGCCGGGCCGCCGCCAGCATGTTGAGCAGATCGCCATCGGCATTGCGCTCCAGCCGCCCGATGGCGGCCAGACTGTGGCGCAAGCCCTCTTCGCTGCGCTCCAGCCCGACATGGCGGCTCATCGCGGCGCGCAGCACATGGGGCGGTGCCGCCAGCGCCAGGCCCACCGGCAAAGGCGGCAATCCGCGCGCCGGACCGCCCGGGAGCGTGCCGCGCACGTCCTCGGCGACGCGGGCGCCGAATACCAGGCCTTCCAGCAGCGAATTGGAGGCAAGGCGGTTGGCGCCGTGCAGGCCGGTGGAAGCGCATTCGCCCGCCACCCACAGACCCTTCAGCGTAGAGCGGCCATGGGCGTCGGAGGCGATGCCGCCCATGTGATAATGGGCGGCGGGGGCCACCGGGATGGGCTGGCGTGCCGGATCAATGCCCGCGCTGAGGCAGGCGGCATGCACCGTGGGAAAATGCTTTTCGAATTTGGCGCCGATCGCTTCGCGGCAATCCAGAAAGACTTTCTGCCCGCCGGCGATCTGGCGGTGGATGGCGCGGGCCACGATATCGCGGGGCGCCAGCTCGGCATCGGCATGCGCTGCGCTCATAAAGCGCTCGCCACGATCATCAATCAGCACCGCGCCTTCGCCGCGTAGTGCCTCGGTGGCCAGCGGCGCCGGGTCGCGCCCGATGGCGATGGCGGTGGGATGAAACTGGACGAACTCGGCATCGGCGATCACCGCACCGGCACGCGCCGCCATCCCTAAGCCTTCGCCGCGCGATTCCAGCGGATTGGTGGTCACGGCATAGAGGGCCCCAAGCCCGCCGGTGGCGAAGATCACGGCCCGGGCACGGAACAGCACCAGACGGGAGGCGCTGCCGGAACCGTTGCGGGCAAACAGGCCGGTGACGCGGCCATCTTCCATCGCCAGTTCCACGGCATGGAATCCTTCCAGCACCTTGATCGAAGGCGTGGCCAGGGCCCGCGCCGCCAGGGTGCGCGAGATTTCCGCCCCGGCGCGATCGCCGCCGGCATGGACAATGCGGGGCCTTGAGTGGGCTGCTTCCAGCCCCAGCGCCAGCGTGCCGTCCGCGTTGCGATCAAACGGCGCGCCATAACCGATAAGATCGGCGATGCGGCCCGGCGCCTCTTGCGCCACCAGATTGACGATGTCCGGGTCACATAAGCCCGCGCCGGCCGCCATCGTATCGGCGGCATGGCCCCGCCAGTCATCGCCTTCGCCGACAGCCGCGGCGATGCCGCCCTGGGCCCAGGCGCTGGAACCGGAGGTGCCGGGACGCGACCCCGCCAGCACCAGGCAGGGCAGGGGCGACAGCTTGAGGGCGGTGAAAAGGCCGGCAATGCCCGCGCCCAAGATCAGCGCGCCATCGGTCTCTATCACATTGTCAACATGCGTTTTCATCACCGGATGGCCAGCATGCGGTCGATGGCGATCCTGGCGCGGGCGGAAACCACAGGGTCCACCACCACTTCCGTGGTCATGGTCTCAAGCGAATGCAGAATTCCCGTCAGCGTGATGCGCTTCATGTGCGGGCACAGATTGCAGGGCCGCACGAATTCGATATCGGGATATTCCACCGCGACATTGTCGCTCATGGAACATTCGGTGATCAGCACGACGCGCCGGGGATGATGCTGGCCGACATAGCCGATCATCGCCGCGGTCGAACCGGCGAAATCGGCCTCTGCCACCACTTCGGGCGGGCATTCGGGATGCGCCAGTACGGTGATGCCGCGATTGGCAGCGCGCAGGCCGCGGATTTCCTCAGGCGTGAAGCGCTCATGCACCTCGCAGGCGCCGGCCCAGGTGATCACTTTGATCCCGGTCTTGGCGGCGACATTGCGGGCGAGATACTGGTCGGGGATCATGATGACGGTGCCCACGCCGAACTCCGCCGCGATCTTCTCCACCACCGCCACGGCATTGCCCGAGGTGCAGCAGATATCGCTCTCAGCCTTCACGTCGGCGGAGGTGTTGACATAAGTGACCACCGGCAGGCCGGGATGCTTCTGGCGCATCAGCCGGACATCGGCCGCCGTGATCGAGGCGGCCAGGGAACAGCCAGCCTTGACGTCGGGGATCAGCACGGTTTTTTGCGGCGAGAGAATCTTCGAGGTTTCCGCCATGAAATGCACCCCGGCCTGCACGATCACGCGCGCATCGGTGCGCGCCGCTTCCCGGGCCAGGGCCAGGCTGTCGCCGACAAAATCGCTGACGCAGTGGAAAATCTCCGGCGTCATGTAATTGTGGCCCAGAATGACGGCGTGCTTTTCCCGCTTGAGACGGTTGATTTCCGCGATCAGCGGCGCGTGCACCGGCCATTCCATCGGCGGAATAACCCGCGCGACCTTGGCATAAAGGCCGCTGGTCGCCTTTGCAACCGTATCGGTATATGCCAGTTCTACGCCCATCGTCGTCGCTTTCCTCGGTGCCGTTTTTATGGCCGTCTATTAATACTCATTTCGAGTATAAATATGGGGCAAAAAACCCGGCATTCAAGAGCCGGTTGATGACACTTATGCTACACCTGAGCATAACCCGGTCAAGGCCGCAAATGCAGCAATCGGCATGGCTGCTCTGCGCTTCTTTCCGGGTTCTGCGCTACTTTTCCAGCAAATGCCGCATTTTCTCGAAGCTGCCGCTCCAGCCCTGTTCCATGCCCTGCAGGAATCCTTTGGCATATTCGGCCACGGCCCTGCCGGTGGTCACCAGCACCATTTCGGTGCCGCCGTCCTTGTCGCTGAAGGTGACGGTTGTGCGGCCTTCGATGATGGTGGCGCCATCGGCACCAATCGCGTCATTTTCGAACACCAGTTTCCTGCCCGGAACGACCTCGCGGAAGAGCAGGGTGCAGGGAAAGTCCTTGTCGAAATCCGTGCCGGCAGGGCCATGCATGGTGATGTGCATGACGCTCCCCACTTTGGCTTCGCCTTTCACCACCGGATTGGTGAAATTTTCCGGGCCAAACCATTCCTTGACATGCTTGGGGTCGGTCCAGACCTGCCAGACCAGGTCGCGCGGCGCCTTGAAGTGCCGGGTGAGGGTAATGGTGCGTTCGGCGTAAATTGTCCGGTTCATGGCACCGGCTTTTCGCAATTGCCGGGGAGGCGGTTGGTGATGATCATGCGTCTGTCCTCTCCAGATAATTGCCGAGATTGGCCAGGATGGCGGTCCTATTTTTCTTTGGCTTTGCGGCGGTTTTTGCGTTGCAGTTTCTGCAGATAGCCATCAAGGCGGTCGAAGCGCGCTTCCCAGAAGCGGCGATAGTCCTGCAGCCACGTATCCACCCCTTTGAGGCCCCGTGCCTCCAGCTTGCAGGGGCGGTATTGGGCGTCGCGGGAACGCGAAATCAGCCCCGCCCGTTCCAGCACCTTCAGATGCTTGGAAACCGCCGGCAGGCTCATGTCAAAGGGCTCGGCCAGTTCATTGACCGAGCTCTCGCCCAATGTCAGCCGGGCGAGAATGGCCCGGCGAGTAGGGTCGGCCAGGGCCTGGAAGATTTCCGAAAGCGGGTCCATTAAACCATACAGTTAAATAACGAAATGGTTTAATACGGCGATCGGTCAGGCAAGTCAACCGGCTTTGAAAAAGTTTATCGTCTGGACGACAGCCGCAGGCCGGGAGCGGGCCGTTCGCGCAAAACCTCGCGCCGGAAACGGAACAATTCGGCGGGACGGCCGCGCGCGGGGGCGGAGAATTTCCCGGTGCCTTCCACCAGCCCCTGTTCCGCAACCAGGCGGCGGAAATTCTGCTTGTGCAGCCGGGTGCCCGACAGGGCCTCGACGGTGCGCTGCAATTCCAGCAGGGTGAAGGACGGCGCCATCAACTCGAACACCACGGGCCGGTATTTCATCTTGCCGCGCAGCCGGGCAATGGCAGTGGCGAGAATCCGGCGATGATCGTAGAGCATCGGGCTGCCCAGCTCGGGCAGGGCGCGCGCCTGCTTGCCCGCGTCGCGCGCCGCTTCGCGCACCAGTCCGGCTTCATAAAGCAGCTCATAGCGCTCCAGCACCTTTTCCTCATCCCAGGGCAAGCCGCCTTCGCCAAAGCACAATCGCGTGCGGTTGCGGCGCAATTCGGCGGCGGCGGGCGTGGCGGCCTCCTTCACGAATTTCTTCAGGGCGGGCAGGATGACCCCGTCAATCATGGGGGGACGCGCCTGCCGCCAATCTTCCCAGGGAAAAAACTGGTACCAGCCGCGCCAGCGCGTACCCTGCGCCTGCGGTTCGCCAGGCCTGGTCAAGGCCAGGTAACCCACCGACACGACCCGCGCGCCGTCGTCAGGCGAGGGCGAATGGCGGCCACGATCGCCGAAGGTATAAAGCTGCTCGGTATAGCCCAGATCGAAGCGCGTCTGCTCTCCCACCCATTTGCGCAGTCCCGATTCCAGGGTGCGCTGGGTCCCCGGATCGAACGGACCGAAAGGCAGAGTGTCCGCAGCGCCGTCATGGGCCACGACCAGCACCGAAGGCCGTTCCTGCTCGACCGAGACGATTGCCGCCGAAAGGCCGATGCTGATCACATTGGGGCTCATGGCGGTGCCAGGGGTAAGGGAAGTGCGGTGGTGACGCCTTCCATCACCTGCAAGGGCGGGCCCATGGCATTGAGGGCTTCGACCATGCGCCCGCCGCGCCCCAGCGCCGCGTCGGCATGGCGCACCAGGAGCAGGTTGGGATTGGCGTGGCCGGCAGCCTTGCGGATCGCCAGGGCCATTTCAATCTCGCGGCCGGGACCGGCCCGGTCGCACAGCACAGCATAGGCAGAAGCCATGGAGCGGCTGATGCCCGCCCAGCAATGGATCAGCAGCGGCTGTCTGGCGTCCCAGCCGCGGCTGAAAGCCAGAAGCCGGTCGATATGGGCGCGGCTGGGGGGATTTTCGCCGGCGGCGGGATCGGCGACATCATTGACCCCCAGCCGCAAATGATATTCGGCGGCAAAGCCAGCGGGCGTCTCGATCATGTGCTCGGGCGAGAGCAGGGTAACAATATGAGAAGGACGGTGGCTCTCGATGGCGGTTTCCAGGGCGGATAAGGGGGTCACCAGAATGCGGGGCATTTGCGTATCTAACACTTACTTGGGGGCGAGCCGATGAAATCGTTCCAGGAACTGGCCTTCTGCATCGGCCGTGGCCAGCGGTATCAGGCGAGGCGATTTTAGCCGGCCGGGCGGCGGGCTGAACAGGCGGCGGGCCTCGGTCTCGTCAAAACCGGCAAGCTGCGTCGCCTCATAAAATGCCGAGAGCCGGTCGGCCTTTTTGAACAGGGCGGCGAGGGCGGCGGGAACCAGCGCGGGCAGCCCGAACCGCAAATGGATAGCCGCCTGAAGTTTCATCTCCAGGGCTTTATAATCGACACCAATCGCGGCCTTGAACGGGCTTATGAGATCGCCGACAACATATTCGGGCGCATCATGCAGCAACGCCATCAGCCGCGCCTCACGCGTCAGGCGCGGATTAAGTTCCACCGTCAGGCGCTCCACCAGCACGCAATGCTGGGCCACCGAGAAAGCATGGGCGCCCTTGGTCTGGCCATTCCAGCGCGCAACCCGCGCAAGCCCGTGGGCGATATCGGCGATCTCGATATCCAGGGGGCTGGGTTCCAGCAGGTCGAGCCGCCGCCCACTCAGCATTCTCTGCCATGCCCGGGCGGGAGGAGGCTTGGCCGCCATCAGTTCAGCAGCCGCAGGCCGGTGACCGTCAGGGTCGCCGCGAGGATCAGG
>Ga0302319_10020093_pt1 | contig 12091 bp, 9 predicted proteins | sample Bog_T0_2_FD_203319 | JGI IMG/M metagenome (GOLD analysis project Ga0302319, IMG submission 203319) | Peat permafrost microbial communities from Stordalen Mire near Abisko, Sweden - Bog_T0_2 | ecosystem: Environmental > Terrestrial > Soil > Wetlands > Peat | place: Sweden: Abisko, Stordalen Mire... | reverse complement strand
CACGCCAACGATCTGCACGTGCTCTTCATCCCATTGATGACTTTTTACGGGCTGGCCTTTATTCTCGTGATGTGGACCCGGCTGGAAATCCGGGGGGAATTCTTCCGCCGCTGCCTCCTGGTGGGGGTTTATTTGGTTTCATCGTTGCCGTTCCTCGATAATTTCCTGGATATGATCGGGCCGCCGAAGAGCCCGGTGCAATGGCCGCCCTACGTCCCGCCGTATATCGCCATTATGGCCGAGTACACGCAGCCCCAGGAAATCATCATGTCGGATATGCCTTGGGCCGTCGCCTGGTACGCCGACCGGAAAAGCCTGTGGCTCCCGATGACCCTCAAAGCCTATGTCCAGCTCAACGATTACGACCGACTCAAAGGGGCAATCGTCGGCCTTTATCTCACCCCCGTCTCGGGAAATGCGCCCTTTATCTCCGAAATATCCAAAGGCGAGTATCGCGAATGGGCCGCCTTTATCATGCGCATCGCCGACATCCGGCAATTCCCGCTCCATGCGGTCAGGCCATTACCCATGAACGATGAATGCGTCTTATACATGGATCGCGCCCGCTGGCAGGCAACCGGGGACTGACGGATTGCGCATTCCGTGTTAAGTGTTGAGTCTTTGGAGCTTCCCGACATAGAATTCCCGAGCTTTTCTTCATGCCCGCCAAACCAACCGCCGCCAAAACCAGCGAACAGACCTTCGAGACCGCCATCGAGCGCCTGGAAGGCATCGTCCAGGAAATGGAGTCCGACAAGCTGCCCCTGGAGGATCTCCTCCTCCGCTACGAAGAGGGAACCAGGCTGGTGAAAGTATGCGAGGCCAGGCTGCAAAGCGCCGAGAAACGCATCGAAATCATCGCCAAAAACGCCGCCGGAGACACCCACCTCGAAGAATTTGAACCCGAGAAGAAAGCCGCTTCGCCGCAGCCCCTCGAGGAAACCTCGCTCTTCTGAAGGAAACCTCGCTCTTCTGAAAGAAACCTCCCTCTTCTAAAAGAAACCTCCCTCTTCTAAAAGCGCCAGCCACCCCGCTCTCGACTCTCGAACCCCTTCCGCAATCGCCCACTTTCCCAATGCACACGCCGATCCTTCCCACCATCAATTCGCCCGCCGACATCAAGGCCGTGGCCGAACATGATCTGCCGCAACTTGCCCAGGAAGTCCGCGACGAACTCGTCCGCGTTCTCTCCGACCACAACCCCAAATCCGTGGGAGGGCACCTCGGCCCCAATCTCGGCGTGGTGGAACTCACCATCGCCCTGCACCGCGTGTTCGACTCCGCGAAGGACAAGTTCGTCTTCGATGTCTCCCACCAGGGCTATGTGCACAAGCTTTTCACCGGGCGCCGGGAACGCTTCGACACCATGCGCCAGTACGGCGGCTTGAACGGCTTCCTTCTCCGCACGGAAAGCGACCACGATTGCTACGGCGCGGGACACGCCGGTACTGCGTTGAGCGCCGCCTTGGGCATGGCCGTGGGGCGGGATCGCCGCGGGAGCGATGAGCATGTGGTCTGCATCGCGGGCGACGCCGCCTTCACCTGCGGCGTCAGCTATGAGGCCCTGAACAACGTCTCCGATTCCACCAGAAAATTCATCGTCGTTCTCAACGACAACGAATGGTCCATCGCCAGGAACGTCGGCGCCATTGCCTCCTATTTCAACAAGATCACCACCCACCCGACCTACGCGCACCTGCACGAAAAGGCCGCGCAATTCGTCGAAATGCTCGGCGGCAAGTTCGCGAAGAACTTCGCCCACAAGATCGAAGCCGGCGTCAAGAATCTCCTGCTGCCGAGCGTCATCTTCGAAGACCTCGGCCTGCGCTACTATGGGCCGATCGATGGGCATGACATCCCGCTGCTCACCAAGACCTTCGAGTTTCTCAAGACGCAGAATGAACCCGTGCTCCTCCATATCCTCACTCAAAAGGGCAAGGGATACGCGCCCGCCCTGGAGAAACCGGACAAGTTCCACGGCCTCGGAAAGTTTGAGCCGAAAACCGGCGCGACCGCCGCCGCGAATACGCCGACCTACAGCGAGCTTTTCGGCAAGACGCTGGCGAAGTTCGCGGATTCCAACAACAAGATCTGCGCCATCACCGGCGCCATGCCCACGGGCACCGGGCTCGTCAATTTCGCGTCGAAACATCCCGACCGCTACTTCGACGTGGGCATCGCCGAGGAGCATGCCGCCCTTTTCGCCTGCGGCCTCGCGGTCCAGGGCTTCAAGCCTTTCCTCGCCATCTACAGCACCTTTATGCAGCGCGCCTACGACATGATCGTCCACGACATGGCGCTGCAAAATCTCAACGTGGCGCTCTGCATGGACCGCGGCGGCTTGAGCGGCGATGACGGCCCCACGCACCACGGCCTCTTCGATATCGGCTACCTGCGCCACATCCCGAACATCGTCCACATGCAGCCCAAGGACGAAGACGAATTCGTGGATATGCTTTGGACCATGGTCCACTATCAGGATGGCCCGATCGCCATCCGCTACCCGCGCGGCAGCGGCACCGGCAAGCAGCCGAAAGCCCAGCCGAAGATCCTCGAAATCGGGAAAGCCGAAGTCGTTCGCCATGGCGCGCAGAGCCCCGCGCGCGTCGCCCTGTTTGGTCTGGGCGGCATGTGTCAGATGGCGGAAAAGACCGCCGATCTTCTCGAAGCGCAGGGCATCAGCGCGGCCGTGATCAACCCCCGCTGGATCAAACCGCTCGACACTGCCACCATCGATTTCTTCGCCGCCGGCGCCGAAGTGGTCTGCACCTTTGAGGATCACGTCCTCCACAACGGCTTCGGCTGCGCCGTCATCGAGCATCTGAACGACGCCGCGATCAAGACCCCGGTGGTCCGCATCGGATGGCCCGATCAATTTGTCGAGCACGGCGCGGTGGATATCCTCCGCAAGAAACACGGCCTGACCGCCGAAGCCGCCGTCGAAAAGATTCTCGCCCAGATCGAAGGAGGCAAATCCTCCGCCCGATCGGAGAAGAACGTAGCGTAGCGAAAATGTGAAAACGCTCATTGGGGTTGTGGCCGCAATCGCCTTGGTCACTGCCGGCATCCTGGCTTGGGCGCGCCTCGTGGCGCCCCGGCAAAAGGAAGCGCCCGTGGAAATCGCCGATCCCGAACCCATGGGGGAACCGCGACTCATTCCCATTCCGGAGACCACCATCACATTGAGGCACGCGCTCCAATGGAAGGACAGCGACGGCAATCCGGGCCTCGTCCTCGAAGCCGGCGCGCAACTCATCACGGAGAGCACGCAGGGTCTGGATTACGTCGTTTCCCGCGATGGCCGCACCTTTCGCATCCATTGCGACGACGCCTACGAAAGCCACGGACGCTTCACGAATGGCCAGATGGAGCAACTCGCGCTTCAATTGGCCGCCGAGATCCGCGCGGAGGGCAAGGCGCCAACCAATGAGCGGATCGCCTCGCGAGCCCAGGACGCGCTCGAACAGCGGCGGCTGGACCCCTCATTCACCGACCCAGCCGCGCTCGTGGACAGCCTGCAACGCGCGTTGCTCTTTCATCCCCCCGTGGATCCCGATGGGGAAATCCCCACTCCCCCCGCTGGAACCTCCACAGGGAAGCCGGACTAACAGCATTCCCCTTCCCCGCCCGGCCGACGGGGCGTCGGCGGATCACCTCGTTACCAAGTTCTACTTGGTAACGCACTTGGGAGGGAAGTTCTACTTCCCAGGCGGGGGTGTCCGCGGGTCCGCTGCCTTCGGTGGACCAAACCAGAAAGTGCATGACACGCTCCAAACTCGTCCTCCCCTTCCCTGCCAGTTCGGCGTCGGCGGCCTCCGGAAAATCCCCGCTCTTCTCAGTATTTTTCCCTGCATCGATGCATTCGCCGCGCATGGCGATTGCTAGACGATGTCTCATGCCCTTCGAAAATCTCCTCGAACAATCCCGCCAGGCGCGCGAGAAATCAAAACGCTTTCAGGAAGAAACCTTCCTCCATCGCCACAACGTCGCCAAACGCGATTCGAAAAAAGCGTCTCCACCGCGGGCGGAAACGGATTCAGCCGGCGGCGGAGGCATCTTTATTTAGCCTTGGGTCCGAGCGCCCACGCCACGGCATTCACCAGGAAGCGATGGAATTCGGGGTTCTGAAAATCTTCGGGATGTCCGAGTGAGGTATAAAACACTCTCCCTTTCGGTCCATAGTAGTGAGTCCAGGCCACCGGTTCGGCCGGCTCGCCGGCAATTGCGCCCGTGAGCAGCGGCACGGAGTCCGGCGCCAGCGGGCTCACTTTGTAGAGGCCTCCGTTCCCAATGAGACGGGCGATGTCCACGCCCTTCAAGATCGGCCGTGTCTCCGCCCCGGGTGTAGCGATCGTGATCGTGACCTTTTCAGCCCCATGGTGGCCGGTGTAGTGGCCGCCGATGACTTCGGGGTCGAACTCCTGCCACAAGGCGAGCTTGGGATCGGCGATCTTGTCGGTCGGCCTGAGCGCAAACGCGTGGCACGCCGTGCGGATGCCGACCAGCGGCTTGCCGGCGGCCAGGTAGGCGCGCACCGCGTCGAGTTGATCCTGGGGCGGGGTGCGCCGGCGCACGCTCAGGAAAAGCAGGTCGGCATCGTGAAGCGCCTCGACGATTCCGGGGAAGTTGTTTTTGTCCTGAGGGTCGGCGTTGACGATCGTGATCCGGTAGCCCAGGGGCTTGAGATCGGTGTCCGCAAAAGCCGGCAAAGTCTCCCACGTGTGGTACTCGTCCTCGCCAATCATGAAGACGATGCGCGCGGGTTCGGCAGCCCGCGTTGCAGGAGCGCAGAGGCCAAGAATGAGAACGGCCAGGAGGAGGATGTATTTGATCATAGGGGATTATTGGATTTCGGGCGGCGACGGAGGGAAATTGGAAACTAAAAGTGGTCGGTTCACGGTCGCTTCGGGTGACAGGTATGGCAGATCCTTCGAGCGGAGTCACGCCTGCCACATCTCCCGAAACGCCTGCTCGACCTGCCAGGTAAAGCGTTGCGCATCCATTAACACGGAGTTCTTCATCCGATCCCGCAGGGTCGAGCGCAATCGCGCCAAACGCGGGAGATCCCTGGCCAGGCCTTCGGCGATATGCACGTACTCGGATTCCGAGCGGGCGACCAATTCGGGCAGCCCCAGGTTGCTCAACTGGCTCAGACCCGCGCGCGAAACCGGAGTTTCCCCAGCCAGGCTCACCACCGGCGCGCCCATCCAGAGCGCGTCGAGGCTCGTCGTATGCCCGTTATAAGGAAAAGTGTCCAGGACGATGTCCAGCCGGTGATACAACTCCAGATACTCCCGCCGCGGACGAAAATCCACAAACTCCACCCGCTGGGCATCGACTCCTTCTTTCTCCAGCACGTCCAGTGTCCGCTGCCGGTGGCTTCCAACCCTGCCCAGCAGCACCAGACGCGAGTCCGCGACCGTCCCGAGCACCCGCGCCCAGAGCTTCAGACCCGGCCCGTTGACCTTGCAGAAATTGTTCAGGCACCCAAAGGTCACCCTTCCGTTTTCCCCGGCGGGCAGTTCATTGGGTTCCACCTCGACTCCGCACGGATCGTAACACCAGAAGCTGTCGATCAAGCAGACGTGCTCCTTCCTGGCGGCGCGTTCATCCGCGGACGTCCCCTCCAGGTAGCGATCGCTGATCCGATACTCGATCGCCTCCAATCCCGTGCTCTCCGGGTAACCCGAGAAGCTCACCTGGACCGGCGCCGGTCTGCGCGCAAACACTGGCAGGCGGTTGCCGGCCATGTGCTGCGCGAGATCCACAAGAATGTCCACGCCATCTTGCCGGATCCTGTCGGCGAGCGCATCATCCCCCACGCCTACTGTGCTCCGCCACACATCGGCGCTCTGGCGAAACTTTTCGGTCAGGTTATCCGGCCGCACAACTCCCGCATAACACAGGATCTCAAAGTTCCGGCGATCGTGACACTCAAACAAAGGCAGCAGATTTCGGCCCACCACGTGTTCTCGAAAGTCCGGCGAAACATATCCGACCCGCAGCCGCCGCCCATGGCTTCGATCCCTGGCCCGCGGCACGATGAATCGCTGGAGCGGTTCGCTGAATTGCCGATTCCAGCGCTCGCGCTCCTCAGCGAGCGCGCCTTCGCTTTGGCCTGGATGGAACTGCAGGGTATAAACTAAATTGCTATGGATTCCCGGGGCGTCGGGTTTGAGCTGGAGCGCGCGGCGATACGCCCGCGCGGATTCGTCAAATTCGCCTATCTCCTTGAGCGCGTTGGCCAGATTATTGTGCGCATCCGCATAATCGTTTCTAAGCGTGAGCGCCTGGCGGCAAGCGGCGATGGCTTCGTCAAATTGACCTTTCTCCCTGAGCTCGAGGCCCAGATTGCTATAGGCCTCCGGAAAGTCAGGTTTCAGTTCGAGCGCGTAGCGACATGCGGCGATCGCTTCATCGAGTTGACCGACGTCCACAAGGGCGGCGCCCAGATTGTTGTAGATCTCCGGCAAGTCAGGTTTCAGCGCGAGCGCGCGGCGATAGTTGGCGATGGCTTCGTCGAGTTCGCCAACATCCCTCAGCGCGTTGCCCAAATTGTTGTAGATCTCCGGCAGGTCAGGTTTCAATGCGAGCGCGCGGCGATAGTTGGCAATGGCTTCGCCGAGCTGGCCGGCGTCCCTGAGCGCATTGCCCAGATTGCTGCAGGCCTCGGCGAAATCGGGTTTGAGTTCCACCGCGCGGCGATAGCTGGCGACGGCTTCGTTAAGCTGGCCGAGATCCATGAGCGCGTTCCCCAGATTATTGCAGGCCTCGGGGAAGTCGGGTTTGAGTTCGAGCGCATGGCGACACGCGGCAATGGCCTCTTCAAGCTGGCCTCGCTTCCTTAACGCGTTCCCTAGATTGTTATGGGCATTCAGGAAATCCGGTTTGAGCTCGACCGCGCGCCGATAGTTGGCGATGGCCTCGTCGAGTTGGCCTCGCTCCACGAGCGCGTTGCCCAGATCGTTGCGGACCTCCGGAATGGTGGGTTTGAGTTGGAGCGCATGGCAATACGCGGCAATGGCATCATCCAACTTACCGAGATCCCTGAGCGCGTTCCCCAGTTGGATATGAGTCTCCGGAAAGTCCGGTTTGAACTCGACCGCGCGGCGATAGTTGAAGATGGCTTCGTCGAACTGGCCTCGCTGCCACAACGCGTTGCCCAGGTTGCTGTGCGCCTCCGGAAAGGCCGGTTTGAGTTCGACCGCGCGGCGATACGCGGCGATGGCTTCTTCCAGTTGCCCTTGCCTCCTCAGCGCGATGCCCAGATTGTTGTGGGCCTCGGGGAAGTCCGGTTTGAGCCGGAGTGCATCGCGATACGCGGCAATGGCCTCTTCCAGTCGGTCAAGATTGCGGTAGGCTTCGCCGAGGTTGCAGCGCGCTGCCGGATAGTTCGGGTCGAGATCGATGGCCCGGCGAATCCACTCCACCGCGAGATCATGGCGTCCGGCTTGCTGGGCGATGACGCCGAGCAGATGCATCGCGTCGGCATGATTGGGCTCCGCCGCGAGGATCTGGCGGTAGAGCCCCTCGGCTTCCGCCAGCCGCCCAGCTTGGTGGCGCTGCAGCGCCAGATCGAAGGCTTGGGGAATCGTCACGGAACCTGGCTCCTTTCTCAGGCCGACATGGCATACATGTCGAGCCAGCTCTCCACGAGTTGCCTCGTCGTCGTGGAAACCGGCCCGTTGGCGCGTGTCTTCAGTTCGCCGATCACCCAGTCGTCATCCGGAGTCTTGACAATGGAAAGCGTGGCGCGCTCGGGCTTTCGGGGCCGGTAGGGATGGACCACGCGGAACTTCGGGTTGAACTCCGTCCACGGCGTCCCCCGTTCCTTTCGCACCGCTTTCAGCGCCGGCCAGCTCTCGACCAGCATCACGCTTTCCTCGCCAAACAAATACAGCTTCCCCTCCTTGAATCGGAATCCTGGGGAGTGATCGCTCGGCATTTCCGCAGCGTATCAAACCCCGTCGAAAACCGGTCAAGCCGAAGAATGCAGAACTTTTCCTCCGGCTCCTTGCCGTCCGCCAAATTTCTGGCGCACTACCGGGCCGACTTCGAGAATCGATGTCGTTTCCCTCCGTGTCAAAAACCCGTAGCCCGCGCCCGCGCCCACTCGAGTATTTCGTCTGACGCAATCTCCGCTACCGCGTCAAACGGGACCGGCGCCCCCTCTATCACTCGCACGTTTCGCGGTGCGGCGTCCGTAAGCAGGACCCGCGTGTCGAAGTTCAAATAGGCATCTCCACCGAGCTTTCGCAAACCATACAGCCTTAAGGCGCGCTCAATCTCGTCCTCCGTTGGATTTCGCCGGTTTGCCGTCTGCCATCTCAACGCAACCTGACTGATGCAGAATCGCGGCAAATGGCCTGAGATCTCCGGAGGGACAATGCCCTCAAAGCGGGTCTGCAACCCTCCCAGCGAGTTCAGAATCTCCCAACGACGCAGATAGTAGAAAGGATCAGCGTTGCCGGTTCCGTGAAAATGTCGCCCCGTGAGTTCAGGATCGTGCTTTGAGAAATATGCCCGACAACCGAAATTGTCCCCGTGAGTGAATTTGTAAATTCTGCCGGGGTCGCTCTCCGCTCGAATCAAATGGTGCTCGTCCCCTCCGACAATATACGGAGCCCCTTCAAACATCTCAACGAGCCTTTGGCTCTCCGGCGACTCAGTTAACGACGCGAGAACTTCACCACACCACCGCCGAGATCCCTGCCAATCGACTGATGAACCGCTTTGCAAAATTCGTCCCAGCTCACGGACAACGCGACGGATTCCGACAGTTTCGGCGCTGGAATCTTCTGCGTGTAGATCGGAGTCCATTCCGAAATATTCGGCTCCTCAGTCTTTGCGTTTTCGTCTGCTAGCGTCGCAGGCATTTGCTTTCAGTTTGTCGCCTCGTCATCCTCCTCAGGAGGCTTTACCCGGAAAACGTATGCTTTTGGCCGAAAAATTCCATCGATTTTCGTCGATTTTCAAAGATTTTCAAAACCTGTCGAGGCTCGGGATCAGGCTCATCGGACCGAAAGGAAAGCCCCTAGGGGTCGGTCCTCGTCTTTTACACTTTTGCGGCAGCGAATCCGCCGAGTCCCGCCACTGTGCATGCGCGTCAATTGAAGGCGCGTGGCTGAAGAGAATCGGTCTCTCGATTCCACCTCGCCCGATGCGTCCGCATCGGATCGCTCCCACTGATCTCGGCCTTTTCCTCCAACCCGCCCCCTGCATCTGCCGCGAATTCGATTCCGCAGTCGCGGGAATTCCATCCAAGATCCTCCGCTCGATTCGAGCCCGAAGAGCGGCGCCGCTTTAAGTTGACGCACATGCGCCACTTCGGGACGCTGGCGACGTGAAGAGGAAGCAGGCGAGTAAACGCGCCGCATGGGGCGAGAACCGAGGAAGCGGAGCGCGCTGAGTAAGGGGGCCGGCGGACGGTCGAAAATACCCTTTCAGCGTCTCAAACTTTTTTCATTTTTAGCTTTACACGCAAATCCGTTTCGGCATGGCCCGCGTCCGTAAACGCAAATTCAACCACAAAACCACTATGAAAACAGGCAACGGCAATGCACCGCGCGGCAGCGCTCCTCGAACTGTCGCGGAGCGGTCATCGCATAGCGGAAGGAGCCGCAACAATTGCAAGCGGACGGTGGCCTTCTTTCAAACATATCAACCAAACAGAACAGAAGACCGAACGAACAATATGAAAACAGGAACGGTAAAATCGCAAACCTCCCATCTCACCTCCGGGACGAACTCAACCTTCGCATCGCCTGCGGCGACGAAGGAATCGAACTCGTCGAATGGCTCAACTCCAAACTCGAAGTCGCGGATGTCGTCAACAAGCTCTTCGATGGAACTCCGATCTCGAAACAATGCACCGCGCGGAAGCGCAACTTCCAAAACGTCGCGGAGCGCCCACTGCATAGAGGCAGGAGCCTCAAAACTTGTCCGAATGGCGCAAACGCGGCTGCCAGAAGTGGCTCGCGCACCGCAATTCTGTCGATGAATCCTTCGCGATTTCCGACAACAACGCGGACCTCGCCGCCACCGGCATCGACCCCGACAAACTCCTTCTCACCCTCACCGGCAGGCAGGAGGCGAGCCGTCCAGGCGGTCCAGGAAGGGCGCGAATTCCCTCTTTCCGGTCTCCGCTTTCCGGTCTCGCAAGATTCACCTTGATCGCTTTGACCCTCCAATGCCCTTCCCTCTTTTCCGGCCTTTGCGCGCTTTGCGTCCTTGGCGCGAGAAATTCCCTCAAACTGGTCTGATCACTTTGATCGCTTTGATCCCCGTCATTCTGCCTTGAGCAGAATCGGTTCTTTGACATTCTAAATTCAGCAGTCGCGGCGCGAACGGCGAGAAGCCGAGTTCCCCCTGCCCGCTCCGCCAACACATGACACCGCGATCACTGATCGCGGGAGGGGCATGCGTGGCGGACCGGTGCGGGCCGAAGCGGCGAAATTTTCGACGTTCGAAATAGTCGCCGCCAACGACTTCTGCCCTTTGCGTTTGAGGCTCCGGCCTCTATGCGGTTGGCGCTCCGCGTTGTCGTGGTCGCTGCCGCGAAGTGCATTCTGCGACCTCTGCGTGTTAAAATGCCTTTTGGTTGCGGCTTCGCTGCGCCGGATCTCTGCGTTTTTTCTTATAGCGGTTGGAGTTAAACGGTAGAGGACGCAGAGGAGGAAGCATGCGCGAGAATTCACACTTGGGCGCAGCGGCAGGAAAACGTGCAATCCCCTGATCCCGCGCGTCTCCCTAAATCGCCAAAATCATCCAAATCGCTTTGATTCGGTTTGATTCGCTATGATTGCCGAATCGCCCCAGTCGAAAATGCCTGAGCCAAGCCTACACCAAATGCGCACTGTTCCTTGCTGTCCGCCAAAATCCTGGCGTAGTATCGACGCAACCTCGATAAACGGGGTCGTCTTCCTCTGGGAAGGGGGCTGTAGCTCAACGGTTAGAGCAGGCGACTCATAATCGCTTGGTTGCGGGTTCGAATCCCGCCGGCCCCACTTCGCCCGGTTCACCGAGTTCGCCCGCTATTTGGCAAAGCCCTGTTGTTTCAGCCAGAAGGCGCAGTCGCGGGTCCAGGGGTGAAGTTTCTCGAGATCGAGGGTCTTGCTGCCGAGGCCGATTCCGTGGTTCCCCTTCTCGTAGAGATGAAGGTCGAATCTTACGCCCTGCTCGCGAAGGGCGGAGGCGAAGGCGAAGGCGTTTTCCACGGGGACGCTTTTGTCTTCCACGGTTTGCCAGATGAACGTCTGCGGCGTGTCTTTGCGCACGTTCAACCGGGGCGAGAGCAGCTTCTTCTCCGCGTCCGTGCCAGTTTTGCCGAGAAAGCGTTCTTCGCGTTGCGGATTGGGTTCGTCGAAGAGGATGAAGGCGTAGCACAGGACCGCGAGATCGGGGCGGGAACTGGCGCGCTCGACGAGGTCCTCCGCGTTGGCCTGCCCGGCGTCGAACTGCGTGATGAGCATCGCCGTAAGATGGCCGCCGGCGGAGGAGCCGATGAGCCCGACGCGTTTGGGATCGAGGCTCCATTCCTCGGCGTGGGTGCGCACCAACCGCACGGCGCGCGCGGCATCCAGAAGGATCGTAGGCACGCGGTAGCCGTCACTCGCGAGGCGGTATTTGAGGACGAAGGCGGAGATCCCGAGCGTATTCAACCAGCGAGCGTAGATCTCGCCTTCATGGGGAGCAAGATGGGTGTAGCCGCCTCCAGGGCAGACCACAAATACGGCGCCGGTGGCCTTGTCCGCATCCGCCCAGAATGGGGTGAGTGTCGGGATGTCCTTATCGGCCTGGCCCAGGGCGCCAGGAGCGTCGCCCGGCCAAAGACGGATCGCGGCTGCTGGACGGTCCGCAGCGATGGACGAGAGTGCAAGAGCAGCGAGAACAGGGAGGAAGAGTAAGCGCATGGCGGGAATCGTCTCGATTCATCGCCTCTGGCACAAGCCGGAATCGGCAAATCGCGGATTGCGGATTGCGGATTTTTCGAGAAAGCGTCCGGCGACAGAACCGCTTGACCTCGGGTGGTCGAATGCAACGAAACTGTCCGCGTTGCAAAAGAAAGCGAATCGATCCCATGAACTATGTC
>Ga0302319_10020092_pt1 | contig 12091 bp, 6 predicted proteins | sample Bog_T0_2_FD_203319 | JGI IMG/M metagenome (GOLD analysis project Ga0302319, IMG submission 203319) | Peat permafrost microbial communities from Stordalen Mire near Abisko, Sweden - Bog_T0_2 | ecosystem: Environmental > Terrestrial > Soil > Wetlands > Peat | place: Sweden: Abisko, Stordalen Mire... | reverse complement strand
GTCATACCTGACACACCAGTAACGCACAGCGAAAGCTCGGCCCGACTTTTGGGCGCTGGAACCAAAGGTCCGGCAATTGGCCGAGACCGACCCCGCTTTTCAGCGTGAGTTTCTCAGCGATCCGCTGACGGCGATTCGAGAGCAATTCGGAGATGCCGCCATGCCCAACGAGGGTGAGCACCTGCGGTCGACGTCCGACGGCGGGTTTGTACCCGTCTTTCCGAAGACGAACGCCGCCTGGAGATTTGCTCCGCCCCAGGAGGAACTGTCAGATGAACTCCTTGAGTTCGCCGGTGGTGATGGTGGTGGTTACCAGTGTAAGTGAAGGCAGGCGGCAATCGCAGAAATCAGGCCGCCCGGTGGTACAGCCTCCACCCGGATAACCTCTAAGTAAGCGCGGTCGCGGAGACGAGATTTGGGCCTCGCTTTACTGACTCAAACTCAGGCAACGGGACCAGCAAGTAGAACGAAGCCGCACCCGGAACTTAGCACTGGGCTTCAGAGTTCACACACGTATTCCGCAGCGAAAAAGGGAACACGCGCCGATTTTCGGTGAGTGGTGTCCCGGAACGCCATTCGAGACAACGAGTGGGGCCGCGGACAAAGTTATATCCAATCCCATTCTCACGCATTGCGGGTGCGTCGCACTACCGGCCACCCCAACTGCGCCGCTGCATCTCCGAAAACCGCGAGCCCGCCATCGAGATGTTGTCCATCAGATGCGGTGCCACTTCGTCGACATCGTCGATTTCCATATCGAGAGGTTCATCGTCCTGCGCGCCCGGGGTTTTCCCCATATTGCCTACCGTGGTGCGAAGCCGGTCCGCCATGAACATGGCCAGGGCGCGGTAAAAGCGCGACGCGAAGCCGGGGTCTTCTTTGAGTTTCGAAGCCAGCAGCGGCCGCGGTATCGCACCCACCAGCGAGTCCATCCGCGCCTTGACCGAAGCCGTGGGCGGCAGAGAATCGACAAACGAAATCTCGCCCACCACTTCCCCTGCCCGCAGAAGCGCAAGGCTCGAAACCGTTTTTGTAAAAACATCGAACTCGCCGTCCAGCACAAAAAACAGCGAGTCGGTCGCCTTCCCCTGATGGATCAGCACCGTGTTCGCAGGCACACGCGTCTTCACGCCGTTTCGCACAACCCACTCAATATCGCCGTCCGACAAAACACCCAAAAAAAACAGCGCTTTTCGCATAATCCCCCTATGTAATCTGTCGCTTCGCAAGCGCGGCGAACGAGCCGCCCTGCGCCATTAGTTCCGCGTAACTGCCTTCCTCGATCAGTTGTCCCTGGTCGAGAACATAAATCCTGTCCGCCCGCTCGATGGTGCTGAGCCGGTGCGCGATCACCACCCGCGTGGCGCGCAGCGCGTCCAGACTGCGGCTCACGATCGCCTGGGTCTGGTTGTCGAGAGCGCTGGTAGCTTCGTCGAAAAAAATGATTCGCGGCCGGCGTACCAGCGCGCGCGCGATGAGAAGCCGCTGCCGCTGGCCGCCGGAAAGAGTCCCGCCGCCCTCGCCGAGCACGGTCTGCATTCCCATCGACATCGATTCGATATCGGCATTGAAACCAGCCATTCGGGCCGCTTCCCAGGCGTCGTCGAGCGTAAGGCGCGAAGATCCGACGATGTTCTGAAACAGCGAACCGGCGCGTATCCGGCCGTTCTGAAGAACCACGCCGATCTGACGCCGCACCGCCCTCGCATCGAGATGGTTCAGGTCCTGCTGGTCGTAATAAACGGCGCCCGAAACGGCGGTTTCAAAGCCCAGCAACATGCGGAACAGCGTGGATTTACCGCTGCCCGACGAGCCGACGATGGCCGCGAACGAGCCGGGTTCGATCAGCAGCGATACGTCCTTCAGGATCAGCGGCGTGTCTTCGCTGTAGCGGAACGAAACGTGGCGAACTTCTATCTTCCCGCGCAACTCGCCCGGCTGGCTTCGCACCCCGCCGGATTCCGGTACCGCTTCGAGAATAGGCCTCGCCCTTTCATACGCAGGCGCGATCGCGGCTACCGAATTGAGCGCGGACGCAAGCCCGAGAGCGGCGGTGAGCAACTGCGTGAAAGCCGTCAGGAAGCCGACAAAATCGCCCGTCGACATGGGCGGTGCGGGAGGAGGCGCGCCAGGAGCCGCGCCAGGAGCCGCGGGGAGCAACGGCGTCGTCAGACTATTGGCGTAGATCGAAAACAACGCAATCGAGCACAGCACCGGCCAGGTAGCGTTGAACATTGCCACACGATTCGTGACCACGCGGCTGCGCACCGAAATTGTTTTGAGGTCGGCGAACAACGTGGCCCAGACCGAGAATGCGCGCGACTGCGCGGCGGAGACTCGAATCTTCACAACACCGCCGATGAGTTGTAGAAGCAGGCCCGAGAGCTTGCCTTTCACCTCAGCCATGCGGCGCTGCTGCCGGGTTTGCAGATAGCCTGCAGTCGCGACAAAGGCGAATGCCACAAGAGTCAGGCCGGCCGCGGCCAGAGCCAGCTTCGCGTCGTAAAAGATGAGCAGCGCGAAACTCGAGAGCGAGAATACGCCCGAGAGGAGCGATGTGACCACGGACCCCGTGAGAACCTCGCGCATGGCCTGAATGCCGAGTCCCCGAGCCGCCAGATCGCCCGCGGAATAACGCCTGAAAAAATTCGTGGGCAGTTCCAGAAGACGGTCCCATACCGCTGCCTGGATTTTGGCGTCCAGCTTGCCTTCGAGGCGCAGCAGCACGAAACCACGCAGCAGTTCAAACATGGAACCGCAAACAGTCGTCACCAGAAGCAGCAGCGCGACGATGGCGAGCATATTTCGCCGTGCCCCCGGGATCAGGGTGTCGAACGCGTAGCCCGTGGCCAGGGGAACGGCCATCGCCGCGATGGCCACCCCCGCGCCCGCCAGCACGATCAGCCACAGTTCCGGTTTGGCGCCTCGCAGACCGAAGCGCAGCAGGCCGCCCACGCCGATTTTCTCAAGAGGAAAAGGTGGGTAGAAGCTCCAGGCCAGACCTTCGAGTGTCGCCGCGACTTCTGCCGTAACCCGTTGGCGCACGCCGGAGAAGGGATCAAAGCATTCGTAACCGCGGCCAGCCGGCAGCAGCGCCACCGGCGCGCGATCCGACTCCCGTTGTCCCAGCAGCGGACCGTGTTCGCTGGTCCACCAGTCCGACGCGAGCACGACCTGGCGATAGCGCGTGCGGGAGACTTCCGCAATGGCGTCGAGGGGGTCCGCCGGGCTGCCAGTGCCGCCGCGATCGGAAGGCATGGAAAACTCGACGTCGATTCGCGAGCCAATAGCGCGGCACGCCGCCAGCCAGGCTTCAAACGACTGATCGAGCGACCCTTCAGACGCCCGGGCGCCCGTTCCTGCCGGTTCGCGCGCGACCGCGGGATCGAGCGGCGCCGCCAGCTTGCGCAGGGTGCCATCCATGCGGGCCGCGTCAAAATGGGTTCGTTTTTTCGTTTGGGAGAGTTCGAGCGATTCTTCCCGCGCCGCGATCTGACTCAGACGTGCGAGAGCCAATTCGTGGAAGGCTTCGAGCGCCTTCGCCGCCGTTTCCGGGCTCAGAAAACCCAGTGTGGAGAAAGCAGCAAAGCGGGCCGACGCAACCGGTTCCAGCCACGCCTTTGCGCAGACCGGAACCGCGTCACCGGGTGTGAGAACGCGCAGCCCGCGATCGCCGAGGAAGCGTGCTTCGCCCTCCACTACCTGCGCCCACACCACGCCCGCGCGGGGTGAGACCGGCTGGTTGTCCAGCGCCGTCTCCGACCCTGCCTCGAGCGGGTCGTAGCGCCGGGGCGGCGCGTCCTCCGCAACCGCCCCGGTCATCAGTTCGATCCACTGCTCCAGCAGGCCTTCGAGACGTTCAGCCGGAATTGTGTCGATCGAAGTCTCGGCGATCCGGGTCCCCGGAAAGGGCAGCCCCGCTACCGAACAATGTTCGTTCTCCGCCGTGAGACCGAAGAGCGCCCCACCCTCGGGCACACGAAACAAATGCCTGCGCGGACCGTCGCTGTTCCGGCTGGACGGGAGTTCGAGGAAAACGTCCACGCTGCCCGTTTCCACAAGCCACGCCCGTTCGCGCGACGAAAGCGCGAACAGCGTATGAACCGGACTTGTCTCAGTATTCATGGACGGCTCAGGTTGTCTGTATCAGCCGGGCGTAAGCGCCGCCGGCCTGCGCGAGCGCCTCGTGGGTGCCGCGTTCCACGACTTTGCCGCGTTCGAGCACGATGATTTCATCGCAGTCGCGAATCGTGCTGAGCCGGTGCGCCACCACCAGACAGGTGCAGGCCCGCCGTCGGAGCGCATCCACGATCCGCTTTTCGGTGGTGGGGTCGAGTGCGCTGGTCGCTTCGTCGAGCACCAGAATGCGTGGGTTCACAGTCAGCGCCCGCGCGATTTCGATGCGCTGCCTTTGTCCGCCGCTGAAGTTCCGCCCGCCTTCTTCGACTGGATAGCGGTAGCCACCCCGCCGCGCGGTAATGTCGTCGTGGATGCAGGCGTCTTCGGCTGCGCGGACCATGACGGGCTCGGGAACGGTTTCATCCCAGAGCGTCAGATTGTCCCGGATCGTGCCTTCGAATAACACGATGTCCTGGTCGACCATACCGAACGAACGCGCCATCACGGAGGGGCTCCTTTCGATTCGTTTTTTGCCGTCGAAAAAGATCTCCCCTTCCCACGGCTCATAGAGCCCGGCAACCAGTTTTGCGACGGTAGACTTGCCACTGCCCGACCCGCCCACGAGGGCCACACTCTGCCCTGGACGCAATGAAAGACTGAGACCGGAAATCAGCGCGGGGTCCAGCCTGCTGTAGCCGAACGAGACATCGCGGAGTTCGAGATAGCCGTCGAGCTTCGGTTCCACGTCGCCGGGTGCCGTCTCGCCGGTTGCTATCTCAGAGACGGGCTGCGGTGCGGCCGGATAATTGAGCACGTCGTCCACGCGGGTCATATCGGCCTCCGCCTCCTGCAGTTTGCCGCCGAGCTCCACCAGTTTGTTCACCGGATCGATGAACAATGCGGTCAGCCCCTGAAAGGCGAGCAGCATGCCCAGCGTCAGAAAGCCATCCATGGCGCGCAGACCCCCTGCCCAAAGAATGGCGACCACGTTGAGCGACGTCAGCAGCGGCGGCACGATGGTCAGCAGGAGCGAGGAACCGCCGATTTTCTGCGTGGTGTTGAGGACCTTCGCCTGATGCCCCGCCCAGAGCGAGAAGAACTCGTTTTCCGCCCCGGTCGCCTTATAGGTCTCGATCATCTGCAGCCCGCCCATCGAGACACCGAGAAGCTTCCCGCTGGCCTGCATCAGCGTCCGGTTCGCGTCTTTACGGCGGCGCGAAATACTGCGAAGAACCACTATGTTGAGCGCGGCGAGCGACACGGCCATCGCGGTCAGCGGCCGATCGTAACGGTACATGAGCGCCGCGTAGAAAGTCGCCATGAGTACGTTGGCAAAGTTCGTTGCCAGATCGCCCGCGAGCAGGGACGCGATGCGATCGTTCAGGTCGACACGCGTCACGATGTCCCCGGCGTAACGCTGCGAGAAAAACTCGATCGGCAGGCCCAGGATATGCCAGAAGAAACGTGCCGAACCGCCGATGGCCAGTTTCGATTCGAGCCGCAGCAGCGTGTTCTGTTGCAGCCATGTGAGCGTGCCGCGAACGATTGCGGTCACCGCCATCGCCACTAACAGGGGGCGCATCCACGCCTGCTGGGCGCCCACCAGAATCTGATCGAGGAAAATGCGCGAGAAGGCTGGAATCACTAACCCGGGCAGGGCCAGACCCAGCGAGGCGGCGATCAGATAAAACACCGAAACCCGGCTGCCGGGAAGCCGCGCGGCGAGCGACTTCATGACGCCCGACCGGGAACCGCCTTTCGTGAAATTGGGCCCCTTTTCGAACACGAGAGCCACGCCGGTGAAGGCTTCATCGAATTCCGCGTCAGTGACTGTGCGCGGTCCCGCAGCCGGGTCGTTGAGATAGACCTTGCCCCTGCCGAAGCCTTCCACCACCAGATAGTGGTTAAAGTTCCAGAAGGCGATGAGCGGGAGCGGCATGTTGCGCAGCTGCGCCGGTTCCTTCTTATAGCCCTTGGCCAGCAACCCGTAATTTCGGGCGGCTTTGAGCACGTTGCTCGCTTTGCTGCCGTCGCGGCTTACCCCGCAGGCGATGCGTAGTTTCTCGAGCGGTTCGTAGCGGCCGAAAGCGCCGAGCACCATGGCGAGTGCTGCCGCACCGCACTCCACAGCCTCCATCTGGAGCACTGTCGGGGTTCGAACGCGCTTGCTGGTTTTGTTGGCGGCTTTCTTCACCGAATCCCGAGTTTCTCCCTCAGGAATGGGACGACGAGAGCGATCGGCGGCTGCTCCCGCGTCACCACCTCCCCGGCGATCAGAGTCCCTCCGGAGAGTTGAATGGGAGCACCTTTCGCAGAAGACCACCGGAATCCGCTCGGTGTGGCCGGGTCCGGTTCCATCTCGACGTGGACCTCGGTGACCGGGCCGGCGCCTGCCAGGGCACGCACCAGCGGCCCGTTTTCAAAAACGCGCTGCAGCGCAGCTTCGGTGGCCGGGTAATCCGAAACGAACGTCACTTTGCCGCGGATGAAACCGAACTCTTCGCGGCGCACGCTGGCGGGCGAGATCTCGACAGACATGCCGACTTTGGTTTCTTTGGCTTTGTCCGCGGGCACATAAATCAGCGCTTCCAGCCGCACGACTTCGGACTGCACCGAGAGGACGGGGGTGCCAGCCTGCACCAAAGCTCCGGGCGCAACCTTCACCTCCACCACCTGACCCGTATAAGGGCTGCGGACTTTGGAGCTTTGGTCCAGTTCGCGACGGAGCGCTTCGAGATCGCGCTGCGCGGCGGCGATACGATTGGCGGTCCCGACTTCTTCGTCGCGGCCTTCCCGCTCGGCGCGGAAACGCTGCGTGTCGAGCTGCGTGATATCGGCGCGTTTCGCCTGCGCACTTGTCTCCAGACCAGCGAGCCGTTGCTCGGTCGCGTTGACCTGCTGTTTCGTGATCAACTCTTTCGCGAGCAATTCCTGATCTACCGCGATTTCATCGCGTACCAGCTTCGCCTCGGCCTCCAGGTCGCGGATGGACCGTTCCGCGCTGGCTCGCTCCTGTTCGATTGACGCGAGTTGGAGGCGGGAGGAACTGGCATGTGCCGACGTGACCTCCCGCTGTTGCGCTTCCAGATCGTGAATCTGCCCCTCCGCCGCATGAATGTGATCGAGCAAAGCAGGCTGCGCCACCATCGCGATCAGGTCGCCCGTGTGGACATGCCCGCCTGTAATCGCGCGGACTTCGATTACCTGGCCGGCGCCGAGGGAGACGATATCCTGCACGCCGCCCGACCGGATCACAACACCTTGGCCGTCGGCTTTCGTGGTTACGCTTCCGATGTAGCCCCAAGCCGTGGCCGCAGCCAGGAGCGAACAGACGGCTACCAGCGCCAGCCACGCTCGCGACGAAGTGACGTTCAGCAGCTTATCGATCTGTTCCGGCGATGACAGCCGGTCCAGCGCGACCTTGCGGAAAATCCGTATATCTATTGGCATCAGTTCTTAGTTCCCGGAGCGAGCGCCGGAACGCGAAAAGCTTCGCGCTCAAGAGTTGGGTGCAGCGGGTCCGGCCCCAGCATAGTCCCGCTGGCGTAGCGCAGTTCCACAATCGCGAGGGCGTACTGGAGTCGTGCATTTTCTAGATCGAGCTCGGAACCCGTCAGGCGAGACTCGATCGTCAGCAGATCGAGCAGCGAGCCCGCCGCAAGCCGAAGTTTCTCTCTGGCGCCTTCCGTCGCGCTCTGGTACTCGGAGACCGACGTTTTCGCGCCAGACAGGGCTGCGGCACTCGTATCCACAGCGGAAAGCGCGGAAGCCACGCTGGCTGCTATTCGGTTCGCCGTGTCCGTGACCAGAAACGTTGACCTGCGGTAGTTCGCTTCGGCCTCGGCCAGTTGTCCTTTAGCTGTGTTATTCCCGCGTGCGAAGTTGTAACTGAGCTGCGCGGAGAAATCCACGCCCTGCACGCGCGCTCCGAGCGAATCGATGTACTGGTCCGGCCGCGTACCGGCATGGAGTCCCGAATAGCCGGATTTGACCGTCAGATCCACTTGGGGCAGCAGTAGATTGCGAGCGGCTGTGCGCAGCGTTTCCGCCGACTGCGTGTGTTTTTCCGTAGAGAGATATACGGGACGGAGCTGTAGCGCGCGTGAAACCCAGCCAGCGAGGTCCCCGTGGCCGGTTGCGTTCGCAGCGCCTTCCGGAAAGTCCTCCGCAGGAAGAGGGATTGCCTGCGCCTCCACTGCGCCGAGCCCCATGGCGTAACCGAGATTCTGCCGGGCCTCGACGACACGCTGCTCCGCCAGAATGCGCGCCGTGGACTGCGAGTCCAGATTTGCAATCGCCTCATGCGCTTCAATGCCAGGCGTGCGCTGCGCCGCGATCAGCGTGCGAACGTTCGCCAGGTAGTCGGCTCCACGCTGTTCGGAAGCGCGGCGGATCTGGAGAATCCTCACCGCCGAGACGTAATTCCAATAGGCGGTCGCGGTAGAGAAAACCAGGCTGGCGATGGTTTCGTTCTGATCGAGCACGCTGGCGTCAACCTCTTCAGAGGCCGCACGCTCCGGCGCGGTTACCACCTCCCTGCCGCGTCCCCGCTTTAACGGTACGTTGACCGCAAAATCCAGGCTCGCGCGATTAACGCCGCCGAGGTTTTCGAGATTGTCAGACAGCCTGACCAGATCCAGGACAGGGCCATAGCTGATGCCGTTGCGAAGGAGTGTCGTCGATTGAGCTGTGACGAGAGATGCGTTCTGCGTCTGGCTGAAAGTATCGATACCCGCCGCGATTGCAAGAGCATGATCGTAATCCGTTAACGGCGTATACGACCTCGCCTGCGAGGCCGTCGCGCCATAGTGGAGATCGAATGCCCCGGTGGCCTGTCGCCGCCTCGCCTCGCTGGCAGCCGTTTCCTCTCCGGCGGCCTTAATAAGAGGATGAAGCGCTACGGTGGAACGGACGGCGTCGAGGAGGGTAAACGTTCCCGCGTCAGCCGCGAACGCGTGGCCCGACAACAGGGCTATGGCGGTCAATAGAACCAACGCGAGCCTGAGCATCGTGGGGTCTCCTGAGTCATCATTGCCGGTTCTTCGGGTGGCCAATGGGCGATGCTACCGTGCTCGGGCTGAAGGGGCCTGTACTGGAGCTTCATGCGAAGTAATGATCGTACAGGAAGCGGACGCTTTAGTACCAGACTCTCTTGCGCGCCGGCCGCTCGGGCAACCGGGGACCTCGATTTGACCTGGTGATTGGCGCGCCGCCCGGCCGAGGGAGAGCATTTCCGCGCCATCTGCAAATTATCCTGCCAGAGCGAACATGGCAAATCCTCTCTCATGAATCCGGGTATTCCCGGCGTGGCTTGGGTCGTCAACAACTGTGCTACGGACCTCGCGCCGAATATTTCCGCCTGTCTCCTGCAGGCCTCACGGATCAGTCCAATCAGGGCTCCTCGACGACGACGCCCAGGAATCGCCCAAGACGTGGGGGAGCATACCCGGCCGTCGCGGCGGTCGAGCCTGCGGGATGGATATTGGCCGCTCCGGCTTTGGCTGGAAACCAGAAGAGCCGAGAAGCGAACGGAAACAAGAGCAATCGGACGAGTGCGTTTCATGCTGCTGTTCAGTTTCAGACGGATTCGGCGCGGCCGAACCCGACGCCAGTTGTTCCGGAAGCAGTACTTTCGTTGCCTTCCGTTTTTCTCAAAGCTCGTACAATCGGTAGGGTACATGCGCGAACGAGGAAGACAATTCCCGATAGCTGCCGTGGCCGTCGCGCTCTGGTGCGTCTGTTGCGTGGCGGTCCTACCGGGCCTAGCCGAACGCGCTGGCCGGAGTCTCAACCTCGGCTACACCGTTGGCTGCGATGCGCGCCACTGTGCGGTGACCGGCGTCGATCCGCGCGGTCCCGCCGCGGGAATGCTGCAGCGAGGGGACGCCATCCTCGACATCGATGGTTTCTCGGGCTTCTCCCTCGACCGCCCCACCCGACTCGTCACCAGCGCCACGCCGCCGGGTTCGGTAAGCGCCCTCCGGGTCAGGCGGGGCGAACAAACCATGTCGTTCGCAATCCCCGTCCGCACCGATCCCGCGAAGAGCCTTGCCCTGGAGTTTGGCATCTACTTTCTGATGAGCCTGTCCTGCCTGGCCGCCGCACTGCTCACGGGCCTCGCGCGCCCCGACCTGCCGGCCGCACGCTGGTACGCCGTCTCTTCCTGGCTCATCGCCATCCGAAATGTAGTGCTGGCTCTGAACTGGACTCAGACGCTCGGCTGGGTCGATCCACCCTTCCTGCAATGGCTGCTCATCGTCAGCTGGTGGTTTCTGCCAACGGCCTATCTGTTCCTTGCCAATTTTCCGCGTCCGGCCGCAAAAACGCCCTTCCGCCGAATCCTGGACCTCGCCATGGTTGCCATCACCGGCCTTTTCTGGTTTCTGCAGATAGTCCGCAGTCTCCCGTGGCTGGTTCCCACAGCCTGGCGCTGGCCCATGGTTCAGGCAATTCCGCTCGTCCTCACCAGGGCTGCCAATTTCGGCGTGTTTTTCGAGTGGCCTGTGCTCGGAGGCCTCTGCGTGGCTATGGCGGTTTACAGCTTTCGCGGAACCCGCGAACCCGATGAGCGCAGACGCGGCATCTGGCTCGTCGTCGTCATCGTTCTGGCCATCTCATGGCAGGCTCTGTCGCGCGGGCTTTACCTCGCCGGAGTGTTCCGCGCCGAGACGATGTTCTTCTTTAATGCGGCAACCTCTCTGGTCCCGCTGGTTCTCGTCTATGCCATCGCGAAGCACCGCGTCATGGGGATTCGTCTGCTCGTACGTCTGAGCCTGCAGTACCTCATGGCGAGGAGTTTCCTGCTCCTGTTTCTGGTGTGCTCGGTGGTTGCGCTCGAGTATGCCTTCCTACGCAATCCCGGTCTGATGTCGCGCCATGTCCTGGCGGGACCAGGCTCGGCGCTGCTCATCTCCTGCGTGGGCGTGCTCCTGCTGACCAGGGAGAATATCCTTCGTTCGATCGATCGGAGGTTCTTCCGCGAAGCATGGGACAGCGAGCGCCTCCAGGAAACGCTCCTGCACGAAATTCAGGTGCAGCCATCATTCCGGCGACTGGCAGATGTGGTGAGCCTGCATTTATCGCGCGTGCTGCATCCCTCGGTTCTGGATATTTACGACCGGATGGCGCGGGGCGGAGATTTTTTCTCCGCTGGCCGCGCGAGGGTAGCCGCGCAGTCTGAACTGGGCGCGTGGCTCGATTCCCATCGTGCTGCCGAGATCGCTCCCGCGCTGCGCTTCGTCGGCCAAATCCCCTCGTCGGTTGCCTCACCGGAAGAACTGGTGATTTCCATGCCTGGCGGGGAAGGCGGCGCCGGTTTCATTCTGCTTGGGGAGAAAAAATCGCAGGAACCTTGGACTCGCGGAGAACTCGCCATGCTCCGGGGCCTGGCGACCCAGATGGGTCTGCGCCACGAAGTTCTGGCTCTCGAAGAAGAGCGGCTGAATGCCGTGGACAGCGAGCGAAAGCGCATGGCGCGCGAACTCCACGACACACTCAGCCAGGGCTTCGCGGGAATTTTTCTGCACCTGGAATCCGCGCGCGAACTGATCGGCGAGGATCCCGAGAGGACACGGCATCACGTGGACCTCGCCAGCGATCTGGCCCGCCGCAGTCTGGGCGCGGCTCGCGAGTCCGTGCGGAATCTGCGGACGTTCGGGCCTGCGCTCGATTTAGAACGCGAACTCCGCGAACTCGCGCGCCGCCTGACTGCAAATTCGACGCATGCGATCGAATGCAGCACCAGAAGTGAGCGGGCCGTGCCCGATGAAATGGCGGCACACCTCCTTCGAATCGCCGAAGAAAGCGTAACCAATTCGATCAAGCATTCCGGGGCTACCCGGATCGCGATTGTCCTTCTGGTGGGCCGCAGTTCGGCGCGCCTGAGCATCCGGGACAACGGCGCGGGCTTCGATGTCGCGGGGGTTCGCTCGGCTGGCTACGGTCTCACGGGAATGCGGGAAAGGAGCGAGCA
>Ga0302319_10020087_pt1 | contig 12092 bp, 8 predicted proteins | sample Bog_T0_2_FD_203319 | JGI IMG/M metagenome (GOLD analysis project Ga0302319, IMG submission 203319) | Peat permafrost microbial communities from Stordalen Mire near Abisko, Sweden - Bog_T0_2 | ecosystem: Environmental > Terrestrial > Soil > Wetlands > Peat | place: Sweden: Abisko, Stordalen Mire... | reverse complement strand
TTGCCGCGGCGTTGCTCAATCCCCAAGAAGGGAGAATGATAAAGATGACGATGCGGATCGCGATGGTGTATCCGGCAAGAGCAGCCGCTCCAAAGATGCTGACGATGCGCACCAGTCCGATCCAACTGGTATGAGCGATGGCAAATTGCAGAATACCCGTAAACGAAACGCGGACTAGCCTCCACATCACATCCCATTGCAGACGAATCTGACTTCGGAGAATCCGCAGGCGTTCGGTTCCGCGCATCAAGCGATAGAACTGATAAAGCACGCCAATGCTTCGTCCAGTGAGCGTTGCTAAAGCCGCGCCGGTCACGCCCAAGCGAGGAAACGGTCCCCAGCCAAAAATCAGGCAAGGATCGAGGATGAGATTAATAATATTCGAGACCCAGAGCAGCCGCATGGCGATCGCTGCATCGCCCGCGCCGCGAAAGATTGCGTTGTTGAGAAAGAGCAACAACACCGCCGCGCTTCCGCCCAGGCATATTCTGGTGTAGCCGCTGCCAGTCGCTACGATCTCCGGAGATGCTCCCATCAGCCGCAGCAAGTTCGGAGCATACAATCCGCACGGCAGGCCGATCGCGAGAGAAACGAACAAGCCGAGAGCGATGGCCTGCACTCCCGCGATAGCCGCGCCTTCCGGATCTTTTTCTCCAATGCGCCGCGCCACCATGGCAGTAGTCGACAAGCTCAATCCCATTGCCACGGAGAAGATCAGGCTCAGCATCGACTCGGTAAGACCCACAGTTGCGGTGGCATTCGCGCCGAGGCGTCCGACCCAAAAAATGTCGACCACACCAAAGAGCGATTCCAGCACCATCTCCAGCACCATGGGCACTGCCAGCAGCAGGATGGCGCGGTTCAGGCTGCCCGCCGTGTAATCCTGGTGCGAGCCGCGCACGGCTTCGACGAGCGACGCCCAGAGCGTGTGCGGATTCTCTTCCAGCGGAATTAAAGCGGAGGCTTCCATGGAACCAGGAAATTTGTCCCACGCATTATCGCAGTTTTTTTAGGGGAAATGTCCGCAGCTGGCGTGCTGCGCACGGCCGGACAGCCGAGGGCGGCTGTCCCGCATCTATGAATAGCCTTCGACAAACTTTTATTTCCTCGGCACCTGCGTAACGCCGACGGTCACCACATTATTGATGATCCCTCCCATAACCACAGGCCCGATGGGCGTCATCACGATGCCCCGGCTGTCGCTACGGGCCGCATAGGTTTCGGTGCTGGTGATCTCCCACTTGTGACCGTGAAGATCAAAGGCGAAGCTGACAAGAGACGTTTCCTGCGGTTTACCATCGTAAGCCACGCCTTTGTAGTCGTGCGGAGTGGCTGTTCCTCCGGAAAAATAAACGCGGTGGTCGTGGTTGGCGCCGCCTCCGGCAATTCCGAAGCGGGCTGTGCCGGGATGCGTGGGTAGCTTGCTCCACTCAATCTTGCTCGGATCTTTCTTGTCGATCTTGCCCAGCCAGCATTCATCGGACGCGACGTAACGCGGTCCCTCCGCTGGTCCAGGCTTCGCTCCATCGATAACCACGATGGCTTCGTCGGCCACACCTCCAGCTAAACCGAACACGGGCGTCCCAGGGAAGGGAGTCGCCTGGGTCCAAGTATCTTTTTCGACATCGTAAACTTGCACGAGATTTACTGGGCCACCGGCCGAGCGGCCACCGATTAGATAAACAAAGCGGTCGTGGGTTACACCAACAGCAGCGCTATCCACCGGAGTCGGAATATCCTTGCCGCGCGACCAGCGGCGCGCGCCGGGCTCGTAAATATTAACGTCCGGAACGGTGATTTCATTGCCGTCCTTCTCGACCATAAAGCCGCCCATCAGGACGATCAAGCCTTTGGCTCCCGCGGCAGAGGCGTTGAGCCGTCCCACGAGTCCTGGAACCGGGCGGCCTTCAATCCAACGAGGATGCCCGAGATCCATCGAGTAGATTTTGTTGGTCACATCGTCCCAGGTCTTGCGGGGGCCGACGCCCATAAGAGAGAAAATTTCGAGGCCGCCCTTTATATCCGCGACCGCATTGCCGGCGACTGCCGCCGGCATGGAGGGAATTCTCTTCTGGTCATCTGCGCCAAATACGATCGCGGCGCATAACACGAACGCGATAAGAACCGGAAAATTTTTCATTGCAGAGATATTACCCCACATTGCGCGGGATTTGGCGCGGGTTGAAGGTAGGTTGGGTCGCCCCCATTAGTTTGAAGATGCAGGATGGCTTATGTTCTACTGATGGCGATTTCAAGTAGGCGGCGCGCTGGCTTGATTCCGCGCCGTTGAGGTCCCTTTTGAACACCATCGAGCTGAATAAAGTCCGCAAAAGCTATGACGAATTTGTCGCCGTTGACGACTTGTCGCTAGTCATCCACCCCGGAGAAGTGTACGGCTTGCTGGGCCCCAACGGCGCGGGCAAAACCAGCACGCTGCGCATGATGATCGGCATTACTGTCCCGGATTCAGGCACGGTCTCGATGTTTGGCGAACCGCTTCGCCGGGCCCATGTGGAGCGCCTGGGCTATCTGCCGGAAGAGCGCGGCTTATATAAGAAGATGAAGGTTCTAGAGCAGTTGGTATTTTTGGGGGAGCTGAAAGGACTATCCGCGCGCGATGCGCTGCAGCGATCACAACAATGGTGCGAACGCCTTGGACTGAAAGACTGGACTGGCAAGAAAGTCGAAGAACTTTCCAAAGGCATGCAGCAGAAAGTGCAATTCATCGGAGCGGTGGTTCACGATCCTCAATTTGTGGTTATGGACGAACCCTTCTCCGGCCTCGATCCGGCCAGCGCCGTGGTCTTGAAAGACGCCTTCATAGAATTGAAGAATGCCGGCAAGACGCTTTTGTTTTCCACCCATCGCATGGATACAGCCGAGCGCCTTTGCGACTCGATTTGCCTGATCAATCACGGCCGCGCCGTCCTTGAAGGCGATCTGAATAAAATCCGCGCCGGATACGGAAAGCGCAATGTGCAGATCAAGTACGAGGGCGACTCCAGGTTCTTGAAAGACCCGAAAATTGTGCAGTCCTCCAATGATTATGGAAATTACGTGGAAGTGCGGCTGGCTCCGGGGGCCGATCCTCAGGAGTTGCTTAAGGCCGCAACCGCGTGCGCGCGGGTCAGCAAGTTTGAATTAATGGAACCTTCGCTGGAAGAAATTTTTCTGGAAGCCGTGGGTAAAGCCAATGCCTAGTCAATCGTTGCGCAACACCTGGCTGATTATTAAACGCGAATATCTGGAGCGGGTGCGCCAGCGCTCATTCCTCGTGCTGACGCTGTTGCTTCCGGCAATCATGATCGGGGCGTTTGTGATTCCCGCAAAACTCTCCAGCATGAAGAGTTCTACAAAACAGCGCCTGGTGGTGGTCAGTTCCACTCCACAATTCGGAGAAATCGTTCGCCAACAACTGCTGGCCAGCAGTAAATCCGAAGAGAGCAGCGCCACTGATAAGGATAAAGGGGATAAAGATCTGGATGAGAGCACGCCAGGCCGGGATTATGACATTGAGATAGATGCAAACTCCAGCGACGCGGAACGGGCGGTCTTGCGAAACCGAGTGACCTCCGGCGAGATCGACGGGTTCCTGTGGATGACCGACGACGCCGTGGCCGCGCGCAAGGTAACTTACTACGGCCGAACCGCCGGCGGCTTTATGGGGAACTCATGGTTCAAAGATCAATTGGATCGCGCCATTCTGCTGCGCGAACTCGCTCAACGCGGAGTGAACGACACTCAGGCCGAGGAACTGCTTAAGCCGGTGAAACTGGATACAGTGCATCTGGAAGGCGGCAAGGAAACCAAGGCCAACGATCGCGGAATGTTCTTCGCCGTTTTCGGCATGGTCATGCTGCTCTATACCGCGGTAATTTTCTATGGCGTCTCGGTGATGCGCGCGGTGCTGGAAGAAAAGAACTCGCGCGTCATGGAAGTGCTGCTCTCCTCCGCCACGGCAACGGAACTGATGGCTGGCAAGTTAATCGGCGTAGGAGCCGTTGGCCTGACCCAGATCGGAATCTGGATCGTGATGGCTTCGGTGTACGCCTTGCCGGCTCTGGCGGCGAGTTCCGCCGGCGGCGAGATTCACATCGCGCCGCTCACCCTGGCGGCCTTCGCCCTGTTTTTCCTGATGGGATATTTACTCTATAGCACCATCTATGCCGCGATCGGCGCAGTCATCACCAGCGAGCAGGAAGGGCAGCAGCTTCAGTTCATTGTCATACTACCGCTGATCATTTCAGTTTTTATGATGGGTCCGGTCATGCACGCACCCGACGCTCCGGTCGCCGTTTGGACTTCGATGGTTCCATTTTTCTCGCCGGTGCTCATGTATCTGCGCATCGCCGTGCAACCGCCGCCGGTCTGGCAGATCGCCCTGTCCTTATTTCTGTTGATCGCGACGATTGCGGGAATTCTTATTCTTTGCGCGCGCATTTATCGCATCGGAATTTTGATGTATGGCAAGCGTCCCACGCTGCCGGAAATCGTTAAGTGGTTGAAGTACGCCTGACTCGACCTATTCGATCAAACCTTGCCGCACGGCGTGGATGAAATCCGTATACCCCGGTTCCTCACCGTCGGCGCGGACTTGGTTTGCGATCTGGCCACGAGGGTAGTCGGAGTGCAACGAGTGTACTGTTAACAGTCCATTCATAATCAAAGGATAGACTGGCGAAACACTATGCCACGCAAAGTTCCCGCATCGACCACAAAAAACGGGGAAGCCATTGCCGTTGACACTCCCGCCGTGATGTCTGCATCAATGGGAGAAGCCAGGGCGCCAGTTAAGAAGGGAAGCGAATCTCTCGACGATCTCACCAGCACCGGGCTCAGAGCCTTTCTCATTGCGCGCGACGCCGCCTTCAACATGCGGGACCTGCTGACCAATTCGTCGCGCATGGCCTTTCTCGCCATCAAGGAATGCGAACAGGAACTCGACATTATCGAGCGCTATATCGACGAGCGCTTGCCCGCCGCCATCACGCGCGTAAACGAAGCTCGGGCGCGCCAGTTGCTGACCAGTTTGAAGTGCACTACCGACCTGGAACGCATCGGCGATCTGATGATGAGCGTTGCCATGCGCGTGCAGTCGCGAACCACTAAGATGGCGGCTTCCGATGTGAAGCAACTCGTGGAAATGTCCGCCACTTTGCGGGAAATGCTCGATCTTGTCTATCGCGGGTTCGTCGACCTCGATTTGGAATGTGCCCGGAAGGTCCTGCAAATGGATAAGGACATCGATCATGTGTGCCACGGTCTGTTTCAGAAGCACCTGACCGAGCATGCGGTGGAGAACAATCCCTCGAGTTTCGATGTTCTTTTGATGGCGCAAGCGTTGGAGCGAGCGGGCGATCACACCACCAATCTTGCCGAAGATCTCTACAGCCTGATTGAAGGCCGCAGTCTGCGCCACGCGCCCAAAAAGCGGGCAGCGACTTAAGAACAGTGGGTAGTGGGTAGTGGGTAGTGAATAGTGGGTAGTTCTGACTGCCTACGGCTAAGTCGAAAATTGGGTTCTCACCGGGCGGCTACTCCCGAGGATAGGCATTCGGATCGGGGTTCACTACCCACTTCTCACTAACCACTACTCACTACCCACTGCCTTTCCGGAATTCACCATTCGTTAACACGCGGGAAACATTCCCGCAACAATTCCGACATACATTCAATGCTGAATTCGGCTCGCGCGACAATCTGATTCTGGGGCCAGGCCGCATTAGGAACAATGCACTCTCTCACGGGATCCTACGAAGCTCTCGACCATTCCAGCGTGCCGTCGGCGTCTCGCTCGCTCGTCTTCGTGGTCGAAGACGAAGAGGATATCGCGCGGCTGATTTCGCACAATCTGCAAGCCGCGGGCTTCGATGTACAAAGTTTCGTCAGCGGCGGCTCCGTTTTTTCGGAAGCATTGAGAGAAATGCCATCGTTGTTTCTTCTGGACGTGATGCTTCCCGGTACCGACGGCTTCGAGCTGTGCCGGCAAATCAGGCAAACTCCAACCCTCGCCCTGATACCTATCATTTTCCTGACCGCGAAAACCTCCGAAGCTGACCGCGTAAAAGGTCTGGAATTGGGTGGCGACGATTACATTACAAAGCCGTTCAGTCCCCGTGAACTGGTGGCCCGTGTGCGCAGTGTGCTCCGTGGACTGCGTCAGCCTCTAGTCACGCCGGAAGTGCTGCGGCTGGGCGATCTTGAAATCGACGCCTCCTCCATGACCGTGCAGGTGGAGGGCAGGACTGTCGTCACCACGGTGCGCGAATTCCGCCTGCTGGAATATCTGGCCACACACTGCGGGCGCGTGCTCACGCGCGACCAATTGCTCGATGCGGTGTGGAAAGAAACCCCGTTTGTAACGCCGCGCTCGATCGATGTTTATGTGCGGCGGTTGCGGGAGAAAATCGAACCCGATCCGCGCCATCCCAAGTATTTGAAGACCCTGCGAGGAATTGGGTACCGCTTCGAATCCCCAAAATAGTTCTCCGAACTGCCTTTTCATTTATTCTGTCCTCTAGCTTCACAAAACCATTTCCAACATGACCCGTATCAAGCCACTGTGGAAGGCGGACGACCAAGAGTCCCGGCTGGCCGAGCTTACAGCCGAGTCCGGCGACTCCGCCAAAGACAATGCCTTGCGCCGCGACGTGCGCAACCTGGGCGCATTGCTGGGACGAGTTCTGGTAGAGCAGTCCGGTCAGCAATTGTTTGACACAGTGGAAGAGCTGCGCAAGCTCATGATCCGGCATCGTGGTCGCTCTCGCTTCAGTCTGGGAACCGACGCGCGAACTGCGCTCATGGCGAAAGCACAGGGGATGATTTCAGCAATGGATCTAACTCGCGCCTACCAGGTGACGAAGGCATTCGGAATTTACTTCGAACTGGCGAATCTGGCAGAGACCAACCATCGCAAGCGCCGGCGCCGCGCTCGTTTGTTGGATCGCAAGGAAGTTTTGCCGGGATCGTTCCGCGGAACTTTATTGCGCATGAAGCAGGCTAAGGTATCGGTCGAATCGGCATTCTCCGCTCTTCGCCAGATCACGGTGACGCCTGTGTTTACAGCTCACCCCACCGAAGTGGCGCGTCAGACGGTTCTGCTGAAACGGCGCAGAATCTCAGAACAATTGGAGCGTCTGGATCGCCTTCCTCTGACCGTGAGTGAAGCGCAGCGTTGCGAAGAAATCATTCATGCGGAAATCACGGCGCTCTGGCAGACCGACGAAATCCGCCAGACCAAGCCTACGGTCGACGATGAGATTCGCATGGGCCTGCGCTATTTCCGGCTCGCGCTGTTTGAAACCCTGCCGCGGATTTACAACGAGGTGGCCGAGTCGATGCGCGATGTCTATGCCATTGCGCTGTCGCCTAACGATCTGCCGGGCCTTTTAAGCTTTGGATCCTGGATTGGCGGAGATCGCGACGGCAATCCGCTGGTGACGGCGGACTGCATGAAGACAGCTCTGGAACTGGCGCGGGGCACGGTTCTTCGCCATTATATTCGTGAGGCAGAGTTTCTCAGCGATTGCCTGAGCTCTTCTTCCCAGCAGGTAGAAGCTTCAGAGGGAATCGTTGCGCGGCTGGCGCAATTCAAAGGCTCCATGCCCGGCGCATTAATGCTGTGGGGACCGGACAACACGGTGGAACTGTACCGCCGTTTTCTTTCCTACGTGGTGTACCGCTTGCAGCGCACTCGCGAGGGCCTGCAAGTTCAAAATTGCTATTCCAATGCGGAAGATTTTGAATCCGATCTAGCCCTGCTGCGGGCCAGCCTGATCGACAATCGCGGCCAGCGGCTCGCCGAGAATTTCGTGGACCCATTGCTGCGGCAACTCCGTACTTTTGGCTTTTACCTGCAAGTTCTCGATGTCCGCCAGCATGCCCGTGTCCACGGCGAAGTCTTACAGGAGATCGCCGAGAAGCAGATCGAAACAAAGTTCGGATTCGATAGCGGCGAGTCCAGAAAAAGCAAGTTGCGAAAGTCTGAGTTGCGGCAAAGCAGTCACGAACTGATTCCACAGGCCCAGCTTCGTTCTTACAGCGCAGACCTCTCTCCGCAAACGCTGGAGTTCGTAAAGACCTTCCGCACCATTGCTGAGCTGAAGAAAACTTATCCCGCGCAGTCCATCCGGCAATACGTAATCAGCGGCGCGGCGTCCGAGCAGGATGTGCTGAACCTAGTCCGTCTGGCGAAAAGTTGCGGAGTTTCTCTCTCGGCCTCAGGCGCCGATCCTGGCCTGACGCCGGTGCCTCTGTTCGAATCGATCGACTCGCTGCGCGCGGCCGCTGCCGCCATGCGGCAGCTGTGGAAGCATCCAGAGTATGAACCGCTGCTCGATTCCTGGGGACGCTGGCAGGAAGTTATGTTGGGCTATTCCGACTCGAATAAAGATGGAGGCATGCTTACCAGCACGTGGGAAATATATAAGACCCATCGCGACTTGCATCTCGCGGCCAAGGAATGCCAGGTAAAGCTTCGTCTATTTCATGGACGCGGCGGAACGGTCGGACGCGGCGGTGGCCCCACACATGCTGCGATCCTGGCCCAGCCGGCCGGGTGTTTTTCCGGACGCATCCGCATCACGGAACAAGGCGAAGTTCTTAACTGGAAGTATGCCGACGAGGTGCTGGCGGAATGGAATCTGGAATTGATGATTGCCGCCAGCCTGGAAGCGGTAACGCGGTCCGATGCGCGGGCCAAGAATCAGTCGCGTTGGGAAGAGGCGATGGAAGAAATGTCGCAGGAAGCCTATCGCGTCTATCGCCGCGACATTGCGGAAAATCCTGATGTGCTGGAATATTTTGAGCAAGCGACGCCGGTGCAGGAACTGGATTCCGCGCGCATCGGATCGCGGCCATCCCGTCGAACCAAAGGCCGGCGGCTGGAAGACCTCCGCGCAATTCCATGGGTATTCGGCTGGATGCAGAGCCGCTGTGCCGTACCCGCGTGGTACGGAGTGGGTGAGGGCTTGCAGAGTTTCGCAAAGAAAGGCTCGGGACACGAGCGCTTGTTGCGCGAGATGTTCCAGAACTTCGCTGTGTTTTCAGAACTGGTGCGTAACGTCGAACTGGGTATGGCAAAGGCTGACCTTGCCATTGCGCGAGTCTATTCCGGTCTGGTAAAAAATGCTGCGCTGCGTACGCGCGTCTTCGGAATTCTGGAAGAAGAGTTTTTGCGATCGCGCCACATGATTTTACAAGTCAGCGGCCAGCGTGAATTGTTGTCCCGTAACCGGGTTTTGTCACGCTCCATCGATTTGCGAAATCCCTACGTAGACCCGATGAGCCTGATCCAGGTGGAGCTCTTGCGGCGCAAGCAACAAGGGCTGGAATTGACGAAACTTGAATATCCCCTCAGCGCGACCATTAATGGCATCGCCGCCGGGCTGCACAATACGGGATAGCCTCGCGATTCGTTTTCGGCTTTCGACAGCTTGAAAAATAGAATGGACCAGCTTTCGGCCGGTCCATTTTTGTTCATCCGCCCCACGCAATGTTGTTCAGCGGTTGATATCATCTTTCGACTGCAATCGCTTTACGTAATTTTGCAGGTTCGATCTGTTGGCATCATCCGGCACGCCGGCCAGAGCAGTTTGCATTTCTTTGACGGCTTTATCGAACTCTCCCTGGCCGCTATATACCCGGGCGAGGCCCACGTGCGACGTCCAGTAGTCGGGAAACTTCTTCGCGCTGGATTGGTAAATTGCGAAAGCCTCTTCCTGTTTCTTTTCGCTCTGCAGTTGGCGGCCATAGAAGTAAAGTTGTTGTGCACTCGCCTTTTCCAGCGCCAGATTGCGGGCGGCGAGTGCATCATCTTTACGGTCCATCGCTTCCAGAATCTTCGACTTGTTCAGCAGGTTTTCGTAGCGCTCTTCCAGCTTGATCGACTGATCTTCATCCTTCAGCGCCTCTTCCAGGTTCTTGGTGGTGAGGAAGTAGCCTGCGGCATCGTCCCAGCCCTCCCAGTAATATTGATTGAGGCCGCGAATCTGACGATGAATGCTGGCTTCCACCGTCTCATTCAGATTGATTGCAACTTTGAAGGGGACCGCTACTTTTTCCCAGCGCAAAGTTACTACGGTCGAGTCCGGTTTGACATCATCGAAATCGTAGGTCAGGGCATCGTGGAATTCGGCCGCTTGTGGCTTCACAGTCACACGCAACGCGTCTTCCTCCGGCTTGTAACTGAAACTTCCCCACGCGGTAGACATCTTAGAAAAAATTACCGTCCACTGCTTTTCGCCGGGAATCATGTGCAGGCCGTACGTCCCTTTATCGAGGGCCTGGCCTTCGATGGTGACGGGGTCGGTGAACGTGATAGTGGTATTTTCGTTGGCTCCGGCGCGCCAGACCTGGTCGTATGGAACAACCTTTCCCCAGATTTGCCGGTTATTCACCAGCGGCCGGTGGTAATTAACGCTGATGTCGCTGAGCCCAAGTCGTTGCGTGACCACGGCATGCTGGCTCTGCAGGGGAAGATCGAGCATGACGGTTTGAGCGTGGCAAAAAACTGCCAGCAACAGTAAGCCAGGTAACAAAACTAGCCGACGAGTTCGATGCATGGGAACTCCTCTCCATCCTCTTTGAAAATCGAGACTGCGGATCAGGGGCGTCTGGGATTAACACTTCGAAAAGTGTTTTACGCTTGTCCGCTGTGTTCGTTGGGCTTAGACGTGGCGACTATGCCGAGGTAAGCAATCCAGGGAAGAATGTGAGGAATGGGCGAGTTTCTGATTCCGCTTGACAAGGTGCAGGTTTAAAGGCAGAATCTCAATAGGCGAACAAAAAGCGAAAACGCCTCCGGAGGCCAGTCAGCCCCGGCGCTCCCTGAAATTCCTGAGGATTGTATGTCTTCCGTAGTGAGTTCCACTTCGGCGGCTCCAGGCCGCCCTTTTTCTTTTGATGTTCAAGATGAGGCGGAGGTTTGTCCACAGCCTTCCTGGGAAGAACTCGGCGCGGGCCGGTCGCCACGGCGAATTGTATCTTCGCAAGCTCTTAAAGTGAAATCTTTTAAAGATGAAGCTTTTAGCGATATAAGACTTGCCGCGGTTACTCCGGCTTCGCGGCTGGCAGTGCGTCCCTCGCCAGAAATGGTTTCCAGCGGAGTCCGCGCCATGGATGCGCTTACCGGCGGCCTGCCGCGGGGATGCCTGACAGAACTTTGCGGTCCGGCTTCCTCCGGCCGCACTACGTTATTGCTGGCCGCGTTGGCCGCCGCTACCCGGCGCGGGGAATTCTGCGCGCTGGTAGATGCCGCCGATGCTCTCGATGCGCAATCTGCTGTCGCCGCCGGCATTGATCTCGATCGCTTGTTGTGGGTGCGCTGCGGAGGAAGTTCTCCGCAGAAATCCGTGGAACAGCTTCTGCGCGTAGCGGACTTGCTTCTCGAAAGCGGAGGCTTCGGCATGATCGCTCTCGATCTGGGCGACGTGCCACCGCAAACGGCGCGTTGCATCCCGCTCACAACCTGGTTCCGTTTCCGCCGCGCCGTGGAGCATACGCCGACCGTGCTGCTGGCCATCGAGCGGCAGTCGATTGCCGGAAGTTGCTCTTCGTTATTAATCAAGTTGGGAGCAAAAAGTTTACGGCGTGAGTTCGCGGATTCTAACTCTTCATTACCTTCGCACGCGCAATTGCTTACAGACGTCGAAATCACAGCCGAGTTGGTGCGGTCCCGGTTGGAGCGCAAGCCGGTTCGCTCCGCCGAGATTGTATTCACCAGCAAAACCGCGTGGGCAGGATGAAAAGTAAATGAAAAGTACCCAGTTGCCAGTACCTAGTTGCCCTAAACCAAACTGGGTACTGAAGCCGGGTACTGGGTACTGCTTTTATGTTTGCCTGCATCTACGTGCCGAACTTTTCTGTAGCGGCGGTTTTTCGTGCGGAGCCGGAATTGCGTGCGCGATCCGTGGCAATTTTCGAGGGCAAGCCTCCGTTGGAAAAACTTTTTGCGGTAAATGAGAGCGCAAAGCGGCTGGGCATCGCTTCCGGAATGACGAAAGCCCAGGCGGAACTTTGTTCGGAGTTAACTTTGCGTCCGCGTTCTTTGTGGCAGGAATCCGCGGCCCATGCCGCTTTACTGGATTGCGCGC
>Ga0302319_10020086_pt1 | contig 12093 bp, 11 predicted proteins | sample Bog_T0_2_FD_203319 | JGI IMG/M metagenome (GOLD analysis project Ga0302319, IMG submission 203319) | Peat permafrost microbial communities from Stordalen Mire near Abisko, Sweden - Bog_T0_2 | ecosystem: Environmental > Terrestrial > Soil > Wetlands > Peat | place: Sweden: Abisko, Stordalen Mire... | reverse complement strand
ACACGGGCCGCATGTTTGGGAGCTCGAGGGGATCGTGTCGCGCAAGAAGCAGCTACTGCCTTATTTGCTGCGGTGCGTGGAGCGGATGCGGTAGGGGCGGGGTGGACTTCGTGGACGGGGCCCCCTATTGGAAGGGGGACCAGAAGTCCTCGCCGACTACCTCTGAGAGCCTGGAGGCGGTCTTCTCGGGGACGGTCGGTCGGTCGCCAACGGTGAACGGGCCGTAAGCGTCGCCAAAAATATCGCGGCCTTCGTGCCGGTAAATGTCGGATTTCGGGTCGAGATATTTGCTAATATCAGCATAGGTCGGGTGAACGCCGCTCACTTTTCCGTTATCCAGAGCGTAGTGCTCGATGGCGGAATTGAGGGTAACCAGGTCGTTCTTGACCCGCTTGGCCTTGGCCGCTTTCTGCTCGCTGAAGTAGTGAGGGATGACGATGACCAGCATCAGGGCAATGATGATGATGATGACGACGACCTCGATAATGGTGAAACCACGGGGGGCGCGAACTGCGGAGGACGGCGAATGCGGCATGGAGGGGACTTGAAAAAAGAGGGCAGGCTCGGAATGAGCAGGCGTCATCTATGGCGGGCGGGGCGGCAGCGCGCAAGCCGCTATTGCCGGTCGCTCTTCGAGGCCAGCCTGGGGTCGCCGCCGGCCTGCCGGGCGCCCTGCATCGACTGGCGGATGGCGTCGAGGAGCTTGCGCTTTGTATCCGGGTGCGGCGGATGGGGGCGCAGGGAAAGGGCAAAGACGGCATTGAGCTGGTGAAACTCCGCGATGACCTCCTCGGCCCGCTCTCCGAAGTCGGCCCTGGCTTCCTGGAACGCCTCCTCCTCGCCATCCTCAAGCGCCCACACGACGTAGAGGCGGGCCAAATTCTCAAACTCCTCAAAACTCATGTTTTTCGATATTTCAAAGCGCTCGGGCAGACCCGCTCCGGCAGGGCCTCCGTAGATGCGCTTTGCAAGGTAATCGTTTGTGCGGGGCTTCGGGGGCTGATCCATCTTTGAAATAGTTTCATGGAGTCGCAAAAGCAAGTCCCCTGCCCCGCGGAGTTTCTCGCGAGGCGCGTTTCATGGTTGCGGCTGGGGTTGTTTTTAATGCAAAAGTTCGGTTCCCGGGCATTACGCCGGCGGGAACCGTTATGCTGAACAAAAAATTTTCGCGGCTGCTGCCGGAACCCATCGTCAAGAATATGCGGGTGGCGGAATTGATCGATGGGACCTTCAAGGCATACAACGGGGGGCGGCTTGCGGAAGCCTGCCGGCTGTTCACCGATAAGATGCTCGAGGGCAATGGCTGCGTGGGGATGACGCTGACGGGGGCGCTTACGCCGGCCGGGCTGGGGCGGGCGGCAATCGCGCCGCTGATGAAGGCCGGTTTCGTGGATTGGATCGTCGCCACCGGGGCAAACCTTTACCACGACTTGCACTACGGGCTGGGCATGGAGATTTACTCGGGGTCGCCATTTTTGAACGACGTGGAGCTATGGCGCGAGGGGGTGATCCGGATCTACGACGTTCTGTTCGATTACGCGGTGCTGCTGGATACCGACGCGTTCGTGCGGCAGGTGATCCAGGGGCCGGAATTCCAGAAGAGCATGGGGACCGACGAATTTCACCATCTGCTGGGCAGGTACGTACACGAGCGGGAGCGGAAGCTGGGGATCAAGGAGACGAGCATCCTGAGCGCGGCCTACCAGTACGGGGTGCCGATTTTCACCAGTTCGCCGGGAGATTCCTCGATCGGCATGAACGTGGCGGCGATGGCGTTGCGGGATTCCAAACTGCAATTCGACGTGAACCGGGATGTGAACCAAACGGCGGCAATCGTGTACGACGTGAAGAGCGGTGGACTCAAGAGCAGCGTGTTCGTGCTGGGTGGAGGGTCGCCGAAGAATTTCATGCTGCAAACCGAGCCGCAACTCCAGGAGGTGATGGGAATCGAGGAGCGCGGACACGATTACTTCCTACAATGCACCGATGCGCGCCCGGATACCGGCGGGCTGTCCGGGGCGACGCCGGCAGAGGCGGTAAGCTGGGGAAAGATCGATCCGGATAACCTGCCCGATTGCGTGGTGTGTTACGCGGACTCGACGATCACGCTGCCACTGATCACCGCCTATGCGCTCAGCAGGCGCGCGCCGCGAAAGCGGAAGCGGCTGTACGACCGGCGCGACGCGATGCTCGACGTGCTGGGGGCGCAGTATTTGAAACGCGGGTCCGTCGGGCGGATCGAGAGCCGGAAGGTCTCGCGGAAAAAGAAACCATGACAATCCTCAAACCGGGCGACCCGAATTACAAAATTGCGCTTGCCGCGCTCGACCGAAGCGCCGAGCCCGACCCGCGCGTGAGCGAGACCGTAAAAGAGATCATCGCCGGTATCCGCAAGCGCGGCGATGCGGCGCTCATCGAGTACACGGAAAAATTTGGCGGACCGAGCCTTGCGGCGAAACAACTGCGGGTGCGCGCCGCGGAATTCAAAGCGGCGGAAAAGCGCGTGGATGCCCGGACCCGGGAGGCGGTGGCCGTATCGCACACGAACGTGCGGGAATTTGCCGAGAAGAGCCTGCGAAAGAGCTGGAGCGGGAAGAACCGCCAGGGGGCGAAGGTCGGCGAGCGATTCGATCCGTTTGAACGGGTGGGCATTTACGTGCCGGGGGGAACGGCGCCGCTGGTCTCGACTGCCGTGATGACGTGCACACTGGCGGCGGCGGCGGGAGTGCCGCAGATTGTCGTAACGACGCCAGCCGACAAGAGCGGCGCGGTGAACCCGGCGCTCTTGTATGCGTTGAGCGTGGCCGGCGCCAAGGAAGTCTACAAGGCGGGCGGGGCGCAAGCGGTGGCGGCGATGGCCTACGGGACAGAAAGCATCGAGCGGGTGCTGAAGATTTTCGGGCCAGGCAACGCCTATGTCGTCGAGGCGAAGCGGCAATGCTTTGGGCGCGTTGCGATTGACCTGCTGCCGGGGCCGAGCGAAATCCTTGTGATCGCGGATGCGACGGCGAACGCCGCGTGGATCGCCGCGGACCTGCTGGCGCAGGCGGAGCACGGGCACGGAAGCGTGGTGCTCTTTGTCACCGACTCGGCGGGGAAGCTGAAGGAAGTCGAGGCGGCGTTCGAGGAGCAGCTCGGGAAGCTCGATCGCCAGGAGCACCTGCGCGAGGTCGCGGACCGGACAACGCATTTGATCCTGCTTAAGAACCTTGGCGAGGCAGTGAAGCTGGCGAACGGGTTCGCGCCGGAGCATCTGACGATCGTGGCCGCGGGGGACGAGGAGCTGGCCGCGCAAATCCGCACGGCGGGGGCGATATTCCTGGGAGGATACTCGCCTGTGGTGGCGGGAGATTTCGTGGCGGGGCCGAGCCACGAGCTGCCAACGGGCGGGGCGGGGAAATCATTCCCCGGGTTGACGGTCGATCAATTCCAGCGGCGGACGAGCGTCGTGCGGCTGGACCGGAAGTCCCTGGGGGCGCTGCTGCCGGCGATCAGGACGTTCAGTGAGATCGAGGGGCTGGACGCGCACGGGAGGTCGGCGGAGGTGCGGTTTGAGTGAGGTGGACGACGTGGACGGCGTGGACGAGACCTTTAGGTCCCCCGGCTTCGAGACTGCCGCACGTACTCTTCGACGGCCTCCTGCCAAGGGCGCGGGGGGGCGCCGGTGAGACGGGCCAGCTTTTCGGTCGAGAGCACGGTGTAAACGGGGCGGCGCGCTATGAAGGCCTTCATGCCGGACATCGGCAGGGATTTTACCTCGGTGGTCTTTACCGGGATGCCGGCGCGGGCGGCGCACTGGAGCGCGTACTCGCCGTATTCGCGCCAGGTGCACTCGCCGGAGTTGGTGGCGTGGAGGAGGCCGGCGCATGGGATGTCGCGCAGGAAGGGGCGCAGCATGGCGGCAAGGTCCAGGGTGAAGCTCGGCGTGGACCATTTGTCGCCAATGGCCTCGGCGGAATCTGAGCCGAGGGCGCGCTTGAGAATGCCGTCGATGAAGCTGGGGCGATCCGGCCCGAATACCCACGACACCCGGACGGCCAAGTGCGCGGCGGATGTATCCAGGAGCGCCACTTCGCCACGCAACTTGGACTCGCCGTAAACGCTGATGGCGCGGGGCGCGTCCTCCTCCGTGTAGGGATTGCGGGCGTCGCCGTCGAAGACGTAATCGGTGCTGATGTGCAGGCAGTGGGCGTGTTTGCGCGCGCACAAGGCGCCGATCTCCCGGACGGCGCCGGCGTTGATGCGCATGGCCTCGTCTTCGTGGGTCTCGCAGTAATCGACATTGGTAAGCGCGGCGCAATTGACCAGCGCGTCGAAGCCGAGCGGCTCGAGCACGCGGTCGATATCTCCGGGCAGGGCGAGGTCGATATCCGCGCGGGCAAAGGCGAGGACTTCGTCCGAAACGGACCACGCCCGCGCAAGGGCCGCGCCCAACCTGCCGCCGGCGCCGAGAATCGCGATTTTCACTGGATGAGCTTCTCCCACCATTGCCGGTTTGCGATATACCAATCGATGGTGGCAGGGAGCGCCTTGTCGATGGTGCAGAGCGGCTTCCAGCCCAGTTCAGCGCGGATTTTCGAGGAGTCGATGGCGTAACGGCGGTCGTGGCCGAGGCGGTCGGTGACGAACTCGACCAGATCGGCGGGCTTGCCGAGGTAGTCGAGGATGCGATGGACGAGGTCCAGGTTGGTCAGCTCGGAATCGGCGCCGATGTTGTACACCTCGCCGGGCCGGCCATTGAGCAGGACGGTGACGATAGCGGCGCAATGATCGGCGACGTGAATCCAGTCGCGCACGTTCAGGCCGTCGCCGTAAACCGGCAGGCGGCGGTCGCGAAGGGCGTTGATCACCATGAGCGGGATCAGTTTTTCCGGGTACTGCCAGGGACCGTAATTGTTCGAGCAGCGGGTGACGATGACCTCCTCCCCGTAGGTTTTGTGAAAGGCGAGCGCGAGCTGGTCGGCGCCGGCCTTGCTGGCGGAATACGGGGAGCTGGGGGCGATGGGCGATTGCTCGGTAAAGCGCCCCTCGGAGCCGAGCGAGCCATAGACCTCATCGGTGGAAATCTGGACGAAGCGCCGGACGCCGTGCCGCCGCGCGGCATCCAGAAGCACGCTGGTGCCGACGACGTTCGAGTGGATGAAATTCTGGGGCGAGTTGATGCTGCGGTCCACGTGGGACTCGGCGGCGAAATTGACCACGGCGAAGAACCGGTGCTTGCGCATCAACTCGTCCATGAGGTCGGCATTGGCGATGTCCGCGTGAAAAAATTCGTAGCGGTCGCCGTACCGGGCCGCGAGACCGGCGACGCTGTCGATACTGCCGGCATAGGTGAGCGCGTCCACGTTGGTGACGAACTCCGGGTCGTAATGCTCGAGGATGTAGTGGATGAAGTTGCTGCCAATGAATCCGCAGCCGCCTGTAACGAGCAATCGCATCCGGCGGTTTGTAGCAGGGCAGCCGGGCGAGGCCAGAACTTTCCGGTTCCTCATTCGATGCTTGAACGATCTCCGCCAATGCGTCAGTGGTGTCCGCTTATGCGTTTTCCCCTTATCTTTGCCGTTGCTGCTTTTGCCGCCATGCCTATGCGGGCGGATGTCAGGATGCCCGCCATATTCGGCGATCACATGGTGCTTCAGCGCGGGATCCCCGTGCCGGTATGGGGCTGGGCCGATCCGAATGAGAAGGTGACGGTGACAGCGGGCGAGACCAGCGCCACGGCCACCACCGGCACCGACGGCAAGTGGCGCGTGGCGCTCGATAAACTTACGGCGTCCGACAAGCCGATCAGCGTGGCCGTCGCCGGGAAGAATACCGTCACGATTAGCGACGTGCTCGTGGGCGACGTGTGGGTTTGCTCGGGGCAGTCGAACATGGAATTCAACCTCGGCGGGCGGCTGCTGATGTTGAGCGCAAGCGAGAGCGCGGCCAAGGGGATACCGGACGCGTGGACGGCATCGCTTGCGAGCCCCTGGTTCGGGGGCGCGCACGACGCGGCTACCGAGGTGCCCAAGGCGGATCACCCGACGCTGCGCCTGTTCATCGTGAAACGAAAAATCGCTTACGACCCGCAGGAGGATTGCACGGGCGCCTGGGTCGCATGCACGCCGGCAACCGCTGCGCGCTTCTCGGCGGTCGGGTACTTCTTCGGCCGCGACATTCTGGATCAGGAGCATGTGCCGGTCGGGATGATCGGCTCGTACTGGGGCGGCACGGCGGCGGAATCGTGGACAAGCCTCGATGGCCTGAAAAGCGAACCGTCGCTGGCCCAGCAAGTGAAGAATACGGAAAACACCAAGGCGCACATCGCCGAGTATCAGCAGACATTTCTGAATGAACTACTGCCGGCATGGCAGAAGGATCACGACGCCTGGGAGCAGGAGGTGAACAAGCCGTACCAGGAAGTGCTGGCGACATGGAGGGCCGATGCGGCCAAGGCGAAAGCCGCCGGGGCTTCGCCATCCCCCTCGCCCACACCGGCCAGACCCGAGCCGAGGAAACCGATTTCGCCGTATGAAAACGCGGGTGTGCCGACGGTGCTGACCAACGGGATGATCGCGCCGATTGTGCCTTACGCCATCAAGGGTGCGATCTGGTATCAGGGCGAAGCCAACGCGGGCCATGCAAAACAGTACGAGACTGTGTTCCCGACATTGATCCGGGATTGGCGGACGCGTTGGGGCGAAGGCGATTTTCCGTTCATCTGGGTGCAGCTCGCCAATTTTATGGAACGGACCCCCGACCCCACCCAGACCAGCGACGGCTGGCCGGGCCTGCGCGATGCGCAAACGAAGACCTTGAGCCTCCCGAACACCGGGCAGGCAGTCATTATCGATATTGGGGCTGACCGGGACATCCATCCCAAAGACAAGTCGGACGTTGGCCAACGCCTGGCGCTGGCAGCGCGGCACGTTGCCTATGGCGAAGATTTGGTTTACTCGGGGCCTACCTATGACTCGATCCAGGTCGAGGGCGCCGCGGCGCGGGTGAAGTTCAAGAATGTGGGGACGGGCCTGATAATCGGGGCGGCGCCATCGACCGTGGCGGGCGCACCGGCGGAGCCGGCGGCGGCGGAGCTGAAAGGGTTCTCGATCGCAGGGGAGGACCAGGTTTTCTATTGGGCGAAAGCCAGCATCGATGGCGATGGGGTTGTGGTGTCCTGCCCGGAGGTGAAGGAACCGAAGGCGGTGCGGTACGGCTGGGCGAATAACCCGGAGGTGAACCTTTATAACAAGGAAGGACTGCCGGCGTGTCCGTTCAGGACGGATGATTGGGTCAAGGCGCAGCCGACATCGACGCCAAGGCCGCGGTAGCGGTGGACGGGGTGGACTACCGGGTCGACTCGAGCTGCACTATGAATGCGTCCTCGCGGGAGCGGCCTCGGGAATCCTTGCCGAGGGTTTCCTCCCAGTTCGAGGTGAACATGTAGAAGCGTCCGTCTTGCGAGACGTTGCCGCGGGGGCAGTCCCAGAAGTTGTAGCCACCGCTTTCGCCGCGGGCGTGGACTGTGCTGCGATGTTGGGCGAAGCGCCAGACGGTTCCACTCCCGTCGGTGGCCAGGGCTATGATCTCGTCGCCCCAGGCGCATTTGGGGTCGCTGGCTTCAAGGGGATGATAGGTGCTCAGAACGGCGGGGAAGCGCTGGCCGGGGCGGGCGTTGTTCCATGAGACGTGGCTGTCATAGGCGAAATACGGTTCGCCGGCGGGGAATCGCACGAGGTCCCGGAAATTGCCAACGGCGCCGGAATCGAGGCCGCGCAGGGAATAAGGACGGCTGCAATTGACCATCTCGCCGTATCCCAGGGTGTAATGGCCCTCCTGCTGACCGGTCACGGGGTAAATCTGGTCGGTCTCGATGTCCCAGACAATCGGTTGGCGCACACCCGGCCCGAGGGTCACGAAGTATCGCCCGCTCAGGTCGATCACCCCGGAGTGCTGGGTGAAATGCGGCGCGTTGGGGACGGGCTTGCCGTCGACGGTGCCTTCCTGGGTGTTCCACAAGCGGTGCTTTCGCGTCTTGAGGTCGTAGAGCAATACATAAGGGCTGGCGTCCTGGCCGCCGCCGCCGAAGATCAACGCCAGCACGTCGTTTCCGCTCACGGATAATGTGCCGAGATAGCCGGTCTGCAACCCAGTCAGCTTGCCGACGTCGATGAAACCGGTCGCCCGTTTCGCCGAGAAGTCGAACTGGACAATCCCTTGCCGCATGGGGGCCTTGCCGAAACAGATGTTCGGATCGTGGCGGCTGAAGGCGATCTCGTTGGCCATGTCCGGCAGCATCGGCAAGCCCGGGATTCGGCTCGCCTTCATCGTATTCGGGTCGAAGCGGAAGGGGATGTTCCGCGCGCCTTCGGCCAGCACGCAGAAGAGGGTCGAGTCGGTATTCCAGGGATTGCTGAAGCCGGTGGCAGGGGTAACGATCGAACGGCCTTCGACCGTCGTCTCGTCGCTGACCCTCAGCATCGGGCAATGAAAGGTCGGCTCGTCGAAGGCAAACCCCGCGGCGCCCAGCTTGGGCAGCGGCGGCGTGGGATAAACCTTCCTATCGGTGACGGCATGATAAGTCATCGGCGGCGCCGCGACCTGGGCTCTTGTAACCGCGCTGCCGAATAACAGCGTGATGAACGATCCGGCAATAATACTAACCTGGGGGATTTTGTGGCGCATAATCTTTGAGTTCCGTATTTGAAACTGGAAACACTGACTGAGCGAACCGCTCCGATTTACCTATCACGATACATCCGAGAAGGAACTTGAGGGCTGAAGAAACGACCGGTTGAAAAATGTAACTTCTAAACAAACTTGACGGCCCGGAATTTGACACGATCACCGTATAAACACTTCTCCCCATATCAGGGATCGCTTCGATTAAGCTAAACGCTCCAAGGATGACAAGGCCAACCCGGAGAAGTTGCGAAGGGTCCATCGTGGACAGCGGCGCCGGCTCGCTTGGAATTCCCAGCCTGTCAATGATCCAGGCTGTTCGAGTTAGCAGCATCAAGGTAAAAGCCAGGGTGATAATCGATAGTTCCAACCAAAGGTAAACAGAGAGAGTCTGCGGAGACCCATGAACCAAGAGAGCCCAGCTAGTCACAACTTGCCCGATGTCGACAATCGCCAAGTAAACACCAAGAATACCAAGCAGCTTCAACCCGACAGTCATCATGTTGCGCATACGGGCAATTAGAGCGGATTCTTGCCAGAAATTAAACCACGGATTTCACGGATGAGCACGGATGGAGATTCTGAATATCCGTGCCCATCCGTGAAATCCGTGGTTCAGCAATTATTCGACGGGCGCTTTGCGCAAGGTGCGGAGCCGGAGCATGCGGGCGACGCGGTGGCGGAGGGTGATGGCGTCGATGAGCATGCGGAGGCTGTCGGTTACGATGTTGACCTTGGACTCGGGGGAGTTGAGCCAGCGGACGGGGAGTTCGCGGAGACAATAGCCGAGGGCCTGAGCCAGAAGGAGCACCTCGACGTCGAAGGCGAAGGCGTCGATGGTCTGGAGGGCAAAGATTTCGCGGGCGGCCTCGCGGCGGAAGGCCTTGAAGCCGCATTGCGTGTCGCGAAAGGGCATGAGGGAGAGGCAGCGCAGGATGCGGTTGAAAGTGCGGCCCATGGACTGCCGCAGGAGGTTCTGGCGGCGCTCGATGCGGCTGGCGGGATGCTGGCGGCTGCCAAGCAGGACGTCGTCCTCGGGGTGGGCATCGAAATGGGCGAGAAACAGGTCGATCTCCTCGAGCGGGACGCTGAGGTCGGCATCCATATAAAACTGGATGGCTCCCCTCGCCTGGCGCATGCCGGAGCGGACGGCGTAGCCCTTGCCGCGGTGGACGCGATTGTCGATGACGTGAAAATTGGCTTGTTCCGGAACGGCCTCCCTCGCTAACTCCAAGGTCCCATCCGTGCTGTGCTCGACGACCACCAAAACTTCAAAGGACCGCGAGGAGGCGCTCAAGTGATTGCGCAGGAGGCGCAGGGAATGGGGCAGTCGCCGCGCTTCATTGTAAGCCGGGACGACGATGGAGATTTGAGGGTCGGAAGTCCCCGGCATTCCGAGGGATACTTTAGAAAATGGATTTCGACGCCAAGATAAAAGAGGCGCGGGCCTCGATGAGCATCCCGGCGCTGATCCTCGCGGTGGCGGCGGCCGCACGGCTGGCGCTGCTGGGGATCAAGCCGCCGCACTTCGACGAAGGGGTGAACGGGTGGTTCGTCGACCAGATGACGCACACGGGGTTTTACCACTACGACCCGACGAATTATCACGGGCCGCTGCATTTCTACGTGCTCTTCCTGGCGCAGACGCTGCTGGGCCGGCACATCTGGGCGCTGCGGCTGCCGCTGGCGCTGGCGAGCCTGGCGGCAGTGTGGCTGACGATGCGGTTCGACCGCTTCGTGGGGCGCAACGCGGCGCTCTGGGCGGCAGCGGCGATGGCGGTATCGCCGGGATGCATCTTTTACGGGCGGTACGCGATCCACGAGTACTGGCTGGTGCTCTCGCTGATGCTGTGCGCGTGGGGACTGGCGGGGCTGTGGCAGTCCGGGGAAAAGAAATACCTTTGGGCGATGTGGATCGGGGTCACGGGAGCGGTGCTGACGAAGGAGACGTATTTGATCCACTTCACATGCGCGGCGCTGGCGCTGCCGTGCATCTGGGTGCTGGAGAAGGCAAGCCCGCCAGCGGACGAGGAGGAAGCGGCGGCGCAGCAATGGACGGCGCGGGACATGGCGCTGGGGGCGCTGATGTTCGCGGGATTGGTGCTGTTTTTTTACTCGGGGACGTTCCTGGACATGAAGGGGCTCAAGGGGCTGTACACGACGTTTGCGGCATGGGCCCAGACGGGCAAATCGGGCAACGGGCACGAGAAGGTGTGGTATTACTGGCTGAAACTCTTCGGGCGTTATGAATGGCCGACGTGCGTGGGGCTGCTGGCGGCGTTGCTCTCCGTGCTGCCCCGGACGCCGCGCTTCATTCGGGCGCTGGCGATCTACGGCTGCGGGACGCTGGCGGTCTATAGCATCATCCATTACAAGACGCCGTGGTGCGTGGTGTCGCTGACGTGGCCGTTCCTGCTGCTCTTCGGCTGGGGAGTGGATCTCGCGGTGCGGAAATGCGGGATGGCGGCGGGGGCGGTAATGGCCGCGTTGCTGGCGGCAAACCTGGGTTATGCGGTCGAACTGAATTTCTACCGCTTCACCGACCCGAAGGAGCAGTACGTGTACGTGCAGACTTTCGACGACGTGAACAAGCTGATGAAACCGCTGAACGAATTGGTGGCGCGGAACCCGGCGAATTATCAGCTCACGGGGCACATCATGCTCGAGAGTTATCACCCGCTGCCGTGGCTGCTGGGGGATTTTACCAATATCGGATATTACGACGATGAAACCAACCCGCCGACGATGGACGCGGATTTCCTGCTGGTGGGGCAGACGCGGATCGACGACGTGGAAGCCGCGCTGAAGGAAGATTATTTTACCGACACGCTGACGCTGCGGGATGCGCAGGACGCCTCAAAGCTTTACCTGAACGTGAAGAAATTCGGGAGCTTATTCCCGGGGCGCAAGCCTGACTTCGAACCGTTGAAGGAAACGCCGGGGGTCAAGGAGGATATCGGCTCCCCGGGGGTTCCAGCGAAACCGGGGGAGAAATGAGCGGCGGGACGCGAGATGGGAAGCATAGGCCCTATGCGCCACATGGGCCCTATGGGCCTTATATGGGAGGCGGAGCGTGAAGGCGGCTACGGCGCTGCTGCTGGCGGTGTGCCTGGCTACGGTGTGCGCGACGCTGCCGTTGGCCGGCTTGGGCGGACGGCTCTCGCCAGGGGTGGCATGGCTGGCGCTGGCGGCAGGGGTGGCAGGCGCGGTAGTTTATTGGAAGACGAGCGGGCCGGGGGGCAGGCCGATGAAGATGGGCTGGGCGGATTGGGCGGCGGCGGGAGTGTTCGCGGTGTTCGCGCTAAGGGCGTTCTGCTGGCTGGTGTTTGTCGACGGCAACAGCATCTCGGTGCTCTCGCCGAACAACCTGGGCGACATGCCGCTGCACCTGACCTACATCCGCTACCTGGCGAAAGGGGCAAAGTTCTG